>Ga0105240_10016060_pt1 | contig 10146 bp, 10 predicted proteins | sample KBSC54metaG_FD_80426 | JGI IMG/M metagenome (GOLD analysis project Ga0105240, IMG submission 80426) | Corn rhizosphere microbial communities from Kellogg Biological Station, Michigan, USA - KBS C5-4 metaG | ecosystem: Host-associated > Plants > Roots > Rhizosphere > Soil | place: Michigan, USA... | reverse complement strand
TACAGCGGCGTCTCCGACTGCAACATGGAAGAAGGCTCTCTCCGTTGCGACGCCAATGTTAGCGTGCGGCTCAAAGGCGCGCCAAAATTCGGCACCAAGGCCGAAGTCAAAAACGTCAACAGCTTCCGCTTCATCCGCCAGGCGCTGGAGTACGAGATCGAGCGCCAGATTGAAGTCCTCGAAGAAGGCGGTCGCGTCATCCAGGAGACGCGCCTCTGGAACGCCAACGAAGGCCGCACTTACTCCATGCGCTCCAAGGAGCAGGCCCACGACTACCGCTATTTCCCAGAGCCCGATCTTCCGCCGCTCGTCCTCACGCCCGAGTTCATCGGGCAGAAACGCGCCGAGCTGCCCGAGCTACCCGAGGCCCGCCGCGCACGCATGATCGCCGAATACGAACTCAATGCTAAGGATGCGCACACCCTCACCTCGTCGCGTGACTTTGCCGACCGTTTCGAAGCCGCCGCAAAGACCGCGAAGAACCCGCGCCGTGTCGCCAACATCCTCATTAGCGAACTCGGCGGCCGCCTCAACGCGCAGGGACTCGATCTCGATCAGTCGCCCATCTCCATGGCAGGCGTAGTCCTCGCCGCCGACCTTCTCGAAGAAGGCAAAATCAGCTCCAAGCAGATGAAAGGCCTCTTCGACATCTGCTTTGAAAAAGGTGAAGACTTCCCGGCCGTCTACGAGCGCGAAGAGCCAGAGCAGATCACCGACACCTCCGCCATCGAAAAGATGATCGACGACGTGATCGCCGCAAACCCCAAACAAGTCGAGCAGTACCGCGCCGGCAAGAAAACCCTCGCCGGATTTTTTGTCGGTCAGGTCATGCGCGCCTCAAAGGGTCAGGCCAACCCCGCGCTCCTCAACGAGCTCGTCACCAAAAAGCTGGATCAGTAGGCATTCACTCAGACGGCCGGCGCATGGACAAATATCCCACGACTGTTTCGCGCCGGCTCATTCGCTTGCTTCAACGGCTTCCCCAGACCACTCTCAACTCGTTCCGTTTCCGTGCGCCCTTCATCCTCCCTCGCTGGTTCAAGATGCCGTCGCATGTCCGCATCTGCGGGAAGACGCTGCAGCTCCACTTCCCCGATGAAGAGGACGTCGCCTCAGACTTCATCGAGTGCTTCCTGCTCAACGCGTACGGGCTCGGAAATCAACTCGGTGAAATCCGCTCCATCATCGATATAGGAGCCAATGTCGGATTCTTTGCTCTGGCAGCCCGGCATCACTATCCCAGAGCAGCAATCCACGCGTACGAGCCCAATCCTCGAGTGCTCGCCGATCTCGCATTGAACACAGAAGCTTTCAACATCTTTGTTTTCCCGGAGGCAGTTGGAAGCGAAGAATGCGCCATCAAAATACTCGATGAGGGTCCTTCGAACCAGGCGCGCGCTCGAAGAGATCCATCAGGCCAAAGCACAATCAACCAGATAGCTGTCGCCACAGCCATTGCGCGCCTGAACGGCAACGTCGATCTCCTCAAACTGGACTGCGAAGGAGCCGAATGGGAAATCCTGGAAACGGAGGGCTGCTGGGACAAGGTCCGCCACATCCGCATGGAGATTCACTTCTTCAATGGACAAACCATCGAACAAGCAAGAGCAGCTATGAAGCGAATCGAATTCAAAATCATTCGCGAAGAAATAAAAAACGATGAGATGGCCGTGGTCTGGGCACGAAAAGCCTGAAGTTGCAGCGCATCGCCAGAGGCCAACCGGCGCTCCGCAACAACCTGGTCACGAAGAAACTGGACGGCTGACTCTTTCGCCCAAACAAAATCGGCGGCCAATTGCGCATCGGCCGCCGATCCATGGTTTGAGCTCGCCCTACTTCAGCTTCAACTCCGTCTCGTAATCCTTGCTCGCATTCCATGAGCTCACGGTCTTCGTAGCGCTTTTCTTGCCGTCCTTCTCGGCCCAGAGATCGTAATCGTCCGTCATGCTGACCTGGGCAAAGCGAAATCGTCCGTTGCTGGCAGAGGTATAGCTGCGAATTGCCTTGGTCTTGCTGTTCTTGAGGAACACGGTCGCGCCCTGTACCGGCGCGGAATCATCACCAACTACCAGGCCGCTGACATTACGCTGGCCAAGATTCTGGGCATGCGCCGCGGAAAGGTTGGCAATTGAGGGAATGACGCCCAGCGTCAGTGCTGCAAACAGAGCCCATGCCGTCATACGTGCGCGACTGCGTTTCACTCTTCCTCCTCGTCCTCGTCCTTGAAGTCGTCGTCGTCTTCGTCGATTCCATCTTCAACCTTCGACAACTCAAGGGGTTCCACACCCACAATCTCGTACTCAGTTCCACACTCTCCGCAGGCGACCACGTCGCCCTCTTCCACTTCCTCTACGTCGATATCGAGATCGCTTTCACATTCCGGGCAGCTTGTCATGGCAGCCTCCTCTCTCCAGGCATTCTTTGATGTAGGATGACGGTACCCATAGGGTACGAACTCCGGCTAGTTTTAGGCAAACCCTTCGCCCAGGTCAAGTAGCCGAAACCCTTCTTCACACAGAAGTACCGCATCGGAGAACAGAATGCAGATTCAGCGCGCGCTGTTGTTTTGCGGGATGCTTTTTCCCTGCGGCCTTGCCATCGCGCAGCCCGATTATCAACGTCATGCCACCTCCGTCAGACCTGCTTCGGCGGACCCGGCCATCGCTCGCGCTCTGGCTTCCATCACGCCCGCCCAAATAGATCAGACGGTAAAAACGCTGGTTAGTTTCGGTACCCGCGCCACATTGAGCAGCATGGACAGTAACCTCCCGCCGGGCCAGGGGATTAACGCCGCAGCAGACTGGATCGCAAGCCAGTTCGAAGCTATTTCACGCCAGTGCGGCGGCTGTCTCGAGGTCAAGCGGGATACCTTCGTCGCCGACCCGGCCAGCGGCGAATCGTGGGCCCGTCGCATTCCCAAGCCCACCAGGATCGCAAATGTATACGCCGTGATGCGCGGCAGTGATCCCGAACGCGCAAAGCAGATGGTTCTAGTCACCGGCCACTATGATTCGATGAACTCCAACACGTACGCCAATTGGTCCGACACCTCCGGAGCGGCTCCCGGCGCAAACGACGATGCCTCCGGTGTCGCAGTTTCGCTGGCCTGCGCCCGCGCTTTGAGCAAGCTCAAATTTCCTTCGACGATCGTCTTCGTCGCCGTCGCCGGCGAGGAGCAGGGACTCGTCGGCTCCGGGCATCTGGCCAAGCTCGCCAAGTCTGAGGGCTGGCAGCTTGAGGCCGTCCTCAACAACGACATAGTGGGCGGCAACACCACTCCGGGCGACGCGCTGCAGTTGAAGGACCGCGTACGCATCTTCTCAGAGGGTGTACCCGTCGCCGCAACTACGCAGGAGCAGCAGCGCATCCGCGCACTGGGCAAGGAGAACGATTCGGCCAGCCGCGAAGTTGCGCGAGCCGTCGCCGATGTTGATCGAACCTACTTCGCCGCATCTGCACCGCAGACCCGCTTTTCCGCTTTCCTCGTTGACCGTCCAGATCGCTACTTGCGAGGAGGCGATCACAGCTCCTTCAACCGCGAGGGATTCGCAGCCGTCCGCTTCACGGAGTGGCGCGAGGACTTCAATCATCAGCACAAGAATGTGGTCCGTCCACCGGCCGGTTCCGGCGATCCGGTCCAGGGTGATCTGCCCGAGTTCGTCGACTTTAAGTACGTCTCGCAAGTCGCGCGACTCAATGCCGCAACTCTGGCTACCCTGGCCTCCGCTCCCGGCGAGCCGCAAAAGGTCGCAATCGAAGCCAAAGATCTTGGCAACGGAACAACCCTCACGTGGGAGGCTCCAGCAGGCGGCGGGGCAGCTCACTACGAGCTGGTGTGGCGGGAAACCACCGCGCCCGAATGGCAGTTTGTCAAAGAAGTTGACGCCACAGGAGAAACAGGGCAAGTTTCGGTCAGCGTTCCCATTTCCAAGGACAATGTGATCTTTGGCGTCCGCGCCGTGGATTCCAAGGGACATCGAGGGCTGGTCGTGGTTCCATAGCGGGAACCCGGAACCGGGTTAGTCGCCGGGGCAATGACACGTCCGCGCCGTTCCATTTAACCTGTTCAAGACCATGCCGCGGATTGGCTCCACCCAACTATCGTTTCCAGGCTTCCGCGGTGCCACGCGTCTGCTGGTCCTCGTCAACCTCGCGACATTCTTCATTCTGCTGATCCTCAAATCAGCGAGCCCCGATTCATTTGACTGGCTCCTTATTCACGGAGCGCTGTGGCCGCAGGCTGTTCTGCACGGATGGATATGGCAGCCGCTCACCTACAGCCTGGTGCAACTAGGCGTCTCTTCCACTCTGTTCGCGCTGCTCTCGATCTGGTTTCTTGCTGGATTCCTTGAGAACCTCCACGCAAGCGACTGGGTGCTCGGCCTCTACGGAACCTCTGTAATCTTCACCGCGATCGCCGCGATCCTCATCGCTGCCGGCGCACTCATGACCGGACATGCCATTCCGAATGCACCACTGTTCGGATCATTCGGCGGGGTTTTCGGCATGCTGGTCGTCATCGGCGTGCTCTATGGCGACACGGAGTTCATGCTGTTCCCGCTGCCGATCAGCATCAAGGCCAAATACATTGCGATCATCTACGGTCTGGTCGCGATCGCATATTTCTTCACCGGTTCGTGGATGTACGCTTTCGCCCAGCTTGGCGGAGCGCTCGGCGGTTGGCTCTTCACTCGCATCGCATCAAAACGCGGCGCCTCGTTCGTGCTTAGCGAACGCTGGTACGGATTTCGCAACGCCTTCTACCGCTGGAAGCGCCGCCGTGCCGCGAAGAAATTCGAGGTCTACATGAAGTCGCAGGGCCGCACGGTTCGCTTTGACGGCAGTGGCCGCCAGATTGAAGACGACGATCCCGAAGACAAGAAGCGCTGGAATTGATCTCTCCGGCGTCGAGCCATTCTTTGGAATGAATCCCAACGACCCCATCTCTGTTCGCGCTGACTACGATCGCATCGCCCCGGACTACGCACGCAAAATTTACTCTGAGCTCCAGCACAAGCCCTTTGACCGCGATCTGCTGACCCGTTTCGCCAATGCCGTAAGAGGCCACGGCAAGATCTGCGACATGGGAACGGGGCCAGGTCATGTCGCTCGCTATTTGCGCGATGCCGGGGCCGACGTTTTTGGCCTTGATCTCTCGCCGCAGATGCTGGAGCAGGCACGCCGCCTTAGCCCTGACATTTCCTTCCGCGAAGGCAACATGCTAGCCGTCGATCTCGAAGACGCCTCCCTCGCCGGAATCACCGCCTTCTACGCCATCGCGAATATCCCGGCTGAGTCGCTGCCGATCATCTTTGGCGAGATGCAACGTGTTCTGAAGCCAGGTGGGATGCTGCTGCTCTCATTCCACATTGGCGATGACGTGATTCGTCCGCAGTCGCTGTGGAGCAATCCGGTCAGCATGGACTTTTACCAGCAGCAGCCAACTCGGATCCGCCAACTTCTGTCCGAAGCCGGTTTCACCGTGGACGAAATTCTCGAGCGCGAGCCCTACGCGCCCGAGGTCGAATACCAGAGCCGCAGGGCATACGTCTTGGCGCACAGGCCGAAGGAGAAAGACGAAGCCTGAAGGCCGGTCCGATCTCGCCGGCTCGCCTCCAGTTCGCTTCAGCCCGCCGTTCCTTCATCGACCTTCCGCTCCATGATTGTCTCGTCCATGGGCTCATCGAGATTTCCCTCAACAATCGCGTCCGATCCCGCAATCGAGGTGTTTGGATGATGCCGGCGAAGTATACGGCTCGTGTCGTCGCGTCCCGGCTCAACGCTGACCGCCCCAATTTCGCCCTGCATCGGATCTGCCTCGGTAAACCGCGCGAACCGTTCTTGCGCCGTGTCGTCCACTATGCGACCAGAGCTGTCACGCGTGCTCGGAGGATAGTCATCCTGTGTCAAATTGACCCTAAGCGCATCCACCTCTTCGTCCGTGCTTGCGGCCAGTTCTGAAAGCTTCTCGCTGAGATCGTCGGCCTCGACATCCCCGTCGCCCTGTGCGCCTGACGCGAGTACTTCAATCCGCTCTACGTCGCCTTCGTTGTCGAATTCGTCAGGCGTTGTACCCGCCTGACGCGAAAGATCTCCAGCCTGTCCCGGCCCTACATCGCTCGTTTGCCGCTCGTTCCGATCCGCCATCTTTTTCTGCTCCTCGTCTGCTGCTTCGTTCGTGCTCTCACCTTCTGATGCGTCCTGCATGGCTGCCGCATAGCTACAGCCCGCATACTGCGAGACCGCGAGCACAATCCAAAGACCTGCCGTGGGATACAATCCTCTCTGGAATGAACAAGAAGATCGCATTTCTCTTTCCGGGGCAGGGTTCGCAAACCGTTGGAATGGGCCGCGAACTCGCCGATCGCTTCCCTATCGCCAAACAGACCTTTGCCGAAGCCGACGACGCCTGCGGATTCGCCCTGTCGAAGCTATGCTTCGAGGGACCCGAAGAAGATCTCAAGCTTACGGAGAACACGCAGCCCGCCATCATGACGGCCAGCATCGCGGCACTCCGGGTCCTGGCCGAACACGGCATCACGCCTGCGCTGGCGGCCGGGCACTCCCTTGGTGAGTGGTCCGCTCACGTCGCAGCCGGAACCCTGTCCTTCGCCGATGCCGTTCGTTCCGTCAAGGCACGCGGGCGCGCCATGCAGCAGGCCGTACCGCCGGGCCAGGGAGCGATGGCCGCCATCCTGCAACTCGACCCCGAAAAAGTCGCTGAAGCCTGCGATGCCGCCGCGCAGGATACTGGCCTCGTCGTCGCGGCCGCCAACCTGAACTCGCCCGGGCAGACAGTTATCTCCGGCGCAGCCGCCGGGGTCGAAAAAGCCGCCGCCCTCTGCAAGGAGAGAGGAGCACGCCGCGCCGTCATGCTTCCCGTCAGCGCTCCCTTCCACTGCGCGCTTATGCAGCCCGCTCAGGAAGAAGTAGCGCGCGTCCTCTCAGCTCTCAAGCTCAGCGATCCGCAGATCCCGGTCGCCGCCAACGTCAGCGGCACCATCGTGACCAACGCGGACGGCGCGCGAGAGGCGCTCGTCAATCAAGTGACGGGAGCCGTTCGCTGGGTCGACTGCATGCGAGCATTAATCGGCGCAGAAGCCGAGGTGTTCATCGAAGTAGGCCCCGGCAAGGTCCTCTGCGGTCTGCTCAAGCAGATCGACCCAGCGCAAAAGTCCCTGAACGTGGAAGACGCGGCAAGCCTGGAGAAGACGCTGGCGGAGCTGGCCTCCGCCTGAGCGTTCCAATCCTGTTGCTGGTTCGCTGCTATGGCCCGAGGTAAAGTTCCTCATCCGGCGGCGCGAAATTCAACGTGTGGTCTTTCGGGAAGTACGTCAGGAAGAGCGCCTTGCTCTTGCGGCCATTGATAAACATGCCGACCAGCAGGACGTTCTTGAATACCCGGGCCGCAACAATGTCGTGACTCTGAATCACGCCGTATTCATTCTGGCTGCTGTTCGGTCCCCAGTCCTTTTCAAACCGCTCGAAGGGGTACATGCCGAATTTGTCCGGATGCTGCTGCCAATTGGGATCGTGCATCCAGATCCCGTAAGCCTTCTTCAGATCGTTTTTCTCCACGGACCCCATGAAACTGTTGATCGCATGACGCCCCTGGAGGTGCGTCCACCAGTTCCAAGGCCAGTCGGCGGGGTGCCCCGAAGCTAGCCAGAACCCGACAATCAGAATCAGCAGCAGCCCGCCGCCGCTGTAAACCATCAGGCGATTGCGTCGATCGCGCGCCTCGTCAAACTTCGGTGCATCAAGCAGGGTCATCGCACACGTTCCTCGCAGTCAAGAATACGACAGCACACTACAGAGACACGGTTCACGAACCGATCAGCACGCTACGGTCCCCCCATGTGGCGGAAACCTCTACAGTAATGGACACCGTAAAGAGTGCTGAAGTTCCCGACCTCTCCACCCTTGATCACCGACCACTGACCACTTATTCCTTGCTGTACCTGTTCCGCTCTTTCTCCCTATGCCGCTCCAGCGCCAACTCAATCAGCCGCGTAATCAAGTCTGTGTATTTGATCCCGCTCGCCTCCCACAGCTTCGGGTACATGCTGATCTGCGTGAATCCCGGCAGCGTATTGACTTCATTGATGTAGATCCGCCGCTTGCCGTCGGGCTCCATCAGGAAGTCCACCCGCGCCAGCCCAGCCAGATCGCACGCACTGAACGCCGCAATCGCCATCTCGCGAATCTTCTTTGATTCCGCGCCAGTCAGCTTTGCCGGGATCACCGGCACCGATCCCTCGGACAGATACTTGGCTTCGTAGTCGTAGAACTCCTTGCCAGGAATGATCTCGCCCACCACGCTTGCCTTCGCATCATCATTGCCAAGCACGGCCACCTCGAGTTCGCGCGCCCCCGCCTTCTTTCCGCCTACTCCCTGCTCCACAACCAGCTTGCGGTCGTACTTGGCTGCTTCGTCGAGAGCTGGCCCCAGTTCTTTGCGATCGTGCGCCTTGCTGATGCCCACCGACGAGCCCAGGTTTGCGGGCTTCACAAACAGCGGATACTTCAGCGCCACCTCGATTTGCGCAATCGTCTTGCGCGGCGACCCCTCCCACTGCGAACGCAGCACCGTCACATGCTTCGTGATCGGCAGCCCCGCCTGCGCAAACAGCCGCTTCATCACGTCCTTATCCATGCCTGCCGAGGACCCCAGCACACCCGATCCAACATATGCGATGCCCGCCAGTTCGAACAATCCCTGAATCGTTCCGTCCTCGCCAAAGGTCCCGTGCAGGACTGGAAAGACAACATCCACCGCAGATGTCTGATCAGCCACACGCCGTCTCAATTCTCCAGACGAAGTCGCAGCCGCGGCCGGAACTGGAGCCATCAGCGTAGGCATGCCCTCATGCAGAAGCTTCGCGCCGGGCGTCGCCTCCGGATCTCCGGCACGCAGCTTGCGCCCCGCAGCGCTCTCATCGCCTTGGAGCAGACCGTGAGCATCCGCCGCACCAAGCCAGCGGCCTTCCTTCGTGATCCCAATCGGCACCACGTCAAACTTCTTGCGATCAATCGCCTTCAGAATCGAAGCCGCCGAGAGCAGCGAGACCTCATGCTCCCCGCTCCGCCCCCCAAACAACACACCCACACGCAGTTTCTTTGCCATCACATTCATTGTCGCTCACACAACTATGAAAACGAGTGATGTCAAAGGTACATGCCGCTCATACACGTAGATCACGAACTTACATCGACAAGCTCAACGCTGAGCATGCCCGATTGCCATTGGAGATTTCAGCGGGATTCTGTTCAGTGCAGAAAACAGCAGGGGTAAACAGAAGGCGGGTTGAAAGAATTTCGGTTGACCCGGCTCTGCAGTCATTCAACTGCTGCGAGCTGAAACGCAAGTTGAAACGAATCACCACGAAAGTGGTCGCTCAGAGTATCTTCTTCCCAAACGCCGAGCACGCCAGTTCTACCGCAAGATCTGCCGTCCGGTTGTGCTCGTCGATAACCGGATTCACCTCCACAATCTCGAAGCTCAGCATCCGCCCGTGGTCGGCGAGTATCTCCATCGCCAGGTGCGCTTCGCGGTACGTCGCACCTCCGCGCACGGGCGTCCCCACGCCCGGAGCATCCTCCGGATCGATCCAGTCCATGTCTAAGGAAACGTGGTAACCAGCCGTCCCGCGGCCCGCAGCCCGCAGCGCCTCTTCCATCACCGCGCGCATCCCACGTTCGTCGATGTCGCGCATCGTGTACACCTCGCCAACGCCGGCCCGACGAATATTCGCCCGCTCCGCCGGATCGATATCACGTACCCCCACCAGCACCGTGTTCTCCGGCGAAATCTTTGGCGAGTAGCCCAGCACATTTGTCAGTTGCTCGGGCCCCATTCCCAGCAGAGCCGCGAGCGGCATCCCATGCACATTCCCGCTCGGCGACGTGTCCGGCGTGTTGATGTCCGAGTGCGCATCGATCCAGATCACGCCGATCTTCTGGTTCTGCCGCCGGTAGAACTCCGCCACTCCCGCCACCGATCCCGCCGCGATGGAATGATCGCCCCCAAGAACGAACGGCGTCATCCCCTCTTCCAGCGTCTTGGCCACGGCCTGCGCGGTCCGCGTGCACGTATCCGCGATCTGCTTCAGATACCTTGCGTTAACACTGCCGGAGTTCTGCGTC
>Ga0105240_10016059_pt1 | contig 10146 bp, 9 predicted proteins | sample KBSC54metaG_FD_80426 | JGI IMG/M metagenome (GOLD analysis project Ga0105240, IMG submission 80426) | Corn rhizosphere microbial communities from Kellogg Biological Station, Michigan, USA - KBS C5-4 metaG | ecosystem: Host-associated > Plants > Roots > Rhizosphere > Soil | place: Michigan, USA... | reverse complement strand
GCAACCCCAGCGGATCGCATCGCACCGTATCTCGCGTGTTACAAGACTATACGTGGCCGGGGAAACGACGACAGTCCCGGTCGAACCGCGCACGCGACAAGAGTTGGAGGGATTGCCGCGGCTCTGGAGCGCGACCGGTCGTATACGGTGAACGAAGCCCTGAAAGCCTACATCCACGTTCACCAGTGGCAAATCGATCACATCCGGCAAGGCCTCTCCGAGGCCAATGCCGGCAGGTTTGCATCGACAGCGAACGTTAGGATCGTGATCAACCGGCTGCGACTGAAAACTTCCTAGGACGCCGCGCGGGTCATTTCGAGATCCAGCGTGACCTCAACATTTTCGCTGAGCATCACGCCGCCGCCAGCCGGAGCGTTCCAACCCATCCCAAAATCCTTTCGATTGAAGGTGGTGCTAGCCGTCAAACCGCGACGCTGCCCGCTCCAGGGATCCGTGATCTCGGGTGAGAGCGCGTCAACGTTCAGTGTTACTGGCTTCGTGACTCCATGCAGCGTCAGATCGCCGGCTACTTTGTAGCTGCCGTTTCCGCCAGCCGTCACTTTGGTCGAGCGAAACGTAATGGTCGGGTAATTAGCGACGTCGAAAAAGTCAGCGCCCTTGATGTGGCCGTCGCGCTGGGGATCGCCCGTATGCAGGCTGTTCGCATCGATGGAAGCTTCGATGCGCGACTGGTCCGGCTTGGCTTCGTCGAAGTTGACGGTGCCGGTAACTGAATTAAACTCTCCTCCCACGTTTGCGATCATCATGTGCCGCACCTTGAAACGAGCTGCACTGTGCTTTGGGTCGATTTGATAGGTCATTGTTTATCAAGATAACGTTCTGTTCCACACGATAGCAAGGCCGCGGTCGAAGGAACTTCACGGAGGGGGCGGCGCGGCGTCGGAATTGTCGGATTTCTCGGCCCCGCCGGCTTCCAAGTCCCCGCGCTTAGGCCCCAGCCCCAGCGCGATCAGCGACAGCGACCCGAGTTTGCCGTCGTCACCGATATTTTGATCTCGCTGGAAGCGCTTCAACGCCTCCACCGAATCCGATCCCCAGTTCCCGTTCACCGGTCCGTTGAAATAGCCCTTATCGGCCAGCGACTGCTGGATCTCCTTGTAGCGGCTCGGATCCGGCTCTCTTTGCGAGGATCGACGGTAGCCTGTCGATGCGGTCTTGCTGGACTTGGATTTCTTCCCAGCCCTCGATTTGGCCGCCTTGGATTTGGACTTAGTCTTGGATCCTTTGGCCGCCGAGGTTTTAGCGGTGGCCTTCTTGGCGTTGGTCTTTTTCGTCGCAGGGGTCGCCGCCCACACCGCAAGCGCGGTGCTGATCGCTACTACGATTACGATCGCCTTTGAGCGCAAATTACTAGCGCCCCGGCAGGATTCCCGACAAGTACAGTCCTTGCGGTCCGTCCGCTGTCGGCCGCAATTGGACCGAAGGCGGCGGGGCAGGCGGGGAGTTGCCGGGTGTACGGCCGCGGCGGGCCGTTTCGACGGGCGGAGGATTCACGCCTTTCAACACGTGGAACGCCACGGCATCGCCCGGCTTGAGCTTCTCCTGGACTTTCTTAATATCCTCCAGGGAATTCACCGGCTGGCGATTGATGCCGTCGATGACATCGCCGGTCTGAAGGCCGATCTCCTCGGCAAAGGAATCCTGCTCCACCAGGGTCACCAGGACGCCGCGGTGTGTATCCACGACGTCGCGTTCCTGTTCAGTCAGGGGGCGCGGCCGGAACCCGAATTTGACCTCGGAGGGCACCTCCACCTTGCTGGTGATGGTTTCAAGCGGCTTGCCGGCGCCCACGATATCGGGCCGGTCTTTATATAGCTCGCTGCGGTCCGCAACGATCACTTTCACGGTTGCCGGTTTCCCGTCGCGGTCGACGCTGAGCGCGGCTGTTCCTCCCACCGGCGTATCTGCGACGTGGGAGATAAGATCGTCGCCGTCCTTTACGGCGGTTCCGTTAACCGCGACGATGATATCGCCTGCACGCAGTCCGCCCTTGTCGGCGGGTCCGCCCTTGGTAATGCTGTCCACGATGGCTCCGTGGTCGACCCCCAGCGCCTTGAGCGTCACTTCCGGTTCCACACTCCGATCCAGGCTTACGCCGATCGAGCCGCGCGTGACGCGGCCCGTCCGGATGATGTCGTTATAGGCTCGGGCGACCATGTTCACAGGCAGCGCGAAGCCCACGCCTTCCGACCCCCGCCCGCTGGTGGCGATCATGGTGTTCACGCCGATCACCTCGCCGCGGATGTTGAGCAGCGGGCCGCCGCTGTTGCCCGGATTGATGGCCGCGTCGGTTTGAATGAAATGCTGGAACGTCCGCGCGTTAAGCAGCGCCGGACTGCGGCCCACCGCGCTCACGATGCCGGCTGTAACGGTCGCTTCCAGACCGAACGGAGAGCCGATCGCTACGGCCCAATCCCCCACCTGCACCGAATCCGAATTCGCGATAGTCACCGGCTGCAACGTTTTGGAGGTGTCGATCTTGATCACCGCCAGATCCGTCTCATAGTCGGTCCCGATGAGGCGCCCGCGGTAATCTTCCGGATCGCCATGCAGCCGGACCCGAATCTTGGTGGCATTCTCCACTACGTGGTTGTTGGTGACGATGTATCCGTTCTTGTCCACGATGAAGCCGCTGCCGGAAGCTTGGCGCTTGGGTGAGTCCGGAACATCCTGCCCCCCGCCGCTGCCGTCCGGACCAAAGAACCGCTTGAAAAAGTCAGGAACGTCGCTGTCGTCGTCCGGCGCTGGCCCTTTGGCCCCGCTCTTCTCCGGCGCCACGTCCACGGTGATATTCACCACGCTCGGTTCGAGCCTCTTGGCCAGGGACGTGAAGTCGTTGCCCAGCGCCGATAGTCTCGGCACCGTCAAGGGCGTCGCGTCGGGAGCGGCATTCTGATCGCGGGCCGCGTTCACTTGGGTGTTGATCAGCGTCCCGATCAGGATGCCCACGGAAAGAGTGAACAGCATCAAGGCCATGGACATCAGCTTTTGCTGCCGCATCTTTTCAAATAGTTTCATGGCGAATCTCTTTCTCCCGTGCTGGACCTGTACTAGGGCTATCGTAACGAGCTTCGTCTTCCATTATAAGGGCGGTTAATGCATGGACGCGAGCGGGACCCCGTCCGTTTCGTATACTCCCTCATGATTCCAGCAGAAGCAGGCCGCACAGGGCCAATAGAATCCGGCGCAAGCCCAGCTCCCGGTTTTCCGGATGAAACCATTCCGCCGGGGTATGCGCGCCCCCGCCCTGCCCCCCCGCACCGATCGATACCGCCGGAATCCCCAGGGACAGCGGAATGTTGGCGTCGGTGGAGGAGCAGTCCAGGCGGCTGCGAATGCCCAGGAAAGTGTCCACCGCCAGAAGGCAGTTCAGAATTGGAGCTGGCTCGCGCAACTCTCCTCCCGGGCGGGAACCGATTTCCTTAAGCCGCGCGATCACTCGTCCTCCCGTGGCCCGGGTGTTCTCAAAATCGGAGGCTTGCGCCACGCAGGCTGCCAGCAGCGACGCCATTTCGTCGATCTTCTCGGGCTTTTCCGACCGCAGGTCGACTTTGGCGCGAGCCTCGGTGGGGATGCAATTGATGCTGGTCCCGCCCTGAATCAACCCGAAATTAAAGGACGAACGGGGGGCGGATTCAGAGGGCGCGCCGGGAAACGAAGCCGTGAAGTCGGCGATAGCCCGGCTGAGTGCGTGCACCGGGTTGCCGACTCCATAATCGCTCCAGCTATGACCGCCGGGCCCGGTAACCGCTACTTCAAAGCGACGACTGGCCAAGGCCCGGCAGGTGATGTGATCGGTATTGGGACCGTCCAGCACCAGAAACGCCTTGGGCCGGGCTCCATTCGATTCCCGGCACAGGAATCGCATGCCGCTCAGGTTGCCCTCGCCTTCCTCTCCCACGTTGGCGATCAGCAGGGGCGCCAACGGCGCGTCCGGTAAGGGCGGCGCGGCGTTCCAGGCCGCGGCCAGCGCCAGCAGAGCCGCCAGGCCGGCCCCATTATCGGAAACTCCGGGACCCATCAGCCGGCCATCGCCAGAAAGCTTGATTTCCTCCGGTGAGCGGGGCGCCAGCACCGTATCCAGGTGCGCGGTGACGGCCACGGTAGCGCTGTCGCGGCGCCCCGGCAGCGCGGCGACCACGTTGCCGGAGCGGTCCACTCGCGATTCCCACCCCAAGGCCTGGAATCGTTCCGCCATCCACTCGGCGCGTTTTTGCTCCAGGAAAGTCGGTGCGGGGATGCGGCACAGCTTGAGGTGCTGTTCGTTGATCCAGGCGCGTTCGCGGCGGAACCAATCGAGCGTGGTGCGCAGTTCAGGTGCACGCGCGAGATCAGCGACCGAACCGGCTAACAGCGGCATTAAGTCTCTTAGCTTTTAGTCTACCGTGCCGGTCCCCTTAAGCGCACCGGAGTCCGTGGATGGCCTAGATTTCCCGGCCGGGGTAGCGCTTCCGCATCCACTCCACGAATTTCTCGGGGGCCGCCATCGTCGAGAGGCGCCCCTGACGAACCAGGGCCCAGTCGGCGAACCGGCCGCTTTCTTTCACCTCCGCCAGAGAAGTAGGAGGATCCAGCCGGCTGAGAAAGGCCATGTCGACCACCGCCGATTTGGGATTCCGGGGATCCGGACGCCCGGCCGAACGCACCGTTGCCAAGCCCACAATTCCTGTAACGCCAGCGGCAGATTTGCTTCCTGAATGATAGAGGAACACGCGATCACCCGTTTGCATGGCACGAATGGTCCTGACCGCCTGCGGATTCGTTACTCCGTCCCAAACGGTCTGTTTCTCCCGCTCCAGATCGTCGATTGAGTACGTATCTGGGTCGGTCTTGGCTAAGTAGTACGTCATGGTGGATTACTGTCCGCCTTAAAGTCCCGGTACGGTGGTTACTAGACACATACCCGGTGGTCGAGTCTAATCAAATGGTACCAGGCAACCTGACGCTAACCAATGATAAAGGTATACAATAGAAAGTACTTACCGGCGACGCTGGAGGAGACGAGGATGGCGACCGCCAAAAAGAGAATTTTACCCGTACTGCTAATCCTGGGCTGCATTCCGGCCTGGGCCCAGAGCGTAAGAAATGTATCCCCAAATGGGCCTCAGGTGCCTGACGCCCCGCCTGTCGCCGCGTCGGGAACGAATCCAGTGGCGCAGCCAGTGGACCCCAAATCGTACCTGATCGGTCCGGAAGACCTATTACGAATCGAGGTCTTTCGCGACGCGGACATGTCCCGAGCCGTCAGCGTCCGTCCCGACGGCAAAATCACCTTGCCGCTGGTCGGCGACCTGCAAGCGGAAGGCCTGACACCGGAGCGGCTCACCGCGCAGGTCAAAGAAGCTCTTAGCCAATTCGAGAACAATCCGGAAGTGACCATCTCGGTTTTGCAGGTTAACAGCAAGTCATTCACGGTGACCGGGAAAGTGAATCGCTCCGGCCGGTTTCCCCTGGTAACACCCGTACGGGTCTTCGACGCGCTAGGCCTGACCGGTGGATTTCAGGACTTCGCCAATACCAAGAACATTACCATCGTCCGTGGAACTCAGCGCCTGACCTTCAATTACAACGATTTCGTCAAGGGTAAGAAGGAAGCACTCGATCAGAACATCTGGCTTCAAAACGGCGACACGATCCTGGTCAAATAGCCATCCCCCCACAAGGACCCTCTAGAGACATGCAACCAACTGACAATTTCAGCGTACCCCGGCGTCCCCTGGACGTGGAGGATTTCATCGACATCCTGCGAAGGCACAAAGGGTGGATTTTCGGCCCCTTTCTGCTGACGCTGGTCGCCAGCGTTGTCGGCGTTTACCTGTGGCCGGATAAGTACGTCTCGGTAGCGGTGGTCAAGATCGTTCCGCAGCAGGTGCCGCAGAACATGGTTCAGTCCTCGATTTCGAGCGATCTGGTGGACCGCATCACCTCCATGGCCACCACCGTCCTCAGCCGCAATGTGCTCACCACCATCATCAATAATTTCGGCCTGTATAAGAATGAGCAGAAGCGCATGCCTATGGAGGACGTGGTCGACAACATCATGAAAAGCGATGTGAGGATCACTCCGATCATGGCGGGAGCGGGCAACCGCGCCGTGCCGGCTTTTAGTGTGGAGTTTTCTTACCCGGACCGGCTGCTGGCGAATAAGGTGGTTCAGGAGATCGTCAGCCGTTTTATTACTGAGAACCTGACCAGCCGCTCCACTGCCACCACCGAGACGACCCAGTTTTTAAACGATCAGGCACAGCAGGCTAAGAAAGATCTGGAAGCGGAGGAACAGAAACTCGCCGCCTTCAAGGCCCAGAATAACGGACGGCTGCCGGACCAGGTGGACATGAATTATCGCCAACTGCAAGTGCTGCAGACCAATTATCAATCCCTGACCAGCTCGAAAAACCGGGCCGAGATGGATAAACTCAGCCTGGAAACAAATCTCCGCGTGGAGAAAGCCCGCAAGGCGGAGTTAACCAGAGAAGTGCCCCAGGCCGCTGGCGTGGTCGCCGCCACGAAGAGCGAGCGCGTGCTGCAAGCCGAGCGTGAAGTTGCAAATCTGGAGGATGCACTGGCCCTGGCGCGGCAGAGGTTCACCGAGGCGTATCCCGATGTGCAGAATCTTAAGAACCGGCTGGAACTGGCCAAGCAGCGAAAGATTCAGGTCCAGAAGGACGAAGCCGAGAACAAGACGGTGGTCGCCCCGCCACCGCCGAACCGCCAGCTGCAACTGGAAGTGGTGGACATCGACGGGAACGTGCAGCGGCTGGAATCCGCCAGCCGGGCAAGAGATCTGGAGATCGCCGAACTGGACAACCAGATCAAGCAGGTTCAAGCCAGCATCAACCGACTGGAGACGCAGATCAGTGCTGCACCTCTGGGAGAGCAGCAATATGGGGACCTGCTGCGCGAGCGCGAGATTGCCAAACAGAAATATATCGACCTCGACGCGCGTCTGAGCACCGCCGAGATCTCCAAAGATCTCGAAATCCGGGGACAAGGGGAAAAGCTGGAATTGCTGGACGCAGCATCGCTGCCCCAATCTCCCGCCGAGCCCAAGCGGCCGATGGTGATCGGAATTGGCGCCGCACTCGGTCTGCTGCTGGGTGTGGTCATCGCCGCGGCGCGTGAAATGAAAGACACTTCGCTCAAAAACTTGAAGGACGTGCGGGCGTACACTCAAATGGCCATCCTGGGCAGTGTGCCGCTGCTCGAAAATGACTTCGTGGTCCGCCGGCGCCGGCGTATTGCCTGGCTGGGTTGGACGACGGCGTGTTTGCTGGCCGCCGTGACCATGGCTGGATCGGTGGTCTTTTACTACTACAAGCTGTCGGCATAGGCATTGGGCAAAGGCATCCGGAGGATAACTAATGAGTCGAGTTCATGATGCGCTTCGAAGAGCGGAGAAGACCGCGGAAGCGGCTCCGCCGGTGGTTCACTCCAACGTCGAAACACGCACTCCTGCCGCCAGCATCGAAACGGGAGCGAATCTGGGGGGGTTGCTGGAACTGGTGGAAGAAGTCCCCTTCCGCGCCGCCACCGATTCCCTGCTGATTGACACCGCACGGCCGCATGAAGCGCCAATGGAAGAATTCCGGACGCTCCGAACGCGGCTGAACCACATACAGAGTCTCCAGCCGCTGCACACCGTGGTGGTCACCAGCGCTTCGCCCGCGGAAGGAAAATCGCTTACTGCGGCGAACCTAGCGTTGGCTGAGGCGCATCTGGCCGGAAATGTCACGCTGCTGGCGGATTTCGATTTCCGCCGCCCGCTCATTCACACGATGTTTGGAATTGACCGCGGCCCGGGCATCACCGATTACCTGCTGGGCCAAGCGCCCCTGCACAAGGTGATCAAGAGGATCGCCGGAACCAATCTGTACATCATGCCCGCCGGACAGGCGGTAATCAATCCGCTCGAACTGCTCAACCTGCGCGAGGTCAAGCACTTGATGGACCGGCTGCCATCGCTGTTTCAGTGGGTCATCATGGACAGCCCGCCGCTGCTGTTTGCGGCCGATGCTAATCTGCTGGGCACGCTATCCGACGGAACTCTGCTGGTGGTGCGCATCGGTCATACGACCATCGATTCCGTCACGCGCGCCATGCAATCGCTGTGCAATAACAACGTGCTCGGAATCGTGGTGAACGGCGCCCGGCGTGGAGAATTGTACAGCAAGTACACCTACTATCACTCCTACTACACGCCCAAGGACGCGGGCGACGGCGAGGAGTCTGAAGGCTCCGAAGAACTGGCCGCGGTTGGAGCCGCCGACAAATCGCCCAGGGAATAGGGCTTAGCAAAGCCGAAATCTGCCGTTGGCCGCTCAAGAGTTTCGTCAAGCGCACTTCAGGGCCAGCGCCGAGTTCTTGCTGCCAAATGCGATGCAGTTGGCGACCGCGTATTCGATGCGCGCGCGGCGGCCCGTTTCCGGGACGTAGTCCAGGTCGCACTCCGGATCGGGAACGTCGACGTTGGCTGTAGGCGGCAAAATTCCATCGCGCATGGCGAGCAAGGTCGCGGCCACGCCCGCCGCGCCGCAGGCTCCCTGGGGATGACCGATCAGACTTTTGAGCGATGAACCCGGCAGGCGGTAGGCGTGCTTGCCAAAGGCCAGCTTCACCGCGCGGGTTTCGATGCGATCGTTCAGCTCGGTGCCGGTGCCGTGGTAATTCAGATAGCCGACCGCTTCGCCCGGGATCCCGGCCTGATCGAGGGCCAGGCAGATCGCGCGGGCAGGCTCTTCGCCGCATTCTTCCAAACGAACGCGATGATACGCCTCGCAGGTGGACCCGTAGCCGGCGATCTCGCCTAAAATCCGTGCGCCGCGGGCCAGCGCCCTCTCGCGTTCTTCCAGTACGAAAAACCACGCGCCTTCGGCGATGACGAATCCGCCCCGGTCGCGGGAAAAGGGCCGCGAGGCGCGCTCGGGCTGATCGTTCCAGGCTTGCGACATGATTCGCATGGCGATGAATCCGCGCAATATCAGCGGTGCGATAGTTGCATCCACCCCGCCGGCGACGATCGTGTCGAGACCGCCGGCGCGAATCATTTGGGAAGCGTAGCCCAGCGCATCGGTCGAGGAGGTGCACCCGGTGGTGATCACGTGGCTCAACCCGCGCAGGCCGAACCGCATCGAGATTTCGCTGGCCAGCGTACCCATGGTCGAAGTCGGGACCACGTATACGCTGCACTGCCGCCAGTTCCCCGAATGGTACAGACGGTATTGTTCCTCAGTGAATTCAATACTGCCACCCCCGGAACCGACTACAACGCCGATCGAGCGCAATTCTTCGCGACTCATGGCGGCTGTATCCAGCCCGGCCCACTGTAGCGCTTCCGTCACGGCGGCAATCGCCAGCGGAGTGGCGCGGGAAACGTGCGGACGGTCCTTGGCCGTCACGTAATCTTCTTCGCGGAAATCCTTAACCTCGCCTGCTACGCGGACCGCGAGGCCGGTGGTGTCGAAACGTGTGATCGGCCCCACGCCGCTGACGCCATTGCGCGTGGCGCTCCAGAAGGCCTCGGTCCCGATGCCGTTGGGACTCACTGAACCTATTCCGGTAATGACCACGCGACGTGACATGTTGAATCTGAGGATCGGGATCCAGCGGAGCGGAAACCGCAGGTGACTCTGTTAGTATAAGAGGGTTCCTTACGTGCAAGGGAACACCGTGCAGGGGAGAATCCATTGGTGGGAATCGAATCGGGCCGTGCCGCGCCTGCTCAGCGGGATCGAAGCCGGCGTCATCGGCGGTGTCGCGATGCTGGGGTTGCTGGTTTTCGGCTCACTCCTGCGCGGTGATCCATGGTGGATGCCATCCAATCTTTTGGGTTCAACTTTTTACGGAACGCGTGCGTTGAGCGCCGGCCCCGATCGATCCACGCTGGCCGGGAGCGCCCTGCACGTTTTCATGACCGGATCGATCGGAGGAGCCTTCGGCCTGATGTGCGGCGGCATCCGGCGGAGGCCGCGCCTGGTTCTGCTGGGGACGCTGGCTGGTCTGATATGGCAAGGTCTGGCAAATGCCGTGCTGTGGCAAAGTATAAATCCTCTGATTCCGTTGTATTCTCCGCAGCCCGCCACGCTTTTCTCGCACGCGCTTTTCGGAGCGAGCCTGGGTTATCTGGCG
>Ga0105240_10016054_pt1 | contig 10148 bp, 6 predicted proteins | sample KBSC54metaG_FD_80426 | JGI IMG/M metagenome (GOLD analysis project Ga0105240, IMG submission 80426) | Corn rhizosphere microbial communities from Kellogg Biological Station, Michigan, USA - KBS C5-4 metaG | ecosystem: Host-associated > Plants > Roots > Rhizosphere > Soil | place: Michigan, USA... | reverse complement strand
GTGGTGCCGGCGCCGCCGGAGGAGGCAATGCCGCGAATGGAGATGTTGTTGGTGCCGGAGTTGTCGACATTGACTCCGGGCGTGAAGCGCGCCACATCTTGAAGATCCTTGATGCCGCGGACATCCAGGGATTCCTGGGTCAGAGCGGTGACGCTGATGGGGACCTTGCTGAGGCTCTCCTCGTGACGGGTTGCCGTCACCACGATTTCCTGCAAGGGGCCGGTCGCATCGCCGGCCACCGCCGCATCGGCGGCGCTTGCGGGTTGCGGGGGCGACGCGAGAGCGAGCAGCCCGCAGACCATGCCCATGAGCAGCGGCGCCGTAATCCCATGCATCATGCCGGGCTTCGCCCGGCCGTGGCCGTTCTGCAACTCGAGTATCGTATGGCGTCCCAGCATGATGCATCCCCATTTGTTGTTTGAACGGCCGGCGCTCGGCTAAGCGAGCCACATTGGCCGTAGAGAACACGATAACGGCCCTTCGGCAGAAAGGCAATTCGCCCCGGTCGGCCCGCAATCCATCCGTGGCCGCGGCGCAACGAGCGGCTCCGCGGCGGCTGCGCCGCGCGATTCCGTCGGGGTTATGGGATCATGGCGCCCATGAGTACCACCGCCGACCGCCCGCGCGCCAAGAACCTGAATCCGCTGCGCTCGCTTTTGCCTTTTCTGCGGCCCTATCGGGCCATGATGGCGGCCGCCCTGGTCGCCTTGCTGGTCGCCACCGTCGCCATGCTGGCATTGCCGCTGGCGCTGCGCCAGCTCATCGACCATGTGGTGGCCGCCAAGGATTCCAGCACTCTCAACCGGTATTTCATCGGATTTCTGGCCGCATCGGTGATATTCGGCGTGTTCGCTGCGCTGCGCTACTATCTGGTGACCTGGCTGGGTGAGCGCGTGGTCGCGGACCTGCGCTCGGCGGTGTATCGGCGCGTGGTGCGCATGGACCCGGTGTTTTACGAAACCACCCGCGTCGGCGAGGTTTTGTCGCGTTTGACCACCGACAGCACCCTGGTGCAGGCCATCTCCGGGGTCAATCTATCCATCACGCTGCGTTCGACGCTGAGCCTGATCGGTGGACTGGTCATGCTAGGACTCACCAGCGCGAAGCTCATGGGCATCATCATGGTGCTGATTCCCATCGTGGTCATTCCCCTGATCGTCATCGGCCGGCGCGTGCGCGGATTGTCGCGCGCGTCCCAGGATCGCATCGCGGACACCAGCGGTCTCGCCGGGGAGACCTTGAATGCCATCCAGACCGTGCAGGCCTTCACCATGGAAGAGCTGCAAAGCACGCGCTATCGAACGGCGGTCGAAGACAGCTTCACGGCCGCGGTACGGCGCACGCGCGTGCGTGCGTCGCTCACGGCCATCGGCATCATGCTGGTGTTCGCCGGGATCACCTTCGTGCTTTGGTTGGGCGTGCGCCAGGTGCTCGCCGGCACCATGACGGGCGGTCAGTTGCTGCAGTTCCTGCTGTACGCCATGTTCGTCGGCAGTTCCGCCGCCGCCCTGTCGGAAATGTGGGGCGAGATGCAGCGCGCCGCCGGCGCCATGGAGCGCCTGACCGAACTCTTGCAGGCGCGGCCCTCCATCACCGCTCCGCCGCACCCCGTGGAATTGCCGTCGCGGGTGCGCGGCCAGATTCGTTTCGACAATGTGGTTTTCCACTACCCTTCGCGGCCGCAGAGCCCCGCGCTGGCGAATTTCAGCCTCGATGTGGCTCCCGGGGAAACCATTGCATTCGTCGGCCCCTCCGGTGCGGGCAAGAGCACGACTTTCCAGCTGTTGCTGCGCTTCTATGATCCGGAGTCCGGCAGCGTGCTGATCGACGGGCGGCGGCTTGCCGACTCGCGGCCGGAAGACATCCGTGCCCAGATCGGCCTGGTGCCGCAGGAGACGGTGCTGTTCGGCGCCAGCGCGCGAGAGAATATCCGCTATGGACGGCCGACGGCGAGCGACGCCGACATCGAGGCGGCGGCCGTGGCCGCCGCCGCGGACGAGTTCCTGCACAAGCTGCCGCAGGGCTATGACACCTTTCTGGGCGAGCGCGGCACGCGTCTGTCCGGCGGCCAGCGCCAGCGCATCGCGCTGGCCCGGGCCATACTGAAGGACCCGCCGATTTTATTGCTGGACGAGGCCACCAGTTCCCTGGACGCGGAGTCCGAGCGGCTGGTGCAGCAGGCGCTCGAGAAACTCATGCAGGGGCGCACCACCATCATCATCGCGCATCGCCTGGCCACGGTGCTGAAGGCGGATCGAATCGTGGTGATGGATCACGGCCGCAAGATCGCCGTCGGCACCCACGCCGAATTGCTGGTGCACAGTCCCTTGTATGCGCGGCTCGCGGCCCTGCAGTTCGCGACGGTCGCCAGCGAGGCGGTCGACGTCGGCGAAGCAGCCGAGGTCAGCGAGGCGCTCGATGCCGGCGCAGCGGCCGATGCCGGCAGTGACGCGGACGCTGCGGCCGGCGGCGGCGAATCGATCGGCGCCGCGCGCAGCTAGCGCCGCTACTTCAGCAGGCCTTCTTCCTTGAGCGCCTGCTGCACCTTGGGGCGCTGGGCGATGCGTGAGACATACGCGCTCAGCGCCGGCCACTTGCCGAGGTCGATGCCCACGTGGCCCGTCCAGCTCAGCAGCGTGAACAAATACGCATCGGCCACGGTGAACGTGCTGCCCAACAGAAAGGTCTTGCCCTGGAGGAAACCCGTCAGCCACTCGAATTTCTTGTCGAGCCCGGCCAGCGCCGATGCCTTCCAGTCGGCCGAAATTTTCGGATTGAACAGAGGGCTGAACCCCTTGTGCACTTCGGAGGTGAGATAATTCAGTATTTCCATGAGCCGGTAGCGTTCCATGGTGCCGGCGCGCGGCGCCAATCCGGATTCAGGCTTGAGGTCGGCAAGGTACTGAACGATGGCCGGTCCCTCGGTGAGGGTGCTGCCGTCGTCGAGCTGCAGCGTGGGGACGGAACCCTTGGAGTTGACGGCGAGATAATCGGCTCCCGCCGCCGTCTTCTTGGTGGCGAAATCGACCTTGTCGAGCGTGAACGGCAGCCCCGCCTCGAGCATCACGATGTGCGGTGAAAGGGAGCAGGCGCCGGTCATATAGTAGAGTTTCATGTCGATGTCCTGGAGTGAGATGAATGCGGGCCCAAGCCTCGTGCTTGGGATCATACCAAGACTCACGGTTCGGGAATAATGCGCCTCGCGGCGATGAAGCCCCTCGCATAGGGCGGCGCCGCGAGCGAGTCGATGCGCACGTAACCGCCGGTGGACGGCGCGTGCAGGAATTTGCCGCCGCCGATGGCAATGCCTACATGCAATTCCTTGTGCGCCAGGTGCATGAACACGAGATCGCCCGCTTGCAAATTGCCGCGCGACTCCGGCACTCCGGCACCCAATTGCTCGAGCGCGGTGCGCGGCACGCGGATGCCGGCGCCGCTTGCCGCGTACTCGACCAGCCCGCTGCAGTCGAACCCGCCGGGAGCCGCGCCGCCGTATCGATAGGGTTGACCCAGCATGGCCATGGCGTTGTCGACCATTCTTTCGCCGGCGCCCGCGGGCGGGTGCGGCCGATTGGATCCGCTCGCCGAGCCGGGCGTCTCGGCTCCGGGGGCGCCGGGCGCCGGGCCGGTGTAACGCGCCGTGCTCGCACAAGCCCCCAGCGCCACCGACAGGACGGCGGCGAGGGCGGCTGCGATGCAGCGGGCTGCGGTCACGCGCGGGTCGGGGGCACCAGAGTCGTGGCCAATGCCGCGCCGACGATGCCGGCATCCGAGCGCAGCACTCCGATCCGCAGCGGCGCTTCACAATGCAGCTTGCTCATGAATTTCTCCGGCTCCTCGGTGATGCCGCCGCACAATACGATGAGATCCGGCCAGAGCAGAGCATGCATTTCCTCGAGCACCCGATTCAATTGTTCGGCCCAGGCATCCCAGCTCAGGTTCTGCTCCACCTTGGCCCGTCCCGATGCGCGCAGTTCCGCTTCGCGCCCCGCCACCTGCAGGTGGCCGAATTCGGTGTTCGGCACCAGCCGGCCGTCGACGAACAGCGCCGTGCCGATGCCGGTGCCCAGAGTCAACAACAGCACCGTGCCGGCGACGCCCCGCGCCGCGCCGTAGCGCAATTCGGCGAGCCCGGCCGCATCGGCGTCGTTGATGGCGATCACGGGCCGCCGCAGGCGCTCGGCGGCCATGGCGGCCAGCGGTTTGCCGATCCACGCCTTGTTCAGGTTCGCGGCCGTGAGCGCGCACCCGTTGCGGACGACGCTGGGGAATGCCAGGCCCACCGCGTGATCGCCCGGCACATTGGACACCACTGTAGTCAATGCGTTCAACAAGGCATCGGTCGGACCTTGGGCGGGAGTCGGGGTGCTGAAACGCTCGCTCGCGAATGCACCCGTGTCCAAATCCACCAGCGCGCATTTGATGGACGAGCCGCCGACGTCTATGCCCACGGCTACGGTGGGCGTGGTCAATTTGAGCCGCGCATGTGAGTTTCCCCCGGTGTCCGAAGTCCAAGAACCCTATAATAACCCGTAACATGAATACGATTGACACCCAGTTTGCGACCCGCCGGAATGTCGTCATGCAGTCCGGCACCTTGCAGGCGGCCCTGCTGGAGCGCCTCACCCGGACGCTGGGCAAGAGCCCGGACTCGGCGAGCGCGCGCGATATCTACGATGCGCTGTCCCTGGCGGTGCACGAGGAGTTGACCCTGCGCTGGCTGGCGACGCAGCGCCGCGTGGCCAATGCACACGTCAAGCGCGTGTGCTACTTCTCGGTGGAATTTCTGCCGGGCAGGTCCCTGATCAACGCGCTGTCGAGCCTCGATGGGGATCTGCTGCCGGAAGCGCGCGCGGCATTGCGCGCCATGGGACATGACCTCGACGACATCGCGGCTCAGGAGGTCGATCCGGGTCTGGGCAACGGCGGCCTGGGCCGCCTGGCGGCATGCTTCCTGGATTCGCTGGCCACGCTTCAATACCCTGCCGTGGGCTACGGTATTCGTTACGACTACGGCATATTCACGCAGATCATCGGCGCCGACGGCGGACAGCGCGAGGTCGCCAGCAGCTGGCTGCGCCTGCGCAACGTCTGGGAGATGCCGCGCGGCAGCCGCAGCTTCACCGTGCGATTCGGCGGCCGCGTCGAAGCCGCCGGACCCGCGGCGGCAGGCGAATCCGCGCCTGCGGGAGGGCTCGCGACGCCGGGAGAACCCGCGGCGCAAGGCGATGCGCGGCGTTGGGTCGATACCAACGACATCCTGGCGGTGGGTTTCGACCAATTGACCCCCGGCAACCGCGGCCACACCGTCAATCATCTGCGGCTCTGGTCCGGCCGCGCCATCACTCCGTTTCACATCGACGCCTTCAACGCCGGCGACTATGCCGGCGCCGTTCAAGAGCAGGTGGCTGCGAAGAATCTGTCGCGCGTGCTGTATCCGGACGATTCCACGCCTCAGGGCAAGGAATTGCGGTTCAAGCAGCAATATTTCTTCGTCAGCGCCAGTCTTCAGGACATTCTGGCGACGCATATGAGCGAAGGGCGCCCGATCACCTCCCTGCCCGATGCGATCGCGATCCAGTTGAACGACACGCACCCGACGGTGGCGATTCCGGAGCTGATGCGCCTGCTGATCGATGAGCACGGCCTGTCGTGGGAGGAGGGCTGGGCAATCACGACCAGAGTCTTCTCCTACACCAATCACACCCTGCTGCCGGAGGCGCTCGAGACCTGGCCGGTGTCCATGTTCGAACGGTTGCTGCCGCGGCATCTGCAGATCATCTATCTGATCAACCGCGACTTCCTGCTGGCAGTGGAGGCCCGCTACCCCGGGGATCATGACCGCCGCCGCGGTTTGTCGATCATCGACGACGACGGCGACCGCCGGGTGCGCATGGCCCACCTCGCGGTCATCGGCAGTCATCGCGTCAACGGCGTCGCCCGCCTGCATTCGGAGCTGATGCGCCGCCACGTCTTTTCGGGTTTCGCCGACCTCTACCCTGAGCGCTTCATCAACGTGACCAACGGCATCTCGGTGCGCCGCTGGCTGAAGCAGTCGAACCTCGGACTGTCGGCGTTGCTGACGGAACACTTGGGGTCGGCCTGGGAAAACGATCTCGAGGAACTCGGACGCATGGCCGGCGCCGTCGACGATCCGGAATTTCGGCGCCAATTCCGCAGCATCAAGCGCACCAACAAGCAGCGGCTCGCCGATGAGGTCCTGCGCCGCACGGGCGTGCAGATCAAGGTCAATTCGCTGTTCGACGTGCAGGTGAAGCGGATCCACGAGTACAAGCGCCAGCTTCTGAATCTGCTGTATGTCGTGACGCGCTACCGGCGCATTCGCGCCGACCCCGGCGCCGACATCGTGCCGCGCACCGTGATCTTCGCCGGCAAGGCGGCGCCCGGCTATGCCATGGCCAAAGCCATCATCAAACTCATCAACAACGTGGCCCGCACCATCGATGCCGACGCCGAGGTGCGCGACAAGCTGCGCGTGGTATTTCTGCCGGATTACGATGTCTCACTGGCGCAGAAAATCATGCCCGCGGCGGATTTGTCGCAGCAGATTTCGACCGCCGGCATGGAGGCGTCGGGAACCGGCAACATGAAGCTGGCGTTGAACGGCGCATTGACCATCGGCACCTTGGACGGCGCCAACATCGAGATTCGCGATCACGTTGGGGCCGAGAACATATTCATCTTCGGCCTCACGGCGGAGCAGGTCGCCGAGCGGCGCGCCGCGGGCTACCGGCCGCGCAGCGAACTCGATGCCAATCCGGAGCTCAAGAGCACGCTGGATCTGATCGAGTCGGGGTTCTTCTCGCCGGAACGTCCGGACGATGCAAAACCGGTGATCAACCGGCTGCTCGGCGACGGCGAGCCCTTCCTGGTGCTCGCGGACTTTGCCGCCTATGCGGCCGCGCAGGATCAGGTGGATGCGCTTTACCGCAGCGAAGACGAATGGACCCGCAAGGCCATCGTCAACTGCCTCACCATGGGTTATTTTTCCAGCGACCGCAGCGTCCGCGAGTACGCGGACCGCATCTGGTCGGTGAAACCCGTGGCGTAGACTCAAGTTGAATCCGACCGACTCGGCCTTGAGCGACTTCGATCTGTACTTGTTCGGCGAGGGCAGGCACGAACGCATATACGACAAGCTCGGTGCGCATCCCTGCGCGCCGGGGGACGCCGGCACCCGGTTCGCCGTCTGGGCGCCCAATGCCGAGCGCGTCAGCGTGGTCGGTGCGTTCAATCATTGGGACGGCGGCGCGCATGCAATGCACAGCCGAGCCTCATCGGGGATCTGGGAACTGACCATTCCCGGCCTCGGCGCCGGCACGGCCTACAAGTATGAAATCCGCGACCGGGGCGGCCGCCTGTTGCTCAAGGCCGATCCGTACGGTTTCGCCATGCAGCTTCGGCCGGACAATTGTTCCGTGGTGGCCTCTCTGGACGGGCATGCCTGGCAGGATGCGGCGTGGCTGGCCGAGCGCGAGCAGCGCGATCCGTTGCGCCGGCCTTTCAATGCCTACGAGGTGCACTTGGGATCGTGGCGGCGTCCCTGGGCGGAGCGCACTCCGCCCTTCATGAGCTGGCCGGAGGCGGCGGAGCAGCTGATTCCCTACGCCGTCGAGATGGGCTACACGCATCTGGAGTTGATGGGCGTTGCGGAACATCCGCTCGACGCGTCCTGGGGTTATCAAGTGGCCGGCTACTATGCCGCGACGGCGCGTTACGGCTCGCCGCGGGACTTCATGATGTTCGTCGACCGCTGCCACCAGGCCGGCATCGGCGTGATTCTCGACTGGGTGCCCGCGCATTTTCCGCGCGACGACCACGGCCTGGCGTGTTTCGACGGCACGGCTCTGTACGAGCACGCCGATGCGAGGCTGGGCGAGCACACGGATTGGGGCACCAAGATTTTCAACTACGGCCGGCACGAAGTGCGAAATTTTCTGGTGGCCAACGCGTTGTTCTGGGCGGATCGCTTTCACGTGGACGGCCTGCGAGTGGATGCGGTAGCCTCCATGCTGTACTTGGACTACAGCCGCAAACCCGGCGAATGGCTGCCGAATCGCAACGGCGGCCGCGAAAATCTGCAGGCCATCGATTTTCTGCGCCAGATGAACGATGCCGTGCACCGCGCGTTTCCCGGCGTGCTGACGATTGCCGAAGAATCGACCTCGTTCGGCGGCGTGACGCGGCCGACGCAGCACGGCGGACTCGGATTCAACTTCAAATGGAACATGGGCTGGATGAACGACACCTTGCGCTATGCCGCGATGAACCCCGTACATCGGCGCTTCGAACATCAACTCATCACGTTTTCCTTCGTCTATGCGTGGTCGGAGAACTTCATCCTGCCGATTTCTCATGATGAGGTGGTGCACGGCAAGCACTCGCTGCTCGGGAAGATGCCGGGCGACGACTGGCAGAAGCGCGCGAATTTCCGCCTGCTGCTGGCCTACATGTGCGCGCATCCGGGCAAGAAGCTCATGTTCATGGGCACGGAATTCGGGCAACGGCAGGAGTGGCGCGACCACGAACAGCTGGACTGGCAGCAGCTCGAGGCGCCGGAGCACGCGGGGCTGCGCGACTGCACGCGCGATTTGAATCGCCTGTACCGCGCGCAGGCTCAGCTGCACGGCAGCGATTGCGACCCGGGCGGTTTCCGCTGGGTGGACCTGCACAACGCCGACGAAAGCGTGTGGGCGTTTGCGCGCCGCGCGGTCGGCGGCGACACGGGTGCCCCCATCACCTGCATATTCAACGCAACGCCGGTGCCGCGCGATGCTTATGGCATCGGGGTGGCCGAGGCGGGGGAGTACCTCAAACTTTTCGATTCGGACCATGCCGCATTCGGCGGGTCGGGATATAACCGGCAATCCGCGATCCGCGCCGTGCAGCAAGACGCGCAGGGATATCCGTATGCGCTGCGACTCGATCTGCCGCCGCTCGGTGCGCTGTTTTTCATCGGGCCGGCGTAGTGGCGGTCATTCAAGCGGGCTCGCCGCGTCCCTTGGGCGCCGAGTGGACCAAGCGCGGCGTCAATTTCGCGCTGTTTTCCAGCAGCGCCACACGGGTCGAATTGTGCCTGTTCGATGCGCAAAGCGGCGCCGAGACCCTGCGCTGCGATTTGCCGGCCCGCACCGGCGATGTCTGGCACGGCCTGCTGTCGCCGCGGCGCGCCGGGCCGGGTGCCCACTATGGTTTCCACGTGCACGGTCCGAATGAGCCGCAGAACGGCCACCGCTTCGACGCCGCGGTGGCGTTGATCGATCCCTATGCGCGCGAGCTCTCCAGCCAAAGCCCGCCGCGCGCCCGCGTGATCGATGGCCGCTTCGATTGGGGCGGCGACCGCCCGCCCGCCCACACCTGGCGCGACACGCTGATCTATGAGCTGCACGTGAAGGGCTTTACGCGGCTGCACCCGGCGGTGCCGGCCGGCTGGCGCGGCAAGTACCTGGGGCTGACGGTGCCGTCCGTCATCGAGCATTTGAAATCCATCGGCGTGACCGCGGTGGAACTCATGCCCTGCCAGTCCTTCCTGACCGAGCCTTTTTTGCGCGAGCGCAATCTACGCAACTACTGGGGCTACAATCCGGTCGCATGGTTCTCGCCGGCGAACGAGTATGCCGTGCACGATCCGGTCGCCGAGTTCAAGACCATGGTGAAGTCCCTGCATGCCGCGGGCATCGAGGTGATTTTGGACGTGGTGTTCAACCACACCGCCGAGGGCAATGAATTCGGGCCATTGTTGTCCCTGCGCGGCATCGACAATTTCGTGTACTACCGGCTCATGCCGCAGGACCTGCGTTTCTACGAGAATTCCTCCGGCTGCGGCAATACGGTCAATTGCGAGCACCCCGTGGTGCGGCGCCTCATCATCGATTGCCTCAAGTATTGGGTGGAGGAGATGCATGTGGACGGCTTTCGGTTCGATCTGGCGACAGTGCTGGGGCGCGAAGCCGACGGCTTCAACGAGCACTGCGCGCTCTTCAAGTCCTTGCGCGCGGAACCCGCGCTCGCCTACGTCAAGATGATCGCCGAACCCTGGGACGTGGGCTGGGGCGGCTACCAGCTCGGGCGATTTCCGCCGGGCTGGGCGGAATGGAACGACCGCTGTCGGGACGGGGTGCGCGCGT
>Ga0105240_10016053_pt1 | contig 10149 bp, 5 predicted proteins | sample KBSC54metaG_FD_80426 | JGI IMG/M metagenome (GOLD analysis project Ga0105240, IMG submission 80426) | Corn rhizosphere microbial communities from Kellogg Biological Station, Michigan, USA - KBS C5-4 metaG | ecosystem: Host-associated > Plants > Roots > Rhizosphere > Soil | place: Michigan, USA... | reverse complement strand
TGATGCGGATCCGGTCCGACACCAGCACGAACGGCCGCAGGTCGACGTGGCGCGGCGCGAGGCCGGCTTCGGTCAGGATCGGCGTCGTGGACAACGCCAGCGTCGGTTGCGCGATGTAGTTCGCGGGCCGCGCGCGCAGCTTCGCGGAAAACGCCTCGATCTCGGCCTTCGACGCGCACGGCCCGACGAGCATCCCGTAGCCGCCCGAGCCGTGCACTTCCTTCACGACCAGTTCGTCCAGATGCTCGAGCACGTATTTCAGGCTGTCCGCATCGCCGCAGCGCCAGGTCGGCACGTTCTCCAGCAGCGCCTTGCGGCCCGTGTAGAACTCGACAATCTCCGGCATGTACGAGTAGATCGCCTTGTCGTCGGCGATGCCGGTGCCGGGCGCGTTCGCGATCGTGATGTTGCCCGCGCGGTAGACGTCCATGATCCCCGCGACGCCGAGCACCGAATCGGGGCGGAACGTGAGCGGATCGAGGAACGCGTCGTCGACGCGCCGGTACAGCACGTCGATCGGCTGGAAGCCTTCGGTCGTGCGCATCGCGACGCGGCCGTCGATCACCTGCAGGTCGCTGCCCTCGACGAGGTGCACGCCCATCTGGTCGGCGAGGAACGAATGTTCGTAGTACGCGGAATTGTGGATGCCGGGCGTCAGCACCGCGATGGTCGGGTTGTCGGCGTTGCCGCCCGGCGGGCACACGGCCGCGAGCGACTGGCGCAGCATCTGCGGATAGGTCTCGACCGGGCGCACCTTCACCTGCTGGAACAGCTCCGGGAAGAGCTGCATCATCGTCTCGCGGTTTTCCAGCATGTACGACACGCCGGACGGCGTGCGCGCGTTGTCCTCGAGCACATAGAACTCGTTCTCGCCGGTGCGCACGATGTCGACGCCGATGATGTGCGTGTAAACGTTGCCGGGCGGCCGGAAGTCGATCATCTCCGGAATGAACGCTTCGTTGTGCGCGATCAGGTGCTTCGGCACGATGCCCGCGCGCACGATCTCCTGGCGGTGGTAGATGTCGTCGAGGAACGCGTTGAGCGCCATCACGCGCTGCTCGATGCCGAGCGACAGCCGGCTCCATTCCGAACCCGAGATGATGCGCGGGACGATATCGAACGGAATCAGCCGCTCGGCGGCCTCCGCGTCGCCGTAAACGGCGAACGTGATGCCCGTCTTGCGGAACACGCCCTCCGCGTCGTGGGCTTTCTGGGCGAGGCTCGCGGGATTCTGCGTGTCGAGCCATTGCTTCAGGCGCGCGTAAGGCGCCCTTACCATGTCGCCGGATTGCAGCATTTCATCGAATGGCTTCATCGATCTTTTCTCCATCGATCGTTTTCCCCGGCATTGCGCATGCCGGACCGGCGTAATGACTACTCTGCAAGGACCGTGCCTTGCGATATCCCCCCTTTTGCGCCGAGCCGGGCATGCCCGCGCGGCCTGCCGCACCATTACGGTGCAGCGCGCGACGCCGATGGCAGCATCGATGCGCCGCGATCGCGCACGGCCGATGCTGCGCCGCGTCTGCCGAACATAGTTCTCCCGCGTGTCACGAATGTGCAATCTGCACTGCACAAAAAGACGGCCACCCGGAGCGCCGAAGCGCCGGCCGCCGGATCGCCGGCCGCCTGAACCTAAGGGCGGGAAGGCGGGCCGGCACGCGCACCGCGCGGCCGGCCCGGGGAAGTACCGTCTGCGGCCGCACCGGCAGTTCGACGCGATGAACTAACCGGTTAGCCGGGTCCGGCACCTCAACGCTATGCAGCCGTAATCCCGCCGACAACGCCCATGCATATTTCGACTGACACCCATCGAAAAAAAACATCGGGACGACCGGCGCGAGGCGCGGTACGCTAGAAAATTGTTGCAGCGAAGCGGCGCCGCCGCCGCCCTCCCGGCGCCCGACTATAAAAAGCGAAGATCGAAATGGAAGCAAAGTGGCTGGAAGATTTCCTGAGCCTTGCGGATACCAAGAGCTTTTCCCGTGCCGCGCGTAACCGGCACCTGACGCAGTCTGCATTCAGCAGACGAATCGCCGCACTCGAAACCTGGATGGACGCGAAGCTGGTCGACCGGAGCATCAACCCGATCACGCTGACGCCGGCCGGACAGATGTTCCGCGGGCTCGCCGCGGACATCCTGCGCAGCATGTATGCGGCGCGCAATCTCGTGAACGGCTACGACCAGTTCGCGGCCAGCGACCAGGTCGTGCGTTTTGCCGTCGCGCATACGCTCGTCTTCACGCTGTTTCCCGAATGGCTCAAGCAGCTCAACGGCGAGGTCGGCCACGTGACCGCGCGCGTGAATGCGGTGAACGTGCCGGAAGGCGTGCAGCAGCTCGTCGAAGGCGAATGCGACCTGCTGCTCGGCTATCACCATCCGCAGTTGCCGATCGTGCTCGACCCGAACCACTTCCCGTTCGTCAGCCTCGGCGTCGAGCGGATCCTGCCGGTGTCGACGCCCGACGCGCGCGGCAAGCCCGTGTTCCAGCTGCCGGGCACGCCCGATGCCCCGCTGCCGCTGCTCGCATATTCGTCGGGTGCGTTTCTCGGGAACATCGTCGAGATGCTGCTGCTGAATGCGACCGAGCCGTATGTGCTGCACCGGTGCTTCGAGACGCATATGTCCGAGGCATTGAAGGGCATGGTCGTGGCCGGGCACGGGATCGGCTGGCTGCCCGAAAGCTGCGTCGAGAAGGAACTCGCGGAGGGCACGCTCGTGTGCGCGGGCTCCGGGGACTGGATCACCGAACTCGAAATCCGCCTGTATCGATCCGCGCGCAAGCGCGGGCTCGCGGCCGAGCAGCTGTGGACCTACATCATGAACCGGCCGCGCACGGCGGCCGAAGGCGCGAGCGGTGCCGAGCAAGCGGCCGCGCCGGCGATGCGCATCGCGCGGCGAAGCGCGGGCGGCAGCCGCTGACATTCGCGTCCGCGCCGTGCGCGTCAACGGCGCGAGCGCGGGTGCGATCCCGGGCAATGCGGTGTCCGCGTGCTTGTGGGTCGCGCCGCTTCATATCGAACGCGCCTCCTTTCCTGCAGCAATCGGCAATCCCGCCGCAACTCGCGAAATCATTTTTCAGGCCCGGAATCGATATCAAATAAAATGCAAACGTTTGCGATTCAAAATAGTATTTTTTAAGCCCCTCGCACCGATCCCGAATATCTCCTCTTATTTTAATATCAGAAATACCCTGTTACATAACAAATAAAAAGTTTCTATTTGCATGTAACGAAACGAATATCAAAAAAGACGTCTCGCCCCATTTAAAATCGCGTAACCTGTGTCTGAAATTCACTGATTCGCCTCGAACACAGGCGCAAAACTTTCTTTTATCAGTTGTTATTTTTCGGTACGAATTTCGACACCTCCGACTTGATTCAATGTGTGCTCGATCATCCGTACCGAAAGCAATATTCATATCTGGCAATATCGACTTTCTTCAGTGGCAAGCAGGTCATACAAATCTGTCGCAATCCTGTTTAGATAATATCTTTCAGCGCCGTTCCATTCAAGCCACACGCTGTTGTTGATTCAAAATCCATCGTGTATCAATAGCATGTCGCAAAAAGAACGCTGGCAAATTTGACTCGGAGACTCGGAATGAATGCGCTGCCATTGATTCCGGACGGGAGGTTGCAATGTCTTCCTCGTTTCGACAACATGCTCGCCCTTTCCTGAGCGTCGTCGTATCCGCGCTCTGCCTGAATGCCACGGCCCAGACACCCGCGTCCGGTTCCGGCTCAGGCCGCTACGTCATTTCGTATATCTGCGGCGATGCACAAATCGACGGTACGGCGCCGCTTCCCCCCGACGGCCGTCCGTACAACCTCGGCGTGTCGTTCGCGTCAGCCCGGACCGGGCAACCGCTTGCCAACGTACAGGTGCGCCTGAGGCGACACGGCCGCGTGCTCGTCGAATTCAACGCATCGGGATCGCGCTGCCTGTTCAGCGTGCCCGAGGCGAGCTACCGGGTCGAAGGGACCTATCAGGGCGCCACGCAGTTCGCGATCGTCGAAACGGGCGTACTCACCACGCAATTGCGATGGTGAACGCCGCCTGAACCCGCTCCGACAATGTCATTCACCGCAGCGTATCGAATCTAGGAGCATTGAATGGCTCGCGCAGAACGACCGGACGACCCGCCGGCCCGCCAGTCGAAACCCTCCTGGGGGCCCGGCAAGAACGCCGCACTCAGCTTCGTCGCGTTTGCCACGATCTTCGGCATCTTCGCGTATGCCGAGCGGGACACGGCGCTCGGCCATGCGAGCGTGACGCACGACCTCTCCGGCGTGATCGCAACCGCCGTCGGGAAATACCGCAACGCGATCGTGGCCGCGACGTCCCGCGCAACCGGTGCGTCCGGCGTGTCCGGAACATCGGCCGCCCCCGGGCCGGCGCCGACGATCGCACCGGCCACTCCGCCCGCGCCACCGGCGCCGTCCGCTGCTGCCGCGCCGCCCGTCAAGCTCGCGGCCGAACCGGAAGCCGCGCCGCGGGCAGCGTCCCGCGCCGCCGCGAAACACCGCCAATCGTCGCACGCGCCGCCCGTGAAACTCGCGGCGAATACGCATGCCGCGCCGGCCCACGACCGCGCCAACGCACGGCTCGGCGATGCGCATCGCGCACCGCGAACCGAGACGCTGGCGAGCACGAGAAAGCGCATGGACCTCGCGCCGAAGCCGCAGTCGTACAGCACCGACACGGCACGGATGCAGACGGCAAGCGTCACGCACGCGGAACTGGAAGGCGCCCGCGCGCTGGCAAAGGCGCGCTGGTGCGCGCAGATCGACGAATGGAACTGTGTGGAGCAAAACGCAAGCCGGGCGCTCGCGATCGACCCGACGAACAGCGAATCGCGTGCGTTGCTCGGGCAGGCGATCCGCAATCGTCTGTGAGCCGGTTCCGCATGACCGGCCCCTCGCCGCCCGGCAGCATGGCGAGCGGCGGCGTGCATCGTCGGGGGCAACCGATGTGATCGTTTCGAAGTGAGGACATACCGTGGCCAACAATCGTAAACAACAATGCACCACCGTCGCCCCGTCCAGCCGGCGGATCCTCCTGCATGCGCCGCTCGTATTGCTGCTCGTCGCGTCCGGCCCCTGCTTCTCCGCCGAAGGCGACACGGAACCGGGCAGCGTCGGCGAAATCGCCGGGACCAGCGGTGCGCCGGATCCGAAGCCGCCGGGCGCGCCGACACCGGGCGCGCTCGCGCCGGACGCGCCACCGCCGAATGCGCCGACCCCGATCGCGCAGGCCGCGAGTGCCCAGATGCCGAATGCCCAGGCGCCCGCTGCCCAGACGCCGACACCGCAGACACCCGGCGCGCCGATGCCGAATGCGCAGGCGCCGGGTACCCAACCGCCAGGCGCCCAGATCCCCGACGCGGAAACCCCGAACGCGCAGATGCCCGACCTCCGTACCGCCGATCCGGCCACCGTCCGCAACGACGTGTTCGGGCTCGCGTCGAGCGGCGGCGCGGTCATGGCGCTGGAGGAAGCGAAAGCCCGCCCCGACGTCTTCTCCGCCGTCGATCTCGCGCAGCTCGAGGAACTGTCGATTCGCCAGCAGGTGCGCGGCGGACGCGACAAGTCGCGCTCGATGACGAGCGCCGACCGCTTCGACGGGCTCGACAGCGCATTGCGCGCCGCGGACGACCTCGACAAGCGGATGCCGGCCACGCCCGAGTATTCGCAGGTCAGGACGGCGCTCGCCGGCGACCGGACGATCGCCTACGCCGCGCGCGGCGAAATGAAGACGGCCGTCGCGACGTTCGAGACGATTCCGCCGGATGCGGAAATCTCGATCGACGCGCTGGCGGCCGTCGGCGACGCGTACCTGTACCTGAGCGAACCGGGCAAGGCCAACGCCGTGTACCAGCGCGCGCTGTCGCAGGCGACCGCATCGCCGACGGACCGTGCGACGCGCGGCTTCCTGTACGGCGCGCGCACGCGTCCGATCGAATTGCGCGAGGGACTATTCTGGTCGTACGTCGACCAGGCACGCGCGGCGGACGCGAGCCGGGTGCTCGACGACATGGGCAAATCGCTGCCGCCGGCCAACCAGGTGCGGACCTGGGGGCCGGAAAACGACGACTACCTACGCTACTACCGGCTGCAGGCGCAATACCTGATCTACACGGGCCGGGTTGAAGAAGGGATCGCCGCGCTGGAAAAGCTCGAGAAGGAAGTGCCGTTCAATGCCGAGGTCCGCGCCGCGCACGCCGACGCCGTATCGGGCCAGTCGCATCCGCGCCAGGCGATCGCGATGTATCGCGCGTCGCTGACCGACCACCCGGACAACGTGGAAATGCTCGCGGGGCTCGGCCGCGCATCGCTGACGGCCGACGACTACGCGACCGCGAAGAGCGTCGACCAGACCTTCGGCAACACGTTCCCGGACAGCGGCTCCGTGCGCGCGTTCAAGCGTGACTACAACGCGTACCGCAGCCCCTTGTTCACGACCGACCTGAGCTTCGAGCACGGCAACAGCGCACTGGCCGACAACAGCTTCTCGTCGGACAGCTATGTGTATTCGCAACCGTTCGGCGACAACTGGCGCGTGTTTTCCCACACGTTCTTCGGCCATGCGCAAACCGACGCCGGCAGCGTCAGCCGCACGCGCACGGGTATCGGCGGCGACTACCGGCACGGGCCGCTCACGATCCTGGGCGAAGTCACGCGCTCGTTCGGCAGCGACGGGCGCACGGGCGGCCGCGGCTCCATCACGTACAACCTCAACGATTACTGGACGGTCAGCGGCGCGCTCGATTCCAACGACAACTCACTGCCGTGGAAGGCGTATCTCGCGCACATCTGGGGCCGCTCGGCGAACGTCGAGGTCGTGTATCGCCAGAACGACCGCCGCGAAGTCCAGCTGAGCTACGGCGTGAGCCGCTACAGCGATTCGAACCTGCACCAGGAGATTTCAGCGACGGGTACGCAGCGCGTGTACACGTCCGCGAACCAGCTCGTCAACGTATCGCTGAATCTCGGCACCGACAGCAACACGCGGCGGGACGCGCCCTACTTCAGCCCGGGCCGCGACTACGCGGCCGCGGCGACCGTCATGCATCAGCTGACGCTGTGGAAGAAGGGCGACATGTCGTTGCAGCAGCGTCTGTCGGCGTCCGGCGGCGTGTACAACGAGCGCGGCTTCGGCACCAGTCCGCTGTGGAGCGCCCGCCTCGCGCACACGTGGACGTTCAAGCACGACATCACGCTGACCTACGGCGTCGAGGTCAGCAGCCACGCATACGACGGCCAGCGCGAGCGTTCCGAAACCGGCTTCCTGTCGCTCAACCTGCCGTTTTAGAAAGGAGCTCGAACGATGCAATCCAGACGGTTCTTCATGTGCGGATGCCTCGGCACGTTTGCAGCCTGTTCGTTGTTCCCGGGCGTGACGAATGCGCGGATGATCGACCTGCTGCCGCCGTCCGATCCCGTCGACGGCAAGACGTTCCGCGTGATCTGCCTGCACGACGTGCGCGACAACCTGCTGTCGACGTTCGCCACGTCGACGATGGTCGATCCGTACGCGGTCGATACCGGTACGCTCACCGCCATCTTCTCGTGGCTGCAGACCAACAACTATCACACCGTCACGGTCAAGCAGATCGAGGCGTCGCGGCACGGCGGCAAGCCGCTGCCGCCGCGCGCGGTGCTGCTCACGTTCGACGACGGCTACCGCAGCCACTACACGAAAGTCCTGCCGCTGCTCGAGCGCTTCAAGTATCCGGCCGTGATGGGCATCGTCACCGCGTGGATCGACGCGCCGCCGGATACGCCGATCCGCATCAGCGACCGGATCCAGATGCCGCGCGACTACTTCATGTCGTGGGACGAGGTGCAGAAGGTCGGCAAGTCGGATCTCGTCGAGCTCGCGTGCCACACGCACAACCTCCATCACGGCGCGGTCGCGAATCCGCAGGGCAACGAGTTGCCGGCCACCACGTCGCACCTGTACCTCCAGAACGAGAAGCGCTATGAAACCGATGCGGAGTTCGAAGCCCGCGTGCATGACGACCTTCAGACATGCGTGCGGCAGATTCGCGAACGCACCGGCATCGTCGCACGCTCGATGGTCTGGCCATACGGCGCGGAAAACCAGCCCGTGCGCAAGATTTCGACGTCGCTCGGCATGGACATCCAGTTCAGCCTCGACGCCGGCCCGAATACGCCGGACGTGCCGCTCGACCGGCTGCGGCGGATCCTGATGATGTACGACGTCGACATCGGCGGGTTCGAGCGGTCGATGCGCGAGCCGGCGACCAACCGCGGCGACGTCGATATCCCCGAGCGCGTCGTGCAGGTCGATCTCGACCAGGTCTACGATCCGGATCCGGGGCGGCAGGAAACGAATCTCGGCAAGCTCATCGAGCGCATCTACCGGATGCAGCCGAAATCGGTGTACCTGCAGGCGTTCGCCGATCCGAAGGGCACGGGCGTCGCGGAATCGCTGTACTTCCCGAACCGGCACCTGCCGATGCGTGGCGACCTGTTCTCGCGCGCCGCGTGGCAGCTCAACACGCGCGCCAACGTGCAGGTGTACGCATGGATGCCGGTGCTGGCGTTCCGCCCGCCGCCCGACAAGCATCGCGGGCTCGAGGCCGTCAGCGTGTACGGCGGCGCGCCTACGCGCGAAAACGGCTCGCGCGTGTACCGGCTGAGCCCGTTCGATCCGCAAGCGCGGCTGATGATCGAGCAGATCTACGAGGATCTCGGCAAGTACGCGTCGTTCAACGGCATCCTGTTCAGCGATGACGCCGTGCTCGACGATTACGAGGATGCGGGCCGGCACGCGCTGAGCACGTATTCGCAGTGGGGGCTGCCGGCCGACATCGGCAAGATCCGCGCGACGCCGGACCTGATGAGCCGCTGGACGCGGCAGAAGACGCGCTACCTGATCGAGCTGACGCGCCAGCTCGAGCAGATCGTGCTCGCGAACCAGAACGCGGGCGACGTGCTGACCGCGCGCAACATCTTCGCGCTGCCGGTGCTGAAGCCCGAGTCCGAAGCATGGTACGCGCAGAACTACGACGATTTCCTCGCCACCTACGACTTCGTCGCGCTGATGGCGATGCCGTACATGGAACAGGCACCGGACCCCCAGCGCTGGATGGACCAGCTTGTCGGCGCCGTCCGCGCGAAACAGCGCGGCCTCGCGCGCACCGTGTTCGAACTGCAGTCGTACGACTGGCGCGAGCGCAAGGACATTTCCGGCAGCGCGCTGATCGCGCAGATGCGGCGGCTGCGCAGCAAGGGCGCGGTGAACTTCGGCTACTACCCGGACAAGTTCCTGAACAACCAGCCGGATCTCGACACGATGCGCGACGTGATGTCGCTGAAGTCGCGTCTCGATCCGACGTCGATCAACGCGCTGATGCAGATGCAGCGTCCGCAAGGAACGAAGACACCATGACGACCCACGGCATCATCCAGCGCTTGCAGGATTTCGTCTTCTACTACCCGTTCTTCATGTCGTATCTGTGGATGATCGGCGGCGTCGTGCACTACTTCCTGCTCGAAGAGGGCCGCGTGCTGTCGACGCGGACGATCGCGTCGAGCGGCATCCCGAAGATCTCGATCGTCGTTCCCTGCTTCAACGAAGCCGCGAACGCGCGCGCCGTGATCGGCCACCTGAACGCGATGCAGTACCCGAACTACGACATCATCGCGGTCAACGACGGCAGCAAGGATCGCACCGGCGAGATCCTCAACGAACTTGCCGTGGAGATTCCGCGGCTGCTCGTGATCCATCACGCGCGCAACGAAGGCAAGGCGGTGGGGCTCACGACCGCGGCGGCCGTATCGAACGCGGAATACCTGCTGTGCATCGACGGCGATTCGCTGCTCGCGCACGACGCGATCGGCTGGATGCTCGAGCACTTCCTGACCGATCCCGGCGTCGGCGCCGTGACCGGCAACCCGCGCATCCGCACGCGCACGTCGCTGCTCGGGCGCATGCAGGTGGGCGAGCTCTCGTCGATCGTCGGACTCATCAAGCGCACGCAACAGATGTATGGACGGCTCCTGACCGTATCCGGCGTGGTCTCCATGTTCCGCAAGAGCGCGCTGCGCGAAGTGGGCTACTGGAGCTCGGACATGCTGACCGAGGACATCGACATCAGCTGGAAGCTGCAGTGCCGC
>Ga0105240_10016051_pt1 | contig 10149 bp, 8 predicted proteins | sample KBSC54metaG_FD_80426 | JGI IMG/M metagenome (GOLD analysis project Ga0105240, IMG submission 80426) | Corn rhizosphere microbial communities from Kellogg Biological Station, Michigan, USA - KBS C5-4 metaG | ecosystem: Host-associated > Plants > Roots > Rhizosphere > Soil | place: Michigan, USA... | reverse complement strand
ATGCTCGTCTGTTTCAAATATTTTATCCTGGTTCTTTATTTTGGTCATGTTGTTTTTCTGCAGTATCTCCTTGGCAAGGTTCAGGTAGTTTACTGCACCGGTGCTTTCTGCATCATATAGCAGTGCCGGCTTACCAAAGCTTGGCGCTTCGCCTAACCTTGTATTGCGATGCACTATTGTATCAAATACCATTTCGCCGAAGTGGTTCTTGATTTCCTCGACTACCTGGTTGGACAGGCGCAAGCGACCATCATACATAGTCATTAATATGCCTTCTATCTTCAGGTCGGGGTTTATGCGGGTCTGCACTATTTTTATAGTGTTCAGTAATTTACCAAGCCCTTCAAGCGCAAAATATTCGCACTGCACAGGTATGATAACACTATTTGCGGCAGTAAGCGCATTAATGGTTATAAGGCCGAGAGAAGGAGAACAGTCAATAACAATGAAGTCATAGTTATTGCTCACAGGTTCCAGCACTTTTTTGAGCACATGCTCCCTGTTGGGGTGGTGTATCAGTTCTATTTCCGCACCTACCAGGTCAAGATGACTAGGTATGAGGTGCAGGTTAGGCGTTTCCGTTTCCAGTATTACCTGGCTCACAGGCGTGTCATTCACCATGCAGTCATACAGGCTTAACTGTACATTCTTCAGGTCAAAACCATTACCTGTTGTACTGTTTGCCTGCGGGTCAGCATCTACCAGTAGTGTTTTATACTCCAATACCGCCAGACTCGCAGCAATGTTTATCGCTGTGGTTGTCTTTCCTACGCCACCTTTCTGGTTTGCAATTGCTATTACTTTTGCCATCTTAATCTTATTATCCTCACTTATAATGCCCTCTTTTGCAAGAGGAAAGTGTTACAAATTAATCGTTTCTTTTATCTTAGGCAATATTAGTTCATTACCAGCTGCTTTGAACTGTGCTTTTGTAGCCTCGTGGTCTATTTTGATAAAGCCAAAAGTATCAAAATGCACACCTACTATCTTTTTGCATTGTAAAAACTCTGCAGCAATTACTGCATCGCCGGCGTCCATTGTAAAATTGCCACCTACAGGCATAACTACAAAGTCCAGCTTGGCATAGCGGGGTATCAGTTGCATATCCATCATGAGGCAAGTGTCGCCTGTATAATAGAAGTTGCCGTCCTGGTTCATGATAAGGAAACCGCCCGGATTGCCGCCATAGCTACCATCAGGCATAGCGCTACTATGCCATGCAGGTAAAAACTTCAGCATGCCGAAGTCAAACTTATAGCTGCCAAAGTTCATTGGATGCACATTCTCCACTCCCTGGTTTTGTGCCCAGGTTACTACTTCAAAAGCAGCTATCACTGTGGCGCCGGTTCTTTTGGCTATGCTCACCAGGTCACCCACATGATCGCCATGGCCATGAGAGACCAATATGTAATCTGCTTCTATGCTATTAACATCAACATCCTTTGCTAGTTCGTTGCCTGTAATAAAGGGATCAAATAGTAGCTTTTTGCCACATGTTTCAATGGCAAAACAAGCATGGCCATAATAGGTAAACTTCATGGAGTATTTTTAAAATGTTAATAAATGCCTGTGTAATATGATATGCAAAATTAACGTTCATCCGTGACTTTTAAGGATAAAATGGCCAATGTGGAAAAAGTTTAATACTGTACAGGCTTAATGTGCTATATTCTTTGCTACTATATTTAATACGTCCACAAAACCGGGCTCATTTTTAATGGATGCAAATGCCGGGTTTGCCTGAAGTTGAGTGATGTCGTCATACCCTAATGAGGCTGCAGCGTGCAATGAGGCTATAGCTTGTTGTGAATTGTTTTGTTTCATATAATAAATAGCTGACAGGTAAGCATAATCAGGATTTTGAGGATCGGCGGTTTTGAAAACCTTTAAATAACCAGGCACATTTGAAATATCATTAATATTCAACGCATGGTCTATGTTCATATAGCAGATAAGGCCAAGGAAATTTATCAGTCGCTGGTACATCTGAGCTTCCTGCTGTGTTTTTGCTTTTGAGCTGTTGTGTTTAAGTTCCGCAATTTTAGCTTCCCACCACTTATCGTCATGCAGGGTAAACTCCTGTGCAAGCGCGTGCTGCTGATTTTGTTCTTCCTGCAGTATTTGTTGCTGTGTTTCAAGTGCTGTTTTATATTCCTGTGTAGTTTTCAATTTGCTAAGCTCCTCTATCAACGCGGTGCCATCTACTGCTTTGTCATGTACAGTTTTTATAAGTCCTGCAAGCAGTCGCTCTTCTTTAATGATATCCTTTGCTTTTCCCGCTGCACTAATCTGTTTCTCGTAATTGCGTTCTAATAAACTGAATATGGTGTCATTTTGTGTTTGTCTCTTTTCTATAATAGCGTTGGCCTGCAACCACAAAATAGCTGTTTCAAAATCGGCAGTAGGCGGCCATGTGTGTTTGCCATTAAAAGTGAGCAGTTGATGCTGAAAGCCATTTTGTTCAAGCATTTCATCCGTATGGATCATTTCGTTATGATTAAAATCGAAAGTGCCTACGATGCCTACATAATCAAATCTTCTCTGTAAAGGTTGATTTGTGGATATGCCAGCTGCACAGCTTATGACACCGGCTATGTCGGCATTTTGTATAGCCAGATTGCCTGCTACACGTGCACCGCCTGAAAAGCCTGCTACATAAATTTGCTTTGGGTCAATATTAATACGCGAGCGGGCATCGCTCATCATTACAGTTGCTATATCACTTGCCTGATTCCACTGCATGCCATTTTTTGAAACGTTTGAGCCTATGAGAATGAGCCCATATTTTTCTGCCAGGTCCTTATACATCTTAAGCGGCAATGGACCACGCGCATGTGCATCGAAAAAGAATATGCAGGGGTAAGCTTTTGCAGATGTATAATAGGAGGGTAGATATAGTGCATAACTTTGTTCCTTTTGAGCGTTGCAGGTAAGTGTATCTGTGACTTTGCCTTTTGCCAATGTATTGTCATAAGCAATTGTTGTTGCCACGGAAGTATCCTGAGCGGAGGTACTGCTTTGGGCAGGGGTGCCAGAGCTGCAGGAGATGAACAGAAAAATGCCAATAATTAGATAAGAAAGCCTGAACATGTGTAGTGATATGAGAAATGTACCATAAAGCTAAAAAAAAGTTTTTGGGACATTATAGGTGGACTTAAAATGGTGTATGGGCTTATTTTGTTGAGTTATGTTACTTTCTCTAAATGTAACATTATGTCCCAAAATGTCTCAAAATGTCACGTTTCCCGGACATGGGAGATTTTTGCCTCGTCGTGAAAATGGTTTCATGTAAAAGAACTTTTTCAATTGCTAATACATATTTAGCTAGCATCAGCAAACTGCAATTTACTATCATTAACAAGGGGGTTCCAAATTAAGATATCAACATTTTAGCGTGACAATGGAAGAAAGTAAATGTCTTTGTAAAAAGAAAAATAAACGATTTATACGCAAGTTGATAAATTATAAAAAAGTGTTGTATCTTTGCTTTTTATTAAAAATTAAAAATAATACAATGCAAGAAGGTACAGTAAAATTCTTTAATGAAACTAAAGGTTTCGGTTTCATCACACCTTCAGCAGGTGGTGCAGACATTTTTGTTCACGTTTCAGGTCTTATAGATGAGATCCGCGAAAACAATCAAGTGTCTTATGAAGTACAAAATGGTAAAAAAGGTTTAAATGCAGTTAACGTTCGTGTTATCTAATCTTATCCATATATAATCATTTGTGAGCCTCGCAATTTGCGAGGCTTTTTCTTTTTCAGGAAGATATTTCGCAGTGTGTGCTGCTTAACTATAATATAGGCAATATTTTGCCGTGCCAATTCGATTTTCAGAACCGGGTTAAAAACCTGAAGCGATTTATTTCAGATAATTAGTTATTGTACAGCCTGTTGCAATAGATATTCCCCCCAAGGTATAGCCGATGCTACGAGCCTCAGTAGTAATAGCCAATGATGATTGCTGTTTTATCAGGCACGTATCAGGCATGCTGAATAGTTATTTACTTCAAATCAGAAATCTAAACGGAATGTTAAGCCGTATATGAGATTATTGTAAATAATGATAAAAACACAATCCATGAAGAAAAGTCAATTACTATTAAAAAGATTGCGGACTTGGTGCGTCTTTTTAGGTATGATGGCGGTGTCCGCTCCAGGCATAGCCTCCAGCCATAGAGAAGCACCACTCATATCCTCCGATCCGCAGGCTGACAACACAGACCTTTATGTGTTCAGAAGCCCCGATGATCCCACTACGATGACGATCATCGCTAATTACATTCCGTTTGAATCGCCGGAGGGTGGGCCTAACTACTTCAACTTCAGCCCAAATGTGCGATACGAGATACACATTAAAAACAACACAGCAACTACAGGTGATGACATCACCTACCGTTTCACATTTAGCCAGGTAAACGAGGATACCACAACTTTTTTCAATATCAGGCTTGGTAAGCAAAACCTAAAGGTTACTTATACCTGTGAAAAAAGTATAGGTGGCGGGGCCTTCACTACTATAGTGAGTAATGGAATAGTGCCGCCGGCTAATATAGGCCCGCGCTCTATAGAAAATGCCACAGTGGGCCTGGGTACTACATACCCAACGCTAATGGCATCTGCTATTGCTTCTGCCAGTACAGGCGAAAAAGTATTCTGTGGCCCGGTAGATGATCCGTTTTTCGTAGATCTGGCAGGTGCATTTGATGTTGGTAATTTTCGCCCGGAAAATAATACCACCAACCCACCGAAGGATGGACTGGCAAGGTTTAATGTCCACACAATATGTCTGAAAGTGCCAATAGCTTCCTTGCAAAAAAGTGGTTTGCCTGTTTCTTCAGCTACATCTATTCTTGATCCAAATTTCGTGATTGGTGTATGGGCTTCAGCCAGCCGCCAGCAAATATCTACGCTAACAAGCGGTGCCGCAGGTGCTGCGATGTCAGGACCATGGGTGCAGGTATCGCGTATAGGTATGCCACTTACTAATGAAGTGATTATACCAATAGGATCAAAAGACAGATGGAATGCCTCGACACCATATAATGATCTTCAGTTCGCTAAATTTTTCTCAAACCCTGAGATAGCCCTTTATATGGATGCATCTAAATTTGCGGGAGCTGTACCGTCATTAAATGGCCTTCGTATTCCAAGTCATTCATTAGGTTCTTTTGACTTCCGTAACGGACATAAAGGTTTATATGGTCTTAAAGGCTCTGCTGCGGTAACAGGCACAGCACTGGATGATGCCGCATTCGGTACCGTATTATTGCCGGATAGTATGAGCCCACGCGCAGCGGACATATTGCCGATATTCTATACCGGTGTTCCAAACCTGGACCCATACCAGCTTGCTACCGGCAAAGGTGGTAACCCACTGGCACATGGCAAACCATTTATCAATAACTTTTTACCAACGCTTGGCGATATGCTGCGTGTAAACATGGCTGTGCCACCAACACCAAGAAACGATCCTAATTTCAGTTCTTTAGGCATTATTAAGGCTGCGGTACTTGGGCTCACAGATCCTGCATATGATGGTGATACTTCGTTGCAGAATATACCTAATATGGACGGATTTCCTAACGGTCGCCGCCTGGAAGATGATGTGACGACTATAGAAATACAGGCAGTGTCAGGTGTGGCTCTTGCTGCCATTGGACTTTGGTATGATGACTATGTGCCAGGCACAAGTCCGAGCCCTGTAACACAACAACTACAGGACGTACTGAAATTTACGGCTGGCCCTACGCATAATGATACCACATTCCAGGCATCGTTCCCGTATGTACAACAGCCATGGAGAGGTTACGACTATACAATACAAGCAAGATTTTAATTAACCACCAAAGCAATTAATGATTATGAAAAACTTTTTTAATAAATTTCTGGTGGCAGTAATGATATTTTGCTTGCCGCAGATAAAGGCGATGGCATCTTCCCATAGAGAAGCGCCATTGATCTCGAATGATCCATTAGCAGACAATACAGATTTATACGCATTCAGAAGCCCATGTGATAGCAGTAAAATAGTGATTATTGCCAACTACATCCCTTTTGAACATCCCGCAGGAGGTCCTAACTATTATACTTTTGGCGAAAACATCCGCTATGAGATACATATAAAGAACACTACGGCTACAAGCGGAGATAATATTGTGTACCGATTTACATTTCACCATGTAAATGAAGACACGACAACGTTCTTCAACATACGCCTCGGTAAACAGAACCTAAGGACTACCTATGATTGCGAGCGCAGTGTGGACAACGGTGTTACGTTTACTAAAATAGTGAGCAGCGGCCCAGTGCCGGCTAATAATATAGGCCCGCGTTCCATTGAGAATGCTACATTAGGTTTAGGAGAATCTTCTTATGATTCGTACATGTTGTCAAGAAATGTTACCAGCTCTACAGGCGAAAAAATATTCTGCGGACCAGCTGATGATCCTTTCTTTGTGGACCTTGGCGGCGTTTTCGATGTGGGTAATTTTCGTACACCGGGACGGGATGGTCTTGCTAAGTTCAATGTACATGCTATAGTGCTGGAAATACCAATTGCTACTTTGCAAAAATCGGGACTTGGTACATCATCTGCTACTTCTATTCTTGACCCTAATTTTGTAATTGGCGTATGGGCTTCAGCCAGCCGCCAGGAAATTACAACCCTGAGCGCAACAGGTGCTGCACCTACCACATCTGGTAACTGGGTACAGGTATCGCGAATAGGAATGCCGCTTACAAATGAAGCCATTATACCTATAGGCAGCAAGGATCTTTGGAATGCAACTACACCATACAATGACGGTCAGTTCATTCCTTATTTTGAAAACCCTGAGCTGGCTCTTTATATGGATGCCTCTGCATATGGCAGTGCTGTGCCGGGGTTATCAGCACTTCGCATACAGGCTAATTCATTAGGTTCATTTGATTTTCGCAATGGTAAGCCGGGCTTGTATGCAGTGAAAGGTACATTGGCAACTGTGGGAACGGCCTTTGACCCAGTCACCGGTTATTCTAACATTCTTTTGCCAGATAATCATAGTCCACGTGCTGTAGATATCCTGCCTATATTCTATACTGGCGTGCCAAACCTTGCGCCGTATCAACTGGCTACAGGCAAAAGCAGTGGGCCATTGTCTGCCGGCAAGCCGTTTATTAATAACTTCCTGCCTACATTAGGAGATATGCTGCGCCTGAATATGGCTGTACCTGTTACGCCACGCACCAGCTCGGATTTCAGTTCTTTAGGTATAGTTAAAGCGGCAGTATTAGGACTTACTGATTCAAGATATAATACTACTGCAAGTCTGCAGAATATTCCGAACATGGATGGCTTCCCTAACGGTCGCCGCCTGGAAGATGATGTAACCACCATAGAGCTACAGGCAGTATCTGGTGTGGCATTGGCAGCTATTGGTCTTTGGTATGATGACTATACCGGCAGTGGCAGCCCGGTGACAACTATGCTTACAAATGTTCTTGGCTTCAATGCAGGTGTAACGCATAACGATACGACTTTTAAAGATTGCTTCCCATACCTGCAGGACCCATGGCGCGGCTATAATGGCCCTAGCTACTCAGGTAACCCTACTGCTGTGCAAGAGCTGAACATAACAGCCCCAGACGCAGCAATGGTAGCATATCCAAATCCTTTTACATCGCAAGTATCATTCCGCTACAGGCTGGCTTCTAATGGCAATGTGCAAATACAGATTATAGATATTAACGGCCGCATGATACAGGTGATTAATGAAGGCAATAAACAAAACGGTGATCATAAAGTGCAATGGAATGGCAGCAACCTGGCAGCAGGTAACTATTTTGCCAAACTATCAGTAAATGGCAAAGATCTTAATACAGTAAAGCTGGTAAAGATTAAATAGCCAATGAATAATAAAGGAGGGTATTAATAGACCCTCCTTTATTTTAAAAACTAACAAAGCCTACAAAAAGATATGTCATGAAAAAACTAACAAATAATTTTTTTGCAATTCTTCTTTGTTCCGGTGCTTTATTCATGTCTTCCTGTTCTTCTACTGCAGATAAGGGAGCACTAAAAGTACCGCCACTATTGGAAACTAAAACCAACCTGGCACCAGCAAACGAAACACAAAATATAAAATCGGCCTATGATAAAGCGGTTGCAGCTTTGAAGGTCAACCCGGATGATGACAAACAGTATATCGCATTAGCAAGTGTATTTATAGCTGAAGGCCGTATTACGGGCAATGGCTCTTACTATAGCAATGCCGCTGTAAAAATGCTGGACAGAGTAATTACAGACAGCAGCGCAAATGAAGATATTTTATTTCAGTCATACAGCCTTAAATCTGCTGTGCTGCTAAATATGCACCAGTTTAAAGACGCGCTGGATATAGCACAGAAGGGCGTAGCAATAAGTGCATACAATGCGGGCATTTGGGGCGCGCTGGTAGATGCCAATGTGGAATTGGGCAACTATGCAGAAGCAGTAAAAGATTGCGATAAGATGCTGAGCATTCGCCCTGATTTGCGTTCTTATTCACGCGCTTCTTACCTGCGGCAAATATATGGAGATAACAGGGGCGCTATAGATGCCATGAAAATGGCTGTAGGGGCAGGTGTGCCCGGTGAAGAAAGCACCGAGTGGGCCCGGGTGCAACTGGGCGACCTGTATATGAACATAGGAAAGATAGATAGCGCAAGCCTTACATACAGAACATCATTAGTATATAGACCTAATTATGTATTTGCACAAATGGGATTGGCAAAAGTATCTAAAGCAAATAAGAACTACGATGAGGCATTAGAACGAACCAAGGGTGCGATAAATACAATAAGCGAAGCTGCATTTGTTTCATTTCTTGGTGATATGTATGCGCTGAAAGGTGATACAAAAAAAGCTGCCGAAGTGAGAAACGATGTAGTGAACCTGCTGGAAGATGGAGAAAAGAACCAGCCAAGTGATGCGCCGATAAAACATAACGTGAGTCGCGAAATGGCGATGGCATACATGAGTGATAATAAGATGGACAAGGCCCTGGAATATGCCCAGAAAGACCTGAGTATGCGCCCGGACAACATAGACGCAAATGAACTGATAGCGTGGATATACTATCTGAAAGGGGACTACCAAAATGCTAAAATCCACGCAGATAAAATGCTGCACATGAATACTAAAAATGCTAATACCATGTACAAGGCGAGCCTTATATATGCAAAGGCAGGAGATATGGCTAAATCAGCCTCTTATGCACAAGAAGCAAAGGCTATAAATCCTTATATGGACCCGTTGATAACAAATGAATCAAATAATGCAAAGGTGATTGCTCTTGTTAAATAACGCCATGAAAAAGCACTTTTTTATATTGCTGTTATTTGTAGTGGCTTGCTTTAGTGCAAATGCACATACTATAAACTACCAGCTTGATAAAATGGATAATGGTGTGGTTTTCTGGAAGTATTTGGTACTGGGTTTTACGCATATTATACCTTATGGTTATGACCATATCCTGTTTATAATGTGTGTTTTTTTTCTCAATACAAGCCTTAGAAAGATAATACTACAAGCCTCTATGTTCACCATTGCACACTCCATTACACTGGGGCTTGCTATGTATGGCATTATAAAGCCGCCTACCAATATAGTAGAGCCATTAATAGCACTATCTATTGTATTTCTTGCGCTTGAAAATATTTTTTCAGATAAAGTAAAGCCATGGCGCATGGTAATGGTTTTTTTGTTTGGTATGGTGCATGGCATGGGTTTCGCAGGTGCCTTATCTCAACTGGGGATGCCACAATATGCATTTGCCACAGCGCTTATTAGCTTTAACCTGGGTGTAGAGATAGGACAACTTTCTATTATCCTGCTCATGTATTTTGTGGTAGCCAAAGCATTTTCAGGGAAAGTATGGTACCGCAGCCGTGTTGTTATTCCTTCTTCCCTGCTCATTGCCTTGATAGCTGGATACTGGGCTATTGAGCGCATATTTTTCTTAGGTTAGTTTTTTCATGTGTAATATGAAGTGCCCTGTTCGCAGGGCACTTTTTGTATCAATAACTTTTGAGAAAACTATTGTGATAGCCTATACGTATGTTAAGTAATAGCTTACAATACTACATGAACTATGCCAGCTAATTTTACCCGCAAAGCCTTATTGCTAT
>Ga0105240_10016050_pt1 | contig 10150 bp, 5 predicted proteins | sample KBSC54metaG_FD_80426 | JGI IMG/M metagenome (GOLD analysis project Ga0105240, IMG submission 80426) | Corn rhizosphere microbial communities from Kellogg Biological Station, Michigan, USA - KBS C5-4 metaG | ecosystem: Host-associated > Plants > Roots > Rhizosphere > Soil | place: Michigan, USA... | reverse complement strand
GGCGACCTCGGCGGCGGATTGAGCTGCAGCCGGCGGGCCGTCATCCCGGCGTGGGCGAGCAGCACCGGGCCGGCGTCGAACAGGTCCCGCGCCTCGGGCGGCCGCACCATGCGCGCGCCGCCGCCGTCCGCGATCCCCGCCCGCGGCCCCGGCAGCACCACCAGGGCCGGCGCAAGATCGAGACTCGGGGCGAGCGCGTTCACCTCGCCTAGGTAGCCGATGTGGGGATGAAACGGAACGAGAACATGCTATAGGCGCAAGATGGATGACGGCCGCGCCCTCGCCCCCCTGCCGCCGCGGTTCGCCGACTGGTTCGAGCAGCGGGGCTGGGCGCCGCGGGCGCACCAGTTGGCGATGGTGGAGCAGGCGCGGGCGGGACGGCACACGCTGCTGATCGCGCCCACCGGCGGGGGCAAGACCCTGGCCGGCTTCCTGCCCAGCCTGATCCAGCTGACCGAGCGGGCGCAGCGCAATGCGCCGGCCAGCCTGCACACGCTCTACCTGTCACCGCTGAAGGCGCTGGCGGTGGATGTCGAGCGCAACCTGATGGCCCCGATCCTCCAGATGGGCCTGCCGGTCACCGCGGAGTCGCGCACCGGCGACACCGGCATGGCCCGGCGACAGCGGCAGCGGGTGAAGCCGCCGGACATGCTGCTGACCACCCCCGAACAGCTGGCGCTGTTCTGCGCCTGGGAGGGGGCGAGGCGGTACTTCGAGGATCTGGCCTGCGTGATCATCGACGAGGCGCACGCGGTCTGGCCATCGAAGCGCGGCGACCTGCTGGCGCTGGGCCTGGCGCGCCTGCAGCAGTTCGCGCCGAACCTGCGCCGGGTCGCCCTGTCGGCCACCGTCGACGATCCGGACGTGATCCGACGCTGGCTGAGCCCCACCGACGGGAACTATGTCGACCTCGTGCGCGGCGCGCCCGGCGCGCCGCCGGTGGTGGACGTGCTGCTGTCCGAGGGCCAGGTGCCCTGGGCCGGCCACACCGCCCAGCATGCGATGCCGGAGGTATATGACGCGATCCGCGGCGCCCGCATCGCGCTGGTGTTCGTGAACACCCGCTTCCAGGCCGAGTTCGCCTTCCAGGAGCTGTGGCGGCTGAACGAGGACAACCTGCCGATCGCGCTGCACCACGGCTCGCTGGCGGCCGAACAGCGGCGCAAGGTGGAGGCGGCGATGGCCCGCGGGGCCCTGCGCGCGGTGGTCTGCACCTCGACCCTGGACCTCGGCATCGACTGGGGCGACGTCGACCTGGTGATCCAGCTCGCCTCGCCCAAGGGCGCCTCGCGGATGGTGCAGCGGATCGGCCGGGCCAACCACCGCCTCGACGAGCCCAGTCACGCCGTGTTCGTGCCGGCCAACCGGTTCGAGATGCTGGAATGCCAGGCGGCGCGCGAGGCGATCGCCGAGAACGCCCTGGACTCCGAGCCGGAGCGGGACGGCGCGCTCGACGTGCTGGCCCAGCACGTGATGGGCCTCGCCTGCTCCGAGCCGTTCGACCTGGTGAAGCTCTACGACGAGATCCGCGCCGCCGGACCCTACCGCGACCTGACCTGGGAGGACTTCGAACTGGTGGTCGATTTCGTCGCCACCGGCGGCTATGCGCTGCGCAGCTATGACCGGTTCAAGCGGATCGTGCAGGGTCTCGACGGCCTCTGGCGGGTGCGCAACGAGGAGACCGCGCTGCGCCACCGCATGAACGTCGGCGCCATCACCTCGCCCGCAATGCTCAGTGTGCGGATCGCCTCAAGGCGCGGCGGAACGCCCGGGCGCAAGATCGGCGAGGTGGAGGAGGGTTATCTGGAGGTGCTGGAGCCGGGCGACACCTTCCTGTTCGCCGGCCAGGTGTGGCGACTGATGGGTGTCACCGGGCTGGACGTGCTGGTGAGCCCCGCGCCGGGAGAGGACGCCAAGATGCCGTCCTGGGGCGGCTCGAAGTTCGCCCTTTCCACCTTCCTGGCCAAGAAGGTCCGCCACCTGATGAGCGACGGCGCGCACTGGGACGTGCTGCCCGACGACACCCGCGAGTGGCTGGAGATCCAGCGCGACCGCTCGGCGATCCCGGCCGAGGACGAGATGCTGCTGGAGACCTTCCCGCGCAACCAGCGCCACTTCATGGTCGCCTACGCCTTCGAGGGGCGGCTCGCCCACACCACGCTGGCCATGCTGCTGACCCGCCGCCTGGAGCGGATGGGGGTCGGGCCGCTGGGATTCGTCTGCAACGACTACGCCGTGGCGATCTGGTCGCTGAAGCCGATGGACGGGCTTGATATGGACGACCTGTTCGCCGAGGACATGCTCGGCGACGACCTCGAATCGTGGCTGGCGGAAAGCTCGATGATGAAGGCGTCGTTCAAGAACTGTGCGCTGATCTCCGGCCTGATCGAGCGGCGCTTCCGCGGCGACCAGAAGTCGGGCCGGCAGATCAGCTTCTCCACCGACCTGGTCTACGACGTGCTGCGCCGCCACCAGCCCGACCACCTGCTGCTGCGCTGCGCCCGGGACGACGCCGCGCGCGGACTGGTGGACGTCGCGCGGCTCGGCCAGCTGCTGACCCGGATCCGGGGACGCATCCGGCATGCGAAGCTCGAGCACCTGTCGCCGTTCTCGGTGCCGATGATCCTGGAGATCGGCCGCCAGCGCTCGCCGGGCGGGGCGGGCGAGATGATCCTGGCCGAGGCGGCCGAGACCCTGATCGCCGAGGCGGTGGCGTGAGCGCCGCGCCGGCGCACCGATACATGTTCGCGGCCAGCGACTGCGGCGGCGTGGCGCTCGGCATCGGCGCGGCCGAGGTGGTGATGCGCCCCACCGGCGCCCTCTGGCTGGCGGCCGAGCGGATGATGGTGGTGGCCGACCTGCACCTGGAGAAGGGTTCGGCCTTCGCCGCCCGCGGCCAGATGCTGCCGCCCTACGACACCCGCGAGACCCTGGCGCGCCTGACCGCCGAGGTTGCGCGCCTGCGGCCGCGCGCCATCGTCCTCCTAGGCGACACCTTCCACGACGGCGGCGCCGAGGCGCGGCTGGCGGCCGAAGACGCCCAGGCCGTGCGCGCCCTGGCAGCGGTCGCGGAACTGGTCTGGGTGGTGGGCAATCACGACAGCGATGGCCCGCGCGCCCTGCCGGGCCGTATTGAAGCGGACCTGGAAACCGCGGGCCTTTATTTCACCCACCTTCCCGCCGCCCAGCCGCGCACGGGCGAGGTGGCCGGTCACCTGCACCCCTGCGCCAAGGTGAAGGCCCGCGGCGCCAGCGTTCGTCGCCGCTGCTTCGTCACCGACGGCGAGCGCATCGTGCTGCCGGCCTTCGGGGCCTACGCCGGCGGCCTCAACGTGCGTGACGCCGCCTTCGCGCCGCTGTTCGCCCGTCGTCCCCTGGTGGTGGCCCTGGGCGCCGGCCGGGCCCACGCCGTGGGCTGGGACCGGCTGGGCGGGGATTAGCCTCCCTCCCCTTCATGGCAGGGCAATCGCATGTGGCGGGGAAGCGGCGCAGCCGCAGGAAGTTCAACCGCGGAGATCGCAGAGATACGCAGAGGCGGCGGAGTTCCTGGGTGGTCTCAGCGTGTCTCTGCGTATCTCTGCGATCTCTGCGGTTCATTCTTGGGGCGCCTTCAACAAGCGCAAGAGCCGGCAAGGTCATATGCGATTGCCCCACCCTTCACGGGGAGCGAGGACTGCGAAGCAGTCAGGGTGGGGGAGTCTTGAGACGAACTCGTCACGAACTCGCCGCCCGGAGATTATCGTTGATGCGTCAGACATCCCCACCCTGCGACGCTGCGCGTCGCTTTCCCTCCCCGTGAAGGGGAGGGAGGGTTATCGCGTGTAGATCGCCAGCTTGGCGACGGTGGCGGGGTCCGGGGCGCCGGTGACGGGCAGGGCCTGGTCGCGCTGGTAGGCGGCGATGGCGAGGCGCAGCGCCGGAGAAGCCACGCCGTCCGTCGGTCCCTGGTAGTAGCCCAGCTGGTTCAAGGCGCGCTGGGCCGTGACCATGTCCGGCGACGACTGGGCGGCCTGGGCAGGCGTGGCGGCGGGCGTCGGCGCGGCTGGCGCGGCCGGCGCGAAGGCCTCGGCGGCGCGCTCGGCCACGGTGCGGGCCTGGGGCGTCAGGTTGGCGCGGACACGCAGGGCGCTGGCGCGGGCCTCGGCATCGCCGGCGCGGGCCGCGATCAGGTACCACTTGTAGGCCTCGGCCGCATTCTGACTGACGCCGTCGCCGTGCTCGTAGAGGCCGGCGAGGTTGAACTGGCTGTCCAGCAGGCCGAGGTCGGCGGCGCGGCGGAACCATTCGGCCGCCGAGGCGGCGCTGCGTGCTCCGCCCACGCCCTGGAAATAGTCCAGCGCAAGGTTGTGCATGGCGGCGCGGTCCCCGCCTTCGGCGGCGCGCTGGGTCCACATGCGGGCCTGGGTCGCGTCCTTCTTCAGTCCCGCCTTGCCGTCCTCGTAGAGCTTGCTCAGGAAGAACTGGGCGGGGGCGTAGCCCTGGTCGGCCAGGCGACGGATATCGGCCACGGCGCTGTTGTCGCCGCCGCTCAGCTTGGCCACGGCGGCGGCGAACAGGCCCTGGACATCCGGCTGCTGCGGCGCCGGCAGGCCTTCGCCGTCCGGCCTGGGCGCCAGGGCCATGGCGGCCATCGGCGTGGCGGCGCCGGGCGCTTGCGCCGTGGCAGGCGTCGGATGTCCCCCAACCAGGGCGAGGGCGGCGTTGACGCCTTGCGGCAGTCGGCCGCCGGACTGGCCGGAGACGACCACCACGGCGCCCGTGCCGAGGCTGACGGCCGCCAGCAGGCCCGCCACCATCAGCGCGTTCGGGGCGCTGGGCCGCCGGCGCGGACGGCCGAACGACAGGTTTTCCAGCACGCCGTCATTGGATCCGCGGACGGAGGCGCGCGGCGAACCCCGCTCCTGGGGCGTCGTGGCGCGAGCCGCGGCCCGGGCCCGCTCTATGACTTCTCGGGTGCTGAGCGGCGCTGCGGGCGCCTCTTCCTGGGCCACGGGCTCGGCGGCCGGCTCTTCAAGCTCCGCACGCGGGGCAGGCTCAGGCGACGCCAGCAAGGCTTCCATGGCGACGGACGCCGACGCCGGAGGCGGCGCGTGCGGCTCGTCGTCCATGTCGAACCCGACGTTCGGCTCCGGCTCGAAGGCCTCGAGGTCCGTCGCGAAGTCAGGCGCCGCGACCGACTGGGGCGCGGGCGCGGGTTCGGGCTCCGGAGGCCGCGGCGCGATGTCCTCGACCGCCGCGAAGTCCTCATCGTCGAAGGTCGGCGGCTCCGGCCTGGCCTGACGCAGCACCGGCGGCGGCGCGGCGGCGGGGGCGGCGGGGGTCGGCCTCACATAGGGCCGCTCGGCCGCCGGCGGGGCCTGAAAGGCGGGAAAGGGGGCGTCGGCGAACAGGCTGTCGTCGGGATCGTCGAACTGGGCGTGCGCCGTGCGAGCCTGGGTCTGGGCCTCATTGCGCGCCTGCACGTCCGCCAGCCGGGCGTCGATCTTCTGGCGCGCTTCCTCGAGCAGCTTGGCGGTGCGCTCCTCGCTGAGCCGGATGCGCTCGGCCAGTTCGCCGGTCGAGCGCTCGTGCCTCTGGCCGATCCGCTCGGTGACACGCGCGACCTGCTCGCCGACGTCATCGATGGCCTGGGCCGAGCGGCGCTCGGCGCTGCCGATCCGGTCGGCCAACCGCTCGGTGATCCGGGCGATCTCGGCGCCGAGCTTCTCCAGCGCCTGGGCCTGGATGGTGTCGGCGTGCGCCAGCCGGCCTTCCACGGCGTCGGCGATGCGCGACACCTCCGACCCGACCCGGTCGGCCGCTTCGGCGCTGCTGCGTTCCACCCCCTGCACGCGGCGGTTCAGGGTCTGGGCGACCTCCAGCACTTCCTTGCCCATGCGCTCGATCGCGCTGGCGGAGCGCTGCTCGGCGGTCCGCACGTGCTCGCTCATCTGGGCGATGGCCTGGTCGACCCGGTCGAAGCGGGCGTCGGCGGTGGCCGCCAGGCGCTCGCTGAGCTCGGCCCGCGTCTCCTCGACCCGCGCCGACAGGTTGGCGGCGACACGTTCCAGGCCCTCGGCCGCGGTGGTCTCCACAGAGGTCAGCCGCGCGCCCAGCTCGGAGCAGCTGTTGCGCAGCTCGCGCAGGGCGCTGACGCTGAGGCGCTCGCTGGAGTCGATGCGGTCGACACGTGCGCCGATATCGGCGATCGCACTGCGGGTGCGCTGCTCGCCCTCCTGGAACTGGCCGGCGACCGTGTCGATGCGGTCCACCCGGGCGCCGATGTCGGCGATCGCGGTTCGGGTGCGCTGCTCGCCCTCGTAGAGCTGGCCGGCGACCTTGCCGAGCGTGCCTTCCAGGGCGCGCAACGCTTCGGCGGAGCGCGGGCCCTGGGCCTCGAGTTCCAGGCGCTTGAGCCGCTCGCCCAGCTGGCCGTGCTCGTTGCTGACCTGTTGGGCGCCGAGTTCGACGTGGCGCAGGCGCTCGGTGACGCGGCCCTGTTCCCCGGCAACCTCCTGCACCGCGCCCTCGAAGCGCGCGGAGACCTGTTGCTGCTCGCGCTGGACGTCCTGCAGCAGGCCCTCGAACCGGGTCGAGGTGTGCATCTGGTCACGTTCGGCGGCGTCAATCCGCCCGATCACCTCGCGGACGGAGCGCTCGACCCCGGCGATGGCCAGGGCCTGGCGGCTTTCGGCGTTTTCGATCCGGTCGGACAGGCGCTCCAGCGCCATGGCCACACGGCCGACGTCATCGCCGCCGCGTCCGAGCGGCTCGTAGCGGGGCGCCATGGGAGCGGCGCGCGGCGGCTCGTAAGCCGGCGGCGAGGGCTGGGCGAAATAGTCCTGGGACACCGCGTCCTCAGGTCCCTGCTCGGCCATCAGCCGGGTCAGCCATTCATTCAACGAAAGGCCAGAGCGGCGCGCGAGATCTTCTGCGATCTCCCTGCTCGCCGGGTCCACGGCCCTTGCGTTTCGGGGACCGCCCACCGTCATCCGAATCGCTCTCCCAACACCAGTGAGGACGCTAGCCACCGATTCCTAGTGTGTAAACAATGGCCGACACGCTAAATGTAGCGAACCACCCCAGAGTTCAGGACAATCGGCAATCTGGCGTTCAACTAGTCCTTGAGTCCTCGACCGGGCCGGTTAAGCAAAGGTTAACGCGATTTCGGGACGCGTCATTCCTCCCTCCCCCATTTTGGGGAGGGACGACCACGAAGCGGTCAGGGCGGGGAATCAGGGAGAGGAACTCGCTACCCGGCGATCATCATCGACGCCTCGGACAGCCCCGCCCTGCGACGCTTCGCGTCGCAGTCCCTCGCCTTGATGGGAGGGAGGTCGCCCGCGCCAGGTCAGACCCGCCATCCCCCCCGAGGACAGAAGGCCCACATCGGCAAGCAGCATGGGGATCGCCCACTTGCGCGCCGCGGCGATGTAGCGCGGCTGCCACAGGGGGTCATATTTGCCCTTGTAGCGGTGCACCCCGCGGAAATTGTAGATTTCCTCGCCGCGCTCGAAGAGCAGGCGGCCGACCCGGGACATGATCGGCGCCAGCGGGCGGTCGTCGAGTCCCGCCAGCGGGGCCATGCCGAATTCGAAGGCGGCATAGCCCTCGCGGCGCCCCCAGAGCAGCAATTCGACGAACAGGAAATCCATGACGTCCTTCGGCGCCGCGTCGCTGTAGCGCATCAGGTCGATGGAGAAGGCGGTGCGCTGGGCGGTGGTCCAGAGGGTTGCGAAGGCGACCACCCGGCCCGCGACGCGCACCACCCCGGTCGGGAACTCGGCGACATAGGCCGGCTTGAATCCGCCCAGGGAGAAGCTCTTCTCGCCGCCGGACTGATTGGCGATCCACTCGTCCGAGACACGCTTCAGCTCGTCGACCAGGACAGCGGGCGGGTGGGCAGCGACCACCTCGAACGTGGCCCCGCCCTCGCCCGCCTTGCGCCAGCTGCGCCGCAGGTTGCCCCGGCGGCGGCCCTCCAGCGCGAACCCCTCGATCGGCACGATGGCGCTTTCGCCGGTCTTCTGGATAGAGAACCCCAGCTCCACGACGTCCGGCAGGTCCTCGGGCGCGAGGTTGTAGAGGCCGGGGCGCGCGGCGTGGGCGTCGGCCAGTTCGCGGAACCGCCAGAGCAGTTCCAGCCGCTCGTCGCGGCGGCCCACCGGCGGCCCCATGGTGATCCAGGAACGGCCGCGCACGCCGAACATCAGGAACGACTGGCCGCTGGCCGAGAACAGGAACCGCTTGTCGCCCAGCAGCGCCAGGTTGGACGCCGGCTCGGCGATCTCGGCCGCCGCCAGGACCGCCCGCACCCGGGAGAAGTCCGGGTCGTCTTCGCCGATCACCGGCGGTGTGGCGGGCGTGGCCAGCAGGCGCCAGATGCCGGCCGCCAGCAGCAGCACGGCGGCGGCGGCCGATGAGCGGACCGCGCGGGCCGCGTCGGCGCCCGGATCGAACAGCGCCCCGATGATGCTCTGCTGGCCGTAGTCGGCGTTCTGGAACGACCACCAGCCGGTGATCCCCGCCCCGGCCATGGCCGCGAAGGCCGACAGCATCCAGCCGGGCGTGATCTCCATCCGGCTCAGCCGTGCGGCGCGGGGGAAGGCCCCGTGGAACGGCAGCGAGCAGGCGAACAGGGTCATCAGCACCGCCGCCTCCTCCCAGTCGAACCCCTTGGTCAGGGCCAGGACCGCCGCCATCGGCAGGAGCAGCATGCTGGCCGCCCAGGCCCCGTCCAGCCGACGGCTGAGCCCGAACGCCACCAGCACCAGCACGAGGCCGATGATGCTGGAGAGAAAATGGCTGATCTCGATCAGCAGGATCGGGGTGTAGCGGGCGAGCCAGAGGAACCGCATCGGGTCCGACGGCGTCGCGCCGGAGAACAGCAGCATGACGCCAGCCCCGGCGGTGGCGATCGCCAGCACCGAGGGGGCGACCGAGAAGGCCGCAGGCCGAAGTTCGCGCAGCCAGCGCATGGCCCTCCTTCACGCGGCGCCGATGCCTCCGTCTAGCCCGCGCCGCCGCGCGATCACAGCCTGTTGCACGGGAGAGCGGAACCTAGGCCGCGCTTGCCGGTTGAATCGGCCACAAAGGGGGGCGGGCCCAGGAGACCCCTATGCGTGACGCCCCGACCAATCCCTCCGACGTCGAACACCGGCTCTGGGACGAGATCGAGAAGAACTCGGTGGGCATGCTGATGCTCACCGGCGGCGACCCCCAGCACGCCCAGCCCATGAGCGCCTTTGTCGAGCGCGACGGGCGGCGGCTTTGGTTTTTCGCCTCGACCGACTCCGACCTCGCCCGCGACGCCCAGTCCGGCCGCTCGGCGATGTTCGTCTTCCAGCAACGCGACTTCCAGGCCTGCATCGGCGGCCAGGCGCATGTGCAGCACGATCGTGACCGGATCGAGAAGTTCTGGAACGCGGTCATCGCCGCCTACTACCCGGGCGGCAAGAACGACCCGAAGCTGACCCTGATCAGCTTCGACTGCGACGACGCCCAGGTATGGATCTCCAACGCCGGGCCGATGAAGTTCGTCTGGGAGATCGCCAAGGCCAACGCCACCCATCGCCAGCCGGAAGTGGGCGGCCGGACGCACCTGGATTTCCACTGACGCCCTCCCTCCCCATGCTGGGGAGGGACGACCGCAAAGCGGTCAGGGTTGGGGTGTCTGGAGAGGGACGCGCTACCCGGCGATGATCGTCGCAGCGCCAGACGCCCCCACCCTTCGTCGCTGCGCGACGCTGTCCCTCCCCATGCAGGGGAGGGATGCTTAGATTCCGCCCATGACCACGCCTGGCTGGGATTCCCTCGACGACGGCAAGTACGAGGCGGAAGCCGCCGTGGCGGCGCGCCTGCTCCGGGCCGAGCCGCTGGGCGCCGACGCCGGCGCCATCCGGGACGAGGCGGTGGAGCTGGTGCGGGCGGCACGGCGCCATCGCCGCCGGCAGGGGGTGGTGGAGAGTTTCCTGCAGGAGTTCTCGCTGTCGACGCCGGAGGGCCTGGCGCTGATGTGCCTGGCCGAGGCGCTGCTGCGCACGCCCGACGAGGAGTCCCGCGACCGCCTGATCGCCCAGGCGATCGGCTCGGCCGACTGGGCGAGCCATGTCGGCCGCTCGGACAGCCTGTTCGTCAACGCGTCGACCTGGGCCCTGATGCTCACCGGCCG
>Ga0105240_10016045_pt1 | contig 10153 bp, 8 predicted proteins | sample KBSC54metaG_FD_80426 | JGI IMG/M metagenome (GOLD analysis project Ga0105240, IMG submission 80426) | Corn rhizosphere microbial communities from Kellogg Biological Station, Michigan, USA - KBS C5-4 metaG | ecosystem: Host-associated > Plants > Roots > Rhizosphere > Soil | place: Michigan, USA... | reverse complement strand
TGCCGCCGAGCCGCGTCGTTTAGATTTCAACGCCTTTAGATTTATTTCACAGCCAGCCCTGACGACGGATGCAGTATTTCACCCGCCCCATAGGCCAGCAAGCTAGAATCCCTCAACATGCTTTGAATAATTTTCATAACAAGAACAAGCAAAAAACCCTGCAGGGAGACACGCCATGCATCATCTGCCGCCGCTCAAATCGGTCATCGCCTTCGAGGTCGTCGCGCGCCTGGGCAACATCAGCAAGGCCGCCGAAGAACTCAATTTGACGCCCTCTGCCGTCAGTCATCAGATCACCAATCTGGAGAATTTTGTCGCGCTCAAATTGTTCAACCGCACCTCGCGCGGCGTTGCTCTCACGCCTGCCGGCGAGCGCTATCAGCAGAGCCTGGCCGGTGCGCTGGCGCTGATTGCCAGCGCCGCGCAGAACGCACGTGCCGACGACGGCATCGAAGTGCTGCGCGTGCATGCGTCGCCCAGCTTCGCCAGCCTGTGGCTGATGCCACGGCTGCCGCATTTCATGCACGAACATCCCGACATCCGCATCCGGCTTTCGGCGTCGTATATGCATTCGGATTTTTCACAGGGAGAGATTGATCTGGACATCCGCTATGGCGCGGCGCGTTGGGCGGACCTGCATGTCGAGACAATTGCCACGGAGGAAGTGATGCCGATGGTCAGCCCGGCGCTGGCCGCGCGGCTGAAGCTAGGCACACCGCAAGATCTGCTGCAGCAAAGCCTGATTTTTTCGGAAGTGAATCTGGTGCAATGGCCACAATGGTTTGCCGCGCATGGCATCCAGCTTGCCCCGAGCCAGTACGCACTCAGCTTCGACCGCGCCTATCTCGCAATCGAAGCGGCGATCCAGGGGCTGGGTGTCGCGCTGGACAGCGCATGGTTGGCAAATGCGCCCCTCAAAGACGGCCGGCTGGTGCCGGTTTTTCCGGACCGCAAGGGTATCCGGGTACACGCGCACCACCTGGTGTATCCGGCTACGCATGGGAAATGGGCCAAGGTGGAGCGCTTCAAGCACTGGCTGCTGGCACAGGTGCAGCTCGGCTGAGGTAGCCGGATATCAGCGACGAACTGGCTTGGGACACGTGAGCGCAATGTTGATTTTTCCACCTTTGCGCAAGGTATAGGGCACTGTCAGGTCAGAAGGTGCGTAGCGCAGATCGTCGATCACGTTCATGGTCAGCATCTGCGCCTTTTTCTCAAAGACGACTTTGGCGGCCGTGTCTTTGTCTGTCGAAACATAATTGGTCGTCAGCGACGAGCCGGCGTTCTTGTCGTAGTCGAACCGGACGACATCATTCTCCATAACGCTCTTTTTCGTCCGCAGCGACCGGACTTCGACTTTGCTTCTGAAAACACCGTTGATCTTGTCGCCATCGTCGCTCACCTCAGCTGCACACTTGCCCGCAGACGCATAACGCAGCTCGGCGCCATCCAGTGGCGGAGAAACGCGCGCGGCGCGGACCATCGTCAGATTTGCCATGGTCGCGCTGCAAGTGCATTGGATGGCAGCTGCCTGCGCGTCGGCATATGACAGTGTCAGCAAGGCTGCCAGTGTTGTTGCCATGATTGTCATCGTCTTGTTCATTATTCAGCGTTCCTAAGTCATTGAGTTTGCGGCCATTTGCCGAGGGCCTATTCTAGGGAGCGGCGCGCCTTTGCATAATCGTTGCAATCCGAGAAACAATGACTAAAACGCAGGATATTGGCGCAATGCAACGAATCTCCCCGAAATCTTGCCCGTTTGTACCGCCGTAACCGCCCAAAACCGGCGGCGGAATCGAAAACTGCGCCCGCGTCCTCTATAATCGCTGTTTTGGATACACAGAACATCACATCATGGAATTAGCCAAGTCGTTCGAGCCTGCCGATATTGAGAAATTCTGGCGCGAAGAGTGGGAAAAGCGCGGATATTTCGCTGCCACCACCGCGCCGGAAAAACCGTCGTTCAGCATCCAGCTGCCGCCACCGAATGTGACCGGCACGCTGCACATGGGCCATGCTTTCAACCAGACCATCATGGACGGCCTGACCCGCTACCATCGCATGCGCGGTTTCAACACGGCCTGGATTCCGGGCACCGACCACGCAGGTATCGCGACGCAAATCGTGGTGGAACGCCAGCTCGATGCGCAAAAGATTTCCCGCCATGATCTCGGCCGTGAGAAATTTGTCGAGAAGGTGTGGGAGTGGAAAGAAAAATCCGGCTCCACCATCACCGGCCAGATGCGCCGCATGGGTGCTTCGACTGACTGGGATCGCGAATACTTCACCATGGATCCGAAGATGTCGAACGCCGTCACGGAAGTCTTCGTGCGCCTGTTCGAGCAAGGTCTGATCTACCGCGGCAAGCGCCTGGTGAACTGGGATCCGGTGCTGGGCACGGCGGTGTCCGACCTCGAAGTGGTGTCGGAAGAAGAAGACGGCTCCATGTGGCACATCAGGTATCCATTGGCAGATGGCAGCGGCCACATCACGGTGGCGACAACGCGTCCGGAAACCCTGCTGGGCGACGTCGCCGTGGCGGTCGATCCGACCGACGAGCGCTACGCGCACCTGGTCGGCAAGATGTTGAAGCTGCCGTTGACGGATCGCGAAATCCCGATCATCAAGGATGAATACGTCGACAAGGAATTCGGTACCGGCTGCGTGAAGATCACACCTGCGCACGACTTCAACGATTACGCCGTCGGCGCACGTCACAATCTGGACAAGATCAGCATCCTGACGCTGGACGCCAAGATCAACGAAAACGGCCCTGCCAAATATCAAGGTCTGGATCGTTTCGAAGCGCGCAAACAGATGGTTGCCGACCTCGATGCGCTTGGCCTGCTGGAACTGGTCAAGCCGCACAAGCTGATGGTGCCGCGCGGCGACCGTACCGGTGTCGTGATCGAGCCGATGCTGACCGACCAATGGTTTGTCGCGATGAGCAAGCCGGCGCCGGAAGGCACTTACTTCCCTGGCAAATCGATCGCTGAAGTTGCGCTGGAAAAAGTCGCCAACGGCGAGATCAAACTGATTCCGGAAAACTGGAGCAACACCTACAACCAGTGGCTCAACAACATTCAGGACTGGTGTATTTCGCGCCAACTGTGGTGGGGCCATCAGATCCCGGCATGGTACGACGAAGACGGCAAGGTCTATGTTGCCCGCACGGAGGAAGAAGCCAAGGCGCAAGCCGGCGGCAAGACGGTGACGCGCGACAACGACGTGCTGGATACGTGGTTCTCGTCGGCGCTGGTGCCGTTCTCCACGCTGGGCTGGCCGGAAGTCACGCCGGATTACAAACTGTTCCTGCCGTCGTCGGTGCTGGTGACCGGCTTCGACATCATCTTCTTCTGGGTGGCGCGCATGGTCATGATGACTACGCATTTCACCGGACAGGTGCCGTTCAATACGGTCTACGTGCATGGTCTGGTGCGCGACGCCAGCGGTCAGAAGATGTCGAAGTCCAAGGGCAATACACTTGATCCTATCGACCTGATCGATGGCATCGGCGTGGATGAACTGGTCGCCAAGCGTACCGTCGGCCTGATGAATCCGAAGCAAGCCGCCAGCATCGAAAAGGCGACCCGCAAGGAATTCGCAGACGGCATCCCTGCCTTCGGCACCGATGCGCTGCGCTTCACCTTCGCCTCGCTGGCGACGCTGGGCCGCAACATCAACTTCGACCTCGGCCGCTGCGAAGGCTATCGCAACTTCTGCAACAAACTGTGGAACGCCACCCGCTTCGTGCTGATGAACACCGAAGGTCATGACTGCGGTTTCGACGGTCACGTCAAGGGCGAATGCAACAAGGAAAAGCTGCAGTTCTCGCAAGCCGATCGCTGGATCGTCTCGCTGCTGCAACGCGCTGAAGCGGAGGTGGAAAAAGGCTTCGCCGATTACCGCTTCGACAACATCGCTTCAGCCATCTACAAGTTCGTCTGGGATGAATACTGCGACTGGTATCTGGAAGTCGCCAAGGTGCAGGTGCAGACCGGCAACGAAGCACAACAGCGCGCCACTCGCCGCACGCTGCTGCGCGTATTGGAAGCAGTGCTGCGCCTGGCGCATCCGGTGCTGCCGTTTGTGACCGAGGCACTGTGGCAAAGCGTTGCACCGCTGACCGACAAGAAGCTTGATCCGGCCGGTGACTCGATCATGCGTCAACCCTATCCGCAAGCCGATCTGGAAAAGATCGACGACGAAGCGGAAGCCTGGATGACGCAACTGAAGACGCTGACCGACGCTTGCCGCAATCTGCGCGGCGAGATGCAATTGTCGCCGGCGCTGCGCGTGCCGCTGATCATCGAGACCGCCGATGCGGAATCGGTGAACTCCTTCCTGCCGTATCTGCAATCGCTGGTGAAGCTGAGCGAAACGCAAGTCGTGACGCAACTGCCGGAGTCGCCGGCACCGGTCGCGATCGTCGGCAACGTCAAGCTGATGCTGAAGGTGGAAGTCGACATCGCTGCCGAACGTGAGCGCATGACCAAGGAGATCACCCGCATCAGCGGCGAGATCGTCAAGGCCAACGCCAAGCTGTCCAACGAGAGTTTCGTTGCACGCGCGCCGGAGGCAGTCGTGGCACAGGAGAAGGAACGCCTGGCCAACTTCACGACCACGCTGGCAAAACTGGAAGAGCAATTGGCCAAGCTGAAATAAGTTGAAATAAGCTCGTTCGTTACTGTTCCGACAAGCCGCCGCCCTGCAAAGGCCGGCGGCTTTTTTATTGCCTTGCCGGTATTGCCCGGATACCTCCGTTTTTAATCCTTGCCGGACCTCGCCGGCTTGACTACACTAGCTGAACAAAATTAGAACAACCGTGCTTTTATAACTTCCATTTTGGACGGAGACATCATGAAAACTCGCATCATCCTCAGCAGCGCTCTGCTGGCCCTCAGCGCATTAACTACCGCAAGTGCATGGGCCGACGGTTCGCCCGTGGGCCTGTGGAAAAACATTGACGACGCCACCGGCAAACCCAAGGCATTGATCCGCATCACCGAAAGCGATGGCGAACTCAAGGGCAAGATTGAGAAGCTGTTCCGCCCGGAAGAAGAAGATCAGAATCCCAAGTGCGTGAAATGCGAAGGCGCACTGAAGGATCAGCCCATCATCGGCATGACCATCCTGTCCGGGCTGAAGAAAGACGGCGACGAATACAATGGCGGGCAGATCCTCGATCCGGCCAACGGCAAGTTGTACAAGAGCAAGCTGACCGTCGTAGACGATGGCAAGAAACTCAATGTCCGCGGTTATATCGGCATGCCGATGCTGGGCCGCACGCAGACTTGGGTACGCGAAGAGTAACGACGCTTTCTCTTCCTATGCGCCGCATGCAACACGATGTATGCGGCGCATTTCCCTTGCGCCTCGCTTGTTTAGCGCACTCCTCTGCCGTTTTCTCAGGTCTGCCTGACTACTTTTCCCCTCCGGCAATATGCGCATCTACACAACGCCTGTTTGGTTTTGCGTTGCTCATTCATGACGAAATTGTTAGGCTGTAGATAACAAAAGAGGCGCCTGATACATCGCCCTAGCCAAGCTTTGCAATGACGGCAAAGCCAGGTATTCGCGCTGTGCACTACGATGATTTCTGCCAGGGAAATCATCATCAGCGAAGGGGAAATCGTTCTATGTCGTCACTATTGCGTTCCATCATAGGGTGCCTCTGGGCAGCAGCCTTTTATCCATCGGCTGCCGTTGCACAAGAACCCGCTAAAGAAGTCTTGATTGGCTACGTCGCACCGCTGGACGATCCGGATGCCGCCAGTGGTGCTCAGGCTGCCCAGATGGCGATTGAAGAAACCAATGCAGCTCCGGTACGCATCGGCAACATCAATGTTTCGTTCAAACTACTGGAACAGAACGATAAAGCAGATACGCGCGCTGCCGAGCGGATCGCGCACTACCTGGCCAAGACCGAGGCGGTTGCCGTAGTCGGTCACTGGACCAGCACTACCAGCATTGTTGCAGCCCCCATCTACACCGAAGCCGGCATCGCGCAACTGGCGCCAATCGCATGGAGCAGCCTCTATACACAGGTTGCCGGCAAGAGCCATTTTCAAGGTGTCGGCAGCGATGATCTGGCGATGTATTATGCGGTGGACTATCTGTCTTCCAGTCTGTTTCTGAAACGCGTGATGGTGATTGACGATAGCGCGTTGCTCGGTGTCTCCATGGCCAATTCCTTTGAGAAATATGCCAAGAAAGCAGGCATGGAGACCTTGCGTCGCTCGGTCAGCACACAGACTTCCGACTTCAATTCTCCGTTGCTGATTGCAAAACAGTTTCGTCCGGAGCTCATTCTTTTTACCGGCCGCGGTGCGCAAAGTGCGGTGCTGGCGGGCAGCATGAAACGTCTCGGCGTTTCATCCAGATTGTTATTGACCGGACCAGTAGTTTCTCCGGAATTTCTCACGAAAATAAATTACAGCGACGAGGACTTGTATGCGATCGTCCCCGGTCCGCCCAAGGATGGCAACGCCAAAATACAAAACTTCCGGAAGCGTTATGTTGCGCGCTTCAATCGTGAGCCTGCACCGTTTGCCATGTTTGCCTACGATTGCACACTGACACTGATCAGCGCGATCAAAAAAGCTGATTCACTGGATCGACGGCGCATTATTGCGTCGCTGTACGAAGTGAACTATTCAGGCCTTTCCGGGGTGATGTCTTTCGACCGGGACGGCAAGCTGAAAAATCCGAGCTACACCCTGTATCAAACAGAAAAAAGCCGCTGGACGGTGCGCAAAACCATCAAGGCACCGGTATAACAGTGGCACTGCAAACAATCATTATCTGGAGGGGGCATGTGTTCATTCCGACGTTTCATCTTGCTGCTCTTGACGGGCATATTCGCTGCCCATGCCATTGCGTCGGAAGAACTTCCCAAGATAGTCCAGATCGGCTTTGCCGGTCCGCTTGCTGAAATCAATACCAAAAGCGGACGCAATGCCGCCATTCTCGCTATCGAAGAGGCCAACAAGAGCAATCCGCGCATCAACGGTCAGGCTGTGATTTTCGATCTGTTGGAGCAGGACGACAAAGCAGACCCGCGCATTACGGAATACATTGCACGCTTCTTCGTGAGCAGCAAAGCTATCGGCGTGGTCGGTCATTGGACCAGCAATGCGACGGTGATCGCAGCACCGGTGTACAACGCAGCGGGACTGGCGCAAATCTCGCCTGCGTCGTGGAGTCGAGGTTTTACGCAAAAGTCCTACAAGAGCGCCTTCCAAATTTTGGGCAGTGATGATGCCGGCCTGGCATTGGCAGCGGAGTATCTGGTCAGGGACCAGCAGCTCAAACGCATATTCGTACTGGACGACGGCGCGTATCTGGGTGTGAGCATGGCCGATTATTTTTCGAATCATGTGAAAGCGGCCGGTGGCGAAATCGTGTACCGCGCATCGGTTAACGGCAAGACATCGGATTTCAACGCACCGTTGCAAAAAGCCCGGCAAATCAAACCGGATCTGATTTTTTTCAGCGGACGCGTTATTCAAAGCGACGCGCTGGCGCGTAATCTGCAACGATTCGATTTACCGTCGAAGCTACTGATAACCGGTAGCGTTGTGACCGACAACTTTCTGCGCGGCGCGGAGAAGACGACTAACACGATCATGGCGATCGTGCCGAGTACACCACTGGACAAGCGTCCTGGCATGGCAGCGTTGCAGAAAAAATATGCCGAACGTTTCAACACCGAGATGCTGCCCTTTGCTGCCTACTCCTATGATTGCGTGAACCTGCTGATCGCTGCGGCAAAGAAAACCAATTCGCTGGACCGCAGCAAAATCATCGATGCGCTGCACGAGATCAAATACAACGGCATCACGGGTGCGATTTCCTTCGATGCCAATGGTGCGCTACTCAAACCGAGTTTTACGCTGTACGCCATGGAGCAGAATAAGTGGGTGCCGCTGCGTGTGTTTACTGTCAAGTGATTGGTAAAAAGCAGCAGAGCGTCTGCTAAGGCGCAGGTTTGTAGTTGGCGACGTAGCGGTCAAGTTGACGCGCAAAGGCACGTCCGTCGCTTTGACTGAAGGCTGCCGGACCTCCCGTTTCCACCCCGCTGCTGCGCAGCTCTTCCATAAAATTGCGCATCGTCAGATGTTGCTGGATATTGTCGGCGGAATACATTTCGCCGCGTGGATTGAGTACCGCGCCCCCTTTGGCAAGGGCCTCTGCAGCCAGCGGGATATCCGCAGTAATGATGAGATCGCCGGGCTGCGTCAGCCTGACGATTTCTTTGTCGGCAACGTCAAAGCCGGCAGGTACAACGACCGCCTTGATGAAGCGAGACGGCGGAACACGGAGCAGCTTGTTGGCGACCAGCGTGACCTGGATTTGGGTGCGATCGGCAAGCCGGAACAGCATGTCCTTGATGACGCCCGGACAGGCGTCGGCATCAACCCAGATTTGCATAGTCGGCTCTCAAAATCAGCTCTCGAAAAAACATCGGACCGCAACGGGTCCGATGAAAGTACTCTATTGTAGCGACAGGTTCAGACAAACGATACCGTCAATCCTGGCAAGGCGACACCGGAGAACGCCGTGATCCACGTCTGCCCTGCTGCGATCGGATACGCATCGGTCCAGGTGCCTGTGGTGATGATTTCGCCTGCTGCCAGCGGTGCGAATTGTGGTTGTGTTTTCAATAATTGATGCAGATGCCACAAAGCGTGCAGTGGGCTGTCTGCTTCATTATTGAAAAATCCTGCTGCGCGCAAAGTGCCGGTGCTATCCGTGCTGCTCGACAGGGATACGCTTGCACCGGCGAGAATTTGCGCCAGATTGTGACGTGTGGCAGACGACAACACATGGGGTTCGCCGATGATCAGAGTGCCGTGCAGGCCAAAGGCAGCGATGGAATCCGCGACCGTGAACTCCCAATTGGGAAAAGGACAGGCAACGATCTCAAAGCCGTGGGCCATCCATTCGATGCATTCAGCCAGTTCATCGATGGTGGCGTCAGGCGACGGCGTCTGCCGGAGTTTAAAGACGATCTCCGGTTCGATGCGAGGCTGCAGTGCGCCGGCCAGGCACTGCTTGCCATGATTGTCCTCAGCAAAACGCACCGTGCTGTCATAGATATGCGCCCAGATCGGGATGCGCACATCGTCCGTCACGCCGTATTGACTCCAGGTTTTGTGCACGGTAAAACCGATTTTGCGACCAATAGGCTGCTCGCCTTGTGCGACGCGGATATCCAGCACACGGCGGGCGATGTCGTAGGCATCGTCGACGGACAGCGGTTCAGAGGAGGACAACAGCGGCAGTAAACGTGTGTTTGCTCGTGCATCGAGGAGTTGATGCGCATACCGACTGGCTTGGCTCGACATAAGCATGAGAGGCTCGCACAGAAAGATAGTGATTAGCTATCCATTGTCGATGACGATTAATTTTTGCACAAGTGAAAATAAAGAAATCACGAGAAGATCACGTGAATTTCTTGGCAAATTTTTAATGAAATAACGATGTCGATAGACTAGTTGCCATCTCGAAAGACACAAAACCATCCTGCTGCAACTGAGGCGGTCAATTGGTCAGGCCAGTGTCAGGTTGGCGTTGGCGCTGCCGAGGACGCATTAAGTAAGGCATGGGGCGCTGCATGACCGGCTGTACTGGCAATACATCCAATACAATTTCACCGGGCACGATTCAAGACTCAGCCCGCCCAAAGATCGCCATTGGGACCGGTGCGCGGTGCAGTCACGCCAAAATGCGTATACGCCAGCGGTGTCGCTACGCGGCCACGCGGCGTGCGTTGCAGATAACCCTGCTGGATCAGATAAGGTTCGAGCACGTCTTCGATCGTGTCGCGCTCTTCGCCGATGGCGGCGGCGAGATTGTCGAGGCCGACCGGGCCGCCGTTGAATTTGAACAGCACGGCTTCCAGCAGTTTGCGATCCATCAGATCAAAGCCGACCGGATCGACATCCAGCATCACCAGCGCGGCGTCGGCCATGGCCTGGGTAATTCTGCCGTTGCCTTTCACTTCCGCATAGTCGCGTACGCGGCGCAACAGGCGATTGGCAATACGCGGCGTACCACGGCTGCGCTTGGCGATTTCCAGCGCGCCCTCTTCGACGATGGGTGCGTTCAGCAAGCCGGCGCTGCGTGTGACGATGCGCGCCAGTTCCGG
>Ga0105240_10016044_pt1 | contig 10153 bp, 8 predicted proteins | sample KBSC54metaG_FD_80426 | JGI IMG/M metagenome (GOLD analysis project Ga0105240, IMG submission 80426) | Corn rhizosphere microbial communities from Kellogg Biological Station, Michigan, USA - KBS C5-4 metaG | ecosystem: Host-associated > Plants > Roots > Rhizosphere > Soil | place: Michigan, USA... | reverse complement strand
GTCAAGCCGTTTCATGAATCTGAATTGCATGCGAGTGTGGAGATTGCGCTCTCTAAGCACCGGCACGACCGCAGTGTCTTGAGCCGCGAGCACCACGTGACGGCGGTTCTGGGCGCTTTAACGACCGCCATTGTTTCCGTGGATCAGGCCGAAACGACTCTGATGATGAACCGAGCCGGCGAGAACCTGACGGGTTGGAGCAAACAAGAGGCGCTGGGCGAGTCCGTGAGGCAGGTAGTCCGCTTAGCGGATACGGATTTGCCAATTGAAGAGACGCTGCAACAGCGGGCTTTGGTGGAGATTAGGGACCGGCTTCTCATCACGAAGAATGGCGCCCGGAAACCTATTTCCGGGAACATCGCTCCACTACGCGATTCGAACGGGGCGCCAGGCGGGGCGGTGATCATGTTGGAGGCTGTGGCGGGCGGGTTCGAAGAAGCGCACTTAGCTTCGAAGATGCTGTTGAAGGATAAGGGCAATTCTATCGAGTTCGGGCGCTTCCATATTGTGGCGGCGTCGGAGCCGATGAAACAGGTGCTGTCCTTTGCGGTCCGCGTGGCGCGCAGTGAGGCCACTACCGTTTTGCTGGAGGGTGAGAGCGGGACCGGCAAGGACTTGATGGCACAGTTTCTGCATTATTCGAGCAACCGGCGCACGGGACCGTTCGTGGCTGTGAATTGTTCCGCCATTCCGGAAGCGCTGCTGGAGAGTGAATTGTTTGGGCGCGAACCGGGCGCCTATACCGATGCGCGCACGCAAAAGAAAGGTTTGCTGGAAGTAGCGCGCGGCGGGACCTTGTTTCTGGACGAAGTGGGGGACTTGTCTCCTGGAGTGCAGGCGAAGTTCCTGCGGGTTCTGGAGCAACAATCCTTCCGCAGGCTGGGCGGGGTGCACGACATCGAAGTGGACCTGCGAGTGATCGCGGCCACCAATCGCGATCTGTCGGGTGCGGTGCAGACGGGGGCGTTCCGGCTGGATCTATTTCACCGGCTGAGCGTAATTCAGATTGCGCCGCCGCCACTGCGCGACCATCCGGAAGATATTCTGCCGCTGGCGAATCACTTCGTGAGGCAGCATAACCTCCGCTACAAAGCCCATATTTCGGGGATTGCTCCGGCGACGGCGAAAATTTTGAGCGCTTATGACTGGCCGGGGAATGTGCGCGAGCTGCGCAACGTGATCGAACGGGCAATCTTGCTGGAGGAGAGTAACATACTGCAGCCGGGGAGTATTCAGTTTGCATCGAGGCGCGGGCCGGGGCTGGAGCGGTCCACGACGGAACAGGCTGCGCCGCGCGCGGATCTGTCGTTGAAAAACTCGGAGCGGAACTTGATTGTGCAGGCGCTGGAGAAGACTGGTGGGAATAAAACGAAAGCCGCGGCGTTGCTGGGGATCAGCCGCGATGTGTTGCGGTACCGGATGAAGCAGTTGAAGCTGCTTTGATGCGGCCGCCTGCTGGTGCGCGCGGGTCGTCACGGAGAAGGTCGATGGTGGTGACGCAATCGTTGATGGCTCCCAGGCGGTCTTGCAGACCTTTGAGTGCTTTCGCACCGCGTGCCATTTCACTCCCGTAGAATCGCTCGAATCGCTCCAGGGTGTAGCGGAAGCGCTTCGAGCGGAGGCGGAAGCGGTGAAGAGTCTGGTAGCTGGAACCGGGGGCCACCGCTGCGCCGCCGGTTTGAAAAAAGTCCGCGGCGAGTGCTGGCAAGCGGGTGGCGATCTGCCAGGCCCGGTGGGGTGGGTGGGCGGCGGCGCTTAGGGCGCGATGGTGTCTCCGGCGCTCTTTCTTGAGGCTACGGTGCAGTTTCCATGCGGCGTCCGCACGCGCCGTTTTTAGTTTCGCTACGGAGGGGCTTGCGGTGAGGCCGCACTCTTCCAGAAGCTCCAGAGCGATGTCGCAATTCCGGACGTCGCCGCAGTGCTCCATTATTTTGTGCAGGCGGCGGCGTAACTTTTTCACCGGGGTGGGATCCAGCAAGTCGCGAAAAATCCGGAAACATTGGGTGAGGCGGCGGATGGAGACGCGCAGGTCGTGAATGGCGTCGGGATCGTCAGAATGTTTCGCGGCGTGGCGCAAATTGGTTTTAAAGTGCCGCAGACAGGTGCGCGTTTCGCGGCGCGCATACTTTGAAATGGGGGGCGGTTTCATCGTTTGACACGTACCTGGAGCGGCAGGCCGTAGGTCTCGCGGAAGACGCCGGACACTTGCTCCGCGTGCCATTGCTCGACGTCCAGATCGCGCTTCGACTGTAGCTGGAGTTCCACTGCTTTATCCAGGGTTGTCACGTGCACGTCTTCGACCAACTGTTCCTGGCTTTGATCAAGGGCGACGGCGATGCGCAGGAGCGGGGCCAGCAGCACCACGGCGCGGCGGCCTTCGGCGTCCAGCGACTGGAATTCCACATGGGTGGGCTGGGGCATGGACTTGCGGTGATAGCGGCAGAGGTTGGCGATGACCAGGCGCTCCCAATCAGAAAAACCTGCTAAATCCGAATTCGCCACCAGGTAGAGCGAGTGCTTGTGGTGGCGGGATTCGTTTACCCAGTGGCCGATGTTATAGAGATAAGCCGCGGCTTCTAGCAACTGGCCGTCCAAGGCCGGCAAGGCATGCAGGGATCGCAACTGTTCGAACAGAGTACCGGCGAACTGGGCCACCTTGCGCACGTGGGGGGCCGAGAGTCCATAACGGCGGGAGAGCGCGACGACAACGCGGCGGCGGTCGGGATTGAGGCGCGCTTGGGCGAGGCCTACTTTGCGATGAGCCAGGTCAGCGATGATTCCTTCGCGCACGCCGGCTGTCGAATAATAGAGGCGCGGGAGCTGAAAGCCTTCGATGATCTCGCGGAGAACGGCTGCGCCGGCTACGATGATCTCGGCGCGGCGGGGACCAATGCCGGTGATGCTGCGGCGGCTCTCTAGTGAAATGGTGCTGACTTCTTCATACAAGCGGCGGATCTGGGCGGCGGTGGCGGGGAGACGGTCGGCTACATCACGCCGGGAACGGCGGACGTGGTTGACGGCGCAGACTACGGCGGCGGCGGTGGACGAGGTGGCCACCATGCGATCGATCTTGGCGGGGCCAAAGCGGGCGACGGGTCCGGCGACGCGTTCCTGAATATATTTGCGCATGCGGACTAGCTCATGGGGATCGGCGGGGTCGTTCTTCAAAAACATTTCGGTGAGGCGGACGGCTCCCAGGGGTTTCGAGAAAGAGTCGACGATGTGGCCGGCGTCGCTCAAGATCAGCTCCGCGCTGCCGCCGCCGATGTCGGTGACCAGCAGGCGCTGCTTGAGATGGGGCCACTGGCTTTGCAGGCCCAGGTGTACCAGGCGCGCTTCTTCCAAGCCGGAAATCACTTCGACGGGGGAACCCAAAATGGTGGAGGCGCGCGCCAGGAATTCGGGCTGATTGCGGGCGTCGCGCAGGGCAGCGGTACCGACTACGCGCACGGCCAGGACGTCCAGCCTGCGATAGGTCGCGGCCATTCCGGCTAAGACCTCGCACGCTAGATTCATGGTGGCTTCGTTGAGACGGCCTTCGCGAAAGACGCTGGTGCCTAGGCGGACTACTTGGCGTTCCGAGGCGAGCACGGACATTTTGCCATGCAGGTCCACTTCGGCCGCTAGCATGCGGATGGAATTGCTGCCGATGTCGATGGCTGCGTATTGGGACATGAGTGCTTAGGGAGTCCGCTCCCTTTGGTCGCGGTTCTGTGCGGGCGCACTGGACGGTGCATGTGTGGGCGCACTGGGCGGCGCGAGTGTCCGCGCGCAGGACGGCGCATGTGCGGGGGCACCGAACCGCGCGCGGAGCAAGCGGACGTGGGCCGATTTTTGTAACACGACGTTAACCAAGACCAGGGGCTCTCTCGTTTATGATATAGGGGCTGATGCAGGTTTTCCTACAAAATCGTTGTCCGGGGCGTTTGATTGTGGTGGAGGGAATCGATGGCTCCGGTAAGTCAACGCAGATTTCACTGCTTTCACAATGGCTTCGCCGGCGCGGATACGCGGTGACGTTTAGCGAGTGGAATTCTTCTCCGCTGGTGCGTGAGACTACGCGGCGCGGCAAGAAGAAAGAGATGTTCACGCCGACGTCGTTCAGCTTGATCCACGCTACGGATTTCGCGGACCGACTGGAACACTATATTGTCCCGCTGCTCAAAGCGGGCGCGGTGGTGTGCGCGGATCGCTACGCTTACACAGCATTTGCCCGCGACGTGGTGCGTGGCGTGGACCGGTCCTGGGTGCGCAATTTATATCGCTTCGCCATCAAGCCGTCGCTGGCTTTCTACTTTAAAGTTCCACTGGATGTGGCGTTGGGGCGCATTTTGGGCGGACGCGACGCGTTGAAATATTATGAGGCTGGTATGGATCTGGGGCTCAGCCGGAATATCGAGGAGAGCTTTCGGATTTTCCAGGGGCGGATTCTGGAAGAGTACGAGTCCATGATCGAGGAAATGGGCTTCCACGTGATTGACGCGACCAAGTCCATCGAAACTCAGCAAAAGGAAATGCGGCGGATTGTGGTGCAGGAATTTGGGCGGACGCGTCCGCCGGGCGTTTTAGGGACGGAGGTCCGGGTTGCGGAATTACAAGGGTAGGCCGCCGCTATCGTATTACCGGACAGCGTTGCCGGGTGTCGATTATTCGGAACTGCAAGGCAAGCTGATCGTCATCGAAGGGCCGGATGCGGTGGGTCGCAGCACGCAAGTCCGGCGGCTGAAGCCGTGGCTGGAGGAATTCGGGCACGCGGTTCTGGATACGGGCATGGCGCGGTCGGCGCTGGCGGGCAAGGGCATCAAGGAAGCCAAGGCGGGAAATACGCTGGGTCCGATCACGATGACTTTGTACTACGCGACGGACTTTGCAGATCGCCTGGAGAATGAGATCATCCCGGCGCTGCGGGCGGGGTTCGTGGTGCTGACGGACCGCTACATTTTTTCGATCATGGCGCGTGCGATCGCCCGCGGGGAGAATCGCACATGGATCGAGCGCACGGCGGGGTTCGCGCTGGTGCCGCACTTAGTGTTGTATATGCGTGCGGAGGTGAAGGATCTGATTTCACGTGTGGTGGTGGGACGCGGGGCTTTCGATTACTGGGAGAGCGGGCTCGACCTCCACATCGGCAAAGACATGTATGAGAGCTTTGTGCGCTACCAGTCCAGCCTGATTCAGGTGTTCGACGACATGGCCGATCCTTATGGTTTCCACGTGATCAACGCGTCGCAACCGGTGGACCGGGTGTTTGAGTCGATCAAAAAAGCGATCTCCACAGTGGTGGAGATGGACGCACCGGCGAAGGCGCGTGTGAAGCGTAAAACAGCGCGGCCCGTGGCCAAAGTCGCCGCTCGTTAAGAGCCGTGATCGCAACTCAAAAGGAACGGACGCAGTTCGGCAGGAGCCGGCGCGAGATGGTGAGTCGTGCGGCGCAGGCGGATTTGCGAGCGAAGGAGCGGCGCTTCGATCCGATCGATATCTTGCGCGCTGCGGCGGAGGGGCGGGTTCGGCAGCTTCTTCCTATTAAATACGCGCGGATGAAGGTCTCGCCGTTCGCGTTCTTTCGCGGCGCGGTTTCGATCATGGCGGCGGATCTGGGACGGTTGCCGCATTCGGGGCTGACGGTGCAGTTGTGCGGAGACGCGCATGTGCAGAACCTGGGATCGTTCGCGGCGCCGGACGGGGCGCTGGTTTTCGATCTGAACGACTTCGACGAAACCATTCGCGGGCCGTGGGACTGGGACGTGAAGCGGATGGCAGCTAGCATTGTGCTGGCGGGAGGCGAGAGCGGGCACGCGCGGCCGCGATGCAAAGACGCTGCGGAGATGTTTGCCGAGAGCTACTGCCGCTCGATTCGGGAATTCGCGAATCTGCCGATTTTGCAAGTGGCGCGGCGGCAGATTCACAGGCAGCAGCGTATCCGTCCGATTCACGCGGCGTTAAGGCAATCGGAACGCGCGCGGCCCTCGGATCTGCTCCAGAAGTTTACGGAGGATCACGGGGGACAACCGCGTTTGCGGGATGTTCGACCGGGGTTCTGGCGGGTGCGCGGAAAGATAGCCCGGGAGGTGCTGGATTCTCTCGCGTCGTATCGCGAAATTTTGTCGCCGGACCGGCGGCATTTATTCGATCTTTTCCGGCCTGTCGACGTGGGTTTCAAAGTGGTAGGCACAGGGAGTGTGGGTCTGCGTGATTATGTGGTGCTGTTTGAAGGGAACGGGGCGCTGGATCCGATGTTTCTGCAGATCAAACAGGAAATGCCGTCGGCGTATGCGCAGTGGCTGCCGGATTTGGTTTATCCGCATCAGGGGCGGCGCGCGGCGGAGGGGCAGCGGGCGGTGCAGCCAATCTCAGACCTGTTGTTGGGTTGGACTTCTATCGGGGAGCATCAGTATCTGGTCAGGCAGCTCAACGATCACAAGGGCAGCATCGATTTACAGAAATTGCGCGGTGACGGTCTGGAGAGTTTGGCGCAGGTGGCGGGTGAACTACTGGCGCGGGGGCACGCGCGGTCGGGAGATGCTTGTGAAATTTCTGGCTACTGCGGGGCTGGCAGCAAGGTGATCCGGGCGCTGCGCGATTTCGCGGGCCAGTATGCTGATCAGACCGATTCCGACTACGCCGCTTTCCTGGGGGCAATCAAAAAAGGGCAAATTAAGACCGCCGAACCCGGCGGGTAGCCCGGAGCTTGTCAACGCAATCAGGCGTTGACGGCGTTCATCACGGTGGGAGCCTGATTCAATACCGTAGGCGCGGGAGAACCGCCCTGCGACAGAAAATCCAGAACGCTGCCCGTGAAATTGGTCGCGCCGAATTGTGAGACCGGGACGCCGGAAAGAACATTCATGAAGGCGTTCGCGTATTGGGTTCCCATCGCCACCGGGTCGATCCCTTCGCCCATGGACGGATACGCCGTGAGGCGCTGCTGCACCATGGAAACAAAGTTGTCGGTGATCGCCGTGGCGCCGCCGTTGGCCCAACTCTGCGTGCCATTGATGAAACCATACATATCGGAAACCGACTGCCCGATGAACTTTTGCATATAGGAGTCCATCGAGTCTGCCTGGAAGGGGCTCATGCCGCTGGTGGGCGTGACGGTTACGTACTGATCGGGCGCGGGCGTGAAATAGGGCGCGGTCGAGGAGATAGTGTAGCCCGGCGTCTCTTGCGGTGCTTCGTTCGTGTTCGGCGCTGAAGCGGCGGTGGACACTACCGGGGCTGGCGCGGACGGCGCAGCAGCCGGGGTTGTCGTCGACGCGGCACCGAGAAAATACTGGAGGAAGATGTCCTGCTGGGCCGCCGGACTGGCGGACGAATCCTCGCCGACGGTTGCGAACTGGTCAGCGAAGGAGATGGTGGCGGCCGAGGTATTCGCGGTGCCGGTTGGGGGCAGCTCGGCGGGGGTCGGCATCGCCACGGGGTTGGTTATTTTGATCATGATCTTTGACTCCGGCGAAGAGAATGCAATCTCGGGGCCATTCTAGTTAGGCGTTTAGAAGCGGACGGCTGGGGGCGATTGCGAGTCCGGATTTTGGCGGATCGTCAAAATTCCGCCGCTAGAAAGCGCGGTCAGCGCGGCAAAACCTTGGATGTTAAGGGGCGCGCGTTGGTTGTCGAATTGCATTCAGCAGCGGTGGAGTGATTCGTGTCTTCGCCCACAACTGTTCCTACCGAACTGACAACCGCTAACAGCGAAACCACCCCGCGAACTCCCGTGGACCGCTGGATTCTCGGCGGGATTGCCATCGCGCTGATGACCGTCATCGCTGGTGTCGCCTCTACCGGAGTCAACCTCCGCTACTTCCTGCAGCCCACGGCGGCGTGGATTGTTCTGGGAGGAACTCTGGGAGTCACGCTGATTACGACGCCGCGGAGCGCGCTGCTTCATGCGGTTCAGCGGGTATTTGGACTGCTCCGCCAGCCTGCCACCAACCGTGAAGAACTGGTGGACGAAATCGTGTCCTGCGTGAGGACTGCCCGCGTGCAGGGGATGCTGGCAGTGGAGCCAAGAGTCGGGCAGATCGGGAATGCATTCCTGCGGGAGATGCTGGGGCTCGCGATTGATGTGAAGACTCGTGGTGAATTTCAAAGCACCCTCGAAACCAAGCTGCGCTTGCGCGAGCGGCAGGGCGATGCGGACGCCAAAGTCCTGGAGGTAGCGGGGGGATTCGCGCCGGCAATCGGCGTGATTGGCACTGTGGTGGGGTTGATTGACGTGCTCCGCCAGTTCTCGAACATGAATTCGGTGGCCTTCGGAATCGGAACCGCTTTTGTCTCGACCATGTATGGGCTGGCGCTGGCGAACCTGATCCTGCTTCCCGCGGCGCACCGCATTCGGGCGAGCGTGGCGGAGGCGTTCGAGATCGAGGAAATGATCGTCGAAGGCGGGCTGTGCCTGATCGACGGCACGCATCCTTCCCTGGTTCGCGAACGGCTGAACTGCTTCCTGCGCCAGGCGCCCAGCAAATGAAACCAGCATATTATCAGAACCAACACGGTGGGCGCGATCGCTGGATGGTGAGCTATCTAGACGTCTTAACCATCCTGCTGATTTTGTTTGTGGCGATGGCGGCGCAGACGCTACGAAGCTCGCAGAAGAAGCTGGCTCCCGTGGAACCGGTTGCGAAAACACCCGTGGTAGAAGGGCCCAGCGCTGCGATGGCCGCAATTCAGAAGGAGCTGGAGCAGACACACCTGGATGTTCAAGTCGATTCGCGCGGAGTAGTCGTGAGCCTTCCGCAGGCGCTGCTGTTTCAACCCGGCGAAGACAAGATTAATGCCGATGCGCTGACGACGGTGAAGTCGATTGGCGACGTGCTGAGCAAGATCCCCAATAACGTAACTCTAGTGGGGCACACGGACGCGACTCCGATTCATAACCGCCGCTTCACGAACAACTGGGAACTGGCGGCGGCGCGGGGGCTGCGTCTTCTAGAGTTGCTCAGCAGCCGTTATGGGATCGAAGAATCGAGGCTCTCGGTCGCGAGCTTTGGCGCACGCGATCCGCGGAGCTCGAACGACACTCCGGACGGCCGCGCTAGCAACCGCCGGGTGGAAATTGTGATTCTGGATAACTACGCGCGCAAGCCGTAGTAGTTCGCGGTCGAAGTGATGTCCGGGCCGTGCTCACTGCGCAGCAGACTCAGCAGATCCAGCGGCCGCGTGGGATTCGACGGCAATCCGAGTGCGGAGGGATTCGTTACCTTGCGCAGGCGGCCGGACTCCACGACATAGTTCTGATTGTCGGCGCCTTGCAGCAACTCCCCTTCTCTGGCTCCGACTTCGGCGCTCAGGCGATCAAAGGATGTTCCGTAACCATCCATGATTCCAGTATCGAAGCCTTGCAGGCCGCCGGTCGGCATCTGATTGCGATGGATCCTCCACAGCAGTTCTTCGCGCGCGGCGACGGCGCCATCCCAGCTCAAGCTTTCGGCCATCGCGCGTCCATTCTGGGCGAGGCGCTGCCGGAGTTCGGGTATACGAGCTAGCCCATCGAGCGCAATGACGAAGTCCGAAACCACGCGCGGACGGGCGACGATCGCGGTGTGGCCGTCGATCGCATAGCCTTCGGTGCCGTAGGGCGTGGTGATCACAGCGGTGCCGCAGGCCATGGCTTCGATGGGCGGCAGCGGGAAGCTTTCATACCAGGAGGGGCACAGCGCGATATCGCTTTCCGCGTAGAGGCGGCTCAAGTCATCGTGGTTGAGCGCTCCGTGAAACTTGTACGGAGCGAGTTCATTGTCAGGCGCGAAAACCGGGTGCTGGAAGCCGTAGACGTGCCAGGCGATCTTGTTCGGATAACGCCGCATCAACTCTCCCATGGCGGGGACCGCGTCTTGGAAACCTTTCCACTTCTCGGGGCGGCAATAGGTGACCACGCGGATCACGCCGTCCTGCGCGCTCAACTTCGGGCGCGGGCGGAACTTGGCGGTGTCGACTCCGTTTTGAACCACAGGAACGATTTCGTTAAAGCGGCGTCGGAATTCACCCGCCAGCCAGGTCGAATTCGCGATGCGGTACATCGGCATCTGGAACGTGTTGCGGCACAGCATTTTGATCAGCGGATTGCCCTGCAAGCCCGAAGACGGGTTGGCATCCGACGCGAAAAACACTTCGTCGTAATGCTGCGGGAAGTGCACTGGCTTGCCTTTTC
>Ga0105240_10016042_pt1 | contig 10155 bp, 7 predicted proteins | sample KBSC54metaG_FD_80426 | JGI IMG/M metagenome (GOLD analysis project Ga0105240, IMG submission 80426) | Corn rhizosphere microbial communities from Kellogg Biological Station, Michigan, USA - KBS C5-4 metaG | ecosystem: Host-associated > Plants > Roots > Rhizosphere > Soil | place: Michigan, USA... | reverse complement strand
CCGGACGACCAGCATCGCCTGGTAATGCCGGCTGGTCAGGCCGACTTCGGCGGCAGCGTTTTCGCTGAATTGCAGGAATTCGCGCAATGCCCGGCGAAATGCCGCGAGCTCCGCATAGTCCTGCGTCGTCAATTCATGCCGCCTCTCGGCCTTTTCCAGTTCCACGATGGACCTCCGAGCGGATCATACCGCAGGGTAAAGATTACATATATATCGTTGTACGATACAGTGCTATAGTATCGTAGTGCGATATATTATTGATCGTCGCACATCAGTCGAACTGGCTGATCCAGGAGGTCATCGCGAGGGGACTTCCGGTTCTCAATATCGTCAGGCGATATATTCATCTCGACCATACAGGAGGTTGACATCATGAACGAAGGAAATCCAGGCCCGCGCAACCGGCGCCGTCGCGACTTCATTCGCGCGGGCCTCGGCGCCGCCGGCGGGCTGTTGCTGCCGGCGGGGTTCTCCACCCCGGCTTTCGCCGCGGCCGAGCATCCGCCGATCGGCACATATCCGGCTGGCTCGTCGGGCAGCTCGGTGTTCATCGGCATCACCGTGCCGCGGACCGGCACCTATGCGGTCCAGGGAGAGGACGAGCTGAAAGGCTACGAGCTCGCTGTCGAGCATCTGAATAGCGGCCACGAGCTGATGCGAAAAATTTCGCCGAAGACAAAAAAAGGCGTGCTGGGAAAGGAAGTGAAGTACGGGGTTGCAGACTCGGCGGCCAAGCCCAATGATGCGGTGCAGGCGCAGCAGCGCTTCATCTCCGAGAACAAGGCGATACTGATCACCGGCTCGACTTCGAGCGCGGTCGCGGTGGCGCTCAACAAGCTGGCCCAGCGGGAAAAAGTCCTGTACGTCGCCGGCATCTCCGGCTCCAACGACACGACGGGCAAGGACTGCGTGCGCTACGGCTTCCGCCAGTGCTTCTACGGCCAGACCGCGGCCGCGGCGATCGGGCCGGTGCTCGTCAAGGCGTACGGCAAGAACAGGAAGGCGGCCTACCTGACGCCCGACTATACCTACGGCCACACCGTCACGAAGTCGATGCAGGACTTCCTGTCGACGGCCGGATGGACGACCTCGACCAACCAGATCGCGCCGCTCGGCGCGCCCGACTACTCGTCGTATCTGCTCAACGTCGCCAATTCCGGCGCCGACGTGCTCATCAACGTCAACTGGGGTCACGATGCGGTGCTGTCGATCCAGCAGGCCAAGCAGTTCGGGATTCTCGACAAGATGAAGCTGGTGGTCCCGTACCAGGTGCCGTTCCTCGCGCGCGAGACCGGAGGCCTGATGGCCGACGTGTATGCGGCGACCGACTTCTGGTGGACGATCCAGGACAAGTATCCGCTGGCGAAGATGTTCGTCGAGGCGTTCGACAAGAAATACGGCTACAAGCCGGAATGGGGTGCCAACAATTCGTACATGGAATTCGCGTTGTGGGCCGACGCCGTGGAGAACGCCGGCAGCTTCTATCCGCCCGACGTGATCAAGTCGTACGAAGCGGGACGCAAGATCCAGTCGACCGTCGGCGAAGTGTATTTCCGCGCGGAAGACCACCAGCTGGTCCGCCCCGTGATCATCGTCAAGGGCAAGAAGGCATCCGACATGAAGAACAAGGAGGACTACTACGAGGTGATCGAGATCGTGCCCGGCGCGCCGCTGATGCAGAAGCCCGACGCATTCGCCTGCAATCTCGGGCCGTACACCTAAATCCAGCGAAAGGAATCGGCACCGCGGTCGCGATTCGCGCCTGCGGCGCCGGACCTGCGGGCGCGCGCGCCGCGTTCGCATCCGCGACAGCCGATGAATCGCCATGGTCAACTGGCCCAACTTCCTCTCGCAATTGTTCAACGGCCTGGTGCTCGGCGCGCTGCTGGCGCTGATCAGCTCCGGGCTGACCATCATCTACGGCACGCTCGGCGTGCTGAACCTCGCGCATGGCGCGATGTTCATGCTTGGCGGCTACGCGGGCTATGTCGTGTTCAAGCTGAGCGGATCGTTCACCCTCGCGGTGATCGGCGGCGCGCTCTTCATGCTGGTGCTGGGCGTCCTGATGGAACGGCTGATCATCCGCCACTTCTATGCACGGCCGCACGAGGACCAGCTTCTGCTCACGTTCGGACTCTCGATCTGCATCGTCGAGATCGTCCGCTTCTTCTTTTCGAGCATGTCGGTTGCGGTTCCGGCGCCGGCGCTGCTCTCGGGGATCACGCCGCTTGGAACCATGTTCTATCCGACCTATCGGCTGGCGCTGGTCGGCATCGTGATTGCCGCGCTGCTCGCGCTGTACTTCGTGCTCTACCGCACGCGCCTCGGGATGATCGTGCGCGCCGGAATCGAGGATCCGGTGATGGTCGATTCGCTCGGCATCGATGTCTATCGGGTATTCATGGTCGTCTTTGGCATCGGCTCGATGGCCGCGGGGTTCGCGGGAATCGTCAATGCGCCGGTCGCGTCGCTGACCCCTGAATCGGGCGAGGCAATCCTCGTCCAGACCTTCGTCGTCGTCGTCATCGGCGGCGTCGGATCGTTTCCGGGCGCCGTGCTGGGCGGCCTGATCGCGGGCGAGATCATCAGCCTCACGTCGATGGTGAACCCGGGCTATGCGTACGTGATGCTGTTTGCGGCGATGACGATCGTGCTGCTGGTGCGGCCGCGCGGCCTGCTCGGCGCCCGCGGACGCGAATGAGCGGCAGTCCCGCGATGCAGAACAAACGCCGCTTCCCGACAGCCGTCGTGACCGCCATCGCGCTGATTGCGGCGCCGTTCGTGCTGCCGTGGTTCGACGCGGCGCCCAACACGGTGAATCGGATCCTGGTATGGGGCCTCTTCGGCATCGGCTTCGACATCCTGTTCGGCTACACCGGCCTGCTTTCGTTCGGACAGTCGGCGTTCTACGGCACCGGCGGCTTCGTCGCCGCCTACCTGTTGACGCAGGCCGGCTTCCCGCACGTGATACTCGCGCTGATCATCGGGATGGTGGCGGCCGCCTTCGTCGGCTACCTGATCGGCCTGCTCGCGCTGCGCCGCACCGGCATCTACTTCGCGATGATCACCGTCGCCATCGCGGAGATCTTCTACTTCGTCGAATTCAATCCGCTGTCGGCATGGACGGGCGGCGAGAACGGACTGCCCGGCGTGCCTACGCCAAGCCTCGATCTCGGATTCACGACGCTGAACTTCACCTCCGGCTGGTCGCTCTATCCGTTTCTCGCGTTCTGCTACTTCGTCGGCATCGTCATCGCATTGCGGATCGTCCGTTCGCCGGTCGGAGTCGTGTTCACCGCGATCCGCGAAAATCCTTTGCGCGCCGCGGCCGTCGGCCATAGCGTTCGCGGCTACAAGCTCGCCGCGTTCGTGATCGCTGCGGCCTATGCCGGCCTCGCGGGCGGCCTCCTCGGCGTGCTGCAGGCGTTCATGCCGCCGGACGCGTTCATGTTCGATACGTCGGGCCAGCTCATCATGCAGACGGCGATCGGCGGCCGCGGCACACTGTTCGGGCCGCTGGTCGGCGCCTCGGTGTGGTTGTTCCTGCAGGACTTCCTGCAGGCGACGCTCGGCCTCGGCGCGACCTGGAAGCTCGTGCTGGGACTGGTGTTCGTGCTGCTCGTGTGCTTTCTGCGCCAGGGAATCATCGGCGGCGTCCGCGACTTGTATCGCTTCGTGCATGCCCGCGCATCCAGCCGTCATTCGGGGCAGCCTGACCGCATCGCCGCGCAGCGGCCGTCGGCCGCCGCTGCATCGGCGCGGGCAGGAGCAGAAATTGTCCGCAGCGCTGCGGTCGCGTCGCTGGCAGGCCGCCACGCGGCGCCGCACGATGCCGGCCCGATCCTGCAGGCAACCGGCCTGACCAAGCATTACGGCGGCGTTCTCGCCAATACCGACATCGACTTCACCGTGAACCGCGGCGAGTTGCGCGGGATCATCGGTCCCAACGGCGCCGGCAAGTCGACGTTCTTCAAGATGCTCACCTGCGAAGTGCACCCGACGTCCGGGAAGATCATGTTCGAAGGGCGCGACATCACCGGGATGAACGTCACCGATGTGTGCCAGCTCGGCCTGACCAAGAGCTATCAGGTCAACCAGCTGTTCAACAGCCTGACCGTGCGCCAGAACCTGACCATCGCCGCCCTCGCCGCGTTGCGCGGCAGGTTCCGGCTCGACCTCTTCCGCAACCTCGCGAAGATTCACGGATTGAGCGAGCGGGTCGAGCACACGCTCGAGCTGGTCAATCTCGGGGCACGCCCCGACACGCCGGTGTCGCAGCTTGCGTACGGAGAGAAGCGCCGGCTCGAAGTGGGGCTCGCCCTCGCCTCGTCGCCGAAGCTGCTGCTGCTCGACGAGCCGCTCGCCGGCATGAGTCCGCAGGAACGCATTGAAACGGTCGCGCTGCTGAAATCGATCGCGCGCGGACGCACGATGATCATCATCGATCACGACATGGATGCGCTGTTCGAGCTGGCAGAGCGTGTCACCGTGCTGCAGGAAGGCCGGGTGCTGGTCGAAGGCACGCCCGACGAGATCAAGCGCAACCCGAAAGTCCAGGAAGCCTATCTCGGCGGCGTGCAAGGCGTGCTGGAGGAGGCGGCGTGAGCCTTGTTGGCCGGACGAGGCGCCGCCCCAGGGGCGACCAGCGGAGTGCGCAGCACGAAGGTAGTCCCACGGAGGTCATCCGATGAGCCTGCTCGAGGTCAGCGGACTGCACAGCTACTACGGGGATTCGCACATCCTCTTCGACGTCGCGCTGCGCGTCGAGAAGAACGAAGTGGTGGCGCTGCTCGGCCGCAACGGCGCCGGCAAGAGCACGACGCTGAAGAGCCTGATGGGCGTGGTGACACCGCGCGCCGGCTCGGTGCGGCTCGACGGCGTCGAAATGGCCGGCAGGAAGAGTCACGCGATCGCGCGCGCCGGCATGCAGCTCGTGCACGAGGAGCGGCGCATCTTCGGCAGCCTCGACGTCGAGGAGAACCTGACGCTCGCGGCGCTGACCGCGCCGAACAAGTGGCCGCTCGCGCGGATCTATGAAATGTTCCCGCGGCTGAAGGACCGGCGCGACAGTCGCGGCACCGACCTCTCGGGAGGCGAGCAGCAGATGCTGGCGATCGCGCGGGCGCTGGTTCGCGATCCGAAGATCATCCTGCTGGACGAGCCGTTCGAAGGTCTCGCGCCGGTGATCGTGCGCGACCTGATGGCCGCGTGCCGCGAACTGGCCGCCGCCGGACAGACGATCGTGCTGGTCGAGCAGAATCTCGCGGCGACCCTTGCGCTGGCGCAACGCGTCTACATCATCAACAACGGACACATCGCGCACGAAGGCCCGGCGGCCGAAATCAAGGCGCAGCCCGAAGTGCTGCAGCGGTATCTGGGGGTGTAGGCGGAACGGCGGTCACGCGGTTCAAGGCGCCGTCTCCACGAGCGCCTGCGCATCGGCCGGTGTACTGATCGGCGATCCGTCCGCGAGCCGCAGCCGGTATGGGCGACCGCCCTCGCGCGCGCTGCGCTCTGCCAGTTCCGCAACCAGCGTCGTCTTCCAGCCGATATCGATTCCGGGTTCGCATGCCTTCGCCTCGCGCGCCGATTGCACGAAGGCGTCGATCTCGGCGGCGTAAGCGCTCGAAAAACGCGCATGGAAATCAGGTCGGTCGGCCGAAGTCGGCGTCATCTCGAACGCCAGCGATTCGCAGAGGCGCCCGCGCGGCCCGTCGTCGCGCGTGCCGGTCCACAGCTTCGCGATGATCGGCCCGAAATCGCCGACGAACTCGCCGACATCGATCCGGCCTTCGGTGCCGATCAGCTTGAAGCCGTTGTCGTAACCGGTGTTGTTGATCCGCGATCCCCACAGGTGCGCGACCGAGCCGTCCGCCCATTGGCAAAACGCGTGGACGACACTGGCGCCTTCCCGCGCGCGATCCGGATAGTGCGGCGACATGAAGCGAAGCGCCTGCACGGTCTCGGGCAGTTCGAAGCGATGGAACGCCATCGACTCGAATATCAGGTGAATCGCCATGTCGGCGGTAATGCCGCTGCTCTGGTAATTCTCGGGCGTCGGGTTCTTGTCCTGCAGCACGTGGTGCGACTGCTGCAGCACCCCGATCCTTGCGTCGGCCACCCAGCGATACGCGGCCCGCGTCGCGGCGTCGTAGTGGCGCTGGAACGCGATCTGCACCAGCGGCTTTCGGTTATCGCCGAGCGCTTCACAAAACGACGCCGCCTCGGCAACCGTTTGTGTCATCGGCTTTTCGACCAGCACGCGGATGCCGCGGCCGGCGAAGCACAGCGCATCGCGGGCGTGATCTTCCGTTCTCGACGCGACCACGCAGGCATCGAGCGCGCAGCGCTCGGCCATCGCTTCCGGCGTTTCGAACGTTTGCGTGGCTCGTGACGAAAGCGGCGTTCCCCACTGCTCGAGCCGGGTCGCCGCGGCTGCAAGCGTCGGCGAGAACCTGTCGCCGATCGCGACAAGGTCGATCTGCCGGGCACGCGCGAGCCGCGCCAGGTGCTCGAGATGAACGAGCCCCATCCGGCCCACGCCGAAGATTCCCAGTCGCAGCAGCCTGGCAGTCATGGCCGGATTCTCCCATGGCAACGCTCGAGGCTTGCCACGGTGCCGGCGCATCGTCGCAGGCGCGACCTACTGCTGAAAGCAGGCAACGAGAAAACTGTTCGTACTGCAGGGATCGGCGCTGTCGAACCCGACGAAACCCGGGATCGATGAAAACCCCGCCCTGCCGGCGGTGCCGGTGCCGGCCGTCGATGTCCAGTTCGAGCATGTCTGGGCGACGGTCCCGACCGTGGTCAGATTCGCAGCCCCGCCCCATACTCCGGAGTTGCCGAAGTACTGGCTGCCGTTCGCGCTGAGCCCGGGCGAGGTATCCCATAACGTGCCGGACATCGCTGCGGCCGCAGTGCTTGCGAGCAACGCGCCGTCGACTCTGCCCCAGGGAAGTCCCGCAGTGTTGAAGCGGGAAGCGGCGGTCGCGGTGCTGGTCGCGAGCAGGGCGCGAAACGTCCCTGGCAGGCTGGCAGCGCTCGCCTCGTTCTGGCACAAGGCATCGGCGCTGAGCAGGCCACCGCCGGGGGTCCACGCTGCACTCGTGACAAAAGCCAGGCGCCGCGCCGGCACCGGCGAAATCTGCACAGCGGCAGCGCGATCGACTCCGACACAGTACATTCTCATCGAGGCGGTGCAGTTCAGCGAACCGAAATTGCTTGCCATCGTGGACTGCCCCGCAGCGGTTCCCACGGTGATCGAACCCGATGTCGATGTGTAATCGGCGCAGGTGCCGCTGCCGCTCTGGGCTCCGTTGGTCGTCGCGGTCATCACGGCGACGTCCCCGACATCGACCCCCGCGCTCGTCAACCGCAATGGATAGAAATAGCGGCCAGATGCGAAGTCCGATGCGCTCCCCGCAATGGGCTTGCCATCGACGCGGACCCAGCCGCTCGCGCCCGCGAGCTGGCTGAGCGCGCTCGTGGTCGACGACGACAGATAGGCCCTGAACGTCCCGGTCAATCCGCTTGCGTTTGCATTCGTCTGGCAAGTCGCGTTGGCGCCCGCGAGGCCGCCGGTATTGCCGCTCACCACACCGGATACGAATGCGATGTTGGGCTTGAGGTCGAATCGCGCGCTTGCCGACAGCGATGAATTCATCGTCAGCATGCAGCTTCCCGTTCCGCTGCACGCGCCGCTCCAGCCGACGAACACGGACTCGGTCGCCGGTGTTCCTGTCGAGGCGGTCGCAGTCAGCGTCACGACCGTCCCCGGAGGGTACATCGCGGAGCACGTGGCGCCGCAATTGATGCCGGCCGGGTTGCTCGTCACGGTACCGGCGCCGTTGCCGGTCGTGGTCACTGTCAGCGTCTGTTGCGCCAGCGCGAACGCCGCGTCGACGGTGTGGACCGCATTCATCGCTATCGTGCACGTGCCGGTTCCGGCGCAGGCGCCCGACCAGCCGCTGAACGTCGACGATCCATCCGGAGTCGCAGTCAGCACCACCTGCGTGCCGGCGACATATGGCTCGTCGCAGTCGGCGCCGCAAGCGATTCCTGCAGGGGCGCTGGTCACCGTGCCGCCGCCGTTCCCGGACTTGGTCACAGTCAGCGTGTAGATCGGCGGCGGCGTGCACAGCGCGATCATCTGCGTCGCGATGTCGTTCGGGTCGGAGCGCGACGGGTTTGGCCCGAGCGCATCGGCAGTCAGGCTCGATCCTCGCAGGCCCGAAAGATAACGGACGATGAGCAGGCCATCGGTCGACGGATCGGCCTGGCCGTTCCCGTCGATATCGAGCGCGGGCCTGATGTCGATCAGATAGTTTTCGACGTCAGTCGCGCCTGTCCTTGTCGCGGTCGATGCGAGCCCGCCATTGATCAACGGGGCGCCCGCGACGCCCGTCAGAAAACGGCTCGCAACAAGGCCATCGGTCAGCGCGTCGCAACCGCCAGAGGCATCGATGTCGAGTGTCGCGCTTGCGTACGGCGCCACCGCAAACGTCGCCTCGACCTTCGTGTCGCCGTTCATTTTGAACCCGCACGTGCCGGTGCCGGTGCAGGGCCCGAGCCAACCCGTGAACTGGCTGCCCGAAAGCCCGGATGCCGTCAGTGTGACCATCGTTCCATCGGCAACATTGGCGTCTTCGCAGGTCGCGCCGCAATTGATCGCCCCGGGACTGCCGGTGACCAGTCCGGTGCCGCTTCCGGACTTGCTCACCGTGAGCGTTGCAGCCGACGCCATCATCGCGCCGGCAAGGCCGATGACGACAGCAAGAATGCGCACTGCTCTTCGAGAGCCTGCCGACATGATTTCCTCCAGCAGAGGGTTTGCCCTGCCGAGTTTATATCAGCCGAAAGCTCGAATCCCGATCCTGGGACACCAGGGCGCTGCGCATCATTCGAACTTGATGCCGGCGGCCTTCACGATCCGGTCGACCTTTTCGGTTTCCGCCTTCAGGTGATCGGCAAATTGCTGCGGCGTGCTGCTTTGCGCGGCGAGGCCGAGATTGGTGAGACGCTCCCGGATCTCGGGCAGCGCCGCGATGGCGGTCAATTCTTCGTTGATCTTCTTCACCACTTCCGCCGGGGTGCCGGCCGGCGCGAGTATTCCCCACCAGTTGGTGAACTCGTAGCCCTTCACCGACTCGCCGATTCCCGCATCCTCCGGCAATGCAGGCAGCCGCGGCCCCGTGACCGCGAGCGCCTTCAGCCTGCCGCCCTTCACCTGCGCAAACGCCGCGCCGTCGACGACGACATCGACCTGGCCGCCCAGCAGATCGGTGACCGCCGGCGCGCCGCCCTTGTACGGTACGTTGACCATGTCGACTTTGGCCATCGAGCGCAGCAGTTCGAACGCGAGATGCGCAGGGGAGCCTGCGCCGGCCGTGCCGTAGGTGATCTTTCCGGGATTGGCGCGGGCGCGGGCGAGCAGATCGTCGATCGTGTTGTCCGGCGATTTGAGGTTCGCCGTGACGACGATCGACACCGACGTCACCAGGCTGATCGGCGCGAAATCCTTCTGCGGGTTGTACGAGAGATTCGGATTCGCGAATGCGGCGATCACCAGCGAGCCGAGGTCGCCGATCACCAGCGTATAACCGTCGTTCGGCGATTTCGCCGCCAGGCCCATGCCGATCGATCCCGCAGCGCCGCCGCGATTGTCGATGACGATCGGCTGGCCCAGCCGTTCCGACAATTTCTGCGCGAACGTGCGCCCGACGATGTCGGTGTTGCCGCCCGGCGGATACGGAATGATGAACTTGATCGGATGCGACGGATATGCCTGCGCGCCGGAGAGGATCGGTGCGAGCGACATCCCGACGAAGGTCGCGGAAACCAGGCATCGCAGCAGTGTGGATTTCATTGGCTGTTCCTGACGGGTGATCATTGGTCGGTGAACGCAGTGCGCAGCTGCGCCTCGTTATCGGCGGTCGCATCGCCATCGAGCTCCACCACGACCTGCGCGATGCGGCCGGTGAAACGAAACGGCGCACGGTAATCCGGCGTCACGGGCAGCCCGCTGTCGTAGCCGCAGCACAAGCCTTCGCCCGAGGTCTCGATCACCGCCGGAATCGTGTGCGGGATCGTGCCCTTGCCGATCAGCCGGCCGCCGGCGTACAGCGCGCCGTCGCCGCGATGCTCGCCGGTGCGGGT
>Ga0105240_10016040_pt1 | contig 10156 bp, 7 predicted proteins | sample KBSC54metaG_FD_80426 | JGI IMG/M metagenome (GOLD analysis project Ga0105240, IMG submission 80426) | Corn rhizosphere microbial communities from Kellogg Biological Station, Michigan, USA - KBS C5-4 metaG | ecosystem: Host-associated > Plants > Roots > Rhizosphere > Soil | place: Michigan, USA... | reverse complement strand
GTTTGTATTTATGATAAAATGCCTTGCTACCACTGCAATTGGCTCTGCATTTATAAAACAGAGAGCCATGAGCCATTTCCGTGTATCTCAAACGTCAGCCTTGAAAATGTATGGCAGGCAACGTTGCCTTTCCTGTCGTAAGCCCCTCCCAAACCCTCCCCGGTAGGGAGGGCTTTAAAAGTCTCCCCTGCCGGGGGAGATTTAGAGGGGGTAACTAATTGAATTTTTACGTTAACTTTGCAGACTTTTATAATAGTTAATGAAAACATACTTCCGGCTACTTTCATTTGCCAAACCAATTGAAAAATTTGCTATCCCATATTTCATAGTTACGCTGCTATCCATCGTATTTAACACACTTAACCTGGCTTTGTTAGTACCGCTTTTGCAAACATTGTTTTCAAATGATAAAGCTGCCTGTGCCGCGGCCGTTGCTGCCAAGCCAATGGCTAAACCGGATATAACCCACTTAAGCGCCACTTTTGATTATTATGTAAACTATATGATCAGTCATTACGGTGCATGGGCTACTTTAGAGTTTGTATGCGGCGTTTTGGTAGCATCTGTTGTATTGAGCAACTTGTTTAGATATGCTTCGCAACGTATCATGGAAAATCTGCGGGTGCATACCTTGCTTAACCTGCGCAGGGCTGTTTTTAATAACGTAATGGATCTGCACCTTGGTTATTTTAATAATGAACGCAAGGGTGATATTATGTCGAAAGTATCGTCAGACGTGCAGATGGTGCAGTTTTCTGTTACCGCTACACTGCAGGTTATATTTAAAGAACCGGCCCAGCTGATATTTTATGTAGTAACCTTATTCTTTATCAGTACTAAGCTTACCATCTATTCATTACTGGTTATACCGGTATCGGCTTTTATTATATCGCGGATAGTAAAAAGACTAAAGGCCCAGGCTATAGCCGCCCAGCAAAGGTATGGCAACATGATCAGCTATCTGGACGAAGCTTTGTCAGGGATAAAGATCATTAAGGCTTTTAATGCTACAGGTTTTATAAAAGGACGGTTTAACGAGGAAAACGAGCGTTACTCTCACATTACACGTTCTATGGCCAGGCGGCAGCAATTGGCCTCGCCAGTGTCAGAAACGCTGGGTGTGATAATGATCGCTTGTATTGTATTGTATGGCGGGTACCTGATCCTGAATAAAGAATCGGGCGACTTAACCGGCGCTGCATTTATTGGTTACATTGCCATATTTTCGCAGGTAACACGCCCTGCAAAAGCACTGTCAGACTCATTCAGCAATATACATTTAGGTATTGCAGCGGGCGAGCGGGTACTGGCCCTGATAGATGAAAAACCATTAATTCAGGATCTGCCTGACGCTACACCGTTAACCGGCTTTAATGAAGGTATACATTTTAAAGATGTAAGCTTTGCCTACAATGAGCGCGAAGTATTGTCAAATGTAAATTTCACTATCCCGCGTGGCAAAACTGTGGCATTGGTTGGTCCGTCGGGCGGAGGTAAATCAACCATGATGGACCTGATCCCCCGATTTATGGACCCAAAATCGGGCGCTATATTTATAGATGATAAAGACATTAAGCATGTTACATCGCACTCGTTACGCGCCCTGATGGGAACGGTTAACCAGGAATCTATTTTATTTAACGATACCATTTACAACAATATAGCCTTTGGTAAGCCGGAAGCCACACAGGCCGAGGTTGAAGCTGCGGCACGTATTGCAAATGCCCACAACTTTATATTAGAAACAGACGAAGGTTATAACACCAACATCGGCGATCGTGGTACCAAACTATCAGGCGGACAGCGCCAGCGCATCTGTATAGCGCGGGCGGTGTTGAGTAACCCGCCAATCATGTTGCTGGATGAAGCCACATCTGCCCTGGATACCGAATCAGAAAAACTGGTACAGGACGCTTTGAATAACCTGATGAAGAACCGTACCTCGCTGATCATTGCCCACCGTTTAAGTACCATCCAGAATGCCGACATTATTGTGGTGTTAGAAGCCGGCAAAATTGTAGAGCAAGGTAATCATCAGGAATTGATGAATCATAACGGAGTGTACCGCAAGCTGATCGATATGCAGACTTTTAGCGATGATTAATAAACCATATTGAATTTATTGTTTCCCGGCTTTACTATTTGTTTGCTTTGACAGTAAGCTTAATATTTATGATTTAGCCTGTTTTTTATGAATAAGCTTAAATACCCCTACCAAACCCAATCAGCTGTTCTGTTCATTATATTTAACCGCCCGGCAGAAACTGCTGCCGTTTTTGAGAAGATAAGAGAAGCGCGGCCACCGCGGTTATACATCGGAGCTGACGGTCCGCGTGCCAACAGGCCCGGCGAAGATGAAATATGTAGGCAAGCCCGAGAGATCACAAGTAATATTGATTGGGATTGCGAAGTAAAAACGCTTTTTAAAGATGCTAACGTTGGCTGCAAGCTTGGCGAAGCAACTGCCATGCAATGGTTTTTTGATAACGAAGAAGAAGGGATAATTTTGGAAGACGACACGCTGCCTTCTAACAGTTTTTTCAGGTTTTGTGATGAGATGCTGGACAGGTATCGTCATGACACCAGGATAAGGATCATTACCGGTTCCAACTTTCAGCAGGGAAAAAAATGGGGCGATGCCAGTTATTATTTTTCAAACCTGATCCATTCATGGGGCTGGGCCGGCTGGCGGCGGGTATGGAAAGAATATGACATGGATTTAAAGCAGTATGATGAAAAAGACGTAAAGCAAAAATTAGCCAACATTTTTAATGATCAATTGATTATTGATACCTGGTATGACCTTTTTGTACGTACCAAGTCGGGCCAGATCGATACCTGGGACTATCAGTTTGGCTTCAGCAATTTTTTCAATAACGGGCTATGCATAATACCCAATTACAATCTGATAACTAATATAGGCTTCGGTGCTAATGCTACAAATACATTTAATGAGGGCAGCGCATTCTCAAAAATGCCTTTAGAAGAGATAGGCGAAATTACCCATCCTTTATACATTCTTCCTGAAAAGCAGGCAGACCTGTTTACGCTACATAAGGAATTTTACATTGCTGAAAAAAAGCGTCAGAATTTGCGCCGTAATCGCTTTAAACGTTGGGTGCGATCTCAGATAATGAAAAAAAATAGTTAATTTGTTTTTTCTATGAGGCCTATACCTATTATTTTCTTTCACTACGGTAACTCTGATTATTTAAAGTATAGCCTTAAGCAGGCCCGCTACTTTAACCCGGATGCCGAAATTTATCTCATCGGCGATAAGAGCAACAATAAATATTCATTTGTAAAACATGTAATTGCTTCTGATTTTTCAGACGCAGGAGCGCAGTTTACACCGGTTTACAAACACCAGTCGCCAAATAGTTATAATTATGAATTGAATTGTTATTTGCGGTGGTTTTATGTAAGGGACTTTTGCAAGGCTAACAATATTGAAGCTTTTATCTATTTAGACTCGGATGTATTGGTTTTCCAGGATTTTACAAAGTTAGTACCGCTGTTTAATAACGCACGTATAGCCAATACCTGCGAAGAAAATGGCGTTCCGGCCTTTACTTATTTCAAAGATTATAAAACCATCAGCAGCTTTTGCGATTATATGGTTAAAAGCTATACGGAGCAGGCTGCCGTAGCTAGATTAGATTCAATTTATGAGTCATTTGAAAACGATCCTGAAATGGTAGGCGGCATATGTGACATGATATTGTTCCATCTTTATTTTCATGATCACCCGGAAGGGGCATTAAAAGTTGATTTTGTTACCGATGATATTGCCATTGATAGCAATATTAAACGGCCTGACATTTATGAAATGGAAAATGGCTTTAAAAAAATATATTGGAAAGAGGGCCTGCCTTATGGGAAGGACGCGGTAAGCGGTAAATTGATCAGGTTTGCCGCCCTTCATTACCAGGGTAACGCTAAAGATGTCATGCGCCAACACTACACTGCCGGAGGATATCGCGTAGCTAAATATTTAGAAGATAAAGGAGTTAAAAGCAAGGTGAAACAGGCTAAAAAGTCAATTAAAGGTTTATTTAAAAACAAGTAATGCTATTATACCCATCTAAAACAATAAAAAGGAAATTTCCTGAAAATTATAAAGAAGGCGAGCTGGATTTTTGCCGGCCTGAATTTGAGTATGATACTAAAAACGCGCAGCTTTTAACCTTTAAAAAATGCTATGTCAGGTTTAACGGGTATTTGTATGATAGTAACTATAATATAGTTGAAGAGGCTTTAATAGACATTGATAAATATCGGCCCACAAGTTTATTTATACGCTACAAAAAGCTGATCTTAAAACCTAAACGCAGGCTTGCACGCAACCAGACTTATCTTTTGGCATTTGATGAATGGTCGGGAAACCATTACCATTGGATAACCGAGGTTTTACCAAGGCTGGTAGTAGTGGCCGACCAATTGCCGGGATATATACTATTGCTGCCCGATATGCCTTACGTACGTAATGTAGGTATTAAGCTGATGGAATACGCGGGTTTAAAGCCGCTGGGTATTGAGTGGATCCAACCAAAAGAAATAGTTAAAGTACCTGAGCTGAAATTGATAACATCTGTCATATTATCCGGCCGCATACATGACGACCTGATGAAGCAGGTGCAAAATCGTTTTTTAAACTTACCCCAGTTGGCCCAGGCACCGCCTGCCACGCGCAGAATTTATATAACACGTGCTAATGCAACTAACCGGCGCGTATTAAATGAGGATGAAGTAGTAGCCGTTTTAAAGCAATACAATTTTGATGTAGTTGCTTTTGAAGGCTTAAGTATTGATGAGCAAATGCAATTAGCTAACAGCGCATCAATTATGGTAGCCATACATGGCGCCGGTTTAGCTAATGCCATTTTTATGCAAAGCAATACAGCTGTGCTTGAGTTTAGGCGCGATAAAGTTTACCATAACCAGTGCTATTGGCATTTATCATCGTCTGTTGGGCAAAAATTTTACTATTTGTTTGGCCAGCCCGATAGTGATAATGTTATCGAAGGTTTAGATGCCTGTAATTTAACTATCCCTATAAAACAATTGCAGTTAACCATAGCGCAGATGATCAAAGATGAGCAATCAAATGCTATTGTTAAGAATAACGGCTAACTGCCAATCAGTTTTTTTGCCCGGGTTTTGTTCAGGAGTATCACAATAGCGAACGTTATACCATAAACCAGGACAAAATCTGTTAATTTTAGCAATAAATATCCCGGTACGCTTAAATGTGGCACATCTATATTGAAATGAATAAATATCTCCGGTAGTACAATTACAACAATTATTAAGTGTATAAGATATATACCAAATGTTGTTTGTCGCGGGTTAAGGTAGTTGATAAACTTAAAATTTTTAATTTTCAGCAATAAAACAAAAGCCGCGAGCGAGAATAAAATATTACTGATACGTAAGGTATTAAGCGGGTCTACACTGGCAGGGGTTAATTTCAACATTTCATAAATAGCCAACGTAAACGTTACCAGGTTTAAAATAATCAGTAACGTATTCGGTATTTTTTGTATCGACTTTTCAAGCCATTCCCAGTGCCTTCTCATTTGAGCACCCAGCCATAAAAAGAAAACAAAGCCTAAAATAGCGGTGGTATGCCATGGCGATACCCATTCATAATGAATATTTATAGTATAAAAAATAGTAAACAGGCACAGTATTGCTCCCAGGTAAATTGAGTATAGGTACCGCCTGAAAACCAATAAGATAGTGAGGCTTACTATAAAGTTAATAATGAACCAATAATTACTATATAAATAAGTGAGCTTAACGTTTTCAAGTATATTGGTCATGTTAAACCGCCCATCATGATAAATACGGTTTTTAACATAAAGGTTTACCAGTACGCACAGCAAACACACCGTCGACCAAAGTAACCATGGCCAGAATGTTGAAGCCATACGGCGTTTAAGGTATTGTGCAGGCGAATACTCGGAAAACTTCTCGCTTATTAAAAAACCGGCCAGCAGAAAAAATATTACGGTACCAAATTTAAACAGTTGTATCATGATAGTGTACGCCCAGTATTTTGGCGTGCCGTAAGCAAAATCATAAGCCCCGGCAGCTACGCAATGTTCTGCCACTATACTCATCATCGCGATGCCGCGAATGGCATCTATAAACTGGTAATTTTTCTTGGCAGGGGCTTCATTAACTAAATTCTGCATAGGCAGCAAAGATATCATTTGCGGTTATTAACGTCTGTCACAATTATATAGTACTAAAAAAGGATCAGGAAATGCCGTAAAATGAAAAAAGCCACCCATTGCGGGCGGCTTTAGCATTTATTATTCATTGAGATCAGTTTAATAATAAAGGATATTTTAATAAGCAAGAACTGCGTCTGCTTATCAATTAGCGTTTGTTGTTGCAATCAGGGAGGAAACCGTAGTAACCAATAGTTAATTTTATCTTCGGTAGATAAGATATATAAATATACGTTAATTAATACGAAGGTTGCAAATTTTTTTAACCATTTTAATTTACTTTTGGTTTATGCTGCCAGTTAAAAAACATTCCATATCCGCGCTACTGTTTATCTTCAATTTTTTTGCCCTTAATGCCTTTGCCCAGCAGGATAATTATATCCAAATGCTGGAAAAGAAAAACCATTGGGTCGACTCGGTTTACAATAAATTAAGCCGCAGGGAAAAAGTAGCCCAGTTGTTTTTTGTACGTGCGCACACCAATAAAACCAAGGCTTTTGAAGATTCCATATCGCGGGTGATACAGGATGAGGAAGTTGGCGGGCTGGTGTTTTTCCAGGGTGGCCCCGTACGGCAGGCCAATCTGATCAACCGTTATCAAAAAGATTCGAAAGTGCCGCTGCTGATAGCTATGGACGGCGAGTGGGGCTTAGGCATGCGCCTGGATTCGACCATTTCTTATCCATACCAGATGACCTTAGGTGCCATACAGGATAATAACCTGATCTATAAAATGGGGCAACAGGTAGCTTATGATTTTAAGCGCCTGGGGATGCAAATGAACTTCGGGCCGGACATGGATGTGAACAATAACCCGGATAACCCGGTGATCAACTACCGGTCGTTTGGTGATAATAAATATAATGTAGCTAAAAAGGGTATCGCCTATTTTAAAGGCATGCAGGATGCCGGTTTGTTAACCACCGCGAAACATTTTCCGGGCCATGGGGATACCAATGTCGATTCGCATTTGGAGCTGCCGTTGTTGCCTTTCAACCGCCAGCGGTTGGATTCGTTAGAAGAATATCCGTTCAGGGAAGCCATAGCCGAAAACATATCGGGCATTATGATTGCCCACATGAGCATACCTGCGCTTGACAGTACAAAAAATCAACCGTCGACCTTATCTCGTAAAATTGTTACCGGGGTGCTGAAAGATTCGCTAAGGTTTAAAGGTTTGATCGTGTCTGATGCGATGGAGATGCGGGCAGTAACAAAATATTATCCTAATGGAGAAGCCGAGCTTAAAGCGCTTATAGCTGGAAATGATATTATTGAGTTATCACTTGATTCAAAAAAGGCCATTCTTAAGGTAAAAAAAGCTATTCGTAAAGGATTGATTTCTGATACTGAATTTGAAGCAAAAGTAAAAAAGGTGCTTGCCGCCAAATATTGGGCAGGCTTAAATATTCCAACAGAAATAAAGACGGCTAATTTGGTTGCAGATCTTAACCGTGAACCGGCCCGCGACCTGGTACAGCAGTTGAGCGATGCCGCTATCACTCTGGTAAAAGGTACGCCGGATGCCATCAGGATAAACCCGCTTGAAAAGACTGCGATAGTAAGCATCGGGGTCGACCAGCATACGGTTTTCCAGTCCGAGCTGGCAAAATGGTCCAGCGGTTGCCATTTGTTTACCATTAACAAAAGCACACCGGTTGCCGACCTTAACCGGATACTCGAACTTTTAAAGCCCTATTACCAGATTTACGTAAGCATAAATGATACCCGCACACGCCCGCAAAGCAAGCTGGATTACAGCAATGGCGTAAAAGAATTTATAGCAGCTATTGCGGCCCGTAACAATACGGTAATAAGCGTTTTCGCAAATGCCTACACCATTGCCGGCCTGCCGGGGATAGAAAAAAGTACGGGGGTGTTGGTAGGTTATCAATATAGTCCTGAAATGCAGCGGTCGGCAGTAAGGGCCATCACCGGGCAACTAAAGCCAATAGGTAAGTTGCCGGTAAGTGTTAATGTATATTTCCCAACGGGGGCAGGGTTGTAGAAGCCTGAAATTACATCCGTAAACGCAGCGATACAGATCTGCCAAGCGCCTGTATCAATTCAGGATCGATAGTATTGGTTTGATCTTTTTGTACCCAGGTTTTTTTATTATCCATCACCAATTCTACTTTTTCGCCATTAAAAATTATTTCTAATTCGGTAGTATCCTTATTTATCAGGTTGGTGTTAAGTATCTGATAGGTATAGTCTTTATCGTCAAAAGTTATGCGTAGCGGTAATCCCATTGTCTCAATCCTCGGTCGTAAAGATAATGGTTATGTTGTTATTGTCATTTTATTAATTGTTAAAATATGTGAACATTTCAACAACTGCCGGTAATATATGCGTTAAACCTTTGTTATCTTTACTTAAATGAGCATACAATCCAACCCTAATAAATACAATCAAAAATTCCAGGAAGCGCTGACCGGGTTAAACCCCGAGCAGCTTGCCGCCGTTAATAAAATGGATGGCCCGGTGCTGGTTATTGCCGGTCCCGGTACAGGTAAAACACAAATACTGGCCGCACGGATAGGCAAGATCTTAACCGATACCGACGCGCTGCCCGGCGAGATATTGTGTTTAACCTACACCGATGCAGGTGCGGTTGCCATGCGCAAACGCCTGTTTGAATTTATTGGCCCGGATGCTTACCGCATCCATATTTATACATTCCACGCGTTTTGTAACGAGGTGATCCAGGAAAACCTGGAGTACTTTGGTAAGCTTAATTTGGAACCATTGTCTGACCTGGAATCGGCCATGTTGTTCAGGGAACTGGTTGATGATTTCCCGAACGATCATTTGTTGAAGCGCTTTACCGGTGATATTTATTATGATGTGCCAAGGCTAAAAAGTCTCTTCTCCACCATGAAGCGTGAGAACTGGGATGAAGCATTCATAGAAAACGCGATAAATGAATACCTTGAAGATCTGCCCAATCGCGAAGAGTTTATTTACAAGCGCGCCAACGCCGCAAAAGGTATAGCCGTTGGCGACCCCAAGCAAAAAGATATTGACGCCGCACATGACCTGATGAAAAAGCTGCTGGCAGCAGTGGCCGAATACCAGCGCTATGATGCCAAAATGAAGTCGCGAAGCCGTTATGATTATGACGATATGATCATTTGGGTGTTAAAAGCATTCCGCGAAAATGAAGAGATATTGCGCCGCTACCAGGAACGTTACCACTACATCCTGGTGGACGAGTTCCAGGATACCAGCGGATCACAAAATGAGCTGCTTAAGTTTTTACTGAACTACTGGGAAACACCCAACGTTTTTGTAGTAGGCGATGATGACCAGTCTATCTTCAAGTTCCAGGGTGCTAACATGAAGAACATACTGGATTTTGCCAATGACTATGTGAGCACGCTGTCAACCGTAGTACTTAAGCATAATTACCGGTCAAACCAGCATATCCTGGATATATCCAAGGCATTGATCAATAATAACAACGAGCGCCTTACTAAACAGCTTTCGCTGGATAAAAGCCTAAAGTCATCACATTCGCGGTTTGACGAATTGGTAGTAAAACCGGTGATCCGCGAGTATGAAAACCCCGACCAGGAAATGGTTGATGTGGCCATCAGCATAAAACATTTGGTTGAAAGCGGCGTAAAGCCCGGTGAGATAGCGGTGATCTACCGTAACCATAACCAGGTTGAAGATTTGATCCATTTCCTGGATACGCAGAAGATAGCGGTTAATACACGCCGAAAAATTGACGTGCTTACTATGCCCTTTGGCGAGAAGATCATCAATATCCTGCGTTACCTGGCTATGGAGCTTGACTCGCCTTACAGCGGTGATGAACTGTTGTTTGAGATCCTGCATTATGATTTCTTCAGCATCCCGCCGATTGAAATTGCCAAGGCCAGCATAGCGGTATCAAAAGAAAACTTTGTTAC
>Ga0105240_10016038_pt1 | contig 10157 bp, 11 predicted proteins | sample KBSC54metaG_FD_80426 | JGI IMG/M metagenome (GOLD analysis project Ga0105240, IMG submission 80426) | Corn rhizosphere microbial communities from Kellogg Biological Station, Michigan, USA - KBS C5-4 metaG | ecosystem: Host-associated > Plants > Roots > Rhizosphere > Soil | place: Michigan, USA... | reverse complement strand
TCGATGCGCGCCGGCGCAACGGTGCCCGCAATGTTGCGGATCGTCGCCGCGGGGTCGGCGCCCGCGACCAGCCCGATGTCACACCCCTCGTCGGTCAGTTGAACCCGCTCCACTCCGGGCAATGACTTCAATGCCATCAGATCCGTCGCGGCATCGAGGGGCTCGAGGCGAATCGTCCGCGTGTCATACTGGCGGCGCAGACCCGACATCGGCTCGTCCAGCACTTTGCGCCCCTTGTGGATCATCACGACCTGCTCGCAAAGCTCCTCCGCATGTGCCATCACGTGCGTAGAGAAAATGATCGTCGCGCCCCGACGCTGCTCGTCAGCGATAATCTCCTTCAACACCCGGACACTCAGAGGATCCAACCCACTGAAGGGCTCATCGAGAATCAACAGCTCGGGCTCGTGGACAATCGCGGCCACGAACTGCACCCGCTGCAGCATTCCCTTGGACAGGTCCTCGCACTTTTTATTCATGGCGTCCGCGAGCCCCAACCGCTGGAGAAGTTGAGTCGCACGCGCATCGACACGCGCTCGCTCGCCCATCTTCAGCCAGCCGATGTACGACACAAACGCCCGGACCCTCATCTTGCGATAGACGCCCCGCTCCTCCGGCAAGTAACCGATGCGGTTCTTCGCGTCCAGGGCCGAGGACTTCCCCAGCACGGTCATCGATCCGGAATCGGGAAACAGGATCGACATGATCATGCGGATCGCGGTCGTCTTACCCGCTCCGCTGGGACCGATCAGGCCGTAGGTGGCGCCACGGGGAATGACGAGATTGAGATCGTCGATCGCGCGGTTATTACCAAACGCCTTGCTGATACCGCGAACTTCCAGTGCAGTGTCCATTCGAGCTCCATTACATCGGCTTGAACCGATATTGAAACGCGCTGCTCACGGGCAGCACGTCCGTGCGACCTTTGACGCGCAGATGCAACTTGCCGTCGGTATCCGACTCGATCCGATGGATCGCAGCCGCCCGGACAATCACGCTCCGGTGAATACGCCAGAACGCCTCCGGATCCAGTGCGGCCAACAGCTCCCGCAGCGGGGTTCGTATTTGCACCTCGTCCTCCAGGGTAGCAACCCGGACGTACTTGTCCTGTGCCTGGAAGAAGAGGACTTCGTCAATTGCGAACATCTTGGTGATGTTGCCTGCGCTGCCGGTGATCCAACGGATGGAACCCAGTGTTGCGCGTGCGGGCATCCGCCCCTGCAATGCATCCAGGATCGCGCCGATCGCTGTTGAGTTGGCCGAGTGTGCCCCGATTCTCTGCTTCAGTCGGCCCACACTCTGTTCGAGCCGCTCGCGCTTGATAGGCTTCAGCAGGTAGTCGATAGCGCCTTGGTCGAAGGCGCTGACGGCGTATTCGTCGTAAGCCGTCGTGAACACCACGTGCGTGTTCGGTCCCGTCGCACGGGCTATCTCCAGTCCGGTGAGCCCCGGCATCCGGATGTCCAGGAAGGCCACAGCGGGCTGCAAACTGGTGACGGACTCCAGGGCGGACAGGCCATCCTCGCACTGCGCGAGGATTTCGAGCTCTGGCCAGATCTCGCCCAGCAACTCGATCAGCTTCCGACGCTGCGGCTCCTCGTCCTCCGCAATCACTGCCTGTGGTCGCGTCATGCCATTTCCTCGCCGAGCGCTCGCTGCTGCTGATACGGCACTCGGATTGTCGCCGTCACACCACCAACTGTCCGACCTCTGATCAGCAGCGTCCCTGTCAACCCGAATCGCGCAGCCAGTTGCTCACGAATATTGTTCAGACCCAACCCGCCGCTTGGCCCCGGGCGCAACCCGACGCCGTCATCGGTTACGCTGACAGCGAGCTGCCGTGAGTCACCATGTACTTCCACAGCAGCGCTCAGGACGACATTGCCGCCGGTAGAGCTCGGCTCAATCCCATGTTTGATCGCGTTCTCCACCAGGGAGATCAGCATCAGCGGCGGAAACTCGTGACTGCGCAAACTCTCCGGTACTTCCACGGAATACCGCAGGCGATGTGCCATCCGGACCTTCATCACGGCCAGGTAGCTCGTACAAACCTCGATCTGTTGAGCCAGCGTCGAATGGGTACTCCCCACTTCCGCGCGGAACCGCGGCATCGAAACCCGGAGGTGATCGACCAACGCCTCGATGGTGGCCTCGGCGCGGGCCGGGTCGATCCGGATGAGCGAGTGGATCGAGGCTAACGTGTTGAAAAGAAAGTGCGGTTCGACCTGGGCTTGCAACACGGTCAGCCGCAGATCCGCCTCATTCCTCTGCCGTCGCAGCTCACCGACCTCGTGTGCATGTTGGGCGTTTTCCCAGGAACGCTGCTCCCGGAAATAGGTCCGCAAGGCAAGCCCTCCCCCGAGCAGGAAGAAGAGCGCCGTGTCACAACCCCAGATGATTGCGACAACGACGGGCGCCGTCTGACGGAACTTCTGACCTGCGGGTCCCGAGAACAGTGCGGAGAACCGCGGAGAGATTTCCGCGCGGGAAAACAGGCTGGCCAGATATTGGCCACCGCAACTGATCAGAACCCCCACGAATATGGCACTCACGACGGCAGCTCGCTCCCGGGCGAACGGCAATCGCATATGACGCACGAAGCTGGCGAGCGCCGGCCCGGAGACGACGAAAGAGATCCAGATCGGCACCCCCACCAGGACACACAACATCCCAATGCGGGCGTCAGCCAACTGGGCACCCATGACAGCACCCTGAAAGACCGCAATGGCGGTGACAAAGGGGGCAAAGACTGCGGTACGCCTCCAGAACCACGGCCAACTGAATGTCGCATAGCCCCGGTAGCCGCCAAATGGGCTGGCCACGCCGGCAAAAACGTCGCTCGGGAGGGGTTCGTTCAGGGAGTAATCGGCCATGGCCGCAGACAATACCGGCCGGCGGGCGTCAATGCCCGGTCAATGCGACCGGAGAGGCTCCCGGCGTCGCGAAACCATGAAATTGCAGCGCCAACTCGTACCCGGCCGGGCAGCGGCGGCCCCTGTAAGCTCGGGAACCCGATACTCCGCGCCGGTCAGCAGCAGCCCCCGGGCTCATTGCGCGCTCAACAACTGTTGCAGCTCCTGCTGCTTATGGACCGCATCCGGCAAGTGACCATACTTCAGGGAGGTCGTGCAATCATCGAGCGCCTTTTTCAATTCACCGACTTTCATGTAGGCAAAACACCGGTTGTTGTAGGCGATTGCGAGATCGTCCGGCGGTTGTAGCGCCGCGTCGAACACAAACGGATATTTCTGGAATATTTCCAGCTCGGTCGCGTACCGGCTGAGCAGCGCATTGACGTGCTCCATCTCGAGCACCGCTCCCCAACGCACGTAATTGTCCGAGCCATTTTCGGCGACCGGAGCAAAATCCGCCAATGACGCCTCGTATTCCTTGAGTCCCTCATGAGCCCGGGCGCGATAGTAGTAGCCCGTCGCCACGTCGCGATGCGAGTCGATCAAACGGGAGCATTCCTCCACGGCTTCCTGGAAGCGACCCAGCTTGTAGAGCGCGAAGCACTTCAGATACTGGGTTCCACCATGGTTGATACCGGCGACGGTGTTGGCGGCGTCGTGATAGGCGATCACCTTTGAATACTGGGAAGTGGCCCTGGAATTCCAGGCCATATGGTCGTAAATCGTGGCAATCGCGACGTCCTTCTCGTCGTCGCTGGGAAAAGAGGTGCGTTCTATATCGGCCAACGCCTCTTTGAACTTCTGGTCTACGTTCGCAGGATTATTGAGCCTCGCCCATACCCGCGCCGTAATGTCATCGATGACATAGCTGTTGCGTCCGGGTTGGTGAATCAGTTGGGTGTCGCTACCCATGGCGGTAGCGGTCATCTCCAATATGGTGGTCAACGGGCCCGAGGGGGGACCACTCTCGCCGCTGACCATATCACCCAGAATAGGCCAGACCGCGTTGCCGAACTGAATCGGATCGCAGGACTTGTAGATACTCAACGCCTCGGTGACATTGCCTTTCAGCCCGCCCAACGCGAGGTAATTCATGTAGGGCTCGAGACACTCCGACCTCGCCGCCAGTCCCAGCCTGGCGCACTTACTCTCCCCCGCGCTCAACTGGTGAGCGACCAACTGGAGGTAGAGTAGTTTGAGTGGCGGGGCCTTGCCGGAATACCGTTGCACGAACGAGTACATGAGCTCCCAGGAGCCGCCCCATTTGGGGGCGAGATAGTTGAGCCTGATTTGATAAAGCGGATAGTAGGACGGGAAGCGTGCCCCCCCAATATCGAAAGCCTGGGCGAGTTGCGCCGAATCTCCCAAGCCGGCCGTGATTTTGACCCACAGGGAATAGCTCCAGGGAATGCCGGGATCGAGCGCAATCGACTGACGTACGTCGTCCGCGGCCTTCAGTAGAAAGTCATGGAACGCTCGCATGTGCTCCTCAGGCACCGCGCGAGCGTAGTCGGTTCCGCGAATGAGCCACGCCGTATCTGTGTAGTATTGAGCACGGATCAGAAAGGCCAGCGACGACTTGGGGTTGCTCGTTATCCACGCGTTCACCCCCTCGAGAAACTTCCTGTCGTCACCGGGTGATAGGTGGCTGATGAATTGGTTGAACGGATAAAAGGCGAAGGACTGCAGCGTGCTGTGTGCCAATACTTCCGTGGCCAGTGTCTCGGCCTGTTGGTAGTCCCCACCCCGCAGCACTTCGGCGGCCGACATCGCCTTGTCTGTCGTTGAGACGATGCTGTGCGGTTTAACGACGAGCTGGATTGTATCCAGCGCTGTAGGCGCTGCCAGAATCGGGCTCGGAGGTTCGATCGGGTCAGTGTCGGGAGCATCCGGGTGCACAGGGGTGGAGCTCGCCAGCTCGGGCTGCCGCACGAGACGCTGGTCCGTTGCGAAAAAGATGACAGCGACCAGCGCAAGGGCGGCCAGGAAACCTACTGCGACGAGTCGAACGGAGCTCCATTGAGATTTTGACCCAGGACCTTGGTCTGGCATTACCCGTCCTTCGAATCCGAACTTATGGTGCCGGTGGCGAGCTCGCGGCGGGAGCGGGAGGGGCACCGTAACCCACCGCGCCCGATTTGCCCAGATTCGGTCCTTGAATCCGTGCGGCCCGTCAAACTACCGCGCTTTTACCCAACAGTTTGTTACAGCACAACAGTCAGTGCGCGGGAGCCGCGCCCATCCCGGACAGCGCCTCCGGTCGCCCCTCAGGGCCAATGAACACCTCAACACTCGCCCTACGTTCCTGACTGTCCCCAGCGGACTGCGCTGCTTTTCGAACGCAAGCATCGAGCTCTGCGTGCACACATAGGTCGAATAAACAGCGTATTGCGCAGGCAAGCCCCACTTGGCGTGTTGGTCTCCCCCTTACAACTCCTCAATGCCTACAGCGATGCGTACGAGCTCATCGGTGACTACTGCGGCGGCGGTGAACGCCTCATAAAGCACGAATTGCTCGAAATCGTGCGCGCGACATTCAGGGAGCATAACCTGATCTAACCGGCGGCCGCCGGGCCCGACGTCCACTGTGTATCGTGGAGCGATACTCTCGGTCGCATTCGGCGCGACTTCTACGGGAGTCATAGCTCGAGCGATGCGGGCTTGGGAAGCTCAGCGCATCAAGTTCGTCCTCCAGGTGATGTGCGATGTCGCAGCTTCATGAGCTCGAGAGCGGTCTCCATATAGGAGATCTCGTTTTCACTCGGATCCCGCGCGCCCCTTTTCGGCAGATCGCTGACGTTTCCGGAACATGGGCCAATCATGTTGGCGTCGTCGTGGGATTCGGTCGATCGGGCGCTCTGGTTGCCGAGAGTCGTGTGCCGCTCTCCTGCCAGTCGAGATTCTCTCGTTTCGTCCGGCGCTCGGCGCAGGGCCGCGTGGCTGTGCTACGCCTGCCGCGGCCTCTCACGGAAAGAGAGATCGTACGACTACAGCAAGCCGCAGCCCGTAGGCTGGGACGCATCTACGATACAGGATTCAATCTATGCTCGAAGCGCCGGCAATTCTGCTCGCGCTTCGTGCGCGAGGTGCTGCAGGAGGCCGCCGACGCGGACCTCGGTGAGATCACCACGTTTGCTGACCTGCTTGCCCAGAACCCGGGTGCGGACCTGCGCCTTTGGAAAGCGTGGTATTTCGGCAGAATCCCATGGAAACGCACGACGGTCACACCGGCGAGCCTCTACCGGAGTCCCGCGCTGACGGTTGTGTTCGATGGCAGGATAGCCAAGGAACGCCTTTAAGGACCGACTGTCACCTCGTCGAGCAATCCTTGTACGGCGAGATCTCGAGGACCTCAGTACGAAGAGGATAAGTACCGTCGCCAAGCACTATTCTGAAACCGCGCACGCGAATCTTGGCCGTGGCAACCGAGCATTCACGCGACCTGAGTCGTTCGCCAACTCGAAAGGCCTTCTCCTCGGCCTCCGTTTCAAACCTGAACTCCGCCATCGTTAGACTGAAAAGAGACCGCTTCCGGGAAAAGCTCCATTGAGGCACGAACCAGACGTTGCCATCAGGTCCTGGCATCACTGAAACAGCTCCCCTTGCGTGCCGCCTATCCATTCGTGCATACTGAACTACATGGTTCAGTATACGAATGCCCGCCTCGATGCCTCGTTTGCCGCCCTCGCGGACGTCACGCGACGCGGCGTACTCGAGCAGCTCGGACGTGCCGAGGCCTCAATCACCGACCTCGCCGAGAAATTCAACATGACCCTCACGGGCATGAAGAAACACGTCGGCGTTCTGGAGAAGGCCGGGCTCGTCATCACGGAGAAGGTCGGTCGCGTGCGGACCTGCAAAGTCGGCCCAGATCGACTGGAGGAGGCGACGGCGTGGCTCGAGAAATACCGCCAGCTCTGGGCCGAACGCTTCGACGAGTTGGACAGGGTTATCGAGGATTTGAAACAGAGCGAAAAATTAGCTGGCCGCAAGCAAAGAGAGTGAGCCCAAGCCCATGAAGAACCGCACGACTGTTGAACGGAAGTCCGAGCGTGAGCTCGTCGTCACACGAACTTTCGACGCTCCGGCCCGCATCGTATTCGAAGCGTGGACCAAGCCCGATCTGTTCAAGCGTTGGTGGGGGTCGAAGTCGATGGGCATGTCCCTCCAATCCTGCGAAATGGATGTTCGTACGGGCGGCGGGTACCGTTTGGTGTTCAACAACGGCATGGCATTCTTCGGCAAGTACATCGAAGTAACACCGCCCTCGCGCCTCGTCTGGACCAATGACGAAGGCGGTGACGGTGGGCCCGTCACCACGGTGACCTTCGAGGAAAAAGGCGGCAAGACTTTGCTGACCATGCACGAGCTCTATCCCTCGAAGGAAGCTCTCGACGCTGCCGGCACCGGAGCGGCGGATGGGATGGGCGAGCTGTTCGGAGAACTGGACGAGTTTCTCGTCACGCTCGGCGCGAGCGGCGGACGGGCATAAAGTCGTCGACTCGCGATCGGCCGCGGTGGAAGCACGGCCCTGCGTGCTCCACCGTTCTCAATCATCGATGACCGCAACCGCATCAACCTCGAGCAGATAGTCGGGAGATAGGGCTGCAACTCCCACCACGACGTTGGCCGGCTTGTGATCCCCGAACAGCGTCGCCCGAGCGTTGTCGATGATCGGGTAGTGGTAATCGAGCCGGTAGTCGACAACGTAGATCGTGATCTTGGCTACTTGCTTGGGAAGGGCCCCAGCGGCCGCAAGGGCTCGACCGAGGTTGATGAATGTCTGGCGCACTTGAGCCGCGAAATCACTTCGGCCGACAAGCTTCCCGTGTATGTCTTCGGGCTGCTGGCCAGAGAGAAATACCAGCCTGGTACCCCTCGCGATAACGACTTGAGTGTACGTTTCCGGGGTGGGTAGATCCGGCGGATTGATGCATTCGAGCGTCATATATTTTCCTGTCACAATGGCAAGAGGGCATCGGGTTTCACATCGGCGACGGAAGCGTATGTATGTGTTTCCCTGACGCCCGGTAACGGAAGAATGACCCGCTGCAGAAAGTCCTGGAACATCGCCATATCTGCAATTCGCGCCTTCACCAGATAGTCGAACCCACCCACGACCATGTGACATTCCAACACTTCGGGTGCCCGGGCGACGGCCTCCGCAAATCGGTCGAACACATGGGGAGCGGTCTGGTCGAGGCGCACCTCTATGAACACGAGCGTTCCCCGGCCGAGCTTCTGCGGATCGAGCACGGCCCTGACAGCCTTGATGTAGCCCTCACGAAACAGGCGTTTTACCCGTTGGCTGGTACCGGTGGGAGACAACCCCACACGCTCAGCCAGATCGAGGGTGGTGCGGCGGCCGTCCTCCTGAAGCAAACGGAGGAGCTGGAGATCCACGCCGTCCAGATCACTCATTTCAGAATCCACGCTAAAGCCGCGAGAATTTGGTGAATTTCACTCAAATCGGGTCACTGAGCCGTATTTTAACACGCATCTGATTCCAATATCCTGCGCTTCCCTCGCGTGCGAGAGATTGATTGCGCATGACTGGAGAGCCCGTCGAAGGTAATCGGAGACTTGCCGTGGCGGCGGGCCTGGCGATGGTCGCAATCACAGCAGTCCAATTCGTTGCCGCGCGCTTCAGCCTGCGGGCGCACCTGACTTCGGCCGACATCGCAAGCCTGCGCTTTGCGGGTGCGGGGTTGGTTTTCGTACCCATCGTATGGCGAATGGGCTTCGCAAAAATGGGGGCACTTGGCTGGCGACGCGCCTGTGTATTGGCGCTGCTCGTGGGCTTTCCGTATCCCCTGATCATCAACTCAGGCTTGGTTTACGCCCCGGCCTCCCACGCCGCTGCACTGTGCCCCGCGTCGATTGTTCTGTTCTCCTTCCTGCTGTCGCGCGTCGTCTTCAAAGATCCGATTCCGGCGGTGCGGATCGTTGGCATTGCGGTGATCATCGGCGGCCTACTCCTGTTTGTATCTCCCGCCGCTGCCAGGAACACAGAGGATCACCTGCTTTACGGCGATGCCCTGTTTGCTATGTCTGGGATCATGTTCTCCACGTATTCCGTGCTCCTGCGGCGCTGGTCGGTAGATCCACTGGGCGCGACGGCGGCTGTGGCATTCCTGTCATGCCTACCGCTTCCGCTCGTGCATTTCCTGGCACCCACGGGCCTTGGAGGGGCATCGGCTCTCGAGATCGGTATTCAGATGGTCATACAGGGAGTGCTTGCGGGCGCGGCTGCCATATTTCTTTACACCTATGCTGTGAGGCAGTTGGGCCCGCAGACTGCATCACTCTTCATGCCTTGCATTCCCATCACGACGGCATTGACCGGCATGGTGGTACTCGGCGAAATCCCGACGCCACGTCAATTTGTGGCGATAGCCGTCATGACGGCCGGTATTGCCCTGCCGTGGTTGACAAAGCAAAGCGCGCCCGCACCCCGATCGGCAGCCGCCCGCCACTGACGTACTGCGATCACCCTGCCAGAAACGGCAACAACTGCGCCAGCGTCTCTTGCGGATGCGTCTCCTGGAAGTTATGCCCGCCTGGCATCGGGGCGCCAGTGACGTGCGTGCCGCGCTCGCTCCAGATACTCAGTACGTCATACATCCGCCCCATCGCCCCCTCCTTCGCCCATAGCACGTGCAGGGGACAGGAGATCTTCTTGCCCAGGTCCGCTTCGTCGAACTGCATGTCGATGCCGGCTGAAGCACGGTAGTCCTCGCACATTCCGTGCACGTTGGCCGGATTCCTCATCATGCGCAGGTATTCCTCCCGCAGCTCAGGCGGCCCATTCGCGTAGCTCTCCGGTTTCGCAAGAATGATGTTCTCCGGGAAGGGAGCGGGGCGGATGAACAGGAACCAGTGAAAGTAGGCATCCACGAATGCCTTGGTCACATGCGTGTACAGGTAGTACGTCGGCACGATGTCGAGCACGGCCATGCGCGTAACAACATCCGGATGGTCGAGCGCGAGGCGATGCGCCACACGTCCGCCGCGATCGTGACCCACAACGGCGAACCGATCGAAGCCGAAGTGGCGCATCAGTTCCACTTCATCCTGCGCCATCGCGCGTTTGGAATAGTTGCTGTGCTGCTCGCCGTCTTCGGGCTTGCTACTGTCACCGTAGCCACGCAGGTCCGCAGCGACGACGGTGTATTTTTTCGCCAGCTCCGGCGCGACGCGGTACCAGGAAAGGTGTGTTAGCGGCGCGCCATGGATCAGCAGGAG
>Ga0105240_10016033_pt1 | contig 10159 bp, 6 predicted proteins | sample KBSC54metaG_FD_80426 | JGI IMG/M metagenome (GOLD analysis project Ga0105240, IMG submission 80426) | Corn rhizosphere microbial communities from Kellogg Biological Station, Michigan, USA - KBS C5-4 metaG | ecosystem: Host-associated > Plants > Roots > Rhizosphere > Soil | place: Michigan, USA... | reverse complement strand
TGCGATTGCTGCTTGATGGCCTGGGCGCTTTGCAAGCTGGCCCTGATGCCGATCACGGTGATCTCACTCAACTCGGTGGGATCATCCGTTTTGATGTCCGGTTTTTCCTGTGCTGTCGTGTCTGTGATGGGCACTGGGGCGGCCGCCGGGGAAACCGCGCGAGCCGGGGAGTTTGCGTCGGAAAGAATGACCGTGGTGTCATTCAGGAATTCATGTTTGATACCTGTCCCGACGAGCACACGCGTCAAAGCCACATCCACGGTGAATTCGCCCTGCACCGCCGCCCCGGTCCGCCCTGCAACGAGCGGCGGATCGAACAGGATGTTTGTATGAGTCTGGCTGCCTATGGCGCGCAGGGAGTCGGCCAAAGGTTGTACCGGGATATTGAAGCGGGCGGTCGCCTGGGCTTGCGCGACGGCGCAACTGTAAGCAAAACAAGCGATTCCAATCGCATTGATACAGGAGCGCACGAAAGTTCGGTACATGGCCTTGAATTCCCCCTCGAGCCGTGGTCCGAGTCACTGTTTTACCGGGTGTCACCCCGCTTACAAGTTAGACACGCGGGAACCGGTAAAACCTCATCCGTTGAAAGTCGCCGCGGCTAGGGGTCTTTGCCAGGTGCGGACGCTGCTGTACTCTCGGCGGCCAACATGATCCCATGAGGCCCCTGGTCCAGGCGCAGGTGATATAACCGGGAGACGGCTTGCGCGAAGTAGGCGGAGTCACCGACTTCAAAGATTCCGCTGACACGAATGCCGGCCAGGGTCGGATCATGCAGCACTATGGGCGTTCGGCTGTAGCGGTTCATCTCGGCCACCGCATCGGCAAGCCGTGAGTCGTCAAAGCTGATCTGGCCGCGTTCCCATGCCGTGACCCGCTCGATGGAGGGCCGATCGATTCGCGGCACCGTGGTGCTCACCAGCGTCAAACGCTCACCCGGGGAGAGCGTAACGACATTGGATGTGCCGGCTGAATGAGGCGGCGGCACCTCGGCGGTGCGGGCGTTTTCGGAAGCCGACATCGCAGGCGTCGCAGGTCCCGACACGGTCACCTTGCCTTCGACCAGCGTTATCGAAAGCCGTTGCAACTCCGCGCGGACTAGAAACTGGGTTCCAAGAGCCCTGATTTCGCGCCCCTGCGCCGAGACCACGAAGGGTCGATCAGGGTGCTGGGCGACGTCGAAGAACGCCTCGCCGCGATCCAGCACCACGCGCCGCAATCTCTTCTCATAACGAACCGTCACACGAGTGTCGGTGTTGAGGTGGATGCGAGTGCCATCCTCCAGGGCCAGCGTGCGAGATTCGCCAATTCCCGTGGCCACCGCATCCGTATGCAGATACAGAAGGGTTGCGATCACCGCCACGGCAAAAGTACAGGCGATCGCCAGGGCAACGCGTGAGAAGCTCATCCTGAAACCCACGCGCTCCCAACTGGCGACACGCTCGAGGGGGCTGCGCCTGAGTTGAGCGGACTTCTCCCAGGTGTCGGTCAACAACTCGAAGGCCGCCGCATGATCGGGGCTCTCCGCCAGCCACCGGCGCAGGCCCTCTTCCACTTCCGGGGTGCGGTTGGGGCCGTGAAGTCTGGCCACCCAGGCGGCCGCCTGAGCGCAGGCAGCGGGGGCAGGTTGTGATCCTTTTGAGGTCACGTCACTCATTCCTGTTGTGCAGTCCTGGCTAGAATCACCAGGGCACTGGCGATGTGCTTCTCCACTGCACTGATGCTCAGATGAGCACGCGTGGCGATCTCGGCATAGCTCAATCCGTCGATTCGCTGCATGAAGAACACTTCCCGGGTTCGCGGATTGACGGCATCCAGCGCGCGCCTCATGACTTCCAGACACTCCTGGCCCGCCACGACCTCATCGGGCGTTGGGTTGGTATCGATCAGCAGGGTCAGCTCTTCGACCTGTTGGTCCGAGTACAGCTCGCGATGCGCGTCCCGACGCGCATTTGAGGCAAGGCGAAGCACGGTGCGGACCAGAAATCCTTCGGGCTTATGAACCGTTCCGCCGCGCTTGCAATATTCCTGCATTTTGAGGAAAGCCTCCTGAATGAGGTCCTCGGCCTCCTCGGGGGTACGCCCTCTGCGCAGGAGTATGGTGCGAATACGCCGGAAATAGGCTGGCAGCCGATTCATGGCGGTACGATGACACAGTGCGCGGCGGAGTCAATGGAATCGGCAGCCTCACGCCACCAGACGTGCTCGGTGGGAAAATTGTTGGCGGTCAGATGAGGTTTTGGGTCTGCTCGCGTGTCTATCCATTGAATGGGCGTACGTCTTTGGTTCGTCGGAGGGAGGTATTGTTTATGAATCGCGCCGTGGTAGGCCTGATTGGAATTTTCCTGGTGGCCCTTGTCCCGTCACTGGCTGAGGCGCGCGAACGGTGGACGGTCGAAGAAGCCAACGCCTGGTCTGCCGCTCGCCCCTGGCCCCTGGGCAGCAACTACATCCCGTCGAACGCCATCAATCAACTCGAGATGTGGCAGGCCGACACATTCGACCCGCGGCGCATCGATACGGAGCTGGGCTGGGCTCAGCAGCTCGGCATGAATACCCTGCGGGTGTTTCTGCACGACCTGCTGTGGCAGCAGGATCCCCGTGGCTTCAAACAGCGACTCGGCGTGTTTCTGGATATCGCCGCCAGACATGGCATCCGGCCGATATTCGTGCTGTTCGACTCCTGCTGGGATCCACGGCCCAAGCTCGGACCCCAGCACCCGCCGATTCCCGGCGTTCATAACTCCGGTTGGGTTCAAAGCCCGGGGGCGTCGGAACTTGCGGATCCCTCGAGCGATCCACAACTGCGGGCTTATGTAGAGGGCGTCGTGGGCGCTTTCGCAGCCGATCCGCGCATATTGGCCTGGGACGTCTGGAACGAGCCTGACAACCCCGGAGGGGGCGACTACGATGCGTACGAGGCTCACAATAAATTCAATCGGGTCGCGAGCTTGCTGCCGCAGGTGTTCTCCTGGGCTCGGGCCCGGAATCCGCAGCAACCGTTGACCAGTGGGCTCTGGAATCACGACAACTGGGCTCCGGGGGCGGCGCTCAACGCCGTCGAAGCCGTACAGATCGGCCAATCGGATATCATCTCTTTTCACGACTACAACTGGCCGGAAAAATTCGCAACCCGCGTAGCCCAGCTCGAGCAGTATGGCCGTCCTGTTGTTTGCACGGAATACATGGCTCGCAGCGCAGGCTCTACGATCGATGGCTCGTTGGCCATCGGGAAGAAGGCCAATGTCGGCATGATCAATTGGGGTTTTGTCGTCGGAAAAATACAAACCAACCTGCCTTGGGACTCCTGGCGGCGTCCTTACACCCTGGAGCAGCCGGCGGTGTGGTTTCACGATCTGCTGCGGGAGGATGGGACGCCTTATCGGGTCCGGGAGGTTGAAATTCTGCGTGCGATGAGCTCGCTACCTAAGGGCATCGTCCCTTCAGGCCCCTGATGTCGTGCGCAAGCGGCGCATGGCAATTCCTGGCAACTCGCCGGATCTCGAGGAGCCATCTGACTACTCGTAAATCTCCGCCGATGCCATCGGGTTGCCGTCCTGATCGAGGCCGCCGAGGATCAGGATTTTGCCATTCGACAACGGCGTCATCGTGAAGGAGTACCGCGTGGCGCTCATCTGTGGCCCGGCCATACTCAGCTTTGTCGTCGTGCCGATGAGTTCGGAGCTTGATTCGATCCGGTTTGGAACCAGATCGCTTGCGCCTCCAGCAACCAACACGCGGGAGTCTGCCAATGCGGCAGCCGCGAGCAACGTGCGAGGAGTCGCGAGGTCCAATGCGTGGCTGAACGTCGTCGACGCCGGGTCGAATCGCATGACGGATGTCAGTGCCGACAGGTGGGTTCCGTCATCTCCGCCGATGATCCAGATGCCTCCGTCCGCCGCTTGCACCGCAGAATGGTTTTCGCGGACGTTACTTTCCGGCGCGACGAGCACGGAGAAATTTCCAGTTGCGGGATCATACAGCTCCGGTGGAGCTGCTTGTCCATTCTCGGTTTCTCCTCCATAGACCAGGACTCGACCGTCGTTCGCAGTCACGGCCGTATGCTTGTAACGACCGACGGAGAGTGCTGCCGGAAGCACTGTGAACGCGCCTGTTGCTGCGTCGTAGATTTCCGCGGTTGGATCTGCGGTCGTACTGACTTCGATTGCGTTGCCATCGTTGCCGGTAGCCAGCAGCCCGCCCACGAACAGTACCTTGTCGCCCGCAAGCCTGGTGCCGGTCCCCCACACGCGGCGGCTGTGCGGTTGACCCGAGGTTGGCGTCACAGCGCCCGTTTGAGCGTTGATCAGCACCGCGTTGGAGAACGCAGAAGCGGGTACGCCACCGACGAGCAACACGTTGCCATCCGCGAGCGTTACCGCGACGGATCCAAGCGGTCCGGAGGTGAGGATCGAGCCGCATGCGGTGAATACTTCCGATGACGGATCGAAAACATACATCTGTCGCGCGACCAGTGTGCCTGCATCGCGACCGCCGACGACGAGCACACGTCCGTCATTCAGACGCACTGCCATGTGCTGGGCTCGGGCGAACGGCGCCGCAATGGCCCGCATTCGTTCATGGTAACTCACAGTGAGCGCGAGTTCGCGGGAGGCGGTGTTGCCGTTGCCGACGACCTCCAGCCGATACGTTGTACTCGTCGTGAGCGTCGGCGTGGTAATCATTTGCCCGCTCGCGATGGCGATGTCGCCCGGTTGAATACGAGCGGTGCCGCTCGAGTAGACAGCGGTGAGTTGTGCCCGGTCGCCTACGAAGTAGCTGCTCTTATCGGAAGTGAATTGATCGATGGAGGGATTGGCTGTCATGGGCGCTGGAGAATTGCTGCCGCCACCGCAAGCGGTGACCAGCAGAGGCAAAATGCACAACAGCCGTCGGACGACCGATATTTTCGCAAAACTCATGTGCCGCTCCTTGTGGCATCCTGAACATCGTTCCTGCGTTGAGATTACGGTGCGAGGAGTAGAGGCCGATTGTCACCTGCAGGCAGAGGCCCATGTGTGGCGATTTGTAGGCGATCTGTAACGCGTGTGTACAGATCGCTTCCGATATATATGCCGGGTCGGAGCATGATCAGTACAGCGAAATCGGCCGGCAAGAGCCGTGCGCATCGGTTCGGAAGAGACGTAAAAGGGGGCATGCCTACGCATCGACGGCGCGGATCGGCTTGCAAAGCGCGCTCGAGCTTTCGCCGATGTGACGCCAGAGACGATTCGCGATCGGACCCTGCGCGACTCCTCGAAGCCGGGCCGCAGCCAACTCCAACTGGCTGCCTTTCAGGTATCGCCCTGAAATGTCGAGCAGACGCTTGGCGCGTAAATCCTGCTCAATGAGATATTTCGGCATATGTCCCCACCCCATCCCTTGCAGAATCAGCTCTCGTTTCATGAGCTGATCGCTGACGGTCCAGGTGCGAGCCCCTTTCAGCAGGTAGTAGTCGCGCGGTGGTGAATGCCGCGCCGTATCTCGAATCACACATTGAACATAGTCGCGCATCTGCTCCGGAGTGATTGAGCGCGAGACCGGGAACCGCAGGAAGCCGGGAGCGACCACTGGCACGAGTTGGACCCGAAACAGATCCATGAACTCGAAACGCAGATCGGCTTTATCAACGTGATGCAGGATCAGATGGGCGTCCCCATCAAGAAGCCGTTCCCACGGGCCGCTGAGCGCCTCGAAATACAGATGCAGTCGAGTCTTCGGGCAGGATTGGAAGAAACGGCGCAATAGGGACAAGGTCTGAGGCAGAGGACATAAGTCACCGACCACCACCGTAAGCTCGCTCTCCTCGCCGGCGCCGAGGTGCATGGCATGGTTTTTGAGGAGCTCCAACTCTTGCAGAAAGGCGCTCGAGCGCTCGTGGAATGAGCGTCCTGCCTCAGTGAGGCTCACACGATAGCCTTTGCGATCAAACAGCTTCAGCCCCAACTGGCTCTCGAGATTCTTCACCGCCGAAAAGACCGAGGGCTGCGAGCGCCGGATCTTCACACCAGCCGCCTGGAAGCTGCCCTCGGTGACGACCGCGTCGAAGCAGATCAACTGCGGAATGGTCAGGTTCATCATAGGCTTCCTCTATCGACTCAATACGAACTTTATTATTTCTACCTAATAACTGCCGCGTAAGCTACTGGTGCGCCTTGAAAATTTGGGAGATAGTTGCGATGCGAGCGATAGTTATTAAACAGTATGGCGGCCCGGAAGTACTGGCCATCGAGGAACGCCCGGACCCTCGTCCGCAGCCCGGACACGTTGTGATCGAAGTGAAAGCATTCGGGCTCAATCACGCCGAGATCTACTTCAGAAAGGGCGCCTGGGGCCAAGTCGCCGAGATCAGCGGCATCGAATGCGTAGGGACGGTGAAGTCCGATCCCGACGGACAGTTCGCTCCAGGCCGTAAGGTGATGGCCCTGGTCGGTGGCCTGGGACGCGGTATCAACGGAAGTTACGCTGAGCAGGTCTCGGTTCCACGCTCCAACGTTGTAGCAGTCGATACCGAGCTTCCGTGGGAGGAGCTGGCCGCGATTCCCGAGTCGTACGCGACGGCCTGGACGAGCCTGGTCGGCATTCTCGGCCTGGCCAAGGGCGAGGTCGTGGCGATCCGCGGTGCGACTTCAGCGTTAGGCCAGGCGGCAATCAACATCGCTACAGCGTTGGGCGCCCACGTCATTGCCACAACCCGGAACAGTTCTCGAGCCACGTTGCTGCGCTCGTTGGGTGCCAAGGAGGTGCTGATCGAGTCGCAAGAGCTCGCGAAGCCGGTGCGCACGGTTCATTCGCGGGGGATCGACGCGGTTCTGGATATTGTTGGTAATACCACCGTGCTCGATTCAGTCGCGATGCTGCGTCGCGGCGGGCATGCGTGCCTGGTGGGCTTCCTGGGCGGCGGGGATGCGCTCACTCTACAGCCCGTGTTCCAGATCCCCAGCGGCACACATCTGAGTGTGTTTGCCAGCGCGCTGGTTACGGGTACGCCGGAGTTTCCGCTCGAGGAGATTCCATTTCAGCAGATCGTGGCGCGAGTGGCCGACGGCACCTACAAGGCCAAGCCGGCGAAGGTCTTTGGCTTTGAGGAGATTCAGAGCGCCCACCGCCTGATGGAATCGAGCGAGGCAGGCGGAAAGATCGTGGTACGTCTATAAAGAGCGCTCCCCCCGCCCGGGCACTCGGGCGGGGGGACGTGTCACACCAGCACCCGCTCAATGCCGCCATTGTTGGCATTCGCGACATACTCAGCCATCCAGTTCTGACCCAATATGTGACGTGCCATCTCGACCACGATGTAGTCAGCATCGAGGGCCGCGTCGTCGTTGTAGCGTTTCAGGCCCTGCAGGCACGAAGGGCACGATGTCAACACCTTGACTTCCTCGGCGCCGTTCGCGCGCAACTGCGCCGCCCCCGTGACAATCTCCTGCTCCTTGCGAAAGCGCACCTGTGTCGATATGTCCGGCCGCGTCAGCGCCAGCGTGCCGGACTCGCCACAGCAGCGATCATTTTTGGCGATACGTCCGTTATGAGCATCGTTCATCAAGGCGTTGACCACTTTCAACGGATCGTGAGACTTCATCGGCGAATGACAGGGGTCGTGATACATGTAGCGCACGCCAGTGACGTGATCCAGCCGCACATTCTTCTCCAGCAGGAACTCGTGGATGTCGACAATACGGCATCCCGGGAAAATGTCCTCGAACTGATAGCCCTGTAGTTGGTCATAGCACGTTCCACAGCTCACGACGACCGTGCGAATGTTGAGATAACCGAGCGCGCTGGCAATACGATGAAACAACACGCGATTTTGGGTTGTGATCTCTTCCGCCTTGTCGGCTCGACCGTTGCCGCGCTGAGGATAGCCACAACAGAGGTACCCCGGAGGCAGGACGGTCTGCACACCGACGTACCACAGCATGGCCTGGGTGGCGAGACTCACCTGTGAAAACAACCTTTCCGAGCCGCAGCCCGGGAAGTAGAACACCGCCTCTCTGCCGTGGTGCGACACCAGGGGATCGCGGATGATCGGAATATATTCGGAGCTCTCGATGTGCAGCAGCGCCCGGGCAGTCTTCTTCGGAAGACCGGCGGGCATTTTCCGATTCACAAAATGAATCACCTGCTCCCGGATGGGAGGCCGTCCGGTGGTCGCGGGCGGGCGCCTGGTCTGGGCCCGAGTGAGACGCCTCAAGAGCCGGTGGGCCACGCGTTGCGCCCGGTAGCCCCATTCGATCAGGACTTTGCGAGCCAGCCGGACCGTGTCGGGATGTCGGGCATCGAGAAAGAACATGGACACCGCTGTACCCAGATTCAGAGGTTTTTTTCCCAGACGGCGCAGCAGGTCGCGCATGGCCATGGATACTTCGCCGAAGTCGATGTCCACCGGGCAGGGAGTCGCGCATTTGTGACACAGCGTGCAATGATCACCGATGTCCGCGAACTCCTCCCAGTTGCGCACACTGACCGTGCGGCGGGTCTGCTCTTCATACAGAAACGCCTCGATCAGCAACGAGGTTGCCAGAATCTTGTTGCGCGGGCTGTACAGCAGATTGGCGCGTGGCACGTGCGTGGAGCACACGGGCTTGCACTTGCCACAACGCAGGCAGTTCTTCATCGCGCCCGAGATCTCGCCAATGCCGGACTGCTGGAGGATCAGAGACTCGCGGCCGAGCAGGCTGTAACTGGGTGTGTAGGCATTCGTCAGATCGGCTCCGGGCAACAACTTGCCGCGGTTGAAACGCCCTTCCGGATCGATCCGCTGCTTGTAGGCGCGGAACGCGCGGATCTCGGTGTCCTGGAGGAATTCGAGCTTGGTGATGCCGATACCATGCTCACCGGAGATCACACCCCCGAGGGACCGGGCGATACCCATGATGCGCGTCACCGCGGAACTCGCCGCGCGCAACATGTCGTAGTTGTCGGAGTTCACGGGGATGTTGGTATGTACGTTACCATCGCCGGCATGCATATGTAGCGCTACGAATATCCTGCCGCGCAGAACATGACCATGTGCCGCCTCACACGCCGCAAGAACAGGCGCGAAAACGGGCGCACCGAATATCTGTTGTAGAGGCGCCCGCAGCTCCCGTTTCCAGGATGCCCGGATGAGGTGACTCTGGAGCGCATCGACTATCCGCGCCTCGGGTCTGGCTTTCGCAAACGCACGCAGCTCGGGTAGTTTCTCCTGCAGCCCTACACTCGCCAGCCGCAACAGCGAATCGGTGAGCCCGGTATCCAGGTTACGCCGCAGCCAGCGCCACCGTTCCCCCACCACGGTAAGCAGTCGCTGCGCCTGAACAACTCGATCACCCAGAACCTCGTGGTGAGGTCGGGCTCCCAGCTCGGCGTCCTGAGCCCGTGCGAGCGGCAAAGGCGCGGAGAAGACATGCTCGAGCGCCTCGATCAATGCCAGCTTGTTCGCCAATGAGAACTCAATGTTGATACGGTCGATGGCATCGGTGTATTCGCTCATCCGCGCGAGCGGAATCACAACGTCCTCGTTGATCTTGAAGGCGTTGGTATGACGTGCGATCGCCGCCGTGCGTCCCCGATCGCTCCAGAACGCGCGGCGGGACTGCGCACTGATTGCAATAAAACCCTCGGCCCCATGCGCATTGGCAATGCGTACCGCCTCGGACGTCGCAGCCGCTACCGTCGCCTCGTTCTCGCCTGCAATATCGCCGAACAGGGCCATCTCGGGGAGCAATCCGCGCCTCGACTTGGTGACATAGCCGACGGCGCGCAGATAGCGTTGATCCAGATGCTCCAGGCCAGCGAGCCGCACACCCGCTCCGGCGAGCCCGTCCAGGTGCGCTTTGATGGCGACAATCGCGGGAATGGCATCACGAGCCTGGCCGAAGAACTCCAGACAGACCGTGCGAGTGTGGGCGGGAGTCTCGTGGAGGATCCACCGGGCCGCAGTGATGATTCCATCGCAGCCCTCCTTCTGCACACCCGGCAGCCCCCCTAAGAACTTGTCGGTCACATCCTTACCGAGACCCGGCTTACGGAAACTGGCGCCCGGGATCTCGAGCTTTTCGGTACGCAAGACAGGGGCATCCTCGGGCCGCATCGAGCCATCCTTCCAGGCCAGCTCGAACCTGACACGCTCTACGTCATGAATCCTACCGCGGTTATGCTCCAGGCGCGTGATCTC
>Ga0105240_10016030_pt1 | contig 10160 bp, 7 predicted proteins | sample KBSC54metaG_FD_80426 | JGI IMG/M metagenome (GOLD analysis project Ga0105240, IMG submission 80426) | Corn rhizosphere microbial communities from Kellogg Biological Station, Michigan, USA - KBS C5-4 metaG | ecosystem: Host-associated > Plants > Roots > Rhizosphere > Soil | place: Michigan, USA... | reverse complement strand
TCAAAATTCAAGAGCCACTCAAATGCGTGGCTCTTTGTTTATGCTTGTATAGATACCAAAATCTTAGCTGCAACCCATGCTGTTACCGCAATTCAAACATTTGTAGCAAGTACCGCTGCGGATGGTAATGTGTCCACAAGTATTACAAGCCGGTGCATCACTTTGCATTGACTTCATATAATTCTGCGTGCCATCTCCGCTGCTTGTACGATGTGCTTTGCCGGATTGATGTTGAGTTCCGCCACTATTAGGAGTTGTATTTCCTGTAACACGTATTTCACTTAATTCAGGCGTGCGGTCACCAATGGTTGGCAATTCTTCATCCCATGTATTGTTGCCTGTGTTCAATACTTCCGGTACATCGAGCACATGAACTAAGTCATTTCTGCCAAGATATTCATATGCCAATGAGCGGAAGATGAAATCAATGATAGAAGTAGTTGTTTTAATATTTGGATGATCAACCATGCCACTTGGTTCAAAACGTGTGAACACAAATTTTTCAACAAACTCTTCTAATGGAACACCGTATTGAAGACCGATTGAAATTGCGATTGCAAAACAATTCAGCATGCTACGCATCGTTGCTCCTTCTTTTGCCATGTCGATGAATATTTCTCCAACAGTGTTATCACTGTATTCACCGGTACGAAGGAACAATGCCTGTCCGTTGATCTTTGCTTTTTGTGTAAAGCCTCTGCGTTTAGCCGGCAATGTTTTTCGCTCAACAATTTTTGCAAGACGTCCTTTTAAAACCGTATCAGGACTGTTTTGCATGCGCTTGCTTACTTCGTCTAATAGTTCATCAACAGTAAGCTTGCTCATATCAACAATACTTGAAACTTCATTTACAGGAATATCAATAATTTGTTCTTCCTCTTCCTTTGCAGTTTCTGTTTTCTTTTTCTTATCAGATTTATTGCTGAGTGGTTGAGACAATTTAGATCCATCACGATACAAAGCATTTGCTTTCAAACCAAGCTCCCAACTCATACGATAGCAATCTGCAATTTCTTCAACACTTGCTTCATTAGGCAGGTTGATGGTTTTGCTGATAGCGCCGCTTAAGAAAGGTTGTGCGGCGCCCATCATGCGAATATGTCCATGTGCATGAATATAGCGTTCACCTTTTTGACCACATTTGTTGGCACAATCAAAAACGGGCAAATGTTCATCTTTAAGGTAAGGTGCACCTTCAATGGTCATAGTGCCGCATACATATTCATTAGCTTTTTCGATTTGTTCGTCGGTAAATCCTAATGCTTCCAATAAGCTCCATCCAAAATCATTGTATTGTTCAGATTTAAATCCTAAGCGTTGCAAACATGCTTCACCCAATGTATAAACATTGAATACAAAACCAATTTCAAATGCACTTGCCATGGCTGCATCCAGCTTTGCAATTTCTTCAGCTATAAATCCTTTTTCGCTTAAAGATTGATAGTTTACAAATGGAGCACCTTGTAATGTTGCATGTCCTTTTGCATAATTAACTATCTCTTCAAGTTCTTTTTCACTGTATTTTAAATTGCGCAATGCCTGTGGCACACTTTGATTGATAATTTTGAAATAACCACCGCCACTTAATTTTTTAAATTTCACCAAAGCAAAATCAGGCTCAACACCGGTTGTATCACAATCCATTACCAAACCAATTGTTCCTGTTGGAGCAATTACGGTTGTTTGTGCATTGCGGTAACCATATTTTTCTCCTAACTGAACTGCATCATCCCAGGCTTTTGTAGCTGCTGTCAATAAATAATCAGGGCAATATTTTGCATTGATACCTTGTGGCTTTATTTCCAAGCATTCGTATGCATCACTTGCATCATAAGCAGCAGCACGGTGATTGCGCATTACACGAAGCATGTGCTTTTTGTTTTCTTCATAACGAGCGAATGGCCCGAGAATACTGGCTAATTCTGCTGAAGTTTTATAAGCAATACCAGTCATGATTGCTGTGATAGCTCCTGCAATACCACGAGATTCTTCGCTGTCGTAAGCAATACCGCTAACCATCAGCATACTTCCGAGGTTTGCATAACCTAAGCCAAGTGTTCTGTAATCATAACTCAATTGAGCTACTTCTTTTGATGGGAATTGTGCCATCAAAACACTTATTTCCAATACAACTGTCCACAAGCGACAAGTGTATTCAAAACCGGCAACATCAAATGAATTATCAGCTTCATTAAAGAAACGACGAAGATTAACTGATGCCAGGTTACAAGCTGTATTATCAAGGAACATATATTCACTGCAAGGGTTAGACGCTCTTATTGGTCCACCTTCAGGACAAGTATGCCATTCATTGATGGTAGTATCATATTGTGTTCCCGGATCAGCACAACGCCATGCAGCGTAATTGATTTGATCCCAAAGCTCTCTTGCTTTTACTTTTCTCATCACCTGTCCGTTGCTTCTTCCTTTCAATTCCCAATCGCCATCTTCATCCAATACTTTAAAGAAAGAATTAGGGATACGAACAGAGTTGTTACTATTTTGTCCGCTTACTGTTCTGTAAGCTTCACCTTCGTAATCATGCGAATAACCTGCAGCAATCAACGCACCCACTTTCTTTTCTTCTTCAACTTTCCAGTTTACGAAAGAAACGATTTCAGGGTGATCAAGATCCAGGCAAACCATTTTAGCAGCACGACGTGTTGTTCCGCCACTTTTGATGGCACCTGCAGCACGGTCTCCAATTTTCAGGAAACTCATTAATCCGCTGGAAGTACCGCCGCCGCTGAGTTTTTCACCTTCGCCACGGATGCTACTGAAGTTTGTTCCAACACCACTACCGTATTTGAAGATTCTTGCTTCACGAACCCAGAGATCCATGATGCCACCTTCATTTACTAAATCATCATCTACACTTAAGATAAAACATGCATGAGGTTGAGGACGTTCGTATGCAGAAGTAGATTTTTTCAGTATTGAATCAACTTGATCAACATAATAATGCCCTTGTGGTTTTCCTTTTATGCCATAAGCTTCATACAAACCTGTATTGAACCATTGAGGACTGTTGGGAACGCAAGCCTGGTTTAATATTCCATAAACCAGTTCATCATAAAAGATATCAGCATCTTTTTGCGAAGCGAAATAATTATAACGCTCTCCCCACACCTTCCAACAATAAGCCATACGATGCGCTACCTGCTTTACTGTTGTTTCTCTTCCTGAACTTCCATCAGGTTGCGGCACCCCGGCCTTACGAAAATATTTTTGAGCTAATATATCTGTAGCGATCTGGCTCCATTGAGCAGGGACCTCAACATTATCCATCTGGAATACTACTTCACCCGTAGGGTTTTTGATAACAGAAGTACGATAATCGTATTCAAACATGTCGTAAGGGGATACGCCTTCTTTTGTGAACTGCCGACTGAACTTCAGTCCACCGGCGGCAGATTGTTTTTTATTACTTGACATAACTTAATTCGTTTGGGTTAGTAAGGTTAAGAAATCGTTAAGCACTGTCAGACGAAAATATTTTTTGCTGATGACATTTCAACGTCTGAAATATGCACAACCTGTGGAAAAAAGAAGTTAACTTTTTCGCAATCCAGCAGGGTATTGATTCTTCCTGTTTATCCCCACAAGTGCTAAAAAAATGTTCATCGAAAATGTTGTTTTTGTCATCAAAATTTTAATTGGCTGATTCTAGTGCGTTTAGAGCTAATAATACTCTGAAATGCCTGATTTTACTGCGTTTTTTGTCATAAATGCCCTGTAACAGCCGCCAGCACCCACGCTTATATACTCAATAAAAAACTATGCCTAACTTCATTAAAAAAGTGTTATGAAAGCAGTCATACAAAGAGTGCTAAAAGCTAATGTAACGGTAATGGATACACTAAAATCAGAAATCGCTTCCGGACTGCTTATTTTGATTGGTGTAGAAGACTCAGACAATGATGAGGACGTTGCATGGCTGAGTAATAAAATAGTGAACCTGCGTATTTTCAATGATGAAAATAATGTTCCGAATATTTCTGTAAAAGAAATGAATGGAGATATTTTATTGGTCAGTCAGTTTACATTGCATGCATCAACGAAGAAAGGCAACAGGCCTTCATATATCAAAGCAAGTAAACCTGATCATGCAATACCAATGTATGAAAAGATGATCGTACAATTAGAAAATGATCTTGGCAAAAAAATTTATACCGGTGAATTTGGCGCTGATATGAAAGTATCTTTACTGAATGATGGGCCTGTAACAATAATTATTGATACTAAAAACAAAGAGTGATGACAGAATTAACTATTAAAGAAGCACAACAACAGGTTGACGCATGGATCAAAACCGTTGGTGTACGCTATTTCAGCGAATTGACCAATCTAGGAATATTGATGGAAGAAGTTGGTGAGCTTTCAAGATTAATGGTGCGTACTTATGGTGAGCAATCATTTAAAGAAAGTGATAAAAATAAAAACCTGGCAGATGAAATGGCTGACGTGTTGTGGGTATTGATTTGCATTGCCAATCAAACGGGTGTCGATCTTACAGATGCTTTACAAAAGAATTTTGAGAAGAAAAATGTCAGAGATGCCGACAGACATCAGCAAAATGAAAAACTAAAATAAGTATGGAGTATATCGATCTGTCCTTAGAAGAAAGAATTAACCGAGCTGCCGAATTCTCAATAATATTAAGTGCCGAACCTAATAAAACACCCGACCAGGTTATCATTGAGCTTTCTCAAACTTTTTCACTTACACCAGAACAGGCGACACAAGCTTATAACAATTCAAAGATCAAATTTGCCGCAGAATACACTGCTGCTAACAAAAGCAAAATGCTTTTTTACCTTTCTGCGTTTTTGGGTTTAACAGTTATAGGTATTTTCTATTTCTTTCTTACTGATGAGATCGGTTCGAATGTTTTTATATTTTTACCGCTCTTCTTTATCATTTCTGCAATTGGAATTATTAACCTTGCACTCAAATCAGTTTCAGAAAATTTTTTACTTAAATATTCTCTTTTAAAAGCTTTTAAGAGTAACATCCTTGTTCAACTTTTTCCTGCAGTACTTATCTTTTTTGGAGCTGCGCTTTTTCAATTCTTTTTTACGCATGTCATTCAGAAGGATGATATCAGCTATCGATCCTATGTTTTAAATAGCCCTGTTACATTGAAGAAAACCGGTGGAAGATCGCCACAAAAATATTATGCATTCGGATTCGACGGGTTTGAAAAAGAATTCAGGTTCTACCAAAGTGATTGTCAATACATTTCTCAACATATTGATTTTGAAAACATGAACATCGGTGATACAATAACTATTGGGCTAGTAACCAACGATTTAAAAAATCTTAATAAGGAAAGTTTTTTTTCAGGAAGTAATCAAATAATAAGCTTCGTAATAAATGGGCACGACATTATTAATTATACAAATCGCTCTAACGAAAAGAAAAAAAACTTTTCTTTTTTTCTAAAAATAACATCTGCTGCGTTGGCTATAAATATTTTGCTCATTTATCTATTTGTAGTACGCAAGAAAAGAAATGTTGTGAGCTAATCACATACTGTAATATTTATCCAGCCGTAAAATCCAGATCACATAAAGCGAGTGCTGCATTTAAATGCCCATCTTTTAAATGTTCTGTTAACTGAACCACTCTTGGATAATAAAGCGTATATTCATTACCGTAAGCAGCCCGCAGATTATCTTTTTCCAGTTGAGATATTTTCCCGTCGAATGCTACTGCAATTGTAAAAAGGCTGCGTAAAAAATTTCGTTCTTTATCGGTTACTTTATTAAGCGTTTCTACAAAAAGATTCCAGTCGTCATATTTATTTTCTCCTTCTATTTTTAATAGCTGTTGGAACTGAAGTAATAATATCATCATGTTGGGATGATAATTTTGCGCCATCACAACTGCATTGCCGACTGCACGCATGCAGCCAATCCTGGCTTCAGGCGATAGTTGCTGAATCAATTTTTCATGAATTAAATTATCGGCAATATGACTGGCCAGGGCAAAGCCAAACAATCTCAGCCTGGCTTCATGTACCACTCTTTTGATTACCACACTATTCCAGAAAGCTTCTACCGGCACAGCTTCATATAATATTGAAACACCAAAAAGCGTATCGCCAACAATATATTTTAATCCATACTTCAAAACAAAATTGGTTACGAAAATTTTTGCCTTGTATAATAAGCCAAGTATGAAAAGGTTCTTTTTTGACACACGCTCAAAAGGATCAATGCCGAGAATGGTTATTTCCGGATCGGGTAATTCCAATGCTGTTCTTGCAAGAATGTGTTGTACATTGAACACACCGTCTTTCAGAAAATCTTTTTGTGTTGCATGCATGTTGATTAATTCACTTACTTCATACACTGCTTTTAATGCAATCAGAAAAAGAATGTAGAATTCGATGGCAACGCTCACGATCGTTACTCCAATAAACCAGCTCCAATAAGTTATCCAATCAGCATTGGCGAAATACACTGCTGCCCAAACGGTTGGGAATACACAAACAATGCCGATGAGGGAAGAAAATATGATTCCTTTTAATTCTATTTTACTTACACGCTTCTTAAGTTCTGCATCACTTATATCGAAAACATTGTGTGTGAGATCATGCTTGCGAAAACGTGTGAGATAAAACAGCCCGAATTTTTCGAGCAATGATGAATTGGATTTTGGATCGTGGATTTTATTTTTCATAAATGAATTATCATTCAGTTTGCTGATTGTTCTTTCTGTGTTTCGATATATTAAAGTTCATGCCGAGCTGCATACTGAATGCATAAGTGCCAGTATTCATTTGTAAGAACCCGGTAATATAATCGCTGCTGAGACGAAATGTGTTGGAAAAATAACCGGGAGTATGAGTACTGTCGGAGCCGAGATAATTCTTTGGTGATGTAAATGTTCCGCCTGCGGCTAATCTATAACCAAAAATTTTGTTGTGCCCCACCTTCCATGCAAATTCTGTGTATACGCCTAACGTTTTTATCCAGTCAGCTGTTTGAACAATCAATGCATTTTCGGGTGGAAATGTTTTTCTGAATTGAAGATAATCACCAAATTCATTTTGAAAAGATGTTTCCAAACCAATCACACGCCATTCACCTCTGTCGAAAGGCATTACATAATTGACCGCAGCATTGAAACCATAAGCGCCAAAAAATTTACTGGTAAGTCCGTTGTTTGTTGAATTTGGGAAATCAGAAGGGTTTAGTTGATAATTACCAAGCGTCATGTCTCCTCCGAAATAACCTTGAAAATTTCCAAAATTGAAGCTTCTGTTTGCACCAGCCTGAAAAGAATAAAAGTCATCTGTCAAGATCCTGTTGCCGTTGCCTAACGTCAATAAGGCATTGGCATACGTAGCATTCTTAACCGAATCTGAATGCAATGGTATTGTGCGATAGTAATGGGATATATGATTTAATGGCGTTAGGAAAGCTGTCTCTCTACAACTTGCAGATAGCAGCGTAATGGTCACAAGCGGATAAAAAACTTTTTTCATAGCGTAGCATTTAAGTTTTGTACAATTATTTTATAAGGACCGAATCTAAGGAGATGATGCCCAAAGGTATGTAGTACAAGTGAGTGACACAACGATGATGCCATGAAAAACAAATGCAGAACAAAAAAACAAATTCCAAATGACAAATTCCAGATTCCATGTAATATAATTTGGGTTTTGGGTTTTGGCTTATTTTTGCAAACTATGGCAAACGAAACGAACATTTTCCAGGAATTGATTTCTCATTGTAAAGAGTATGGTTATATTTTTCAATCGTCGGAAATATATGACGGATTGAGTGCTGTGTATGATTACGGACAATATGGTGCACAATTGAAAAAGAATATCCGTGATTATTGGTGGAAGAGCATGACGCAGCTGAATGATAATATTGTTGGTATTGATGCTGCAATTTTTATGCATCCGACTACGTGGAAAGCTAGTGGACACGTGGATAATTTCAGTGATCCGATGATTGATAATAAAGATAGTAACAAGCGTTATCGTGTTGATCATTTGATTGAAGGATATGCAGATGAATTAAAGGAGAAAGGTGAAGGGCAAAAGGCTGAAGATGTTTTAGCTCAAATGGATGCGTTGCTTGCGAAGGATGATTATGTTGGCTTGAAAAAATTAATTGAAGACAATAAAATAAAATGCGGCATCAGCGGAACCAGCAACTGGACAGATGTTCGGCAGTTTAATTTGATGTTTAAAACTGAGTTTGGCGCTGTTGCCAGCGATAACCCGGATGATAATATTGTTTATCTGCGTCCTGAAACTGCACAGGGAATTTTTGTGAATTTTTTGAATGTGCAGAAAACAGGAAGAATGAAAATTCCATTTGGTATTGCACAAACAGGTAAGGCATTCAGGAATGAAATTGTTGCAAGACAATTTATTTTCAGAATGAGAGAATTTGAACAAATGGAAATGCAATTCTTTATTCGTCCCGGCACACAAATGGAATGGTATAATTTCTGGAAAGAAGAAAGAAAGAAATGGCATGTGAGTTTAGGCATTCCTGCTGAGAAATTACGCTTTCATGATCATATCAAGCTGGCGCACTATGCAGATGCTGCGTTGGATATTGAATTTGAATTCCCATTTGGTTGGAAAGAATTGGAAGGCATTCACAGCCGAACAGATTTTGATCTGAAAAATCACCAGGAGTATAGCAAAAAGAAGATTCAGTATTTTGATAATGATTTGAATGAAGCCGGAAAGCCTTATGGCAACTACATTCCGTATGTTGTAGAAACTTCTGTCGGACTTGACCGTTTGGTTCTTACTATTTTAAGTTTGGCATATGCGAATGAAAAATGGAATAAAGAAGATGGTAGTGAAGACAGTCGTGTTGTATTAAAAATTCCTGCAAAAATTGCTCCTATCAAATTAGCAGTATTGCCATTGGTTAAGAAAGATGGTTTGCCTGAAATTGCACGTGAACTGATCAATGAATGTAAAAATGATCTTCATTGTTTTTATGAAGAAAAAGATAGTATTGGCAAACGCTATCGTCGGATGGATGCAATTGGAACTCCATTTTGTGTAACGATTGATCACCAAACGAAAGACGATCAAACGGTGACAATTCGCTATCGTGATACGATGACACAAGAGCGTATTCCTTTATCAGCCGTTAAGAACCTGTTAATAGAAAAGATTAAATAATACAAGTAACAATTATCGCTTACTTTTTGCCGGAATACAATTCGGTCATCGATGAAAAACAAATCATTTTTTCTGTTTATTGTTTGTTGCCTTTGTGCCACAACTTTCTACGGCCAGCAACGGGCAAGTCCGGTAACGATCAGCTTTGAAAAATCTCCTGCCAATGATACCATTTGGCTATATATAAGCGCTGTTCCAAATACAAAGCCGGGGACATTGATGGTTGTTGCGGCATCGAGTCAAATCAATTCTTTCGATACATCTTATTATCCTGTTATTGATACTGCATCGACTGTTTCATTAGCTATTCCTCCTGATTTCAGAACGGGACTGTTGCAATTGCGTGCATATTTCTATCCGAAAATTTTTGAAGTAACCGGAAAGGTTTTAAGCAAAACAAAAAAGAAACCTGTTAATGCTTTGCTGATAACAGCCAATCAGCGCATTTATAACAAGACTTTGAATTTGTCAGATGATAATACGTTTGCTTTGCCGGGATTGGTATTTGAAAAACAAGGCAGTCTCATTTTTAATTATGCTGCTAAGGAAGAGAAAGATCATCCGGATGTAAGCATCACGCAGATACCGACTGCTGCTGATTTTTCAAATATTGTTTTGGATCAAAGATTCATATTTACTGCTGCTGCGGACACCACTATGAAAGGTAAGGCAGTAAGGCGGATGCCGGTAATTGTTAAAATGGATTCAACTAAAAAGTATAAAGTTTTAGAAAATGTAACGGTAACGGGAAGACGAAAGTCACAGGCAGAAAAATTTAATGATCAATATAGTACAGACCTTTTTAAAAGTGCAGATGAAAAAGTGATTGATTGTCTCGATAACAGCAACATTCTTTCTTTCCCCGATTGTATTTCGTATTTACGTACACAAATACCGGGTGTTTCCATTGGCATTGATAAGTTTGGTGACAGCTACATGCAATGGCGTGGGCATGAAACCAAAGCTTTTTATATTGATGAAATTCCGGTGG
>Ga0105240_10016027_pt1 | contig 10161 bp, 7 predicted proteins | sample KBSC54metaG_FD_80426 | JGI IMG/M metagenome (GOLD analysis project Ga0105240, IMG submission 80426) | Corn rhizosphere microbial communities from Kellogg Biological Station, Michigan, USA - KBS C5-4 metaG | ecosystem: Host-associated > Plants > Roots > Rhizosphere > Soil | place: Michigan, USA... | reverse complement strand
TCGTGCATTCATATCGCGGCCGCGGTCCGCGTACAGGAACGGCTGCTGCCCGCCCTGCGCGCGCTCCAAACCGCGCTCGCGAAAAAGGCTTCGGATTTTTCAGACATCATCAAGGTCGGCCGCACCCATTTGCAGGACGCTGTACCGATGCGGTTGGGACAGGAGTTTGGCGGGTACGCGCGGCAGGTTGAGTGTTCCGTGGAGCGGATCGAAGCCGCTCTGACTTGGATTTATGAGCTTCCCGTCGGTGGGACAGCAGTCGGCACCGGGCTGAACGCGCCTCCTGGATTCGGAAAGGCGGTCGCCGGGCAGATTGCTTCGTGGACCCAGCTTCCGTTTCGCGAAGCGGTGAATCACTTTGAAGCGCAGGGCGCTCGCGACGGGATCTGTTTTCTGAGCGCGTCGCTTCGCAATTGCGCGATTTCGTTGTCGAAGATCGCCAACGATGTCCGGTGGCTCGGCTCGGGACCGCGCTGCGGACTGGGCGAATTGCGCGTCCCGGCCGTGCAGCCGGGCTCCAGTATGATGCCCGGAAAAGTGAACCCGGTAATCGCCGAGAGCCTGCTGATGGTGTGCGCTCAGGTGTTCGGCCACGACGCGGCAATCGCCTATGCCACGTCGTGCGGCAATTTCGAGCTGAATGTGATGATGCCGCTGATCGCTTCCAACATCCTCGAATCGATTGAGCTGCTGGCGGCCGCCGCCGCGAATTTCGAGGAGAAGTGCATCCGCGGGCTGGAAGCGGATAGCGAACGGTGCCGCCAGCTTCTGGAGGCCTCTTTCTCCACGGTTACAGCGCTGGCGTCCAGCATTGGCTACGACCGGGCGGCCGCGATCGCGAAAAAGGCCGTCGCCACGGGACGAACTGTGCGGGAGGTGGCTCGCGAGGATTCCGGCCTGGACGAGGACGACCTGTCGATACTCCTCGATCCGGCGCGGCAGGTGGGCTAGGAAACGCGAACCGCTCTAGAGAATGCCGACTTTGTGGTCCGGGCAGTCGAGGTGGACATTGTCGTAGAGCTGATCGAACAGTCCTGGGCCGTGCTCCGCGAGAAACGGCAGGATGGAATAGTAGCGCTCCTGCAAATGCTTGTCCGGATAAAGAAGCGCGCAAAGCGCATCCGCCTGGCGGCGGGCCTGGTCATCGCGGCGCAGCGTCTCCGCAGCAACCTTGCGCTCCATTTTCTCAAGCTGATACACGAGCTTGGCTCTGGTCTTGTCCAGCGCCTTCGCCAGGGTTGGATCGAACTCGAGGGTTTCTTTCCGCAACCCGTCCAGCAGGCGTTGTTGCGCCTTGCGAGCTTCGGTGTACTGGCCGGAGAGAGCCGCGGGAACCAGACACTTCGCAATCCGCGCCCGAACTACGTCCGGCGGCGCAAAGAACGAGGTGAGCGGCATGCCGTATCGTTCCATCTGCCGGTGAGAGTGCTGGTCAATCAGTGTGAACCCGCTTCGCGGCAACACGAGCGGCATGCGTCCCAGAAGCTCGTGGTAAATCACTTGCGACTGTCCCAGGTATGCCAGTTCCGCGCCGCCGCCAACATAGGCGATGGTAGGGAGCAGGAAGTCCTGCATCACCGGCCGCAACAAGGCGTTCGGTGAGAGCTGTTCCGGCTCGGAGGCAAGCTCCGCCTCGGAGAAGGTGCGCTCGCGGGACGCATAGCCGCCGTTTTTTCGCTTGAGAGCGAGGCGGCGCTTCCCCTCCAGCCGGAAAAGAAGGGAGGTATCCTCTTCCACCAGAACCTGCGCATGGTATCCGTTTGCTTCCAGTTGCCGGCTGCGTTCACGCAGTTTGGCATTCAGGCCTGGAGCGTGAGCCAGGGCGTCGCGGAGGAACGGCGCGGCGATCTCTCGAATCGCCGGATCCATCGGATCCAGGTACAGCAGGTCGAACTTGCTCAATAAACTGCCGGTCAGGCTCCGAAAGCCGTCTCCCAGGGTCGCTCCTTGAGGATAAGCTTCGCGGACCAGATTGCCGATTTCACCGCCATACGGGAAACCTTCCAGGGCGGTCAGCAGCGCCTCCACCGGCGGGGAGGGTAACGCGATGGTGCCCACAGGCTGGTTCGCCGTGCCGGCGCCTTCCGTCCGCAGCGTGACAGCCTGATGGCTGGACGTGAAGACATGCGTGTGGTTCACCTCGGCAAAATCGTGATCCTCCGTGGCGATCCAAAAGACAGGAACGGCGGGGATCCCTCGCGCGCTCAGCTCGCGCGCCAGGCGCACGGCCGTCAACGCTTTGTAGATTGTGTATGCCGGTCCGGAAAACAGCCCCGCCTGCTGACCCGTAACAACGGCAACTGTGCCGGGCTGAGCGAGGCTTGCAAGCGCCCTTGAATTCGGGTTCGTCCGGCGCAAGGCCGACACGAGCGCGGCGCGCCGTGAGTCGGGATACTGGATCTCGCTGGCAACCGCGGAATAAGAACCGGGATCATAGGGAGCGTGGTCGTAATATTCCGAAAGCCGATCGAAGTGATAGACGTAATCCTGAAAGAGTCGCGAGCTTCCAGGGATTTCCGTATGTCGGAGGCAGTGGGTCTCCATGCGGGGGCAGGGTCCAAGCTTGAGATGCAATCAGTTAGACGAAAGATCCCAGCAAAATGGTGGGACCACCTGTTTAGTGTGCCACGAATGCGGCAAGACGGGATAAATTACCGTTTGCGGTCTGGTTAACGACGAATGCTCCCGCGTAGGCGAGCAGGCTCATGTAAGCAAATTGCAACACCGGCCATTTCCAGCCACCCGTCTCGCGCCGCACAATGGCGAGCGTCGACATGCACTGCATGGCAAAGGCGAAGAAAACCAGCAGCGCCAGCGCGCCGCCGAGGGTGAGATCGCTGTGTAAAGCCTGCTGCAAGCCTTGCGAGTGCGCCGTGCCCTCCATGCCGTAGATGGTTCCCAGAGTTCCCACGATGACCTCGCGCGCAGCGAGTGAGGTAAGCAAGCCGATGCCGATTTTCCAATTGAAGCCCAGCGGCCGGAGGATTGGTTCCACGGTGTGGCCAATGATTCCCGCGAAGCTGCTCTCAATATTCGGCACTTTCCCATCGTGCAATGGGAGGTGAGCCGCCACCCATAGAACAATCGACACCGTAAGAATCACTGTACCCGCCCGGCGCAGAAAAACCTTCGAGCGGTCCACCAGGCGCAACCCGAGCGAGCGCAAGGTGGGCCAACGGTACGGCGGCATCTCCAGCATGAAAGGCGTCCGTTCGCTCTTGAGGATGGACGATTTCAGCAATCGCGCCGTCATGATTGCGGCGAGGAATCCAAGTACGTAGAGGCCCAGCATGGTCGCCGCCTGCGCACCGAGGAAGGGGCCCAGCAGAGGGCGATCCACAATGAAGGCCGCGATGATCAACGTGTAAACCGGCAGCCGCGCCGAGCAGGTCATCAGGGGCGCAATCATGATGGTGGCGAGGCGGTCGCGCTTGTTCTCAATGGTGCGCGCCGCCATCACCGCCGGAACCGCACAGGCATAGGCGGAGAGCAGCGGGATGAACGACTTGCCTTGCAGGCCGAATTTCCGCATGGTGCGGTCCGCGATCAGCGCCGCCCGCGCCAGGTAGCCGGAGTCTTCCAGAATCCCGATAAAGAGGAACAGCAGAAGAATCTGAGGCAAAAACACAAGCACGGAGCCGACTCCGGCCCAGATGCCGTCCACGATCAGCGACCGTATGATTTCGTCCGGAATGTGGGAGCCAATCCAATTTCCCGAGGACTGAATCAAGTCCGTCATGCCGTTCATGATCGGTTTGGCCCAGGCGAAAATCGACTGGAAGACCAGGACCACGACAGCCAGAAAAATCAGCGGCCCGCCCACGGGATGCAGGAAAATCGAGTCCAGCCGCCGGGTCCAACGGGGCGGGGAGGGAGCCTGGTAGGCTGCTCCGTTGTTTACCTCGGTGGCCCAGCGCCGGCATTTCGGGATGTCCTTCAGCACCGGCAGCTGAACCAGCGGCGCTTTTACCGGCGAATGGCCGACGGCCGTTCCGGCGATAAACTGAAAGACCTTCTCAATTCCTTCGCCCGTTGTAGCGCTGACTAGCGCGACCGGCGCCCCGAGTTGTGCGGAAAGCGCGGCCGGATCGATGGTTCCGCCGCGGCCGCGCAGATCGTCCGCCATATTCAACACCACCAGTGTCGGCAGCCGGAGATTTAAAACGGGCGCGGCCAGCAGGAGGTGGCGGCCAAGATTCGTGCAATCGAGAATCAGCAGCACTGCCTCCGGCTGCATGCCTTCCCGCTTGCCAACCAGAATATCGTGGGTGACCTGTTCGTCGTCCGAACGTGGATTCAGGCTATAGACCCCGGGCAGGTCGATCAACATCACTTCGCGGTCGTGGTTGACCTTGGCGCGGCCCACCCGGTGTTCCACGGTAACGCCGGGAAAATTGGCGACTTTCTGGCGAAGACCGGTCAGGCGATTGAAAAGAGTGGATTTCCCGCTGTTGGGAGGACCTACCAGAGCGATGATGTGGGCGGGTCCGCCGTGCGAACCCGGAGGGGGAGGCCCGGCAGCACACGACTTGCAATCATGACAGGAGCTCATGGGCAGTCAATCCCGGTTGTAGGAAGCGGGTTCCCGCCTCTCAGATGCAACCGCGCAGCCGTTTCCAGGCGAAGCGCAACTTCCGAACCGTCTACGCGGAAAACACGCGGGTCGCCACCCGGAGCGGAACGGCCTACACCCACCACGTGCCCCGGCAAGAACCCTAGCTCCATCAATCTCCTGGCGACATCCTCCGGCAGATCCAGACGGTCCAGAATCCCGTCTTCTCCTGGCTGCAGTTCCAGCAGCGTCCGGGCTGGAAGCGCGTCCCGGCGCCGTCGCTTCCTGAAACTGAGTTGCATTCTGTCCACAGTATACGACCAAACTGGTCCCACTTAGAATACGTCGTTGCAAAATTTTCGTTGCATTCGCTACTTGACATTAAGACACTAAGATTTTATATTTGTCTTGTAGGCAGTTTGTTTAAGGAGATAAAGATCATGGCTATCACCAAGTACAATCCCTTCACCGATTCAGAAGAGTTCGTCCCGGGTATTCGCATCTTCCAGGACACGGTAAACCGGCTGTTCGCGGAAGGTGGCTCTGCTCGGCCCTGGTCACCCGCGGTGGACGTTTTTGAGACCGAGAACGAAGTCGTGCTGAAGGCCGACATTCCCGGCATCGACATGAAGGACATTGATGTCCGGATGGAGAACGGCACTCTCGCGCTCAAGGGCGAGCGGAAGTTCAGCACGGAAAAGACCGAGAAGGGCTATCACCGCGTTGAGCGCGGTTATGGAGCTTTCAGCCGCTTCTTCGCGCTTCCCGATACGGTGGATGGCGAGAAGGTCAGCGCCGCCTACAAGGACGGAGTCCTTACGGTCACCCTTCCCAAGAAGGATGTCGCCAAGCCTCGCAGCATCAAAGTGGAAGTCAACTAAGCCTTTCGCGGCGAGCGTGTTAAGTTGGGGTGGGATGCGCGGTGCATCCCACCCTTTTGCTTTTTCGTCCAATATTCAGAAGGCGGAATTGGTCCGGAAGGCGGAACTCTATGAATGCAGTGAAAACAGCCCTGTTGCTTGGCCTGATGAGCGCTCTCCTGCTGGCCGGCGGCCAGTTTTTGGGCGGCCGCAACGGATTGTGGATCGGGTTGGCTCTGGCCGTGGCCATGAACTTCTTCGGATATTTCTTTTCCGATAAAGTTGCCCTCGCCACCTATTCCGCCCAGCCGGTGACACCGGAGGAAAACTCGCAGGTCTATGCGCGAGTGTTCCCGATTGTCCAAAGCCTGACTCAGCGCATGGAGCTGCCGATGCCGAAATTGTGGCTGCTCCCCGATCCATCGCCCAACGCGTTTGCGACGGGGCGCAACCCTGCGCATGCGTCGGTTGCGTTCACGGCCGGCATCCTGCAGCTGATGAGCGATCAGGAACTGGAAGGAGTGGTGGCGCACGAGCTGGGGCATGTGAAGAACCGCGACATCCTCACCAGTTCCATCGCCGCCACTTTGGCGGCCGCCATCACCTTTCTGGCTCGCATGGCTTTCTGGTTCGGCCCTCGGGGTGACGACGAGGAGGAGCGAGGCGGCGCTTTCGGCGCGCTGGCGATGATGATTTTAGCTCCCCTGGCGGCCATGCTGATTCAGATGTCGATCTCACGCACGCGCGAATACGCAGCCGATGAGGCGTCGGCCAACGTCACCCGGAATCCGGGCGAGCTGATCTCGGCTCTTGGAAAACTGGATAACTGGTCGCGCCGGATCCCCATGGCCGGGGCAACGCCTTCCACAGCCCATCTCTTCATTGTCAAACCATTTAGCGGATCAAGCATAATGCGCCTGTTTTCAACGCATCCCTCCACGGAGGACCGCATTGCGCGGTTGCAGACCTGGTACGGACACGCACGGTGACGGCGGTTCGTGTCAGTCACAAGGGGGCCGGGCGCGTGGCGTCCGGACATCCCTGGGTTTTTGCGGGGGATGTGCTCGACGCCGGGACCGCTGCCCCGGGCGATACGGTCACGGTGGTCGATCCGCGCGGCCGCATTCTCGGCACGGCGCACTATAGCTCAACCTCGGAAATACGGGTACGCTTGCTGAGCTCGCGCGCGGAAGCCTTGGATCGTGAGTTCTTCCGGAAGCGGATTGTGGCTGCGCGTGAGTTTCGGGAGCGCGCCGTCGAGAATTCAAATGCCTACCGGTTGATTTACGGCGAAGCAGATCAGCTTCCCGGCCTGGTTGTGGATCGTTACGGCGATTACCTGACGCTGCAGAGCCTGGACCAGGGCATGGATCGAGCCCAGGATGAAATCGTTTCGTTGCTGGAGGAGCTCTTCCACCCCCAGGGTATCCTGGCCCGAAATGACGCGCCGGTGCGAAAGCGCGAATCGCTCCCGCTCGAGACAAAAGTGGTGTCCGGTAAAGTCCCGGACGCGGTATCGATTCGCATGAACGGGCTCGCCCTGACTGCCGATCTGCGCCACGGGCAGAAGACCGGAGTGTTCCTCGATCGGCGGGAAAACTACTTGGCGGCGGCCCGCCATGCAAATGGCGGGCATGCGCTCGACTGCTTCACGTCCACCGGCGGCTTCGCCCTTCACCTGGCTCCGCGCGTAGCCTCCGTGGAAGCTGTCGACAGTTCCGCTCCCAGCCTGGAAATGGCGCGCGCGAACGCCTCCGCGAATGGCATCGCAAATATCGAATTCAAAGAGGCGGATGTATTCGATCTGCTCTCGGGTTATGCCGGCGCCCATCGCAAGTTTTCGATGGTTGTTCTCGATCCTCCCGCGTTCGCCAAGTCGCGCAAAGCGCTGGAAGGCGCGCTGCGCGGCTATAAGGAGATCAATCTCCGCGCGCTCCAGCTTCTGGAGCCGGGCGGCATTCTCGTCACCTGCTCCTGCTCACATCACGTCAGCGAGGCCGATCTTCTTGGCGCGGTTGCGGCGGCTTCTCTGGACGCCGGCCGCAAACTGCGGGTGCTGGAACGCCGCACCCAAAGCGCCGATCATCCCATTCTTCTCACCGTGCCCGAGACCCACTATTTGAAGTGCCTGATCCTCGAAACGATTTGCTAACGTCGAAGTGATGTCAGCTCATTCCCATTCCCTGCCTCCCCTGCGCGCGCGGCGCGTGGACGAATGCGATTCACTGCACGAACTCTTCCTCGATTGCCTGCCGGCCTTTGGGGCACGCTATCTGCGGCGGATCTATTCCATCCTGGATCAGGCTATTGGAATGGGCGTTCCCCTTACGCTGTCGATTTCGGGACCGGTCACCGTGTCGGGACAGCACTTTACGTGGTTGATTCCTCTGCTCGAAACCGGCTGGGTGGCCTACCTCAGCACAACGGACGCTGTCTGCTACCACGACGGGCACCGTAGTCTCGATTCCTCGACATCGGATCCATTCCAGGAAGTAGCAATCTTTGGTGACGACGCGGCGCTGCGCGATGACCGCACCATCCGGGTCACCGACGTCGCCTTCGACGAAAACGTGCTGCTGGACCAGGATCGCTTCCTCACCGCCGTCCTGAGGCGCCCCGAATTCCAAAAGAAGATGACGGGCACGGAAATGCGCTACCTGCTCGGCTCCTATTACGCAGCGCAGGAGCGCAAGAACGCTGTTGCTCACGGGCTCCTATCCACCTGTACCCGGCTCGCCGTTCCCATTTTCGTCGGCGCTCCGGCCGATGGCAGCGTTTTTCTGAACTCCATGAAGCTGTGGGCAATGCAGCAGGCTGGCCTGGCGCCGCAACACAACTTCGATCTGGACCTGCATGCCGAGGTCTTTGAAGCATGCGCCTATCACCGTTGGGGACTGTTTGAGAGCGACGCAAAATGTCTGGCGACTTTTATTCTCGGCGGAGGCGTCCCCAAAAATTACAACCTGCAGCCTGAGCCGGCCCTCGGTCAGGTGCTTGGCATTCCCGACGTCCGTGGCTATCATTTCGATGTCCAGATCACCACTGCGCCGATCACAGACGGATCCCTTTCCTCCTGCCCTCCGGCGGAGGCCGTGACCTGGGGCAAAGTGGACAAGGACGTTTACATGCAAACCACCGAGAGCATGCAGGCCGACTATTCGGTTGTGATTCCTTTTCTGGTGAAAGCCCTGCTTGACAACCGCCGCCGCTACGAACAACTCTCCGCGGAAATGGGTGAGGAAAAACTGTTTTCCGAGCAGCCGGCAGCTAAAGGATATTTGCGCCCGCGCGCCGGGTACCGTCTCTTCGAACAGCGCGAACGTCTGGTCGCGTCCCTCGTGAGGTCCGTGCGGGATAACTCGGAGTGGCTTGCCGGCACTCTCGACTATCCCCTGGCCAGGGGCTAGGAGCGGCGGGCTTTCCGGCAGCGCGGCAGACGTGCCCCGCCGGCCTCGGCGTGTGATAGACTCTACCCCAATTCGGGGAAATTCTGGTGAGTCAAGGGGTCCGGGGCGTCTTCTCTACTTTCTGGGTTTACTCAGCTCCTGTTGTGCCGGCGCCGATTGCCTCGGGTCAGCGGGGTGGGCGCAATTGATATGGAGAGGACGCGCGATCGCTATCTCATCCATTCGATCGTCCACGCATCCAAGCTGCTGGATGCGTTTCAGACTCCCGGCGAGGCGCTCCGCCTCACTGACCTGATCGAACGGACGGGCTTCACCAAGGCCACGGCCTTTCGTCTCCTCTACACTCTGGAAAAGTGCGGCATGGTGGAGCGTTCGGGAGAGCATCAGTATCGCTCGAACCTCCGCTGCGCGCAGCGGCGCAAGTACCGGATCGGGTATGCCGCGCAGGAGCACGATTACCTGTTCTGGCGCGATGTTTCCATCTCGGTAGCCCGCGCGGCGGAGGCCGAAGGAATTGAACTCATCGTCGCCGACAACCTGAACGGATCGAAAGCGGCGCTCCGAAACGCTGACTTTTTTGTTCGCGAGCGAGTGAACCTGGCGATGGAATTTCAAGCCGATGAATTGATCGCTCCCATCATCTCCGCGAAATATCAAGAGGCGGGAATCCCTTTGATTGCAATTGAGATTCCCCACCCCGGCAGCACTTATTTCGGAGCCAACAACTACGAGGCCGGGCTGATGGGCGGCCGGTATCTGGCCCGGTGGGCGAAGCAGCACTGGGGCGGCGAGGTAGAGGAAGTGGTGTTTCTCGAACTGCCGAGGGCTGGTTCTCTGCCGCGCTCCCGGCTTACGGGAATGCTGGTGGGAATGAAGGAAGTGCTGCGCGAGTTCGACAATGTGTCGGTATTCTACATCAACGGCGATGGGCGCTTCGGACCGAGCCTGGAGGCGGTCCGGAAGCACTTGCGAGAACGCGAAACAAAGAAGACGCTGGTGGGAGCCATCAATGATCCGAGCGCCCTGGGGGCCTTGCGCGCGTTCGAGGAGTGTGGGCGAGCCTGGAGTTGTGCCGTGATGAGCCAGAACGCTTCGCCGGAAGGCCGCCGCGAGTTGCGGGCGCCGCACACGCGCTTGATTGGGTCCGTTGCGTACTTCGCCGAAAGGTACGGGGAAGGCCTGATCCGGCTCGCCATGTCCATTCTTGGACACAAGCCTGTCCCGCCCGCCGTGTTTGTGAAACATCAGGTAATAACTCCTGAAAACGTGAACCACTATTACCCAAACGACGAACTGACCGCCGGGATGGCCGGATAGGTTTCGCCCCGCGAAAAAAATCTGC
>Ga0105240_10016025_pt1 | contig 10161 bp, 7 predicted proteins | sample KBSC54metaG_FD_80426 | JGI IMG/M metagenome (GOLD analysis project Ga0105240, IMG submission 80426) | Corn rhizosphere microbial communities from Kellogg Biological Station, Michigan, USA - KBS C5-4 metaG | ecosystem: Host-associated > Plants > Roots > Rhizosphere > Soil | place: Michigan, USA... | reverse complement strand
CGATGGTTACAGCGCCACTTCTCGTTCATCCCGCCCACGCATTACGTATTCTGCGGCGACAAGAGTATCCTGCGCGCTGACTACCTCATCGATGACATGCCGAAAAACCTGATGCGCTTCGAGGGTCAGGGGCTCCTCTATACTGCTCCCCAGAATCATGGTGCTACCGGATTCTTCCGCGTGAACAATTGGCAGGAAATCGCAGAATTCTTCGCCGAAATCCAGAGCTGACCAATCAATGCTTACCCTCTGGCCAGCTCGGTCCGATCAGGTTGATACTCAGGATTGCACCGCCCTCGAATAGCGGCCCCGTCTCGCGCAAGAAAACCGGCACCTCTCCACCTTCAATCCACATATAGATATTTGGCGGCGATTTCCCTACCACCGGCGCAATCAGCCCCACGATCCCGCCAAGCTCGATCTTGATCTCGTACTGCAACCCCTTCCGCTCGAATCCGGCAAGAGAAAACGGCGCCGGACCCATCGGCCTCATCACCAGAGTCACAACCCGCGGCTTGGGTGTAGAAACCACCATCGAGACCTTCGTCTCTGCGGCCTCCGCGCTCAGGTTCTTCACCACCGGCGTGACCAGCCCATTCGAAAGATCAGGTGGCAGCTTCATCTGCTCAGTTGCTTCTTGCTCCTTCCCGTCCTTCTCCTTCCACTTCGTCACAACTGTTCCCTTCCCCACGTCGATGCGCATATCGAGCTGAGTCGGAAAGTACTGACCACGTTGCACATGGTGATCCGAAAGCAGTCGAAAGACGCCCTTCTGCGTGAAGACCGTTGTCTCGTCGTCGATCGAACCATCTTTGAAGTGGAATGTCAGTCGCGATGTAACCCGATCTCCGCGCACAACCTCGATCAGATCGCCATCGGCCAGCACCTGGCCCTGCTCGGTCGTCAGCGACAGAAATCCGTGCAGGGTTCCCTCTGGATGTCGGACGCGAACCGCCTCGCATAATCCTTGCACCCGTGCCATCTGCATCGCACAAACCAACGCAGCGAGCACAGCCCGGCATCGAAGTGTTTTTCCGGCACGGAATAACAGCGGCGTAAGCACTTCGCTTGTAGATGATTCGGATGTGTCTGCCCGTTGCCCGAAGCCGCGCTAGAGTCTGGTCGCGCTTTGCATCATTAGAGTGGCTTGAGCCATTCGGCTTGTTGCACACCCGTGCCATTGGCGATACTTATTCGGAAAGGTAACGGCGTCAGATTCGCACCTCGGACCGGCTGCGTCGTTTGTCAGGAAGGCAAATCCCCCATGAGCATTCCAAGACCTCTAGTTATCGCCGTCCTCCTTGCTTTGCCGGCGATGGGTTGCACAGCCCAAAGCACCGTCGCCAGTGCAGGTACCAGCACAAGCCCCACCTCCGGCGCGAACTACTTCACTCCCGCTGCCCCTTCTGACATTCTGCAGCGCTCACTCGACGAAGTTAGGATCACCGTCGGCAGCGTCAAGCTGGATAAGTGGAAACGTGGCTCGGTGCGCGACGAAGCGGGAAACAACATCGACGCAATTCAGCGCGACCTGCAAGGGACCCTCCCTTCGCTTCTTAAAGACGCCGATTCCGCGCCCGGAACGTTGACTAAGGTACTGCCGCTCTCTCGCAATGTCGATGCACTCTATGACGTCATGGTGCACGTGGTTGAGGCATCTCGCGTCGTGGGAACAGGCGACAGCATTGCACAGTTGCAGCAGGCTCTCAACGACCTGGAGAAGGCCCGCGTTGTTCTTGATAACCAGATCCAACAGACAGCCGATGTGCAGGAGAAACAGGTCATCGATCTCCGCACTACTGTTCAAAAGCAGGATGCATCGTTGCGCGCAGCCTCTGCTCCGCCACCCGCACCAAAATGCCCCGCTCCCGCCACCACGACGAGAAAAAAGCACGCAGCCAAGCCCGCCGCATCGACGCCCAGTCCGAATGGAACCGCAAAGCCGGCCGGATCTACACCGACTCCCACCAAACCGCAGTAGAACACCAAAAGAACACGGCAACCGAAGCTGCCGCGTTCCCCTGTCGCCTTGTGAGCCGGTTCGCTAGAAGTCCAGCTTGATTCCCAGCTGGATCTGCCTCTGGCTGTAAACAAAATTCGAATCGGCGTTATTCACCGTCCCGAAACCAAATGCATTCACTCCCGCACCCTGCGCCGGCTGATACACCAGTGTATTGGCCGGAGTCGTTGAACTGGCCGTTGTATTGATCGAATAGGCCGTTGCGCTCATGCCGGTCACGTTTTGATGATTGAGCACATTGAACATCTCGCCCAGCAGTTCAACATTGTATTTCTCGCTGATCCGCAGGTCCTTCTGCAATCGGCAATCGAGCACCGTCGTATTCGGGTACCTGAACGTATTGCGTCCGAGTTGAAGCAGGTACCCGGAACTCCCCGATCCATTCATGCCCGATCCCGCCGCTTTCTGGTTGTTCGCGCTGCCCGCTGAAGGCTGGGTCCCGCTCACCCCTGCTGAGTAGGGAAGGCCATTTTGCCACTGGAACACCGGATTCAGATGCCAGCCGTCCGACACGAACCGCGCCCAGCTGTTCGACTTGCCCGGATACTGCAACATGCCCCACATCACAAACCGGTGCGGCACGTTGAAGTTGGAGTTGCCGTAGTTCGCCCGTGGATTCGCAATCGGATCGTACCAGTTGTTCGTCGTCGGTGAAGTGCTCTGGTTCTGGTTGTAGTCCAGCGAATGCGACCACGTGTAGTTCGCATCGAACTGTGCGTATTTGAAACTGCGGTTCTGCACCTCGGCAATCATGCCGTTATAGCTGGAGTTGACGTTGCTGACTACCTCGGTGACATATCCGTAGTGCGTATTTTTGTATGCCTTCGAGTACACCATCGAATCGATGCTCGTTCCGCATGCCAACGGACCACAACCCGTGCCTGGATACTTTGGATTCTCAAGCACTGTCAGCGTGGTCTTATAGGTTGCGCTCGGATCGAGGTTGATGTTGACGAAGTTCGGCAGCTGGCGTCCCATCGAACCCATGTAACTCACTGACACGAAGGTCTTCTTTGCCAGTTCTTGCTGCACAGACAAATCAAATTCGCTCACCTGCGGATTCTGGAAGTTCTTCGCAAAGAAATCTAGGCTGGGCGTTGCGAACTTGCCCGCGCCAATGATCTGCGGGAACACCGGGACAGTGCTGCTCGGCGCGGATCCATACACCGACGGGATTGTGTACTGCCCATTCGGACTCCCAGCGGCTTCATATGTATTCAGAACGATGCCATTCGGGATCCGCCCGAAGTACAGGCCGTATCCAGCATGGACTACAGTCTTCCCCGTTCCGCGCGGATCCCACGATAGCCCAACGCGGGGACCAAGATTGTTGTTGTCCGCCGGCTGATTCGTGATCTTCGCATCCACATCCGGGAAAGGACCGCTGCCGTTCACCGCGACGTTGAGCGTCGAGGTGCTGATCAGCGATTGGAACGGAGCAGGAATCTGCTCGTTGTCATAGCGCGCCCCGATGTTCAGCGTCAGTCGCGGCGTCAGCTTCCAGTCATCCTGAACAAAGAAGCCGTAGTCCACCGTCGTCAGGCTGAACTTCGGTGTGCCGAATCCCTGCGTGAATCCGTAGTAGCACGGATATTTCGCGCCATTGCTCGAAAGGCCCGTCTCCGTGTAGCCGCTGTCGCATGTGCCTGTCGGATTCAGGATGTCCGCGAAGAAGTTCGAGAAGTACTGGTACGTATAAACGCCGTTGCTCTGGTAGAGGTTATTGATCGTGTCTTCATTGCGCAACACGTCCAGCCCGAACTTGATCGTATGTCCCTTATGCGTCCAGATCGCTGTATCGCCAACCTGTGTCTTCTTCTCTTCGGGATAAGCCGTCCGGAACGAATAGTACGGGGAGCCCGCGGTGAATCCGTTGTTGCTCGACCCACCATAGATCCCAAGCTGAATCGGAGTGCCGGTCGAGTTTGTCAGGTATGTCTTCGTAAAATCGCTAAACGGTTGTTGGCCTTCCCAATTCAATTCGCGGCCATACTGCACCCGAAGCTCATTGGACAGGCTGGAGCTGAACATGCTGTCGAGTTTCACCAGGCCGTAATCGAGCTTCACGTAATCCGTACCGAAAGTATCGATCGCGTACGTATTCGAAGCCTGCGTCTGCACCCCGCCCGGAGAATCCCACCGCAGACGATGAAACAGCGCGCTTACATGCTGCGTTGGCGAAATCTGCCAGTCAATCTTCGGCGTATTCAGAACTTCATCGCCAGTGCGCGGCGTGGGCCCTAGGTCGTCGAGAAGGCCCGGAGTACTTAGTCCCGTAACCGGAGATACAGCCTTGCCAAAAAGCAGTTGATCGAACTTCGCCGCCGCACTCGCATAGTGCGAAGCATCGCCCGCTCCGTAAAGTCGCCATGCCAGTGTGCATGCCTCGGCATTGCCCGGTGAACCCGTTCCGCTGTACTTCGCGCTCACCGTCGTCACGCTGCTCTTCGTCGCGCTCGATGTTGTACATGTCGCGCCGCCAGGCAGGCTGAGATCAGCCCAGTAATTGAAAAACGCCGACGGGCTCGATGGCTTCGCCAGCCCCGGAAAATTCCGCTTGAACTGATCGTATGCATAAAACCAGAAGAGCTTGTTCTCGATCAGCTTGCCGCCTGCTCCAAATCCCCAGCGCTTGCGCCAGTCGATCGGGCGATATGGGCTGTTCGGAAAGCTCGGTGTGCCTCCACCCGATGGCAGAGAAACGCGCGTAATCGTCGTGAACGGATTCAATGCTCCCCACACATTGTCGCGATCGTAGAAGTACATCTGCCCGTGCAGTTGGTTCGATCCGCTCTTCGTCACCGCATTTAACACGCCGCCGGCGGAACGGCCGTACTCAGCCGAATAGACGCCCGTATTCACCTGGAACTCGGCAATCGCGATCTGCGACGTCGAATAGCCGGCGCGCGTGCGTCCGCGCTCTTCCGAGAAAAACGCCTGGTTGTTGTCGGCGCCGTCGATCTCAATGTTGTTCAAAATCGGGCTGATGCCGCGAAACGAAATCAGGCCGAAACCGTTCGAGTCCGAAGCAGCGCCCGGCGTCAGCAGCGCCAGGTTCGACCAGCGCCCGCCGTTCAGCGGAAGATTCACAATCTCCTGCGTGGTGAGCGTCGAAGAAACTTCAGGCGACTCAAACTGAATCACTGGAGCTACTCCTGTCACTTCGACCGATTCCTGAGTCGCGCCCGCCTTCAGTTCCGGATGCAATTGCGTCATCGAACCCACCGTCACGGGCACGAGTTTCGCTTCGTATATGCCGAACCCGGTCGCGGAAATCGTCACCGTGTACGTGCCCGGTGGAACTAGGGGCGCTTTGAAATAGCCGCTCTCATCGGCAACAAGTTTGAATTCCGCGCCGGTCCCGTCGTTGCGCAAGATAACTGCAGCGCCGGAAATAACTGCGCCACTTGCATCCACTACCGTGCCCGCGACTGCGCCCTGTGTCGTGCTCTGCGCTCCCACAACTCCAGAGAACAGGCCGAAACTTAAAAGACACACCGCGAGCCATCTGAATCTTGAGATAAATTGAGCAGACATGAATCAGGCTCTCCCTGCTACAAGGGGAAATCAGAAAGCCTGAATCATTCTGTGAGCCGGAGCACAACTTGAAAGAAGTTTTTGTGAGGAGATAATTCCGCCGCCAGCACACTCGTAATCGAGCAGGTGCTTTCAACTGCAGGACTTACGGGAAAGATAACGGCCGGCCAGGTCATTCGCGTACACCCGGCCGCCACGCACCATGTGCAAAATCGGCCTTCTAACTTACCTCGCGCCCCGCTGGTCCAAGCACCGATCTCCCTGCAACTGTCCGCTGCAGAACCGAAGCTCCCGCTCCCGAACGAAGCAACGTCACTGGCTGAGCTGCCGGTGGCTGGTGCATCGTCACAATCAACGCATCAGCCGGCTTCTTGCTCGCACATATATAGGAGTGCGGTGTACTCGAATCAAAATAAACCGCATCTCCGGGTCCCAGAGTGCAGTTGTGCTCGCCGTGGTGCAGTTCAAGCTCGCCTTCCAGCACGTATAGAAACTCGTATCCCGGGTGCATGTGGGCCCGGGCCTCTTTCGACTTCTCCAACGGGATGAACTGCGCAAAATAAGGGTCCATGTTCCGATCCGGAACCATGTATCCCAGGCTCTCGAAGAAGTAAGTCGGCTCATCCACTCCCGTCTGTGGCAGCCGTACACGATCCTTGCGCCGATGCACGCGGAACATCGACTGCGGTTCCGTTTCAAAGAAGTAGGAAAGGTCCTTCGAAAACACCATCGCGATCCGCGCCAGGTTCCGGAGCGTCGGCACCACCCGCCCTGTTTCAAGTTGCGACAGGAAACTCGCGGAAAGTCCAGTATGCTTTCCGAGCTCGACCAGCCCCATCGATTTCTTCAATCTCAACCGTTTGATCCGCTCGCCAATATGCTTCTCAGCGATGAATTTCTCCGTAGTCTCAGTGTCAACCTGCGACTTCTGCGTTTCCTCAATTCGAGCTGCCGCCTCAGTCATCCGCCCTCCAAGGCATCATCAGAGCTGTTTTGCCCCGATCAAAACCTATTCCCATCCTACCAAACTCAACTAGTTGAATCAATGTGGTCAAATTCCCTCGTCAATACTGGAACGAAGATTCTGTAACCATGGATTCCACAGCCACTTCCCGCGTGATCCTCACCGGCGGATCCGGAATGCTCGGTACCGCGATACGGCATGCTCTCGCCGCCAAGGGCTTCTCCACCCTGCAACTCGTCAGACGGAAGACCCAGGGCAAAGACCAGATTGCGTGGGATCCCACCTTGGATCCTGCAATCCCGGACCCTGTCCCCCTGGAAGCCGCCAGGGCGGCCGTCCATCTCTCCGGCGCCAACGTAGCCGCACACCGATGGACTGAAAAGTACAAGCACGAAATCAGGGCCAGCCGGGTCGACTCGACCCGCCGGCTTGCAACTGCATTGGCTGCGCTGCGGCAACCACCCACAGCCCTCGTGATCGCCTCCGCCATCGGCATTTACGGAGATCGGGGCGATGAGACTCTCGATGAATCTTCCCCGGCCGGCGATGGTTTTCTCGCCAGCGTCTGTCAGGCGTGGGAGGCCGCTGCTGACTCGGCGCGTCAGGCCGGAATCAGGGTTCTGCACATGCGCTTCGGCGTGGTGCTGGGCCCGGCAGAAGGCGCGCTCCAGCAGATGCTGCCCCCGTTTGAAGTTGGCCTCGGCGCCCGCATTGGAAACGGGCGTCAATGGATGAGTTGGATCGGCCTCAACGACTTGGTCGCCGCAGTTCTGTTTGCATTGGAACGACAGGAAATCTCAGGCCCGCTGAATGTCACTTCGCCTAACCCAGTCACCAACGCCGACTTCACTCGCACCCTGGCACGGCAACTCCACAGGCCGGCTTTTCTTTCAGTCCCGGCTGGCGCAATGAAGCTCCTCTTTGGGCAAATGGCCGATGAGGCGCTGCTGGCAAGCGCTCGCGTCAAACCGCAAAAACTGCTCGATGCTGGATTCCAGTTCTCGGAGCCAAATCTGGATCAGGCCCTCGCAGCAGCCCTTCGAAGATAAGCAAGCCTTGCTGCTCTTCTGAACTAGCGCCGACCCTGAATCACGCGACCGGTGGGAGCAATCACGCTACCTTTTTTTTTGGCCGCCCGCTTCGCCGCAATATCGTGCATCTCTTGCCCGAGCTTTGACTTGTTGATCGCAACCTGCATGATCAAGCTGATGATGTTGCCCGTGATCCAGTAGAGAGCGAGCCCCGACGCAAAATGCCACAGTGTGAAGCCCATGACGGCAGGCATCATGATAGCCATCATCCTGCGCTGCGTCGGATCCATACCCGGCGAGGGCGTGATGTACTGCACCAGGAACATCGTTATTACAATCAACGCCGGCAGGATGTGCCACGGATCCGGCATAGACAAATCGTGCAGCCAGAACCAGTGAGCCTGCCGCAGTTCCACTGCGTTCAGCAGCACACGATAATAGGCGAAGAACAGCGGCATCTGCAGCACCAGCGGCAGACAACCACCGTACATGTTCACGCCCTCTTCGCGCATAACCGCCATCTGCTCGGCTTGCATCTCCGCGCGCTTCGGGTCGTTGATCTTCAGGTTGGCATACTTCTTCTTCAACGCGTCAAGCCGCGGCTGAATCCGCATCATCTTTAGCGACGACTTCATCGACCAGATGCGCGTAGGCAGCAGAATCACATTGAATATGACCGTAACGATGATGATCGCCCAGCCCCAGTTGTTCCTCCCCGGCCCCAGCAGATTGCGCAGCCACCGCAAGGCAACATAAAGTGGCTTGGCAATCACTCCCCACCATCCGTACTGAATCAGCGAACCCAGCGATTCACCCGTCGGCTGTCCATCCGAGCTCATCGCATGGACCGAATTCAGAATGTCCGTTTCCTTAGGCCCGGCGTAGAGGCGAACATTCGTCTCTCCACTCTGATCGCCAATTGCAAGACCGATCACGTCCGCTGGCTTCTTCGCGCTGTTTGGATCGCTCAGGTCGCTGGGCAAATCGATGGTGTTGTGGAACGTAACAAGTGTCGCCCGCTGCGGCGCCTCCGGCAGAAATGCAGCCGCAAAGTACAGGTCCATCAGCGCGGCGTACTCATAAGGCTGATCGATCGTCGCATTGCCGCTGACTTTTCTTGCCGCCTCTGTGTCCTGCTTGCCGTCGATCGACCAGGCAAACTGCGAATCCGTGTGCGTCGAGAAGGTTGTCCGCTTGCCCGCCGCCGCAATAAATTCCTCCATGTCGCCAAGCCCGGCCGGCCACGCCACCAGCGCCCGCACAGGCTGGCCATTCCGCTTCACCGTGACATGTGCGCTGACCACATAGGTGTTGGTGAAGCTAAACGTCTTCACCACATCCAGACCGCCCGACGCGTAGTGAAAGCTCACAGAATTCGGAGCCAGCACCTGCCCTGTCGTTGAGGGCTCGTAGAGCGCCGTATTTAGTTGATTCGTCAGGCCGCTGTCATAGGTGTAGAGCGAAAGCGGAAGCCCAAATCGTGCCGCGGCCTGCTCCTGAACCATGTCGAGCGGGTTTCCTGTCGAATCGACAAAACCCTTCAGAATCCAGTGCCGGACCTCGGCGCCCTTGTTCGTGAACGTGATCCTGAACTTTTCGTTTTCAATCGTAGTGGTCGTTTCAGCTTGCGCGCTGATCTGCGCCGTCGTACCCGCGGCACTTTGGTCCCTCGGCGTAGTTCCTGAAATCGCCGGTCCCGACGCGATCGCCCCTGCCTGCTGCCCTTGTTGACTCTGCTGCGTCTGCTGCTGCGCCGGCGGGGTCGTATCCGGCTTCTTGAACCACTGAAACGCCATCACAGCGACCAGAGCCAGTCCCATCAACAAAATGATGTTGCGAGAGTCGCCGCCGGGCGCGCCGCCTCCGGGGCCCTGCGAGTCGAGATTAGGATTACGAATTTCGGGCAAAGAGTTTGTCCTGTCGTTGAGGAGTGGAGCGCCGTCCCGAAATCCCCTGAGCGCCACCGCTATCCAGGGCCGTGAGGCACGCCTCTCGTTCTATGTTAAAGGCTTGTGCGGCAGATGATCGGCGTTGTCGCCGTTTGATTGCATATGTTTTTCGAAGGTTGGTACCGGATCCAGTCCCCCACGGCAGAAAGGATGGCACCGCAATAACCGCCATATCCCAAGTCCACTCCCCCGTACCGGCCCATGCGTCGCAATCGCGATCGTCGCGTACTCTGAGCAGCTCGGCACAAACCGGCATCCGCCGCCCCCGCCCAGCGCATGCAGCGCAGGAGACATCCAGCGCTGGTAAAACGCGATCAAGCCTAGAAGAATCCGAGTCATCGCGCCAACCCTGCCTTCGCAAGCGGGGTAGCCTCGGTTGTGCTGACGCGCGCGCTTTCGGCATTGGCCTGCTGAAGAATACGCACAAGCTCTGCTTCCAGTTTCGAAAATTCCATATTCAGCACAATCCGCTGAGGGTGCAGAATCAGATCGCAGCCCGCCGGCAGCAGATCCACATGCTTCCGCAGAATTTCGCGCATCCTTCGCTTGATCCGGTTCCGCTCATGCGACTTGCCCAACACCTTGCCCGCGGTAAGCCCCACCCTTGGGATTGAAACCTCCGATTGCGGAGCAAGAAACCAGCTCATCGAAGCCGAACGG
>Ga0105240_10016023_pt1 | contig 10162 bp, 7 predicted proteins | sample KBSC54metaG_FD_80426 | JGI IMG/M metagenome (GOLD analysis project Ga0105240, IMG submission 80426) | Corn rhizosphere microbial communities from Kellogg Biological Station, Michigan, USA - KBS C5-4 metaG | ecosystem: Host-associated > Plants > Roots > Rhizosphere > Soil | place: Michigan, USA... | reverse complement strand
GTTCCCAAGCCGGCGGCGACGCTGAAGCAAAAAGGCAAAACGATGCTCGTCGAAATTCCGGCGGCAAAGGGAGTGGATGTTTATATCTTTGCCGGCCCGACCATGCTGGACGCGGTGAGACGGTATAATCTTTTTTCCGGCGGCGGTTGCGTGCCGCCTCTCTGGGGTTTGGGACTTCAATTTCGCGGCGAAGGCACTTTTGGCGCGCAGGATTCGTTGGATTTAGCCGCCCGGCTGCGCGCCGGGCATTTGCCGTTCGATGTCTGGGGAGTGGAACCCGGCTGGCAAACCAAAACGTATTCCTGTTCTTTTGTGTGGAATACCAATCGCTTTCCCGACCCCGATGATTTCATCCAAAAGATGCATGACATGGGCTTTCGGCTGAATTTTTGGGAACACGCCTTCACCCATCCCAGCTCGCCCATGTACCGGCAGCTTGAGCCGTGGTCGGGCAATTACCAGGTTTGGGGCGGCCTGGTGCCGGACTTTGCGACACCGGCGGGGAAACGGATTTTTCTGGAGCAAAACCGGAAGGTATTGTTTTCCAAAGGCGTTGATGCGGTAAAACTGGATGAATGCGATGATCAGCCGGATTCCGCCACGCCCTGGTCATTCCCGCCGGCCAGTATTTTCCCATCCGGCCTGGATGGCGAGCAGATGCATTCCTTGTTCGGGCTGCTTTACCAGGAAACGATGCTCAAGCCCTACGCCGAAAAAGGAACCCGCACCTGGGGGCTGGTGAGAAATTCGCACGCGCTGGCGGCGCCGCTGCCCTATGGCGTCTATAGCGATTCGTACGATCATCGCTGTTATGTCCGCGGCCTGGTGAACGAGGGATTTAGCGGATTGCTGTGGGAGCCGGAAGTGCGGGATGCGGCGTCGGTCGAGGATTTATATCGCCGGATCGAAACCGCGGTTTTTTCCCCGGACACCGTGATCAATTGTTGGTACATGAAAAATCCGCCGTGGGAACAAATCGACCGCGCGAAAAGCAACCGGGGGGAATTAATGGCCGACCGGGCGACGGTGACCGCGGCCGTCCGGCGGTTGCTGGAATTAAGAATGAGCCTGGTGCCCTATTTGTATTCCGCCTTCAACGAATATCGTCTCAACGGCACGCCGCCGATCCGCGCGCTGGTGCTGGACTGGTCCACCGACCCGAAAGTGCGGGAGATTGACGATCAATACATGTTTGGTCCCGCGCTGATGGTGGCTCCCCTGTTTGCCGGCCAGTCAAACCGCACCGTTTATCTTCCCAAAGGGGATTGGTATGACTTTTGGACGCACGCAAAATATTCCGGCGATCAAACCATTGCGGCCACGAACGACCAGGAGCAGATTCCGCTGTTCGTAAAAGGCGGCACGCTCCTGCCGCTGGCGAAGCCGGTGGAATCGATTGGAACGAATACTTGCTTTGACATTACCGTCCACGGCTTTGGAGCCGGTCCCGCGGATTTCGTCCTGTATGAAGATGATGGTGTTTCCTCGGATTTCAAAACGGGCGGCCAGAACGAGATTCATCTTCATGCCGATCAGAACTCCCACTCGGAGAAACGCACCGGAACGTACGGCGGCACTCGCTACCGGATTGTCGATTGGCAGTGGGTTGACTGAGCCGGCCGCCATCGCTCCGCGGGTTTCTGCGACTTTAACCACTCGCGGAGCAATGCTCCGCGCTCCGCTCACGCAAAATAGGACATTACCCGGCTGCGAGATGGTTGGACAAAACCTTCAGCGAACGCCATACGGGAAAATTCTTTTCAGCCGCGGCGGGCCGTGCTATTCAAGGCACGCTCGCAAGCGACTTGTATGGCAAAATTATTTCTCGGGCTCGATTCCAGCACGCAAAGTTTGAGCGCGGTGCTGATTGATTATGACCGGCGCAAAGTGGTGTATGAGCAGTCCCTGAATTTCGACCGGGCATTGCCGCAATACGGCACGCGCAACGGAGTTCTGCCCCATCCCGATCCGCTGGTGAAGCACAGCCCGCCGATGATGTGGGCCGAGGCGCTCGATCTGTTGTTCGCCACGATGAAAAAGGACGGTGTTGGGCTCGCGGAAATCCTGGCCGTCAGCGGCAGCGGCCAGCAGCACGGCTCGGTTTATCTTAACGATCGAGCGGCGGACGCCCTGGCGGGATTGGATCCGCGAAAGATGCTGGCGGAAAATTTGCGCGGCGTTTTCGCGCGGGCGACCTCGCCAATCTGGATGGATTCCTCGACCGCAGCCGAATGTGGTGAAATCCGCCAAAAGATGGGCGGCCTGAAAGCCACCGCGGATGCCACCGGTTCGGACACCTTTGAGCGATTTACCGGGCCGCAAATTCGCAAGTTTCACAAAAACGAGCCGGACGCCTATGCGCAGACGGCGAGCATCGCGCTGGTGAGTTCGTTCATGGCGTCGCTGCTCGCCGGGAAAATCGCGCCGATCGATCCCGGTGACGGCGCGGGCATGAACCTGATGGATATCCGCAAAAAAAGCTGGCACCCGCAGGCGCTGGCCGCCACGGCGCCGGGCTTGCGGGAAAAATTGCCGCCGTTGGCGGAGCCGGGAACGATCGTGGGTGCGGCCAGCCGGTATTTCGTCGAAAAATTCGGGCTGAATCCCGAGGCGAAAATCATGGTCTGGTCCGGCGACAACCCGTGCAGTGTCGTCGGCCTGGGCCTGATTCGGGACGGCATGGCCGCGGTCAGCCTCGGCACGAGCGACACTTATTTTGGTGTGATGAAAACCTGTCGCACCGACGCACACGGTGAAGGGCACGTCTTCGGCTCGCCGACGGGCGATTACATGACGCTGATCTGTTTCAAGAACGGTTCGTTGGCGCGGGAAAAAATCCGCGAACGGTATGGAATCAAGGATTGGAACGAATTCGGCGCCCGCGTGGCTTCGGTTGCGCCGGGGAACAACGGCCGGATTTTGCTGCCGTGGTTCGAGGCGGAAATTGTTCCGCGCATGAATAAACCCCGCCTGCACCGGTTTGGCCTCGAAGAAGACGACGTGGCGGCGAATTGCCGGGCGATTTTCGAGGCCCAGATGCTTTCGATGCGGCTGCATTCGCAATGGATGAACGTGTCGCCGGACTGTATTTACGCCACCGGCGGCGCGTCGGGCAACCTGTCGCTGTTGCAAGTGATGGCCGACGTCATGAAATGCCGCGTTGAACGCATCGAGGTTTCCAAGAGCGCGGCGCTGGGAGCCGCCTTGCAGGCCGCGCACGGCTGGCTGGCGGAGGCGGGAAGCAAGCCGGAGTGGGAGGAAGTGGTCGCCGGTTTTTCCCAGCCGATTCCCGACAGCGAAATTCGTCCGGACCCGAAGGCGGCGCGGGTTTACGATCAATTGATCGAAAAATACGCCGCGTGCGAGCGGGCGGCGCTCGCTGAAGGCGGCGGCTGAATCCACCGCGGGCGGGCGCGGATTTTCCGCGGAGCGGCGGTTTGTCGGCGCGGTTCACCCTGAAATAAAATGCTGACTACTCGTATTCGGCGCGGTGCCGGGCCACGGCTTCGAGGCGGCTGCGAACGTGCATTTTCTGGCAAATATTTTTGACGTAGGTCCGCACTGTTTCCGCGCTGATGGTTAATTTGTCGCCAATCTCCTTATAAATAAAACCCTGGGCGAGCAGCTTGAGGACTTCGCGTTCGCGCGGGGAGAGATTTTCCGCTTCCCGCGGCGAATTGCCGACGAGGTGAAAGTGCTTCACCACCTTGCTGGCGATGTGACTGGACATGGGCGCGCCCCCGGTAGAGACGTCGCGAATCGCGGCGAGCAGTTGTTCGGGCGGGCTGGACTTCACCAGATAACCGTTCGCCCCGGCTTTGAGCGCGCGGAAAATCCGTTCGCTGTCCTCATAAATCGTCACCATGATGATCTGCATGGCGGGGGCGCTCTTCTTGATTTCGGCGACACATTGAATGCCGGACATGTTCGGCAATTTGATGTCCATGAGGACCACATCCGGGTTGGTTGCCAGGATCCGGGGCAACGCTTCCTCGGCGGAAACGAAGGCGCCCAGGCATTTTATGTCCGGGGCCGACTCGAGGATTTGGATGAGCTGCTCGCGCAGTCCCCGGTCGTCTTCCACAATGACGACTGATTTTTTCATGAAAAATTTTAGCAACGTCCGCCGGGCGAAGCGCGATAATTCGTCAGCCGGGAACCGGTGCCTGCACCCGCAAACGCAGGCGGACCGTCGTACCCGCACCAGGTTTGCTCTCCACCACGCAACTACCGCCGATATTTTGCAGGCGCTGGCTCATGTTGGAAAGCCCGTGGCCTGAAATGTTTTTCGCCGGCTGAAATCCACAGCCGTCGTCGTGGACGGTGACATCGAGAACGCCGCCGGCGAACTCCATGCGAATGGTTACTTCGCCAGCGCCGGCGTGCTTGAGGATGTTATGCACCGCTTCCTTTACCGCCATGCTGATGTTGTGCCGGGTCTGGCTGGAAACCTGGATTTCATTCGGCAAATCCATCACATGAAACCGGCAACGAAGCGGGCTGCCATCGCACAATTGCCTGGCCATCTGGCAGACATAATTCCCCAAGGCCTCGAGGTTGTCGTTTTCCGGGTTGACCGCCCAAACGGTCTCGTAAAGCGCGGACACGAGTTCGCGGGACATTTTGGAGACTTTGTCGAAATCAGCGCGGGCTTTTTCCGGAAAGGCGGGATTTTCCTGGGCCATGGCGCTGAGCAGGGAAATCTGGGTCACCCGCGCGCCCAGGTCGTCGTGAATATCGTGCGCGATCCGCAAGCGTTCCTGTTCCAGCGCGCGCTGCTGTTTAAGACGCACCATTTCATGCCGCATGCGGTGCCAGACAAAATAACGGCTGATGCCGAGGATCATCGCCGTGACGGCAATCACCATGACACCCCAGAACCAGGGAGTTTTCCAAAACGGTTCGGGCACAAAAATGCCGACGGAGGATTCGTCGCCGGTCCATTGGCCCATCACATCCAGGCCGCGCACGCGGAATTTGTAATGGTTGGCGGGCAAGCCGAGATAGGCGGCTTCGTGAAGGGTGCCCGAGCCCATGCTGTACATCTCGTTCCATTCCACTACCAGGCTGTCGCCGGGCGTGACGACCGGCGCGGACTCGAGCAGGTTATGCCATTCGCCATGGCTGGTTCGGTCTTCGTCGAGGATGGCGAAGGCCCTGATCTGCGGGTCCTGGCCAAATTTCACGATTTTGGCCATGCTCGGCCGCGTCCCGTCGTGAATCCAATCCGCGGGAAGTTCGTCGTTGGGATGGTCGGCGTGGTCCGCATCGAGAGGAGATTGAAGCAGGACGACGTTACCCGAATTGTCGGAGGTTTTCGACACGACCAGATTGGCGACGACATAAATGCCGACGGTTTCCGGCGGACCGGCCGAGGAAATGACGATCAGCAATCGTTTCGCCAGGGGCGGCACGAGGAGCGTTTCCCGGCGGTGCGTCAGCGTGGAAGTTTTTAACGAACCCGTCCAGCCGGTGCTCTCACCGCTGACAGGGTAAATGTTCTGGCTGATTTGATCGCCCGAACCGTTATAAAATCGCACGGTCAACGACATGTCAGCGGGGGCTTCATGCCAGGCGCTGTCGTAGCCCTCCAATTTATGGCGCAAGCGGAGCGGCGGTTTGCCGGCATTCGTGCCCGAGCCAAAACCGAACACGATATTATCCGGCGAGGAGCCGACACTGACGCTTTCCTTGCCGCGAAACGGCAGCGGCTTTCCATCCACGCGAACGGACTGGACTTCCAGAGCGTTCGTGAGTTCCGCCGCCGGCAAGCTCGCGGCCAGAAGCGAGAGGATCAACGCCGGCCAACCCAGCTTCCCGATGGCGGGGCGGAAGCTCGATTTCATGCGCGTCACTTTAGCAATCACACTCAAAATGGAAACAACCGAAAAAACGGGGGTGGTTTTTCATGGCCGGACGAAAGGATGCGCTATGATTTGCCAAATGCTGAGGCAACAACTAACCCGTCCGATTGCGGTTTGGCCATCCCCGTTTTCGGGGATGTTAATGGAATCACCGGGAGAATACCGTTGAGCGCAATTCGGAAACTGTGTTTATATTTCTTATTAAATGGATGTAAAAGCGATACGACGGGGACTGCGGTATCCCGGAATGGCCGCGTTGTTTGTCGCCCTGGCTCTCAGCGCCCATGCCACCATGGTCGGGCAGGATTCGTTTGAGACATCCAATTTCTCCACAATTTGGAGCCAGACCGAAGGTGTGACGATTCAAAAATCGGGCGGCGCCCGGGCGACGGGGGGATTTGCGCGTTTAAAGGCCGCGGGCGGCAAATTGGAGGGCGATTTCGCCGCCCCGGGCGATTCTTCCCGCGCGCTGACTGATTTCTCGATTGAGTTTTTTCTTAGAATGCAAAACGGCGAAGGCCGGTTGCATTTGCAGATCGAGGGCGCGAGAAATTCCTCCCATCCGGAACTCACTCTTGGTTGCGACGCAAAAAAAGGATGGGGCATCTCGTCGGGCACCAGCGGGGCATCGTGGCGAGCCATCGCCGGACTGAAACCAATAACGGCGGGCGCCTGGTATCGGGTGCGCCTGGTGGGCCGCGACTGGGGACAGACGAACGCTCGTTGCACCCTGCAAATATCCGATGCCGCCGGGTCGGCCTTTACGACGCCATCGATCAGGCTCGACGGTCTTTCCACATCCATGGCTCAACCCGCTCGGCAGTTTGCCCTGAACAATATCGGGGGCAATTCTGCCGTCGACGTCGATGAAGTCAGCCTGGCGGCCATAACGCCCTACAAGGGCGCCATCGTTCGGGACGTGGATACGAAGACGCTTTTCGGCAAGGTGATGTGCGGGTATCAAGGATGGTTTGGCGCCCCGGGCGATGGGAGTTCGGAACGCGGGTGGCGGCATTGGACCAAAGGTCCCGGGCCGTTGGCGGACGGCAACGCCAAGGTGGATTTATGGCCGGACGTTTCCGAACTGGACCCCGGGCAGCGTTTTGCGACCGGGTTCAAAATGGCGAATGGAAGCCCGGCCGAAGTTTTCAGCTCGTTTCAAAGGCCGACGGTGCTGAAACATTTTGAGTGGATGCAGGATTACGGCATCGATGGTGTTTTCGTGCAGCGCTTCGCCGCCGACCTGCAAAATCCGGGCTCCTTGGAACATTGCAATGCCGTGCTGGCCAATTGCCGGGCGGGGGCCAATCTCCACGGGCGTGCGTATGCCGTCATGTATGATTTAAGCGGCTTGCCGGCCGGAAAGATCGACACCGTCATCAATGACTGGCGCGCGTTGAGAAACCAAATGGTGATTACCGAGGACCCCGCCTACCTGGATCATCGCGGCAAACCGGTCGTGGCGGTTTGGGGCATTGGTTTCAATGATCATCGTAACTACACGCTGGCGGAATGTCGGCGGCTGATTGATTTTTTGAAGAATGATCCCGAAGTGGGCGGGTGCACGGTGATGCTGGGTGTTCCCTCTTATTGGCGCACCTTGAATCGTGACGCGGTGAGCGATCCCGCGTTACTCGATATCGCGGCAATGGCCGACATCATCAGCCCGTGGACCGTGGGACGTTATACGACTCCGGCCGCCGCCGCGCGTTACGCGGAGACGACGTTGAAACTGGACCAGGCGTGGTGCAGTCGAAGGGGGATCGATTTGTTGCCGGTGGTGTTCCCGGGGTTTAGCTGGCATAACATGAAGGGGGATCCCTCCGATCAAATTCCACGCGAGCACGGTCGATTTTTGTGGTCGCAATTTTGCGGCGCGAAGCGGGACGCCATCTCGATGGTTTACGTGGCCATGTTCGATGAAGTGGATGAAGGGACGGCGATTTTCAAATGCGTCAATGATGTTCCCACCGGCGAAAAATCGAAGTTCGTGACGTGGGAAGGGTTGCCCAGCGATTTCTATTTGAAGATGGTCGGCGCGGGTACGAAGCTTATCCGGGGAGAAACGTCCCTCGAGACCAGGTTGTCGTCTCAGCGTTGAGCGGGATTTCTCGTGGGTGAAGGCGGTTCAAAGTTGGTTTGCTGAGAGCATTGCTCTGGGCGTGGGCGGCTGCGAAGTTTCGTCCTCCTCCTCCTCGTCCTCGAAATCAAAAGCGAGGACGAGGACGAGGACGAGGGCGAGCACGAGGACGATGAGGAATCTGGGAATGCGTGGGGATTCCTATGTCTTAGGGTTCGGAGTGGGTAAAACACCTTATTTTTAGAACGAAAGTTCTTTTGCAGACTGGACAGAGTGAATCGAGAAGCTATTATTGATCTCGAAATCCACTGACAACGAAACAAAAGTAATTTATGCAGAACGAACAAAACGAAGTTTGGACGACGCCGGATTTTGAAGCCATTCCCACGAATATGGAATGCACGGCGTACTCCGAAACGCTGTAAGCTCTGAAGGTAAGAGATTTTTAGGAACGCCGGTCTCCGGATCGGCGGATGTTGTTTTTGATGCGCTGATCGAGAGGTTGGCGGCCACAGCTGTGTCAGTTCCTTCCAGTCTAATTTGCTAAAGAAGTCAGAGCCTCCTCACGTCGGCTCCTACAAAATTTAAATCCCCGAGTTTTGCCGGTACAACATTTCAACCGGATTTGACGAACTTCCGTTGAGTTCATTTTGGCTCGACTCGACGAATTGGGTGAGCCTTTCCCGCTGAGGCGAAAACTGACAAGTCGGGTCGGTCACAGCGGCATCCCCGGTAATCAAGGCGGCCTGGCAACGGCATCCGCCAAAATCCACCTCCTGGAACTCACACGTGCGGCACGGGTCGGGCATCCATTCCGTTCCGCGAAAGCGGTTGAACGCTTCCGATTCGCGCCAAATCCAGGCCAGCGATTTCTCGCACACGTTGTCGAAGCGCAATGATTTGATCTCGTGCGCCGTGGGGCAGGGGAGGACTTCGCCGACGGGATTGACCGTGAGGTGCCGCTGTCCCCAACCGTTCATGCACGGTTTCGGGCGGTCGCTGTAATAGTCGGGCACCACAAACAGGAGCTCCATTTTCCCGAGCAGCCGTTTCCTGGCGGCGGTGGCGATTTCGGTCGCGCGTTCCACTTGTGACCGGCTGGGGAGCAAAACCGCGCGATTTTTAAACGCCCAGCCGTAATACTGCGTGTTTGCCAGTTCCAGGCGTTCGGCGCTTAACTGTTCCGCGAGCGAGATGATTTGCGGCAGGCGTTCGATATTGCCGCGGTGCAGGACGGTGTTAATGGTCAACGGAAATCCGAACTCGCGGACCCATTGCGCGGCTTGCAATTTTTTTGCGTGGGCGGAAGTGCCGGCGATGCGGTCGGCGAGTTTTTCCTCGTCGGATTGGAAACTGATTTGAATGCTATCCAGTCCGGCGCGCTTCAATTCCTCCAAGCGCTGGCGGCTCAGGCCGAGCGAGCTGGTAATGAGATTGGAATACAGGCCGGCCGCGCGCGCGGCGGCGACCAACTCGACGAGGTCGGGCCGTTGCAGCGGTTCGCCGCCGGAGAAACCGACGTGCAGCACGCCCAATTCAGCGGCTTGCGCGAGGACGCGTTTCCAATCTTCGGTGGTCAATTCGTCTCGTTGCGCGGCGAGTTGCAGCGGGTTGGAGCAATACGGGCAATGCAGCGGGCAACGGTGGGTGATCTCGGCCAGCAAGCTGAAGGGCCTGGGCATCGGGCGATTCATGGCGCAGCCTCGTTTCCGTGCTGCATCTCGAGCAGATTGCGTTCGCGGAGGCGGTTGAGATATTCGGCAACTTGCGGGGAAATTTCCGGTTCGGGAATTTTGTAGCGCGCGGCCAGGTTCGCGACAATTTGCTGAAAAGTGACTGCGCCGGTGCAAAGCGAAACGATGGCGTGACCGGTCGGGTTCAGCATCAACACGCCCTCGGGATACAAAACAATCGGTTTGCCGGTGACTTTGTCGGTTTGGAGACGGGCGCGCGAAGACAGCTTCGGGCGCATATCGGGAGACGGCAATTGCATCACTAGCAGATTAATGCGCCGGCGGGCCCGCCGCAATGGAATCCAACAGGGTCCAGAGCACGTCGCATTTGAAGGACAACGCGCGGACGGCTTCTTCCTGGAGGGCGCGCGTGTTGCAATAGGCCAAGGTTAATTTCAGGCCTTCCTCGGAATCGGTGCGGGCCTGGGTCACGCGGCGTTTGAAATAATCAAAGCCCCATGGCTTGACCCAGGTGTAATATTTTT
>Ga0105240_10016022_pt1 | contig 10162 bp, 14 predicted proteins | sample KBSC54metaG_FD_80426 | JGI IMG/M metagenome (GOLD analysis project Ga0105240, IMG submission 80426) | Corn rhizosphere microbial communities from Kellogg Biological Station, Michigan, USA - KBS C5-4 metaG | ecosystem: Host-associated > Plants > Roots > Rhizosphere > Soil | place: Michigan, USA... | reverse complement strand
TTCAATGAACAGGGGGCCTGACTCGTATAATAACGGCTCGGTGTGCGAGGTTCCGCCAGTACGGAAATGCCTAAAGAGCCGCGGCGGGTTCCCACCGTCTTAGGACGGGTTCAGAACGGCCCGATCGCACGGCCAAGTGGGTCGGTTGTTTTTTCCTTTTTGTCGCTTCGCTCCAAACCGCTATAGATTTTGGTTCCTGAGTGCATCCCTCCGCTCCTGTTACTTGCGGCTCGGCGCGAGAGCCGGCCCCAGCGCAAGTTCCCGCATAGTCGCTTCGCTCCAATAGCCATCAGCACTCAGCCTTCAGCATTCAGCCGCAGATTTCCATCAATAAACACAAAGTGCACTTTCTGCTCTTAAATTCAATTGTTCTGGCTGAATGCTGATTGCTGACTGCTGAGTGCTTCCTTACAATCCCTTCTGTGCCCGACTCTCCGTTAATCCAAACGATGACTGTACCGCTCGAGGACAAGGGTACCCGCCTGGACCAGTGGCTTGTCTCTCAGCTTCCTGACGTAAGCCGTGTACGCATTCAGCAGCTCATCGAACAAAACAAAATTCTCATTAACGGAAAGACACCTAAGCCATCCATGAAATTGCGCGGCGGTGAGGAAATCCTCATTACCGGCCAGGTTGAGTTGCCGCCGTTGCGGGCGTTTGCGGAGGATATTCCGCTCGACGTGGTTTATGAGGACGAGAGTATCGCGGTAATCAACAAGCCGGCGGGCATGAGCGTGCATGCAGGCTCGGGCAAGGGAGAAGAAGGCAATCGCGGGACAATGGTCAACGCGCTGCTTCATCGGTTTAACCAGCTCTCAGAGATCGGCGGAGAGCTAAGGCCCGGAATCGTCCATCGGCTGGACAAAGAAACTAGCGGGCTGGTGCTGGTGGCCAAGTCTGATGTGGCGCACAGAAAGTTGGCTGAGCAATTCGCGCGTCGCGAGGTCAAAAAGACTTACATTGCTCTGGTTCACGGCTGGCCCAAAATGACAAAAGGGACCATTACCGCCGCCATCAGCCGGGATATGGTCCGTCGCGCGCGCATGACCACGCGCCGTGCGAGTGAGAGCAGGCCTGGCCGTGCAGCCGTGACGCACTGGCAGGTAACTGAACAGATTGAGGGCGCTTACGGCAAGTTTGCCCTGCTGGAAGTTACTATTGAGACAGGGCGAACGCACCAGATCCGGGTACATCTCTCGTCGATTGGCCACCCCGTTGTGGGCGACACTTTATATGGCGCTCCATCTCGCGTACCCAGGGCACAGAGTTACCTAGGTACAGCGCCGGAGGTTGCATCTCTGAAAAGGAACTTTCTGCATGCTTTCGCGATACAATTCCGGCATCCAATTACTGAGAGGCCGCTTTCGTTCCAGCAGCCATTACCGGCTGAGCTAAGTGATTTTCTCCGGCGAATCGGGGATTGAGGATTGTTTGTCGAAGACTATAATGTGCGAGAGAAGCCCTGACATGTACTTAAAAAAGACCGTTGCGCTGTTGTTCGCGCTCACTTTGGTTTGTTGCTCTGCGTTGGCGCAAAGCACGCCGCCAGCCGCGCAGCCACCAGCTGTCGGGCAGACCCCGCCGGCTACGGCGAATGCCGTTGCTCCCGGATCGTCGGCCTCGACGGTGGACGATACTCTTCCAGTGCAGACGTTCCACAGCCGCTCGGACGAAGTGAACGTCATCTTTACGGTCACGGACAAGCACAACAAGTTCATCAAGGACCTGAAAGAAAACCAGTTCAAATTCCTGGACAACAACAAGCCGCCCAGGCAGATCACGAACTTTTCAGCGGAGACGGACCTGCCCTTGCGCGTGGGGTTGTTGATCGACGCCAGCAATTCCATCCGCGACCGCTTTCTCTTTGAGCAGGATGCGGCCATTGAGTTTCTGCACCAGATCATCCGTCCCAAAACCGACAAGGCGTTTGTGTTGGCGTTTGATGAAGTATGGGACCTCACGCAGGATTTCACCGGCGATCTGGATAAATTAACCAAGGGCGTAAAAGTAATCCGTCCCGGCGGGGGGACCGCACTTTGGGACGCGGTGTGGTATGCCTGCAAAGACAAGCTGATGAAGGAAAAAGAAACCGGTCCTGTTCGCAGGGCCATCATTCTTGTCTCAGACGGCGATGACAATCAAAGCCGCGTGCTTCGGCAGGAAGCCATTGAGATGGCGCAGCGCGCCGGAGTGATCGTTTACACCATCAGCACCAATCTGAGCAATAACCCTGACGAAGGCGACCGCAGCCTGAAGATGCTGGCGGAAACCACCGGCGGCCAGGCGTTCTTTCCTTTCAAGCTTCAGGACGTGGCCAACGCGTTCCACGATATTCACGAAGAGCTGCGCAGCCAGTATTCCGTGTTCTATAAGCCCGACGGATTTGAGGCCAACGGGCAGTTCCGTCCTATACAGATCGCCGCGGAAAACAAGAAGTTCAGGGTCCGAGCGAAAAAGGGATATTACGTACCTCGCCAGTAGAGCCACATTGAATTAGGCAAAGCCCGGCGCTGACCGGGCTTTTTTATTTGGGCCCGGGCGTCTCAGCCCAGTCTTCTCAGCATTGGCTCGCGCAAGAGATTAGGTGGCGATTGCAACTATAATAAGTACTCAACCGCATTTTTATGACTCTCAAAAAGCACCTCTTCCTTTTGATTGTGATGTGTATTGCCTCGACTTTGGCAAGGGCGCAGCAACCGGCTCCTGCGTCCACTCCGTCGCCATCGGCTGGCGGCCAGCAGCAGCCAGATAATGGAAACAGCGATTCGAAGAATCAAAAGATCCCAACGGTCCGCGTCCGGACAGACGAAGTGAACGTGGTTTTCACCGTCGTCGATAAAGACGGCAAGTTCGTGCGCGACCTGAAGCAGGACCAGTTCAGGATTCTGGACAACAAGCTTCCGCCGCGGCAGATGATGAACTTTGCCGCGCAAACCGACCTGCCGTTGCATGTGGGACTGCTGATCGACGCCAGCAACTCGATCCGTGATCGCTTCCAGTTTGAAAAGGACGCGGCCTCAGAATTTCTCTACGAAATTATTCGACCTAAGGCTGATAAAGCTTTTGTGCTGGCTTTTGACGAGCAATGGGACGTAACGCAGGATTTTACCGGGGATATTGATAAGCTCCGCACCGGTTTAAAAGTCATCAAGGCGGGCGGAGGCACCGCGCTGTGGGACGCAGTCTATTTCGCATGTCGTGACAAGCTGATGAAAGAGCCCTCGAGCGGTGCGGTGCGCCGGGCCATCATTCTAATCTCAGACGGCGAGGACAACCAAAGCCGCGTGTATCGCCAGGAAGCGATTGACATGGCGCAACGCGCGGAAGTAATCATCTATACCATCAGCACGTCGCTTGTGGAAAGACAGACCAAAGGTGACGACGATTTGAGAAAGCTGGCAGATGCCACCGGAGGCCGCGCTTTCTTTCCTGTAAAACTGGACGATGTGGTTGCGGCTTTTTCAGATATTCAGGAAGAGCTGCGCAGCCAGTACATGATCTCTTACCGGCCAGACCAGTTTGTGGCCAACGGCCAGTTCCGTCCAATCCAGATCATGACCGCGAGCAAGAAATATAAAGTCAGGGCGAAAAAGGGGTACTACGTTCCCAAACAGTGAGTTCTATGTCTAAATGCGGATGGATGCGGATTAATGCGGAGAAATTTTCTACAAGCCGCAAATTTGTTCGATCCGTCTTCCCAGGGGCTAAAGCCCGCTTCATTTGGGCGATTACGGCACGAGTAAACTCGTGCCCTGACACTTGTCTCCCAGAAGTGAATCCGGATTCTCTTCTCGTGATCCGCGGTAAGTTTTACCGGCTTGCCGCTGTGTCATTCGGTGGATAGTAACCTTTGCGCGCCTGCACCTTATATCCGTCTTTTGATTTGACCTCAAGACGGCGAAATTTACCGTCATTCACTGGATTGTTTGAACTGAAGCCGAGCAGGTATTGGCTGCGCAGTTCAGCGGCAATTTCAGCAAAAGCTTTGTCCAGTTTGTCCGGACGGCTTACCGAAATCACGCGGCCGCCAGTCTGTTCCGCGAGATTATTCATATCGCTACGATTTGAAGGATACATGGGATCTGTAATCAGCAGGACATAAGCGACGGTGTCCGCCCTTTGCGCGGCTTCAATTGCATCCTTCAGCCGCAATTTGCTGCCCACGTCTTCGCCATCTGTAAGAACGATCATGGCTTTGCGTCCGACCTGACGGCTCAAAACTTCGTCGGAGGCAAGGTAAACGGCGTCAAACAGCAGCGTGCCCTTATTCTGGCCACCTGCCGTGGGCACGGGACCGGGACCTCCCATGGGCGACATGCCCACCGTGTTGGTGTTAATGCGGGCCTTATCGAGTCCGCCCCGGAGCAAATGCAGATCGCCGGTCAGGTCCTGGAGTAGATCAACGCTGATATCAAAGCTGATCACAAATGCCAGGTCTCTGTTGGTGAGAACTTTTTGCAGAAAACCGCTGGCAACCACCTTTTCTTCCGGCAGCATGCGCTCCATGCTCTTGCTGCTGTCGATCAGCAATCCCAGCGTAATCGGCACATCATTTTCAGTGGAGAAATACTTGATCGTCTGCGGCTTGCCATCTTCCAAGAGCTCAAAATGGTCTTTGCTAAGGTTGGGTATCAGCGCGCCGTGCTTGTCCTTTACCGTGAACAGCACGTTGACGACGGTCACGTTCTTGCGGAAGACCGGTACCTTGCCCTGGTCTTTATCGGGAACCTGGTCTTGATCTTGAACCTGGTTCTTGCCGGGATCTTTCTGCACAACGGGAGGCGCGGCTTCCTGCTGAGCAAACAGGGGCAGAGGACTCAATGCGATTGCAAAGACGAGTAATAAAGTCCGCATAAAGGCTTTTGGGCACAGCCTTTCTAATGAAATGTGTTGTGATCTATTGTATTAGATGCAGCCGAGTTGCCTCACACCAGCCGGTAAGCCTTACAATGTCTGGTGAAACTCGTTCTGCTGAAAAATCGCAACATTCCGGCCCCAAAAACGTTCTAAGTGGTAGGAGGAACTGATGCTTAGGTTGACCCTTGGGAAGAAAGGGCTGATTTGCGCCCTGGCGGTGGCAAGTTTGCCTGTTCTAAGTCAACAGACCCTTCCCGATGGCCCCAAGCCGAAGGAGCAACAGTCTCCCCAGAACGTACCGGACGCGCCGCAACCCAAGGCCCAGCAGCCGGGCCAATTCCCGGACACCGCCCCTCCAGCGCCGATTAACACACATCCAAGCGAGCCTGAAGCTGCGCCGACCCCGACGCCACAAGCGCAGCGTTCCACGCCCGGACAGGGGCAAAGCGGTGTGACAAGCGCACGTGATGACCTATACAAGATGAGCGTCGCCGTGAACTTCGTGCAAATTCCTGTACGTGTGAAAGACGGCTCCGGCCGGTTAGTCGGCGGACTCACTTCAAACGACTTCAAGGTGTATGAAGACGGCGTGGTACAGCAGCTCAAGTTTTTTACTGCCGATGCGTTTCCCCTTTCTGCCGCCGTGGTTGTGGCCACCGACTTGCCGTCAACAAGCATGAAGAAGGTGAATGAAACGCTGCCGGCACTCGTGGGCGCTTTCAGTGAGTTCGACGAAGTCGCGCTCTATCGATATGGCCACACCGTGCAGCAGGTTTCAGGCTTCTCCGGGGCGTCCAATATTTCCACCGCCACCGTGAATCGCATTAAGCGTCCTGGACGGGAAGGCGGGCCGCCCATGACAGGCGGGCCTTTCGGTGGCGGCCCGAGCATCAACGGCCATCCGGTAAATGATCCCAACGCCAATGGCGGCAGGGCAGGCGACGTGCAAACGCCGCCGCGCGAATTCTACGTTCTGAACGACGCGATTCTGCGGGCGGCCCAGGACCTGAGCAAACGCGACAAAACGCGTCGGCGCATCGTCTTTGTGATCAGCGACGGGCGTGAGCAAGGCAGCACAGCGGGTTACGATGAGGTAAAGCGAATCCTGCTCGCCAATAACATCAGCGTTTACGGGGTTGGCGTGGATACCGCCGCAATCCCGATATATGACAAGGCCAACCGCATTCGCGTTCCGGGCTTTGGTACCGGCAACATACTTCCCCGTTATGCTTCTGAGACCGGGGGCGATATGGTCGCGGAATTTGATCGCTCGGGAATCGAACAGGCGTATGCCAAAATCGCCGATACCGCGCGCAATCAGTACACGCTGGGCTATACGACGCAGGCGACGAAATCGAGTGCCTTCCGCACCATCGACGTGCGGGTGCTGCGCCCCAACCTGAACGTGATTGCCAAACAGAGGTATTACCCGCTGCCCCCGCAGCCACAACAGACCCCAAAGCCATAGGTTACTTTTGGCTATTTCTGCCGGAGTTACAGGATTTGGTACTCCGGCAAAGAGCGTAGAATTAGGTGCGCCCCCTCTGCAAGTCCGTTATGATATAAAAAAGTCTTTCAGCAACATGGCTGTTCGGAACCGCAAGCGAGCAGTTTGCGCCCACCGAGTGCTAGGAGAGTCTTGAGCTTTATTAACTTTGCCGCACGGGAAATTAACTGCAAGATCGTTTATTACGGCGCCGGTTTGGGCGGTAAGACCACGAACCTGCAGCATATTTTCGATAAGACGGTCGATAAACAGAAGAGCAAGATGATCTCCCTGGCCACGGAAACCGACCGGACACTCTTCTTCGACTTTCTGCCCCTTGACCTGGGGACTGTCCGCGGCTTCCGCACCCGATTCCACCTCTATACCGTTCCCGGCCAGGTTTTTTACGATGCCAGCCGAAAACTGATCCTGCGCGGCGTGGATGGCGTGGTTTTTGTGGCTGATTCGCAGGAAGAGCGCATGGACGCCAACATTGAAGCTCTGGAGAATCTGCAAGAGAACCTGAAAGAACACGGTTACGACTTCAAGAAAATCCCTTACGTCCTGCAATTCAATAAGCGCGACCTGCCCAGCGCCATGGCCGTGGAAGAACTGAAGCGCGAACTGGCCAAGAAAGATGAGCCAACGTTTGAAGCGGTCGCCTTCCAGGGAAAAGGCGTTTTTGAAACGCTCAAAGAAGTGGCCCGGCTGGTGCTGATTGAGTTGAAGAAGGGCTAAAGGCCGGCGAGTTCAGCGCCCAGCAAAAAAGCTTCGCCGCAGATTTCCGCAGACAAAAGAAAAATTAGCCGCGAATCAACGCGAGACACGCGAATCAAAATGGAGAAATGATTCGCATGTTCCGTTGTATTCGCGGTTTTGGTTTTTAAATTACTCAATTACCAAATTACCCGATTACCAAATCTTGTTTGATTCGATTTGCTTTGTCTCACCTCAAGCCCCAGAAAATTTCGACAAATTCATGGAATTACCACAACGGTAAATCCTCAAATGGGCTGCTGATAATCATCCTGAAAAGGCAATGAGTATGGTGATTTTTGTTTCGACTGAGAATTCTTAAAGCCGTGTTGAATAGGCCATGTTTGTTCTGTAGTCTTTTTCGATCCACGTTTTTTTCGACAGTGGATTTCCAGCGTATTTGTAGAAGGAAATCATAAGCGCAAAGGAGAAACCGATGTCGAACAGCAACGATAACCGCGTACTCAGCCGGATGGGTGCTCGTCAACTTACATCGGAAGAACTGGAACAGATCACTGCGGCCGGCGGCCCATTCACTCGCGCAAGTTTGACCGGAACCGGCACGATGCTCAGCACTGATTCAGACATGGACTCATAGCTCCCGTAGCGCAGTTCCAACCTGTGGACTGGTTGTGCCTGGACGGATTGGGAGAAGGCCAAACTGAAAAGGAGAAAGCTCATGTCCAACCACGATAACCGCGTGCTTATCCGCAAGGGAGCGCGTCCGCTGGCACAGAACGAAGTAGACGAGGTCACCGGCGCCGTTCTGCCCTCAGTTCTAAGCGTGCTCCGCACGAACAGTCCCAGCGGCTCCGACTTCACCACCGACGAATAGCCAATCGCGCCTGTCATAATCCGGCGCGACCTCGACACATTAATCCTGTTCAGGATATGGGAAGAAGAAATCAGAACGGAAAGGAGAAATGTATGTCGAAGAAGGACAACAACCGGGTACTCACACGCATGGGCGCCCGCAAACTCTCTGAAGAGGAACTGGACGGAGTGTCAGGCGGCCTGATTCCAACGCGTCTGAGCACGCTGGTAACCGGCACGTCCAGCAATCCCGACCAAAGCTTTGACACATAGCCGAAGCCGGCTGATGTGAGCAATTGATCTGCCTGAAACCCGTAATGGAAAGGAGAAACGCGTGCCGAAGGACAATGACCGGGTGCTCACCCGCAGGGGTGCTCGCCAACTTTCGCCAGATGAAATGGAACAGACCGCCGGAGCAGGCGCCACGCTCCTCAGCGTTATTGTGACCAATACCGCCGGCAATCCAGACCAGAGGCTGGATACATAGCTAACGCAGCTGCAATCGAAAGGAGAAAACCAATGTCGAACGACAACAACCGTGTACTCACCCGCATGGGGGCCCGCTCACTCACCGAGAAAGAAATGGAAGAGATCACGGGCGCGGCAAATACGCTTGCCAGCTCCCTTGCAACCGGCCCCGTCAATAATCCAGACGATATTCTGGACCAATAGCTGCCGTTAAACAGTACGCTTATGAAGTGCAAGCCATGGAAGGCGCGGGCCATGGAAAGCGCCTTCCTTTTTTCTCATGATCGTGAGCAATTTTTTTATCGTGGACAGGCCATGAAGACCATCGTGCTGGCTCACCGAAAGACGACCATACTGCCCCTGTTCGCTAATGTTTGAAGAAGAACTCGAAACCAAAAGGAAAATTTATGTCGAGCAAAAATAATACTCGGGTGCTCAATCGAATGGGCGCCCGTAAGCTAAGCGGGGAAGATATGGAAAAGGTCGTGGGTGGCGACCACATTACCCTTCTAAGCGCGATCCTCACCGGCGCGGGCAACGGCCAGGGCCATGACGTGCGCTCGGATACTTAGTCTCCGCGCAGAATATGGAAAAAGGCCTCAAAGTGGAAAGGAGAAATTCATGTCGAATGAAGACAATCGGGTACTCACCCGTAAGGGTGCACGCCGGCTGAGTGCCCAGGAAATCGAACAGACCAGCGGTGGAAAAATTACTCCACTCATTCTGCTTTTGACAGGCTCCCCCAGCGGCACGGATGAAAGCCCGGATCAGTAGAATGCTGCAACCGCTTATAAAAGCGAAACGCTTTCCTGAAACATAACCAGCGGAGCGCCGGTGGCATGCTGGCGCTCCCAATCTCCTTTCCGGAACAATGCCATGAAGATCATCGTGCTGGCGCACCCCAAAGACGATCATGCGGCCGCTGTTTGCTGGGCCCTGGAACAGGCCGGGTACCAGACCGCATGCTGGAGCGGTGTTTCCCCGGCCGAGCAGGACCAGGCTTCCCTGCTGATGGATGACCACCCCTACATCACCCTGGGAACGCACCGGCTGGAAAACGATGACGTGTTCTGGCTCCGCCAGCCAGACCCGCCGACAGACGGCCCCCCGGGCACAAAAGCCGCTGCATCGCCCCATTCCTCTTTCTTTGACGCGCTGGCCTGCATGCTGGAAAACCTGCCGGTCCGGTGTATCAACCGCTACTCGGCCTCGCGCCTGGTCCGGAACAAGGCAGTCCAGTTGCGCCTGGCGGCGGGGGTAGGATTGAAGGTCCCGGAGACGCTCATGGCGAATTCGCCGGCGGCGGTGCGGGAATTCTTCGATCGCAATCCTCACCAAGCCATCTGCAAGGCCTTTGCTACGCACGTATGGCAGCAGCAGGGGTCGACCGATATCTCTGTAACAGAGACTTTCTGTCTGGACCGTGAAGAACTGCCTGCCGATGACGAGATCTTCACGTATGCTCCCGCCATCTACCAGCAGATGGTAAGAAAGGAATTTGACGTGCGTATGGTGCTTATGGGGGAGCGCGTCTATTCGTTCGCTGTGCGCACTTCCGCCAATTCCCTCGACTGGCGCCATGATGCAGCCCTGAAAAAAGTTGCTGTGGAGCTCATCGCCACGCCTGCGGCGGTGGAGAGCAGCATACTCAGGTTCGCCGACGCAGCCGGCGTCTGCACTGGCTCGCTGGACCTTGCGGTGGACCGCAATGGAGAATGGTGGTTCCTGGAGATCAACGAGCAGGGCCAGTTCCTGTGGCTCGACGACTTTTGCCCGCAAGCC
>Ga0105240_10016016_pt1 | contig 10163 bp, 7 predicted proteins | sample KBSC54metaG_FD_80426 | JGI IMG/M metagenome (GOLD analysis project Ga0105240, IMG submission 80426) | Corn rhizosphere microbial communities from Kellogg Biological Station, Michigan, USA - KBS C5-4 metaG | ecosystem: Host-associated > Plants > Roots > Rhizosphere > Soil | place: Michigan, USA... | reverse complement strand
TTCAATCGTATGTGGAAGAAGGCGAGAGCCTTGCGCGATTTCTCGTAGACGATGTGGCGGCCGGAACGAAGGTGCTCGGCGAGCACAGCATGATCTTTGAAGTGACGGAAGTGGCGACAGTGCGACTGGCACATCGTCCGGGAGAACTGGCGCGCGCGGCGGTGAAATTGGGCGAAGAGAAGATCAATGTGAATTATTCGTATTCGGGCGTCGAGCCGGGATCGAAATTGGCGGTGGCGGTGTTTGGTGTGGACAATTTGGCGAAGGCGGCGGCTGCGCTGGATGCAATTGCGGCGAAGGAGCCATGAAGCTGAGGTTGCGCGCGTTCGTGAAATTGACTTAAATCTGTAAGTTCCCTAACCTAAATTACTCACGAAAAGTGCCGCTGCCGATTGAGCAGATGCGCGCCGCGTGTGTTCTGAGAGGATCGCGAAAAAATGGCTGATATGAAGTTGACGACGCGGGCGGAGGATTTCTCCGAGTGGTACAACCAGGTGGTACTGCGCGCGGAGCTGGCGGATTACGCGCCGGTGCGCGGGTGCATGATCGTGCGGCCGTATGGTTGGGCGCTGTGGGAGAACATCACGGCGGCGTTGGACAAGCGTTTCAAGGCGACGGGGCACGTGAATGCGGCGTTTCCGCTGCTGATTCCGCAGAGTTTTATTGCGAAGGAACAGTCGCACGTCGAGGGATTTTCGCCCGAGCTGGCGGTGGTGACGCATGGCGGCGGCGAAAAGCTGGAAGAGCCGCTGGTGATCCGGCCAACGTCCGAGACGATTATCGGGCACGCGTATGCGAAATGGATTCAGTCGTATCGCGATTTGCCGATTTTGATCAATCAATGGAACAGCGTGGTGCGTTGGGAGCTGCGCACGAAGCTCTTTCTGCGCACGTTGGAATTTTTCTGGCAGGAAGGGCACACAGCGCACGCGACGGCGGAAGAGGCTGAGGCTGAGACGCGGCAGATGCTGGATGTATATACGGATTTTGCGATCAACGAGGCGGCGGTGCCCGTAATTCCGGGGCGGAAGTCGGCGGCGGAGCGGTTTGCGGGCGCGGATCAGACGTACTCGATCGAAGCGATGATGGGCGACGGGAAGGCGTTGCAGGCGGGGACGTCGCACAATTTGGGGCAGAATTTTGCGAAGGCGTTTGAGATTCGGTATCTCGATAAGGGCGGCGTGTTGCAGCACTGCTGGACGACGTCATGGGGGCTTTCGACGCGATTCGTAGGCGCGATCATCATGGTGCATGGCGACGATCAGGGATTGATTTTGCCTCCGCGGCTCGCGCCGTATCAGGCCGTGATTGTGCCGATTTTCAAGACGGATGAGGAGCGGGCGACCGTTTTGGAGAATGCGCAGCGGTTGCGTAAAGAATTGGTGGATGCGGGCGTGCGCGTGAAGGTGGACGAGCGCGAAGGGATGAGTCCGGGATTTAAGTTTAACGATTGGGAGATGCGCGGCGTGCCGCTGCGAATCGAGCTTGGGCCTAAGGACGTGGCGAAAGGGTCGGTTGTGCTGGCGCGGCGGGATCGTCCGGGTAAGGAAGGGAAGTCGTTTGTGCAGCAAGCGGGGATTGGAGCGGCTGTGACTGCGGCGCTTGAAGAGATTCAGAAGGCGCTGCATGACCGCGCGCTGGAGTTTCGCAAGGCGAATACGGTCGAGACGTCGGAGTATGAGGAGTTTAAGAAGGCGGTCGAGAAGGGGTTCGCGCTTTCGTGGTGGTGTGGCGGCGGCGATTGCGAAGCGAAGATCAAGGAAGAGACGAAGGCCACGATGCGTTGCATTCCGCTCGATCAGGAACGCGGGGATGGGAAGTGCGTTTATTGCGGTCAAGCGGCGCACGATAAGGCGATTTTCGCGAAGGCGTATTAGGCGGATACCGTTGCGAAGGCGCAGCGCGCTACAGGCGCTAGACCCGGGCGCAGCAGGCATGCACTCCTACAAACCGTCCAGTTAACGACGTTAACTTATCGTAGACAGCCTGTTTTGTTAAAACTACCGCTGGAATGGCCAGGGTGCTAGGTTGGATGTGGGCGATCTGCCACGCCGCGTATAACTCCTCCCGCAGGTCGCTATGATCTTATGCCATACTCCGCGGAATCTGGTGGCTGTTCTGGCCCGCGCTTGAGCGAAAGAGGCGGGACGAGGCTGAAGACGCTCGTCACGCTGGCAATTGTTTTCGGCATGGGGTTCGGCGCCTTTAAGATCATTCCTCCATACTTTGCGAACTATCAATTCCAGGATTCGATCGAGACGGAGTCCCGCTTCGCGCTAACCGGCTATCCCAAGCGTAATCAGGACGATATACAGGACGAAGTCTACAAAAAGGCGCAAGACCTGGGGCTGCCGGTCACTCGCGACGACATCCATGTGGACATGACCGGCACGACCTGCGACATCTCCCTGGACTACTCGGTTCCCATCGACTTAATGGTTTATCAGTTTGTAGTACCATTCCACGACCACGCAGACAACCACACGATCTAAGATTCGCGCTAGAATGGCAACGCGCGTGATTCACGTACTTCTGGTACCGCGACCCGCCTGCGGTGCTACGACCGCTGCGTCCGAGAAGCCGGGCGCAGCGAAGCGTGCACGTTGAGACGACTTGGGGTCTAAGCGGAGAGAACGCTTTGCGCATTCGAATTACCCGTGGTTTTTGGAGTTCCCCGGCTGGAATCGCGATACTCGTGGTGTTTCTGGCCGCATTTGTCACGGGCGCCGGGGTGCTTACTTATTATTACGTGTCGTTCGGCAAGCTGATTGACCAGCGGCTGACGGGACAGATATTCGAGAATACGTCCACCGTCTATACCGCTCCGGGCCGAATCTTTACCGGTGAATCGCTGCGTCAGGCGGATTTAGCGAGTTACCTGTTGCGAGCGGGTTATCAGGAAAGCGATGTGCCCGGGTCAGCGGGCTACTATAAGGTTTCAGGCCCCGTGGTGGAGATACATCCCTCGCCCAATTCGTATTTCCGCGGGCGCAACGCTTTGAAGGTGATTTTTTCGCCTTATGGCGTCGACCGAATCGTGCAACTGCCCACCAATACCCCGGCCGCTACGGCTGAAATCGAGCCGGAGCTACTGACGAATCTTTTCGACAGCACACGTGAAAAGCGGCGGATCGTGAGATATGAAGACCTGCCGCCGGATCTGGTGCATGCGCTACTCGCGGCGGAGGACAAACGCTTTTTCGAGCATGGCGCGCTGGATTTCGTGCGCGTATTCGGCGCGGCGTTTTACGACCTGCGGAGCGGCGAGAAGGCGCAGGGCGCGAGTACGATCGATATGCAGGTGGCGCGCACGTTTTTCTTCACGACGCGGCGCGTCTGGAGCCGCAAGCTGAAGGAAATCCTGATGGCGGCCGAACTCAACGAGCGCTTTTCGAAAGAGCAGATTCTCGAGCTCTACGCCAACGACATTTATCTTGGGAATCGCGGGAGCTTCTCCATTCGCGGGTTCGGCGAAGGCGCTCAGGCGTACTTCGGGAAAGACGTTCGTGAACTTAACCTCGGGGAGTGCGCGTTTCTGACGGGAATTATCCGTTCGCCCAATCGCTATTCGGCTGCGGAGCACCATTTGGATCGCGCGGACGAAGCGCGAGACCGCGTGCTGGCGCAAATGGTGGACGACGGGTACATCACGAAGGATCAGGAAGATCAGGCGAAGAACACGAAGCTGCATTTCGTAAACGGTGGAACGAGCAGCAGTTCGGCGCCATATTTCGTGGATATGGTGAAGGACCATTTACTGGAGAAATTCTCGGAAAGCGACCTGGCAACGCAAAGTTATCGTATTTATTCGACGCTCGATCCGGATCTGCAGAATGCCGCGGCTGAAGCCGTGCAAATCGGGATGGCGAACGTGGATAAGCTGCTCGCGCGGCGTTATGCGCTCTGGAAAAAGCGCGGAGAGGCGGTGCCGAAGCCGCAGGTGGCATTGGTGGCGCTCGATCCGAAGACGGGCGAGATCCGCGCCCTTGTCGGAGGACGCAACTACGGCGAAAGCCAACTGAATCATGCTCTCGCTCGCCGGCAGCCGGGTTCGGTTTTCAAGCCGTTCGTGTATGCGGCGGCATTCAACGATTCGATTCAGAACGAAGAGCCGATCGTGACGCCGAGCACGACCGTAGACGACGTTCCGACGACATTTGAATTTAACAATCAAGAGTACACACCGAATAATTACGGCGAGGAGTTCTACGGCACGGTAACGGTGCGCGACGCGCTGATGCGCTCGCTGAACGTGGCCACTATCAAAGTGGCGGAGATGATCGGCTATCAGCGCGTCGTGGACATGGCGCGGCAAATGGGCGTACAGGACAACCTGATGGCGACACCCGCTCTGGCACTAGGTTCTTACGAGATGACACCTATCGAAGTGGCAGCGGCGTACACGGGCTTTGCAGATGGGGGCGTGCGAGCGGAGCCGCTCTTCATACGCAACGTGGTGGACGATCAGGGGAATACGGTTGAGACGAATACGCCGCAAACGCGACTGGTGCTCGACCCGCGGGTTTCGTTCCTGGTCACGAGCTTGCTGGAAGATGTGATTAATCACGGCACGGGCTATCCGGTACGCGCGATGGGTTTCGAGGCGCCGGCGGCAGGCAAGACGGGCAGTTCACATGATGCCTGGTTCTCCGGCTATACATCCAATTTGCTCTGTGTGGTTTGGGTCGGATTCGACGATAACCGCGACGTCGTCCTTACCGGCGGACAACTCGCGGCCCCGATCTGGGGCGAGTTCATGAAGCGAGCCGTTGCTCTGCCGGAGTACCACAACACAACAAATTTCGAGCCGCCGGATGGAGTGGTGGAGCAGGAAATCGATCCTGACACCGGTATGCTGGCGGCACCAGCTTGCCCGAAGATGGTGCCGGAGTATTTTCTGTCGGGGACGCAGCCGACACAGTATTGCGACTCTGCGAATACTGCCGGACAAGGGAATGGTCCCGGTGAATGGCTTTCACACCTTTTCGGGGGCGGTGGTAATCCTCCTCCGCCTCCGGCGCAGGGCAGCGCGCCAGTTCCGAATCACCAGCAGACTGTGACGGGCTCGCCACCTTCCCAGCAGACTCCGCCTGCCGAAGCCGCGCAAACGGAGGAACCGAAGGAGAAGAAAAAGAGCGTTCTCGGCAAGATATTTGGTATCTTTGGTGGAGACGACAAACAGCCTGCGGACAATTCAAAGCCACAGCATTAGGGGAGTATCCGCCGGCTTCAGGTCCCGTTGTGGCAAAAGGAGAAGGGCTATGAGGAATCTTGCCCTCTTCGCCGTTCCCGCAGTACTCATTTTCACACTATCCACGCATTCCCAGGAAAACGCCCGTGCGTCTGTGAGCCAGACGTCGGCATCCGCCGCGCCAGCAATGACGGCTGAACAGACCGCTGAAATGCATGCGGACATTCTGATGGCTCGCAAGGAATACGCCGCCGCGATTGACGCATATCTCTCGATCGCCCGGGATCGCAAATTACCTACGGAAGAGCATAGAAGCTTCTTCGGGCGTCTTTTTAGCGGAAGCGGTGAACCGAAGAGCGACGCAGCGCAGCGACGTAATGACGCTGTCCTCTTCAACAAGTTGGGCGTCGCCTATCAGGAGTTGGGCGGAAACGACGCGGCCGAGTCGTATTACAAGCGGGCCGAAGCCGCGGATAAGACGTTTGCGACGCCCGTGAATAACCTGGGAACGCTGGAATACGGCCTGCACCACTATTCGAAGTCGGTGAACTACTACAAGCGTGCGCTAAGGATGGGCGCTTCCGAGGCGACCGTCTACAGCAATCTCGGGTATGCGTATTATTCGGCGAAAAAGTACGAATTGGCGATGGACTCGTTCAACAAGGCGCTCGCGATTGATCCGACTATTTTCGACAACCACAGCGGCTCCGGCGGGTCGATCATGCAGCAGCGGTCTGCGCCCGATCCCGGAACGCTGAATTTCTTCCTGGCGAAGGCTTATGCACGGCTGGGCGATGCCGAGCACGCAGCGCACTATCTGAAACTTGCCCGCGACTATGGCTATAAGGACATGCCGTCGGTGAGCAAAGACAAGGATTTTGCGACGGTAATCAAAGATCCGCGCGTACAGGATGTGTTGCACAATCGGCCGTCGTTCACGGATGCGGACTCAAAGCCCGTGGCGAACTGACCTAAGGTCCCCACGCGCACGAAGGATTGGCTCCTTCGGACGCGCTTCTTGCTATAATCCAAGCCCGACATGCATTTTCGCACATGGCGGCGACTGCTCCTTCGTGCGTGTGTATCGACATGCGGATTGTTTTGTCTTGTAGTCGCAACTGCGGCGCTGCATGGCGCGCAGACCGCCCCGTCCGCTGCACCTTCTTCCGCAACCGCATCTTCGCAGATTGTTCAGCTTCGCATCGATGGTGAAATTGAGCCGATTCTCGCGGAATACCTTCTCAACGGCATCCAGCAAGCGAACCGCGAACATGCCGCGCTGATCCTCATCACGATTGACACTCCGGGCGGACTTGACACGTCAATGCGCCAGATCGTGCAAGCGATCCTGCAATCGAATGTGCCGGTGGTGGGATACGTCTCGCCGACGGGCGCGCGCGCGGCATCGGCGGGATTTTTTATTTTGATGTCGACAGACGTAGCGGCAATGTCTCCTGGAACCGAGACGGGAGCGGCTTCGCCGATCATGGAAGTCGGCGGGCAAGTGGTGCAGATCGATCCGACGCTGAAGAACAAGATTTTCAACGATGCGACAGCGTTTTTGCGCAGCTATACGGGCGCGCGGGGACGGAACGTCCAATTAGCTGAGACGGCCGTAACGGACGCCAAAGCGTTCAGCGCGCCGGAGGCGCTTGACGGCAAACTAATCGACCTCGTGGCGGGCTCGCAGAACGAACTGCTTTCGCAGCTCAACGGGCGAACGTTCAAACGACTGAATGGCACGACGGCTCAAATCTCGCTGACGAATCCCGTGGTGACGCAGATCAATATGACGGGGCGCGAGACGTTTCTTTCCTGGGTCGTGGACCCGGACGTTTTTTTCATCCTGCTGATCGTCGGAGTGCTTGGGTTATACACGGAATTCACGCATCCGGGCATTTTTGCGCCCGGCGTGATCGGAGCGATTTGTCTGGTGCTGGCGCTTTTTGCGATGCACATGCTGCCGATCAACCTTGCCGGCCTGGCATTGCTCGCGCTGGCCATGGCGCTGTTTGTACTTGAGGCGAAATTTCCGACGCATGGCATTCTGGGCGTGGGAGGCGTGGTAGCAATGGTACTCGGCGCGCTGATTCTGATTCGCACGCCAATGACAGGCATGGGGGTTAGCTTGAGCGCGGCGCTTGGCGTGGCGATACCGTTTGCGGTGATTGTGATTGTTTTGGCGAGGCTTGTGCTGCGTTCTCGGAACTGGAAGCAATCGACCGGCAGGGAAGAGCTAATTGGGGAAGAGGGCGAAGTTACAGATCCGGCAGCCGCGGAAGGGATCGGCCTGGTTCGAATACATGGGGAAATCTGGCGAGTGGCGATACCGGGGAACCAGAGCCTGACAAAGGGACAGCGAGTCCGCGTAAAGGGAATTCACGGGCTTACACTGGAAGTCGAGCCGGTGAAAGCTGCTCCGGCAGTTTCCTGAGTGACTGTGATTTTCGAGGAAGTGTGAGTCTGGGTGTGCGGCACTCGCCCGGAGGAGGATATGAACTTGGACTTCGTCACGATCATTATCGTCGCAGCGGTGATCATCTTCTTGTTCTGGCTGATGAATTCCGTCTACGTGATCAAAGAGTGGGAGCGGGGCGTCGTCTTGCGATTGGGCCGGATGCTCCCCGAACCGAAACCGGCAGGGCTTCAACTTGTGCTCTATCCCATAGACAAACTCACGCGCATTTCGCTGCGCGTGGAAACGCTGGATGTGCCGCCGCAGGACGTGATCACGCGGGACAACGTCTCCGTGAAGGTAAATGCGGTGTGCTATTTCCGCGTGGTCGATGCGAACCTGGCGCTTTCGCAGGTGCAGAACTATCTCTACGCGACGTCGCAACTGGCGCAGACGAACTTGCGTTCGGTGGTGGGGCAGTTTGAACTGGACGAGATTCTCTCGGAGCGCGAAAGGGTAAATGAGAAGTTGCAAGTAATCCTTGACCAGGATACGGAGCCTTGGGGTATCAAGGTAACGAAGGTTGAGGTGAAGCAGGTCGATATTCCGGAGTCGATGCAGCGCGCGATTGCGAGGCAGGCAGAGGCAGAACGCGAGCGCCGCGCTAAAGTGATCGCGGCGGAAGGCGAATTTCAAGCTGCAACAAGACTGTCGGAGGCTGCGGCAATAATGGAAAAGGAGCCTGCGTCGATTCAACTACGGTATTTGCAGACGTTGGTCGAAATCGGCGTGGAGAAAAATACTACTGTGGTATTTCCACTGCCCATCGATATTATTTCACAGTGGTTGAAGAATGCGGGAGGCAGCGGCAAGCTGAATGGCAACGAACGGTAAACGCGGCGGCGATCGCGTCCTCGAAAGCAGGCATCTGATAGGGCTATTTCTCGGCGTGGTGCTGCTTTGCGGCGTATTCTTCACGCTCGGATACGTGATGGGCCGCACGCAATACGCCGGTGCGGTTCACGTGGAGGCGGTCGCGCACGCTGCGCCGGCTCCCGCGAGAGACACTTCTAAGAGCACGAGCGCCGCGGCTCCGGTGCCCTCGGAGTGGGATTTTTATCCAAAGAGGGATAGCGCCAAGACAAAAGACGATGTGATTCCCGCGAAACCGGAACCAACTCCGCAGCTTGAGACTGTGGCTGAAAATCCCGCTCCTGAACCGGCCGCGACTCCGCCCGAGCCGGTCGTGTTTTCGACGAAAGCACACACGACGCCGCCTCCGTCCGCTACTCACGTGGCGAAGGCGTCGATTATTTTGCAGGTAGCCGCGCTGCGTCATCAAAGCGACGCTGTGCAAATGTCGCGGCTGCTTCGCAAAAAGCACTTTCCCTCGTTCGTCCCCACGCCGCCCCGTGGCGAAACGCTTTATCGCGTGCAGGTCGGTCCTTATGCCGATGAGCGCGCGGCGGATGCGGCAAAAGCTGCCCTTGACCGCGCCGGATTCAAAGCTATCATTAAACATTAGACCGAACATTGAGTGTTGCCGCCAAAACAGCGGACGCAAAGGCGCCGCTTGCTGCGCCGCATTCCAACCTTGTTGCGCAACAAATGAATTTCTCCTGGCACGTGCGGCTGGTGCTCGCGCTGGCCAGCGGTGCGCTGCTCGCGCTCGCCTTTCCTAATTACAATTTGCCTTTGCTCGCGTGGGTTGCGGTGTCCATGCTGATTCTGGCGTCGTATGGTGCGCGGCCTGCCGTTGCGTCGCTTTATGGCTTCGCGCATGGAATGGTTTTCTTTCCAATGTGCCTGCCGTGGATGGCGACAGTGATGCAGCAATACGGCAACGTAAATCCACTGCTTTCGGTCGGGATACTTGGGCTAGTGGGCATCACCGGAGGGATTCTTGTCGCAATATTTTCTTGGGGGGTAGCGTTCGTTGGACGCAAGGGCGCGTTTGCAGCGTGCCTTGCGGCGCCTTTTTTGTGGGTTGCGGTGGAATTTTTGCGCGGGCATCTGCCGATTTTCGCGTTTCCATGGAACCTGCTCGGTTACGCCGCGAGCGACAGCGTGGCGTTTTTGCAAATTACGACGATTACCGGCATTTGGGGACTGAGTCTTCTGATTGCAGCGTTCAATGCGCTGCTTGCTTACGCGATCCTTTCGGGCAGGCATCGCGCGTGGAAAGCGGCGATTGCGTCTGCGGCGGCACTGATCCTGATTGGCGTGGGCGGATCGTACTTTGTTCCGAGGGCTGAGCCGCATCACGTGGCGCATCTGGTGCAGACGAACTTCCCGCAATACGAACAATATCCTCCCAACTGGGACGCGACTCACGTGAACGATCTCAATCAGCTTGCGCAAATTGGGATCGACGCGGCGAAACGCGATCCCGGTGTAATCATCTGGCCCGAAGCTCCCGCGCCGCTCAGCCTGCAGGACCCTTTTTTCGCGCAGCGTGCCACGGCGATGGCGCAGGAAGCGGGCGTTCCGGTGCTTTTGGGCGTCGAGGATTGGAAGAAAACGGCAGCGGGGAAATGGTACGCAACGAACAGCGCCGTGCTGCTTGGCGCGACCGGG
>Ga0105240_10016015_pt1 | contig 10164 bp, 9 predicted proteins | sample KBSC54metaG_FD_80426 | JGI IMG/M metagenome (GOLD analysis project Ga0105240, IMG submission 80426) | Corn rhizosphere microbial communities from Kellogg Biological Station, Michigan, USA - KBS C5-4 metaG | ecosystem: Host-associated > Plants > Roots > Rhizosphere > Soil | place: Michigan, USA... | reverse complement strand
GTCGCCAAGAAGACGGACGACCGACTCATCGGAGCGACGGTCAACGGAACAGGCAGCTTAGTGATGCGGGCCGAGAAAGTCGGTTCAGAAACGCTGCTCGCCCGAATAGTTGGTATGGTGTCGGAGGCTCAGCGCAGCCGCGCGCCGATCCAGAAGCTCGCCGACCTTGTAGCGGGATATTTCGTGCCCATCGTGATCGGCATCGCGATCGTTACTTTCGCCGTTTGGTCCCTGGTGGGTCCGGAGCCGCGCTTGGCGCATGCCCTGGTCAACGCGGTGGCCGTCCTAATCATAGCGTGCCCGTGTGCTCTCGGACTGGCCACGCCCATGTCGATCATGGTCGCGACCGGCAAAGGCGCCTCCGTGGGCGTCCTCTTCAAGAACGCCGAAGCCATCGAAGTGTTGCGCAAGGTCGATACGCTGGTAGTCGACAAAACGGGGACGCTCACGGAAGGCAAGCCGAAGCTGACCAAGATCATGGCGGTATCGGGCGTGGATGAAGCGGCGCTTCTTCGTTGGACTGCCAGCATCGAACGCCAAAGCGAGCACCCGCTGGGTGCTGCCATCATGGCCGCGGCCAAGGACCGCGGGCTCGAGCTCTCGGCCGTCACTTCCTTCGATTCCACGACGGGTCAGGGTGTCCGCGGCATCGTCGAAGAGCGACAAATCGCAGTCGGAAACCGGGCACTGCTTGACTCGATCGGCGCCGCTCCAGGGACGCTCGCGGACGAAGCCGACGCGCTACGCCGAGAGGGCCAAACCGTGATTTTCGTCGCCGTAGACGGCAAGGCCGCGGGCATCTTGGCGATTGCCGACCCAGTCAAGGAGAGCACGCCCGAAGCTATCCGGTCGCTCCACGGCGAAGGTTTGCGCATCGTGATGCTGACAGGTGACACGCGGGCCACCGCCGAAGCCGTGGCAAAGCGTCTGGGAATTGACGAAGTGATCGCAGACGTACTGCCCGACCAAAAGGCCGACGCGATCAAGCGCCTCCAAAAGGAAGGCCGCATCGTTGCGATGGCCGGCGACGGCATCAACGACGCACCTGCTCTAGCGCAAGCGGAAGTCGGAATCGCAATGGGAACCGGCACCGACGTTGCCATGGAAAGCGCTGGCGTCACGCTGGTGAAGGGAGATCTGCGCGGCATCGTGCGGGCACGCACCATCAGCCGCCTCACGCTCGCGAACATCAAGCAGAATCTATTCTTCGCGTTCATCTACAACTCACTCGGGATCCCGCTGGCAGCGGGCGTCCTCTACCCCGTGTTCGGTTGGTTGCTCAGCCCCATGATTGCGGCGGCCGCGATGAGCTTGAGCTCGGTGTCGGTGATCATGAACGCCCTCCGGCTGAAGCGAGCCGCAGTGTGAGCCGAGCGGGTGCGGCGGGCTCAGAGTAGCTTCGCGATCGCGTCAATCGCTTTCAGTCCGTGGCCAAAGCGAGCCATCGCGTCTCGATTTGCCGATAGTGCTCCGTAGCAGAGGTAACGCAACTTGAGATCTGCAACTCGCCGAAACGCGGGCCTGGCTAGCTGGGCCCGCACTTGTTCTTCGCGGTCATCCGGGGCAACCAAAAACAATCCTTGGGTTGCGCTCGCCGGCGCGCCGAGTGCGAGGTCCAGGAGCCGCACGATCCCAGAATATATCGAAGTCGTGTGCTCGACTTCGAACGCCGCAGCGACCCTCGGAGAGCCTCGATCCAACCAAAGGACGTCAATGAGTCGGATCATGTCCGCTCCTGGAGCATCGAGAATCGCCTGCGGCAATTCGGCTAAACAGCCCTCGCTCAGTGGCACGCCTTCGAACAGCCGGCTGCGATCGTTGGCAGCCACCCACGTATCGAACCCGAGTGCGCGGCCCAAGCTAAGCAGCCAAAACTGAACTTCGGAATGAGTGCGGTCATTTTCGCGTGCTTTGTTGGCGGCTCCGCGCGCCGCTTCCGCTTCCCCGCGAACTCGAGCGAGATCGGCCTCCCAGGCAGCTCGGAGGCCTGGGTCGCCTTCGCGAGGTGGAGCCGTATAGCGGCCGGAACCAATGTCGAACAAGAGGCCGCCCGTGGCCCCCAGATCATTGGACATCACGTCGCGGAATTCTGCATTGAGCTTCAGTATGCCGGTCCGCATCGCGAGGTACTCGTTCCATCGGCCAAGCTTCACCCGTGCTCCTGTGAGCGCGTTGTACCCGTTGACGATCGCCGTGTTGAACGGGGGTACAAGCGTCGGGTGTAGAAAGTAGAGCATGTTGGCCACCGCGGGACCGAGGCCCTTGATGTTTTGACGATCGAGCTGCTGCACTGCTTCGACGACTGCTTCGCCTTCTGAGCAGCAAGCGCAAGTCGACAGAAATCGGCCAAAGGCACGCTGGTTGTCGGGGCTCTCGTAAATGTCCGGAATGCGAAGTTTGGGCTTCCAGAGGAAAGCGTGGTCGGCGCCCTTGAAGATCTGACGCTGCTCAGCGATCGACCCAACAACTGTTTCGAGTGACGAGCCCTTGTACACATTCCCGAATGTACCACCCTCGATCTCTTCGACCACGCGCGCGATGCCACGCCGAATGGACCGAAAATTCTTGAGGCGTTCCTCCCAAAGAAACCAGGTCCTGTAGGAGGCTCCCGGGTCGTCGCGCCATCGAACAATTAGGTTTCGGAGCGAGGTGTCAGTCCCGGTCATTGCGGTGAGCGTAGACCGTTGGCGATGCCACTCCAAGCAAAGCTTCAAAGGCCGCCAACTCGCGTCTGGCCGTCAGCCCTGACTGCCGCGCGTGTCGGACTCGCCGAGAATGCGCGCCGTGATCGCGGCACGCCCTCGGGCGGCGCGAGCGCACGTTGCGCGAGCGCGCGAGACCACTCGGCGCTACTGCCAAAACTTCGCAGCGAGGACGGCAGCAGCTAACACGCCCAGAGTCAGTAACCACCGCGACGGTTTGGCCCGCCGGGGCCCGCAATCGCATTTAGAACAGCTCACGTGCTACCCCGTGGCTCACAACTTGGTTCGTGTACATGAGGCCATGGTGACACGGCCGGCGGGGCCTCGCTATCATCTGACCATAACCCGGGGCTCGGCGGATGAGCGTATGCCGCTAGCCGGTGGGATCGCCACGCTCGGGCAGAGCGTGGTCGCCGTAGATTCCGGCGTAGCAACGCAGTTACGCGTACCCTGCATCGCGTCCCATCTTTCTCCCAATGGGTGATAGCGTTCGAGCGGAGGAAACCAGTGAGGGCAACGAGGAATCTCTACCTATCGGTACTGTTCATTTCGGCATGCGGCGGCGCGGCGACCGTCGACACGCCATCGGACATTGCCGGTGCTGGCGCCGCCGGCGCAGGCGCGGCTTTGCCCGACAACCAGATCCAGGTTGTCGATGACGTTGACCACGCAGGCGGGCAATATCCTCCGGTTCCCAGTGGCTCGTCCGCATTCTTCTGGCGAGGCGGGCTCGGCAACTGGTTCGTTTCCAGGTCGGACGGGACTGCTTTTCGCGACGCCTCGGTCGATAGCGTAGTGCCGCCGCGGGGTACGAGCACGAAGGCTTACCACGTGAGTGAACCGAACGTCGGAACGGCCGTGGACCTGTGGGCCCAACTGAACCATCCAGCGGGGACCGGTGTCGATCTCGGGTCGTACTCTGGCCTAACGTTCTGGGCGCGCCTGAGCGGCAGTAGCGACGAGTTGACCGTCGCATTCGGAGCCAACGGGCAGTTGTCCAATGTCGCATCCGCGCCGCAGAAAGTTGTATCGATTTCGCAGGATTGGAGCCAATTCGTCGTGCACTTCGATGATCTCGGCTTCGACAGCTCGGACGTGAGCAGCATCGACTTCGTAGTCGGCAGCCTCCGCGAACCGCTCGATCTCTGGATCGACGATCTAGCTTTCTTTTGCCGCGGCAATTGTCCCTAGCCAAAGCGTAACCCGCGCGGTTACTGGGAACCGACACAGTGTCGCCGTAGACCGACTTCCGTGGCGCGCGCGCCCCGCTTGTGGTTCTTTTGCTCCACTCCGCATGCCCCGCGCAATCCCTCGAACAGCCTTTCGAGTAGCCGCCGTTTTCATTGTCGTGCTCGGCTTGTTCGGGGTGACTCTCGGCGTCACTCTGCAGACCTTTCACGGTATCGGCGAGGCCGAACAACAGGTTGCAGAGCTCGACGAGGCCAAGCACCTGGGTCATGGGGTCGCTGGCTTGATTCGCGAGCAGTACATTCATCAAGCTCACACGATCATCGCTTGGGACCATTCGCACCTCGCCCACTATGCGAAGGCAGCGCGCAACGCTCGGGACGCAACCGCGCACCTCGAATCTCTCGGTCTTACTGCCGAGGAACGCGCGCAAGCTCGCGAAATCGCCGCTGCCGTCGCTGCAGTGGACGCGACTTTCTTAGCTCGAACTGTGCCTGCGTTGGATGCCAATGACCGCGCACAGGTAGGTCGGTTCCACGAAGAGACCGAGGGCCTGGTGAACCACGCAGTGCAGGTAAGCCAATCCCTCAACGGTCGCCTTGAAGCACGAGCCGACGCTGCGCGAGAAAAGGCGAATGGATTGCGAAAGCGCGCGGTGGTCATCGTCCTCGCGTGCTTCACCGTAGCTATTGCAGTGACCGCAGGTGGCTGGGGCGTGATTCTCCAATCCGTGCTGAGGCGCTTGCGGCAGCTCCAGAATGGCGCCTTCAAGCTAGCCGGCGGCGACCTCGGAGCGCGCGTTGACGTCGGAGGGTCGGACGATTTGTCAGAGCTAGCAATGACGTTCAACAACATGGCGGCGTCGCTCGACAAACACCAACGCAAGCTCATGCACGCAGAGAGGCTGGGCGTTTTGGGCCAAGTCGCGGCGGGGGTGGCTCACGAGATCAACAATCCACTCGGCGTGATCCTGGGGTACGTCACGCTTCTGCGCCGTACTCCAGATCGTCCGCCGAAAGACGAGGAGGGGCTCAGAATCATCGAAGACGAGACGCGTCAGAGCCAGCGCATCGTCCGGGCTCTATTGGACCTTGCCCGGCCCACCGACAAAGCTCGCGCACCAACCGATCTGGGTGAACTGGCACGTGACGCTGCAGAGCGCCTCACCGAGTCTCACCAGACGCGCATCGGGTCAATCACGGGTCCCCCGCTGGAGGCGAAGGCGCTCGTCTCTGCTGATTCAGCGGCTGTACGCCAAGTCGTCTCCAACCTGTTGATGAATGCGGTCGAAGCCTCGACCGACGGCGGTGATATCGTGATGAGCGTTCGCGAGACTGCCGACTTTGCCGAGCTCGAGGTCCGCGACCACGGTTCGGGCATCGCCAGCGACATCTTTCCCCAAATCTTCGATCCGTTCTTCACCACGAAGCGAACCGGCACGGGCCTGGGCCTATCCATTTGCCAGGCCGTCGTTTCCGCGCACGAAGGCACCCTCGAAGTATTTTCCGAATTGGGTCAGGGCACACGCGCGGTGCTGCGGCTGCCGCTAGCGCGCGTTCGGGCGGAGGGGGAACAATGAGCAAGCCGCGCGTCCTGGTGGTCGATGACAAAGACAACATCCTGAATCTGCTCAAGGCAATCCTTGAGGACTCTTACGACGTTTCGACCGCGCCCGACGCCGAGCGCGCCCTCTCCTTTGCCTCCTCAGGGGCGCCGGACGTCGTTGTGACTGACATGCGCATGCCCGGAATGGACGGGCTCGCGCTCATGCAGGCATTCAAGCGGCAAGATCCCGATGTCGAAGTCGTGCTGATGACCGCGTATGGCACCGTGCAGAAGGCCGTGGAGGCGATGAAGGCTGGCGCCTACGACTACCTCAGTAAACCCTTCGAAACCGACGAGGTGCTTCTGACTATCGCGCGCGCGGTTGAACGGAAACAGCTTCGCGCCCAAGCCAGGAACCTACGCTTCGCACTGGACGCGGCTGACCGGTACGACGGCCTCCTCGGGAAAAGTCCCGCAATGCAAGGAGTCTTTGGCCTGCTCCAACGAGCAGCGTCTTCCGATGCGACGGTGCTCATTTTTGGCGAGGCCGGAACCGGCAAGGAGTTGGCAGGCCGGGCTATTCACCACGCAAGCCAAGTACGCCAACAACCGTTTTCAAGCGTGGATTGCGCAGCACCAGCGCCGGATGGGCTCAGCCAAGCGACTCTGCTCGGCGCGGGTGAGGACGGGGCCGCTACCAGTGAACGCGAGGCGCCTGGGGGCCATGCGGGAACACTCCTCGTGAAGAATGTCGATCGACTGTCACTGGGCCTCCAGGCAAAGCTAACGCAGGTGCTGCAACGACGACGCGCGGGTAACGAGGCCAGCGGGCACGCAGCGTTTGGCGCACGCCTCATCTCGACAACGAACGTCGACTTGAAGGCCGCGGCGTCTGCAGGCCTCTTTCGAGGAGACCTGTACTATCTGCTCAACGTAGTCGGCGTTCGTATGCCACCGTTGCGAGAGCGGAAAGAGGACGTGCCTCTGCTGGCCGCGCATTTCCTGGGTACCCATAGCGCCAAGCATTCCAGACAGATTGAAGGTTTCACGACGGACGCCCTAGAGGCGCTCGTGCGATATGACTGGCCGGGCAACGTGCGCGAGCTCGAGAGCGCCGTCGAACGAGCAGTCGCCCTAATTGACGACACTCGGATACCAGTCGAAGCATTACCTGACGACGTTCGGCTGTGGAATGCCGGAGAAAACGCGATGGCAAACCTGGCGTTGCTCAGCTATCGCGAGGCAGTCGACGTAGCCCGTGATCGTGGCACCCGTGAATATTTGATCGCGCTCATGCGTGAGTTCGGCGGCGCGGTGACGAAGGCAGCCGAGCGCGCCGGGGTCGAACGAGAAAGCCTGCATCGACTGCTGAAGCGTCACGGCCTGCGCTCGAATGAATTCAAGGACGAGTCCTCGGGCAGCTAGCGCCCGGCCGCTACAGCCGATAGCAGCCTTGACGCGCGCCCCCTTCACCGGCGGCCTCGGGCGATGCGTCCGGACACTGCCCCGCTGCCGCGCTCGTGCCATCGAGCACCGGCGGAGCAACAGGGGGTTCTGAGGTGCCATCGCCGCAAGCGGAGCTCGCGATGCAAGCCCAAACAACGACTAGCAACGCCGCGGTCGGTGTCCTCATGGCTTCCAAGGATAGGCGCGCTTTGCTCTGGCAGCCAGGACTGACTCGAACGACGCGGGGTCGCGGCCAACGAGGCCGCATCTCGTACCCGGCGACTGCGCGCAGTTGTCACTTCCCCATGATGTCCTTGGCCGCGCTCTTGTCGATCGCTGTGAACGCCTCGATGACCTTCATCGTCATATCGAATTGTCGAGAAGTATTGACCTCGTCCGCCATCCCGCTGACGCTCGATTCATTCGACAGCTCGAGTGCGCCGGTCTCAAGAGCCACTTCGTGCGCAACCGCCGGTCCGGCCTCCGGTGGGGCACGCAACGCAACCCCCTCTACCTTTTGAAGCGCAGCGAGGTTTGCGAAGGTAACGATCGCAAGCTTGGGTCCCGGCTGACCATCAGAGGTCACGCGGCCCTCGGCGTTGATCGCAACATTTGCCCCGGTCGCGCCCAAGACCAGTGGGCGCCGATTCTCGGCAAGAACCGGGAAGCCGTCGCTCGTGGTCAAGGTTCCGTCGACACGCAACTTGAAGTTGCCTGCGCGGGTATAGCGATCACCGCGCGGCGTCGAGATGACGAAAAAACCCTTGTCGTCCGGGATGGCAACGTCGAGCGGGCGACCGGTTGGGACGATCTGGCCGACACCCATGTCTGGAGCGGTAGTTCGAGTCGTAAGGTAGTGAAGCGATTTCGTCGCGGTGTTTCCGGAAACGGCGTTCACCAGCACTTGTCGAAAGATTGACGAATCAGCCCGAAACCCGGGAGTCGAAGCGTTGACGAGATTGTTGGTCGAGACGTCTAGCGATGCCATCTGACCGACAGCGCCCGCCGCAGCTGCCCATGCGCCTGTGCTCATGAGTGCACGAGAAGCAAGGAGCGGACCATTCGAGCCAGCAGATACAACTGAAGATCACGCGCGGCTTGTTGAAGCAGTCTAGGCGGGATCTTGATTCAGTGCTTCTTCAGCAGCGCTGAAGTCATGCACGGCGTCATATCTTTCTCGAGCGCACCGCCAAGCCCCTGACCTGCGTGAAGCAACTGACGTCAGTGCAAAGGAGCGCGCGCCTCAACGTTGCGCAAGAGCCAACAAGCGCGCGTCAATTCGTCTCCGCGCGAGGGGCAGGCACAAATCTCCCAACACCATAGTCAGCTCGAACACATCACGTCGCAGGTAGAGAGCGGTCGGGCGGCGCATGTCGCCGCTCAACCGCGTCGTTCTACTTCATGCCGTCCATCGGCGGCATCGTCGGCGCTGCACTGGTGCCAGGAGCTGCCGTCTTGGCGGCGTCGGAGGACTTATCGTCTGCCATTGCCCCGGTGCAAGCGTGCTTGCCGCCAGATTCACCCTTGCAACCGTTCTTGTCGCTGGTGGGCTCGGCGTCTGCGCTCGCGGCCGGCGGGCTGTTGCTGTTGGTGCAAGCAACGCCAGCGACGATACCTGCAACGGCCGCAGCCACTAGCGCAATCCTTTGTCCTGAAAGCATTGATCACCTTCTCTTCGGTCCGAAGACGTTGTCCAAGCTCGCCATAGAAACTAACCACGTTCAGTGCAGCACGTGAAGTAACCGCCGTGGTTACAGCGTCGAGACATCAACCGCGCGCGCCCAACGCGCTTCCAAACGTCGTGTAACCGAACCGGTCACGGGTTAACGTGCGCGTTTGCACCCTCGCATCGCCGTTGCGCATGAGCGAGGAGGCGATACATAACGCAGTGCTGAATTATTTCGCACGCGAGGCGGTCACGCTCTGACCGTTCGCGGCATATACGGTCGAGCGCGCGGCATCCGCAGCGCGTCTTGCGAGGAGACGATAGAATGAACCGATTAGCATATTCGATGGTCGTGATGTCAGGCTTGGCCGTGCTGCCGCTTGCGTGCAGCAGCTCGAGTGACAGCGGGACGGGCGCCGCTGCCGGCACCGCGTCTGATGGAGCGGCTCACGCTGGCTCTTCTTCCGCGGGTAGCCACAGCGGCGACGCCGCAGGCAATGGGACCTCAGCCGGTGGCTCGAGCGGTGACGAGCCGATGGCAGGTGCTGCTGGGCAAACTGACGGGGCTCCAGAGGCTCCAATGATCAAATCGGTAGAACCGCTCGAGGGTGCCCTTCACGTGATGTGGATGAACATGACCAAGGACTGCGACAAGGTCGTACTGCTTCGAAGCAAGGAAGGCGGCGCGTATGTCGTGGCGTACACGCTATCGGGAGCCGCTGACAGCCAGCACGATACCCAGGCGACGGCCCCCGGCGAGTATTGCTACAAGGCGCGCTGCATCAAGGGCGACCAAACATCTCCCGACTCGGACGCCAAATGCGGAACCCCATAAAATCGGCAGTTCTAGTGGCGTCGTTGCTCGCAGCAGGTTGCGGCTCCGACGGGGCCAAGAGCGAGCCAGACAAGCGGAGCCCGTTGCAACCTTACCCAGCGACGGGCATCACAAAACAATTCGACTTCACGATCACCGACAATGTGAAGTGGGAAGTTGGACCGGGTGCTGTGTATTCCGCCCTTGCCTACAATGGCGAGGTGCCAGGCCCTCCGATCGAGGTCACTGCGGGAGACCATGTAACCATCCATCTGACGAATCAAGCGAAGTCCCCGCATTCAATCCACACCCACGTGACCTCGTTCACCATCGACAACGATGGGGTCGATGACCCATCGATGGTTCCCCCTGGAGAAACGCGAACAATTCAGTGGGACCCGGTTTTTTCTGGAACCTATCCGTACCATGATCATGGCGATGAAACGGACAGCGTCGCTCGCGGCCTGTTCGGCGCAGTCATCGTTCACGCACCGGACGAGCTGCCCGCGACCGAGCAGCTCGTGATACTCAGCGACTTCGATCAGAGCAGCTACCTGCAACTTCCCGGCGTCGCCGATCCAAAAACCGGTGACTTCTCGGATGCCGGCACGTATCGAGGTGGGCATCAGTACATGCATACGATCAATGGAAAGGCTTACGAGGATGGCGTCGAGCCATTTCGGGCGAAGGTCGGCGACCGCGTGCGCTGGCGCGTAGTGAGCATCGGCCAGGAGTTCCATACTTGGCACATTCACGGTCACCGGTGGCTGGGAGCGGATGGTGCGCTCACTGACAACGTAGCG
>Ga0105240_10016013_pt1 | contig 10165 bp, 5 predicted proteins | sample KBSC54metaG_FD_80426 | JGI IMG/M metagenome (GOLD analysis project Ga0105240, IMG submission 80426) | Corn rhizosphere microbial communities from Kellogg Biological Station, Michigan, USA - KBS C5-4 metaG | ecosystem: Host-associated > Plants > Roots > Rhizosphere > Soil | place: Michigan, USA... | reverse complement strand
TGAGCGCATGCCGCATCACCACCACCCGCTCACGCACGCCCTTCGCCCACGCCGTCCGGATGTAGTCCTGCCGCAGCACTTCGAGCATCTGCGAACGCAACAGGCGCATCACCCCCGCGCCCGAGGCCAGGCCCCCGACCACCGCCGGTATCGCGTACAGTCGTAGGCTCGCCAGGGGGTCGTTCCACAACAGCGGCTGGTCGGTTAGCGGCACAGTGAACAGGTGCCAGCGCACAACGTACAGCAGGACCATCGTCGCCACCCAGAAGTTCGGCATCGCCAGGAACAGGATTGCGAAGATACGCAGCACGTAATCCGGAAGGCTGTCCTGCCGGATCGCCGAAATGATCCCGATCGGGATCGACGTCAGGATCGCGATGATGAGCGACATAATTGCAAGCTGCAGCGAGTACGGCAGGCCCTTCTTCAGCTGGTCGATCGCCGGCTGCTTCGTCTGGTACGACGTGCCGAAGTCGCCCTGCACCAGGTGGCCAAGGTACTTCACATACCGCTCGGGCAACGGCTCGTCCAGCCCGATCGATTTGCGGGCGTCGTTGATGATCGCCGCCCGTTGCGCAGGCGTCGTCCCGGTCGGCACCTGCGCCGCCAGCCGCTGCGCCACGAAGTCGCCCGGCAGCACACTCGTCGCGAAGAACACGAGCGTAGCCACGATCAGTACAACCGGGATATTGATCAGAAATCGCCGGATGATGTAGTTGCGCATCCCATCCCCCAAAATGCCGCCGCGCGCACCCTCATGCTGTCCCGGCGTCGCCCTCCAAGCGCCAGCGAAAGGGCAGCAAATCCCCTGCCCATCACCGCCCGCTCTGCGCCAGTCACGGCATGGCAGGTGAGTATAGACGCCGCCTTCGCGCTGTCAATAGCGCCCAACACGCCCTCTGATATTCACGCTTTTGGCATCCCGGTAACGGCAGCATGCCTATACCAGACATTTCAGTTGACATGGCGGCACCGGCATAGGCATCATGGCGCGATCGCAAACGAGGGGGATATTCCGAATATGCGCGACAACGATACCCAATGGCAACTCCGCGTGGCCGCACAACGCCTCAACCGCCGCCGCTTCCTCAGTGGCGCCGCTATCGGCGCTGGCGCAGTGGGCCTCACCATCGCCGGTTGCAGTTCGAGTTCAAATTCGAACAAGACACCGGCCGGCACCACCAAGCCTGGCAGCTCACCTGCAGGGTCAGCCACCGCCAAGGGCTCCAGCACCGCCGCGGGTTCGCCGACGCCCAAGCCTCAGAAGGGCGGCCGCTTCCGCGCCACCAGCGCCAACAACACCTGGGACACCTTCGATGTGGACCGCAGCCGCTTCACGCCCTTCGCGGTCCTGATCAGTTACACCAACCAGGGCATCATGCAGTGGCAGAGCTACTCCGCTAACAAGATCGCCGGCTCCATGGCCGAAAGCGTCGAGCAGCCCGACGACTCCACCTACGTCTTCAAGCTGCGGCCCAACACTACCTGGCACAACAAGGCGCCAGTCAATGGCCGCCTCGCCACCCCGGCCGACATGGCGTTCTTCGTAAACCGCAACCATGACGCCAAGCTGCAAGATGGCACCGCGGACCCGAACTTCTACCGCTCGGCCAGCTTCAACAAAGTCCAGTCCGCGACGGCCACCGACTCCACGACCATGACGGTCAAGTTGTCATCGCCCGACCCGTTCTTCCTGTCGACGCTGGCGAACCCATACGCTAAGGTCCAGGCGCCCGAGGCGGTCAAAGCGTTCGAGAAGGATTATCAGAACCTCAAGGCGGATTACATCATCGGCACCGGCGGGTTCATCCTCAGCTCCTTCGATCCCGCCGGCAAGATTGGGCTCGACCGTTTCGACAAGTTCTACACCGACGTCTGGCTTGACGGCATCGATTACGTCGCCCTGTTTACCGACCAGGCAGCGCAGCAAGCCGCGTTCCAGCAGGCGCAGATCGACGTCTTTTCGCCGACATCGCCGTCCGTCACCAGCGACCTCAAAAACCAGCTCAGCGGCAAAGTCTTCGAGCAAAAGCAGTATGCCGCTAACCCACAGGCAGGCACGTATTACGGCGGCGCCGCCCCATGGAACAATCAGAACCTCATCGGCGCCATCTTCCGCACATTCGACCGCTACACGCTCGCGAACAGCCTCGAACAGGGCCTCGCCGTCGTCTGTGGCAACATCCCGCCATCGCAACCCGCGTATGGCATCACCGAACAGGATCTCGTCAAGCTTCCCGGTTATCTCTCCGATCGGCCCACTGATGAAGCGGAAGCCAAGAAGATGTGGGAAGCCGGCGGTGGCTCCGCCCTCGGCGAAATCATCGTCGACATCCCCGACATCTGGGAGGGCCTCTACGCCGGCGCTTCCGCACTCATCACCAACAAGCTGCACAGCGTCCTCGGCAACACCTTCACCGCGAAGATCGAGACCTACGCCACCATCACCACCAAGATCGTCAAGCAGCAGTACGGCGGCGGTACCAATAACATCTGGTACGGCTGGGTCAGTGACGTTTCCGACCCTGATCCGACCCTGCTCAACTACCAGACGTACAACTCCACTCAGCCGCAGTTCGCACAATTTGGCGTCAAGATCCCACAGGTCGATACGCTCACCAACCAGGCCATCAACGAGCTTGACAACCAGAAGCGCGCCGATCTCAACAAGCAGATCGAAAACCTGCTGCTGAAGAACTGGGGCGCGGGCATCCCGTACAACGTCAATGGCGTGGGCAGCACCCTCTACTGGAACTACGTCCATCCGATCGAGTCTGCCTCGTTCGTGCTCGAGAACCGTACCGCCACCGATGCGTGGTTCAACCAGACCGACCCCACCTGGGCCGGCCGCCACTAACCCCTGACTTCACGTCATCCCCCTTTGGGCCCGCGGCATTCCCACGCCGCGGGCCCTGCCCATGTGCCCGGGCTAGCCCTCCCCGGCGTCCCCTTGGTGGCTCGCGCCCACACCAGCGAAACCACACGCAACGTAATCAATCTATCGGTGCTATTGACAGTGCCTGTAGCCGTGGGCCATATTCCCGGCATCCAGCCCGACCGAACGGGACATTCACGGGCCGGATTTGGGGGATGGAACATGAACCACGACGACAACTATTGGCTGCGGCGCGCCCGCTCGAACAGCCTCTCGAGGCGCACGTTCCTCGGCGGCGCCACCGCCGCCGGGCTTGGCGCGGCCAGCATCGGGCTCGTCGGCTGCGGCGATGACAACAACAGCAGCAAAACTGCCACGCCCGGTGCTAGCGCCAGCGCCGCAGGTTCAGCATCGGCCGCGCCATCATCCGCAGCGAGCGCCGCGGCCACGCTGTCAGCCGGCAAGGCCGGCGGCACCTATACCGCTGCCTTCACCGGACCCTTCGCCGGCGCCGACCCGCATAACTCCGTCTACGGCGGCTCCGGTATCGTCCCCGAGGTTTACAACTACCTCGTGCGCGACTACATCGCATTCGCCCCGAACCCGCCGGCACCCGCGACCGATGGCATTATCCAGGACCTCGCCGAAAGCCAGGAGCTGCAAAGCGACAACGTCACATGGGTCTTCAAGATCCGCCCCAACGTCATGATTGGCGCGAACACCCAGGGCGTCGCGGTGCGCGCCCTGGATTCGAGCGACGTGCTTGCCAGTTGGACGCGCATCAAGGATCCAGCCTCCGGCTCGAACGGCTACGCCTTTGCCAACCAGTGGATCGACAAGATGGACGCGCCTGACGCTTCAACCTTCCGCATGGTCATGAAGGCGCCCTACGCGTGGACCATCGCGAACGTCGGCAACAACCTCATCGGCGCCATCGTCCCGAAAGAGTGGCTCCAGAATGCGAACCTGAAGAAGGCTACCGTAGGCGGTGGCCCGTTCACCCTGACCGAACTCACGGAAGGTGACCACGCCACCATGGTCAAGAACCCGACCTATTGGCGAAAGGATCGACCCTACCTCAACCAGAACATCATCCGCACCTTCGCCGACCAGGCCACCTATCGCACCGCCTTCACGGCTGGCCAGATCGATGCGTACGGCGCAACCAACCAGGATGAAGCAAAGCAAATCGTCAGCGGCGATAAGACCATCCAGTACCACCACGACAAGGGAATCAGCTACAACTCCTTCTGGATGAGTACCACCTCCGCGCCCTGGACCGATGGCCGTGTCCGCGACGCCGTCAACATGGCCATCGACCGCGACCAGTTCATCCAGATCATCGGGCACGGCGCCGGCGAGCCCATCGGGCCTATCACCTACGCCTTCGAAAAGTATGCCCTCTCCAAAGATGAGCTCTCGAAGGCTCAGCCCCACGATGTCGCCAACGCCAAAAAGCTGTTCCAGGCCGCTGGTGTCACCGAATTCACCTTCGCACACCCGACCAGCAGCAACGTCTCCGACTACGTCAACATCTTCGTGAAAAACATGCAGGACGCGGGCGTCACCGCCAAGCCACAGCCACTCGATGCCGGCACGTGGGTTGCCCAGTACTACACGAACAAGCTCACCGCGTCGCTGTCACTCAACCAGGCCTATCAGACCCCAGATTTCGCCCTCCAGTGGTACGTGACTGGCGGAATCACCGGGAACAACCACTACGACACGAAGTACTCGGTTCCAGAAGTTGATGCGGCCGTCAAGAGCGCCGCTGGTAAGCTCGACGATAACGAGCGATACCAGGCGTACAAAGACGTCCAGAAGCTCATCCTGAGCAACCACCCGCCATTCGTGAACTTTTTCGGGCTCTACACGGATCAGCTGGTCGCCCCGTACATCCACAACTACCCGTTCGGCATCGGCTCGCTCGGCTATGCCTATCAGGAAGACATGTGGACCGATAAGGCCTGAGCCACAACATGGCCATGGCGCCACCAGGAGGGCGGCCGCACGCGGAGTGCGGCCGCCCTTTGTTGGGTTCCCCCTCGCGGCTACGGGACCTATAGACCTAAGCCCTTCGCCCTATTGACGATGCCCATTCGCATGGACAGTATTCGCCCTTCGGCAGACGCCCCATCTCGGCAGAGCATGTCGTGATAGGCCGGTCACTGCTGCGGATATCGGGAAGGCACAGAGAGAAAAGGGGGATTGATAAATGGAATCGAATTACTGGGAGCGTCGCCGCATTGTGAATCGACTTTCGCGCCGTGGTTTTATCGGCGCAGCTGGCACGGCCGCCACCGGCGCTGCGGCGCTGGCCATGGTTGGCTGCGGGGACGATAGCACCGGCTCCAAGAGTCCAGCCGGCGGCAGCACCGCGCCGGCCGGGAGCGCTACCGCGGGCGCCAGCGCCACCTCCAGCGAAACGCCTGTGGCCGGCGGCACCTATACTGACGCGTTTACTGGGCCCTTCGCCGGCGTCGACCCGCATAACTCCGTCTACGGTGGCGCACGCGTCGTCCCAGAACTCTACAACTACCTCGTCCGCGACTACCTGGCGATCTTCCCGGATCGTCCCCTCATCCAGGACCTCGCCCAAAGCCAGGAGCTCCAGGCCGACAAGGTCACGTGGGTGTTCAAGATCCGCCCCGGCGTCAAGATCGCTGCGAACAACAAGGGCATTGCTGTCCGCGATCTCGATTCCAGCGACGCCCTCGCCAGCTGGAACCGTATCGCGAGCCCGGATTCCGGCTCCAATGGGTACGCCTTCGCCAACCGCTGGGTCGAGAAATTCGATGCCCCGGACCCATCGACCTTCCGCATCGTGATGAAGCAGCCCTACGCCTGGACCATCACCAACGTCGGCAGCAATCTCATCGGCGCCATTGTCGCCAAGGAGTGGATCGAAAGCCCCGACCTCAAGAAGGGCGCCGTTGGCGGTGGCGCCTTCACGCTCAGTGAACTCGTCGAGAGCGACCACGCCAAGATGGACAAGAACCCCACCTACTACAGGTCCGGCCAGGGCGTCCCCTACCTCGACCACTACATCATCCGCTCCTTCGCCGACCAGGCCACGTACCGTACGGCATTCACCGTCGGTCAGCTCGATGTCTACGACGCCACCAGCAAGCAGGAAGCCGAGAGCCTCGCCAACGCCGATAAAACCATCCACTACGACCAGACGAAATCGTTGGGCTTCAACTCGTTCTGGATGCGCGTCGATACCCCGCCCTGGAACGACGCCCGCGTCCGGAACGCTGTGAACATGGCCATCAACAGAGACCAGTACGTCCAGATCATCGGCCAGGGCGCCGGCGAACCGATCGGCCCACTCACCTATGCCTTCGATAAGTACGCCCTCACCGCCGATGAACTCAAGAAGGCTCAGCCGTTCAACGTCGCGGACGCGAAGAAGGCCTTCGAAGCCGCCGGCATCACCGAGTTCTCGTTCTCTCACCCAACCAGCAGCAACGTCGCCGACTACGTGAACATCTTCGTCAAGAACATGCAGGATGCCGGTGTCAAGGCGAACCCGCAGCCTCTTGATGCAGGCACCTGGGTATCTCAGTACTACACCAACAAGCTCACCGCTTCGCTCTCACTCAACCAGAGCTACACCGACCCTGATTTCGCGCTCCGCTGGTTCACAACAGGCGGCGTGACGGGGAACAACCATTACGCCACGGGGTATTACCTTCCTGAGATCGATAGCGCAGCCGTAGCGGCAGCGAACGAACTCGATGAGGGCGCACGCATCACGAAGTACAAGGATCTGCAGAAGCTGATCCTGAGTAAGGCGCCAGCCTTCCTCAACTTTTTCGGAGTGTACTCGCAGACACTCGTCTACAAGTACGTGCATAACTATCCCTTCGGCCTCGCCACCCTCCGCTACCCGTTTACCGAAGATATTTGGACAACCAAGGGTTCGTAACTCCTGGTTTCGAGCATGACATGACGGTGCGAGTCGCAATCCGCACCGTCATGCCCTCTGTGACCAGTACACAGGGGAACGGGTGTTGCTATTGTGTCGTTGAGAATGCGCCATCATGTCATGTTTGAAACCACACTATCTGCTGTCGCGTAAATATCACGTAGGGCTCTCACGGATCCGGTTGACTGCAAATGAACGCTGATTCAACATTCCGCGAGATCTTGGCGTCATGCGTCTGCGTAACGCGCGCCCGGATATGGACATTTGAGGGGGATCCTTGGACACCGAATCGAACTACTGGCTGCGCCGCGCACGCACCGCGCGTTTTACACGGCGGTCGTTTATTGGCGGCACCGCCGCTGCCGGCGTGGGCGCCGCAAGCCTCGGCCTCGTTGGCTGCGGCGACGATAGCAACTCCACCAATAAGACTCCGTCGGGCAACTCAACCCCGTCCGGCGGCAGCTCCACGGCGGGCGCATCGGCGACCGCCAGCCAGACTCCGAAGCCCGGCGGGAGCTACACGCCCGCCTTCACCGGCCCCTTCGCCGGCGTCGACCCGCATAACTCCGTCTATGGCGGCGCAGGCATCGTCCCTGAGGTCTACAACTACCTCATCCGCGATGAGGTCGCCATCCATCCCGAAAAGGGCATCATCGATGACCTCGCCGAAAGCCACGCCGTCGAAGCCGACCAGCTCACCTGGACCTTCAAAATCCGGCAGGGCGTGAACATCGCCCAGAACACCAAAGGCGTCGCCGTCCGTGCCCTCGACTCCAGTGACGCTCTCGCGAGCTGGAACCGCATCGCAGACCCCGCCGCCGGCTCGAACGGCTATGCCTTCACCAGCCACTGGGTCGACAAGATGGACACGCCGGACCCCAACACGTTCCGCATGATCCTCAAGAAGCCCTACGCCTGGACCGAAGCCTGTGTTGGCAACAACCTCATGGGCGCCATCGTGCCCAAGGAGTGGCTCGCCAGCCCCGACGTCAAGAAATGGACGGTCGGCGCTGGTCCCTTCACGCTCTCCGAGCTGACCGAAGGCGACCACGCCACCATGCTCAAGAACCCGACGTACTACAAGACGGGCAAGCCCTACCTCGACAAGACGGTCATCCGCGCCTTCTCCGACTTGGCCACCGAGCGCACCGCCTTCAGCGCCGGCCAGATCGACCGCTATATCGCCAGCAACCAGGACGAGGCCAAAGAGCTCAAGAACGGCAACAAAGACCTCCAATACTTCCACGAAAAGAGCACCGGCTTCCTCTCGTTCTGGATGAACACCAAGGACAAGCCGTGGGACGACGGCCGCGTCCGCCGCGCCGTCAATCTCGCCACCAACCGCGATGAATACATCCAGATCATCGGCCACGGCGCAGGCGAAAAGATCGGCGTGCTCTCCTACGTCTTCGGCGACTACGCCCTCTCGGGTGACGCGCTGAACAAAGTCCAGCCGTACGACGTCTCCGAGGCCAAGAAGCTCTTCGATGCCGCTGGCGTCAGCGAATTCACCTTCTCCTACCCCACCAGCAGCAACGTCGCGGACTACGTCAATATCTTCGTGAAGCAGATGGGCCAGGCCGGCGTCACCGCCAAGGGTCAGCCGCTCGATGCCGGCACGTGGGTCGCCGGGTACTACACCAGCAAGCTGAGCGCGTCACTCTCGCTCAACCAGGAGTACCAGACCCCCGACGCTACCCTCCAGTGGTATGTCACCGGTGGCATTACTGGCAACGGCCACTACGACACCGGCTTTTCGAATCCCGATGTCGATGCCGCGGTCGCGAAGGCCGCCGGCACCATCGATCAAACGCAGCGCAAAGCCGCCTACATCGATGCTCAGAACGTCATCTTCAAGAATGATCCACCGTTCATCAACTTCTTCGGGCTGTACACCGATACGCTGTACTACCCCTACATCAAGAATCCTCCCGAAGGCCTTGGCTCACTGGGCTATGCCTACGAAGAGGACATGTGGACCACAAAGGCTTAAGCTTCCGCTTGCGGGGCGCCGACAAGGCTTGGCCCGGCGCCCCGATTGAGGGATCGAGGGAGGGACACCGGCGATGACGAATTACATCATCCGCCGCGTCGTCATGGCGTTTGTCATCCTCTGGGTGATATCCGTCGCGGTTTTCTTGCTCATGCGTGTCGGCCCCGGCGACCCTGCCCTGCTTCAACAGGGCATTAACGCCACCCCCGAAAAAATCGCCGAAGTGCACAAAGAGATGCACCTCGATGAGCCCTATGTCGAGCAATACGGCCGCTGGCTCAAGGGCGTCGTGACGTTCCATCTCGGGACCTCGGTCCTCACCCAGACCGATACCACCCATGACTTCCGGACCCGGCTGCCCATCAGCTTCGAGCTCATGCTGCTGACCGTCATCTGGACCGTCATCGTCGGCATCCCCTTCGGCGTCATTTCCGCCTATAAACGCAACTCATTCACCGATTACGGCGTCCGCCTGTTCGCCATCTTCGGCCTCTCCGTCCCCAACTTTTGGATTGGCACGCTCGTCCTGCTCATCCCGGCGCAGCAGTGGGGATACGCACCACCGCTCGATCACCAGGTTGCGTTCTTTAGCGCGCCCTGGGAAAACCTCAAACAGTTCGGCCCGCCGTCGATCGTGCTCGCCCTCGGGCCTATCGCTGGCATCATGCGCCTCGCGCGCTCTTCCCTGCTCGAAGTCCTCCGCGCCGACTATGTCCGCACCGCCCGCGCCAAGGGCCTTGCCGAGCGCGTCGTCATAATTCGGCACTCGCTCAAGAACTCGCTTATCCCGGTCATCACCGTACTGGGCCTCCAGATTTCGGCGCTGCTCGGCGGCACGGTCATCATCGAGCAGATCTTCAACCTGCGCGGCCTCGGCCAGTGGATCTTCTCAGCCATCCTCTCGAAGGACTTCAACGTCGCCCAGACGCTTGTGCTCTACACTGCCGGCGTCGCGGTCTTCATGAACCTTCTGATCGACCTTGTCTATGGCTTGTTCGACCCGAGGATTCGCTATGCGTAACACGCCGTCACACTTGATGTTGGAGATCTCCCATGGCTGAACAGGCCGCAGTCATGCTGCCCGAACAGATCATCCGGCGCCCATCCTGGCAGCGCCGCTATCTGCACATCGCGCGCCAAAACCCTCTTGGGGTGTTTGGCCTGATCATCACCATCATCCTCATCGTCGTTGGACTCTTCGCGCCTCTGCTCGCACCCCACGCCGCTAACGATTTTGTGTCACGGCCTGGCCTTGGCCCTGCGCTCAAAACGCCGTTCGGGACCGACAAGTTTGGCGAGGACATCTTCAGCCGCGTCATCCTGGGCGCACGCATCTCGCTCGAGGTCGGCTTCATCTCGGTCGCCT
>Ga0105240_10016012_pt1 | contig 10165 bp, 10 predicted proteins | sample KBSC54metaG_FD_80426 | JGI IMG/M metagenome (GOLD analysis project Ga0105240, IMG submission 80426) | Corn rhizosphere microbial communities from Kellogg Biological Station, Michigan, USA - KBS C5-4 metaG | ecosystem: Host-associated > Plants > Roots > Rhizosphere > Soil | place: Michigan, USA... | reverse complement strand
TCGTCGTCGGGCTCGGCGGCGGCGGTTGCCGGCGGCCTTGCCGATATTGCCACCGGCTCCGACACCGGCGGCTCGATCCGCGCGCCGGCGAGCTTCTGCGGCCTGATCGGACTGCGCGCCACCCATGGCCGCATTCCGCTCGACGGCGCGATGAAGCTGGCGTCGAGCTTCGACACTTTCGGCTGGTTCGCCGACGACATCGAGACCTATGAAACCGTCGGCAAGCTTTTGCTTGGCCGCGATCCGCACCAGCACCCGCTCAACCGCCCGCTGTCGATCCGCTGGCTGGACGCCTTCGTCACCGGTCCGGCGGAAGGCGCCGAATATGCGCGCATGAAGGCGTTGGCCGCCGGCGTCATTGGCCAGCCGGCGGAGACCGAATATACGTTCGCCTCGTTCCCCGACGAGCTTTACTGGTGCTTTCGCCGCTTGCAGGCCTTCGAGGCCTGGCGCGAGCATGGCGCCTGGATCTCGTCCGGCGGCCGCCTCGGCCCCGGCGTCGAGGAACGCTTCGGCTTCGGCCGCACGATCGATGCCGCAACCGTCGCCGCCGAGACGGCGCGGCGGCTGGCTTTCCGTGCCGAGTTCGGCGCCCTGCTCGGCAACAACGGCTTCCTGGTTCTGCCTACTGTTCCCGGCGCGGCACCGCTCGCTTCGAGCACGCCGGAACAGTTCCAGGCCTATCGCGAAAGGGCGCTGCATCTGTTGTGCCTCGCCGGCCTGTCCGGCTTCCCGCAGATCACGCTGCCGCTGGGCTCCGTCGACGGCGCGCCCTTCGGCCTCTCGCTGCTCGGCCCTTCCGGCAGCGACGTTGCCCTGATACGGCTCGGTCGCAAGATTCTCGACGCGGCACGAAAGGTCTGACCATGGACACATTGACGCGCATGCGCGCCTTCATCGACGTGGTCGAAGCGGAAGGCTTTTCTGCCGCGGCGCGCAAGATCGGCCGCTCCAAGGCGCTGCTGTCGAAATATGTGCGCGAGCTGGAGGACGAGCTCGGCGCGCTGCTTCTCAATCGCACCACGCGCCAGTTCTCGCTGACCGAAGCCGGCCACACCTATTATCAGCGCGCTTCCGAGATCGTGCGCGAGGTCGACAGCCTCGCCGAGGCGGTTCGCCAGTCTTCCGGCGACGTTCGCGGCAGGATCAAGCTGTCGGCCGCCCGCACCTTCGCCGATGCGCCGATCGGTCAGTCGTTGGTCGACTTTGCCAGGCAGCACCCCGACATCGTGCTCGACATCCATCTCGACGACCGGTTCGTCGACCTGGTCGAGGAGGGTTTCGACCTTGCCGTGCGCATCTCGCGGCTGGAGAACTCCTCGCTGATCGCCAGGCGGCTGGCGCCGTTCTCGGTCAGGCTGTGCGCGTCGCCGGAGCTGATTGCCAAACACGGCGCGCCGACGCGTCCGCAGGATCTCGCCAACATGCCCTGCATCGTCGACACCAACGGCCGCTCGCTGGCCAACTGGCGCTTCAAGGGTGAAGGCGAGGAGTCCGTGAGCGTCGGCGTCTCGGGTCCGATCGAGGTCAACAGCCCGATCGTGGCGAGAGCCGCCGCGCTCTCCGGACTGGGCTTCGCCATGCTGCCGGATTTCATAGCCGCTCCCGACGTCGCGTCCGGCAAGCTGGTCACCGCTCTCGACGATCGTCTCCTGGCGGGCACCGGCATCTTCGCCGTCTACCCGCACCGCCGCTATTTGCCGGCCAAGGTGCGCGTCTTCGTCGACTTCCTGGTGCACTGGTTCAAGACGCGCGAGGCCACTTGACGGCAGGCGTCCCAATTTCGCCCGCTTTCTGGTAACCCTCGGGCTCGCTCCCGAAATCAATGGAATCGCGGCCCGGAATGCATCTGAAACGGCAAGCAACCATGCTGGCTTCGGCCCTTGCGGCGACATTTGCCGCAGTCGAGCCGGCCGAGGTGCATCCGCATGTCTTCGCCGAAGCCCGTCTCGACGTCATCCTCAGCCAGGATCACCAAAGTGTGACGGCGCTGCGCCACCTTTGGCGCTTCGACGACCTTTTTTCGAGTACGGTGCTGATGGAGTTCGACAAGAACAACGACCTCAAGCTTGACGACAAAGAGCTCAAGGAAGTGGCCGACACCGTTCATTCCTCGCTGGCCGAGTTCAACTACTTCCAGCTCGTCACCCAGGACGGCAAGGACGTACCCATGGTCCCGCCGCCGCATCTGATGGCCAACTTCGAGAACGACCAGCTGATCATCCTGTTCGAGTCGCAGCCGAAGACGCCGATCAAGCTCACCGGCAAGATCGATATCGGCGTCTACGATCCGACCTTCTATACGGCGATCGACTTCACTGACGACGCCAACCTTACCGTCGAAGGACTGCCCTCGAGCTGCACCAAGAAGGTCGTCCGGCCCGATCCGGACGAGGCGATCAAGGAAAACCAGAAGACCCTGACGGATGCGTTCTTCAACGATCCGACAGGCACCGACATGAGCAAGATCTTCGCCACCAAGCTCGAACTGAACTGCTCGCCGGAAGGATGATTTGGTGATGAAACCGTCGCTGCGCGCAAGCAGGTTCCGCAAAAGTGTCCCACGGTTTTGCGATCGGAACCTGCGACAAACAAGGGAATCTAAGCGGATATTCGTGGGGCATCCCACGAATATCCGCTTAGCGCTCGGCCTGCTGGCCGCCACCCTGGTGATCGCCCATTTGCCTGTCGTCGCGCACGCGCAAAGCTCGCTCGGCATCGGCGTCAACGACGGCATGGCGCCGACCACCACGGGTCCGTTCGCCCATATCCTGATGTGGATCAATCTTCGGCAGCAGGAATTCTACCATTCGCTGGCCGCCGCCATGAAGGCCATGCGCCAGGACGGCAGCAAGCTCTGGCTGCTGATCGGGCTGTCCTTTGCCTACGGCATCTTCCACGCCGCCGGGCCCGGCCACGGCAAGGCGGTGATTTCCTCCTACATGGTTGCCAACGAAGTGGCGCTCAGGCGCGGCATTATGCTCTCCTTCGTCTCGGCGCTGCTGCAGGGCCTGACGGCGGTGGTCGTCATGATGCTTGCCTATTTCGTGCTGCGCGGCACCGCGATCTCGATGACCGACGCGGCCTGGTTCCTGGAAATCTCGAGCTATGTGCTGGTGACGCTGTTCGGCGCCTGGCTGCTTTGGCGCAAGCTTGGTCCGTCGATCCTGCGCCTGTTCGGCAGAACGCCCGCTTACAGCCTGTCGGCTGCTCACGCGGGCCATTCGCATGGGCACGCGCACGCTCACGCCCATTCTGCCCATTCTCATGCAGGCCATTCCCACGCTCATGCGCATTCGCACGCCGCGCATTCCCATGCCCTGCACACGCATGACGATCATGATCACGATCACCATGACCACTCGCATGCGCACGACCACGATCATGGTCCGGGCGAAGTCTGCGAGACCTGCGGCCATTCGCATGCGCCGGACCCGGCAATGCTTTCAGGCGACCGCTTCGACTGGAAGACCGCCTGGTCGGCGGTGGCCGCCGTTGGCATCCGCCCCTGCTCCGGCGCGCTGATCGTGTTGAGCTTCGCGCTGCTCAACGGATTGTGGGTCGGCGGGCTGCTGTCGGTGCTGGCAATGTCGATCGGCACCGCGATCACGGTCTCGGCGCTGGCGACGATCGCCGTGACCGCCAAGAACTGGGCTGTCTATTTCGCCGGCGACGGCCGCATCGGCAACCGCATCCATTCCATCGTCGAGATCGGTGGCGCCGCCTTCATCTTCCTGGTTGGACTGCTGCTTCTGTCAGCCAGCCTGTCGGGCGGCGTCTGACTGCGGACTTTCGCCACCCGAACGCCGAACAAGCCCTACGCGATCTTTCCGCCCAACTCGTCCTCGATATGGGCCCGGATGATCTCGTCGAAATTGCTTTCGGCGGCAAAGCCGAGCTCCCGCGCCCGCCTTGCCTCGAACCGCGTCGGCCAACCCTTGACGATCGCCCAGATGGTCTCGTCGGGCTGCTCGCGGATCTGATTCGCAACGTTGGCACCGGCAATGCGCTCCAGCGCCTCGATCTGCTCGCCGACGGTGACGGCGACGCCAGGCATCGTCAGGTTGCGGCGTGGTCCGACCTTGTTGCCGTCGATCTCCGCCGCATGGATGAGGAAGCCCACTGCCGAGCGCGGGCTGGCATGGGTGTGCAGCACCGAGCGCGGCACCGGCAGGATCGCCTCCTGGCCGGCGAGCGGCTCGCGGATGATGCCGGAGAAGAAGCTCGACGCCGCCTTGTTCGGCTTGCCGGGGCGAACACAGATCGTCGGCAGCCGGATGCCGATGCCGTCGAAGAAGCCGCGCCGCGTATAGTCTGCAAGCAGCGCCTCGCTCATCTGCTTCTGCGTGCCGTATGAGGTGAGCGGCGTCGGATGGAACTCGTCCGGGATGACGTCCGGAAACGGCGCGCCGAACACGGCGATCGACGAAGTGAAGACAAGGCGCGGCGCAAAAGCCGCCAGCCGCACGGCGTCGAACAGCGCCCGCGTGCCATCGAGATTGACGCGGTAGCCGAGATCGAAATTGGCTTCCGCCTCGCCGGACACGATGCCGGCCAGATGGAAGATCACATCCGGGCGCGAGGCGACGAGCTTTGCCGTCGCGCCGGGTTCGGAAAGGTCGCCGGTATGGATCGACACATCGACGCCCGCGAGCGCCGGCGCCTGCGGCGCCACGATGTCATGCAAGTCGAGCGCCGTTATTTTCCGACCACGCAAGGCGCCGTCCTTGGCCAACCTCGCGATCAGCTTGCGGCCCACCATGCCGGCGGCACCCGTAACCAGAATTCTCATCTTCAGAGACCTTTCTTGCGCTGGCTGCGGCCGCGCAGCCACAGGACCACGAATAGCCCGCCCATGAAGATCACGGCGACGATGACCGCCAGGACCGTCGATACCTTGCCCGCGGCCAGCATGATCGTCGGCAGGAAATAGGCTGCGAGACCGAACAGGAGCAGTATCACGCCCGCGGCGATCGCCGCGTTGCTTGTGTCACGATCCATCAGCGGGTGTTCCTCGTTTCGGCTGTTCGGCTTCGACATCGCGGCGCCATCAATGATAGTGCCGGCGGTCGGCAGGCGCGCCATGCGCGTGGTCGTGATCATGATGGTGGTCGTGCTCGTCATCGCTGTCCGCGCATTGGCCGAATTCGGTCTCGACCGTTGCATGCTCGATGCCGTGCTTGACGGCAAGCCGTTTCTTGATGGCGCTCACCGCCACATGCGGATCGAAGCCGTCATTCAGGCAGGCGTGCAGCGTCGCCATGTTGGAGGTGCCGTCGAGCGACCAGACATGCATGTGGTGTATCTCGCGCACGCCTTTGACCGTGATTTCGAGATCCTTGGCGATCAGGTCGCGATCGAGGCTTGTCGGCACACCTTCGAGCAACATATGGGCAGCCTCGCGCATCAGCGACCACGCCGTCGACAGGATGAGCAGCGACACCAGTACCGATAGGATCGGATCGATCGGCGTCCAGCCCGTGGCAATGATGATGACGGCAGCAACGATTGCGGCGGCGGAGCCCAGCAGGTCGCCCAGCACATGCAGGATGGCGCCGCGCATGTTGAGGCTCTCGCGGTCGCCGCCATGCAGCACGAAGAAGGAAGCGATGTTGACCAGAAGGCCAGCAACCGCCACCACCAGCATCGGCCCGCCGAGCACGGGGGCAGGTGCCATCAGCCGTCCCCAGGCTTCGTAGACGATCCAGAGCGCGATCACGAAGATGGCAATGCCATTGGTGTAGGCGACCAGCGTCTTCACCCGGGCGAAGCCATAGGTCAGGCGCCCGGTGGCCGGACGTCCGGCGAGATGGAACGCATACCAGGCAAGACCAAGCGCGATTGCATCGGCCAGCATGTGCCCGGCATCGGCGACCAGCGCCAACGACCCGGTCAGCCAGCCGCCCAGCGCCTCGGCGACCATGAAGCCGGCGGTCAGGCAAGTGGCGATCAGCGCCCGCTTCTTGTCGGTCGAGCCATGCACATGACCGGCGCCATGGCTGTGGCTATGACCGGCCAAGCCATGATCATGCGAACCGTGGTCATGCGCCATCGCGGAACTCCTATCTGATGATCGTGATCTTGTCCGAAAACCGGTTCCCACTTTTCGGGATCATGATCTACGCGCCAAAATCGGCGCGAAAATCCTCAAGTCGCCGCTTCTGGCCGCCCGCGCCGTCGAAATTCGCCGGATCGAGCCAGCCCTCATAGGCTTTGCGCAAGGCCGGCCATTCCTTGTCGATGATCGAATACCACGCCGTATCGCGGTTTTCGCCCTTTACCACAAGATGCTGGCGGAAAATGCCTTCAAACTTGAAGCCGAAGCGCTCTGCGGCGCGCTTCGAGGGCTCGTTGCGATTGTTGCATTTCCACTCGTAGCGGCGGTAGCCGAGATCGTCGAAGAGATATTTCGCAAACAGGAACTGCGCCTCGGTCGCTGCCGGCTTGCGCGAGATCAACGGACCCCAATAGATGTTGCCGATTTCGCCGACGCCGTTGTTGGCGTCGATACGCATCAGCGTCTGGCGCCCGGCGATCTTGCCGCTCGCCTTGTCGATGACGGTGAAGAACAGCGGATCCTCGCTTGCTTCGGCCTTGTCCAGCCACGGCTGGAAGGCGGCGCGGGTTTCCGGCGGGTAGTCGGGCAGCCAGGCGAAACGTCCGCCGACATCCGAAACAGACGAGGCCTCATAGAGGCCGTCGCCATGCCTGGCCGCGCTCAGCGGCTCGAGCCTGACCGTGCGTCCCTCGATCGCCTTGCGTTGCGGCCTCGGACGAGGCTGCCAGTTTGCGAGATTTTCCGACACCCCAATATTTTCTGACACGGGGAACTCCAATCCGTTTGACATTTCCTGGCGGACGCTCACAAAAACGCTCGCTCACAGAAAGAACCACAGGGACGGGAAAAATGCTCCACACGATCGCGGCCTTCGACCGGCTCGGCGAGGAAAATGCCTTCGCGGTGCTTGCCAGGGCCACCGCGCTTGCCCATCAGGGCCGCGATATCATCAATCTCGGCATCGGCCAGCCGGACTTCAAGACGCCGCAGCACATCGTCGAAGCGGCGATCAAGGCGCTGCGCGACGGCCATCATGGCTACACGCCGGCAAACGGCTTGCTCGCCACCCGCGAGGCGGTCGTGCGTCGCACGCTGACCACCACGGGCGTCGAGGTGTCGCCGGAAAACGTGATGATCCTGCCCGGCGGCAAGCCGACGATGTTCGCCGCGATCCTGATGTTCGGCGAGCCGGGCGCCGAAATCCTCTATCCCGACCCCGGCTTTCCGATCTACCGCTCGATGATCGAGTTCACCGGCGCCACGCCGGTGCCGGTGCCGATCCGCGAAGAAAACGGCTTCGCCTTCTCGGCCGACGAGACGCTGGCGCTGATCACGCCGAAGACGAGGCTGCTGATCCTCAACTCGCCCGCCAATCCGACCGGCGGCGTCACCCCGCGGGCCGAGATCGAGAAGCTGGTCAAGGGCCTGGAGAAGCACCCCCAGGTCGCCATCATGTCCGACGAGATCTACGACGTCATGACCTATGACGGCGAGAGGCACTATTCGTTGTTGAACTTCCCTGAAATCCGTGACCGGCTGATCGTGCTCAACGGTTGGTCGAAGACCTGGGCGATGACCGGATGGCGCATGGGCTGGTCGATCTGGCCGAACGGTGAAAAGGGCGCCCACCTTTACGACAAGGTGCGCAAGCTGGCGGTGAACTGCTGGTCGTGCGTCAACGCGCCGAGCCAGTTTGCCGGCATCGCCGCGATCGACGGCCCGCAGGACGATGTCGAGAAGATGATGCGCGCCTTCGACAACCGCAGGAAGATCGTGGTCGAGGGGCTGAATGCGCTGCCCGGCATTTCCTGCATCACGCCGAAGGGCGCCTTCTATGCCTTCCCCAACGTGTCGAAGACCGGCTGGAAGGCCAAGAAGCTCGCCTCGGCGCTGCTGGAGGATGCCGGCGTGGCACTGATCGGCGGCCCCGACTTCGGCGTGCTCGGCGAAGGCTATATCAGGCTTTCCTACGCCAACTCCGAGGAGAACATCCTGCGCGCGCTGGAGCGGATCGAGGCGTTCTTGAAGAAGTGAAGCTTCAGCCTCGGCCGACAAACGGCATCTTCGTCGCCATCACCGTCATGAACAGCACGTTGGCGTCGAGCGGCAGGCTGGCCATATGCAGCACCGCGTCGGCGACGCGCTGCACATCCATCACAGCTTCGGCGGCGATCGAGCCGTTGGCCTGCGGCACGCCCACCGTCATCGGCTGCGCCATCTCGGTCAGCGCATTGCCGATGTCGATCTGGCCGCAGGCGATGTCGAAGGGCCGGCCGTCGAGCGCCAGCGTCTTGGTGAGCCCGGTGATCGCATGCTTGGTCGCCGTATAAGGCACTGAGCCCGGCCGCGGCGCATAGGCCGACACCGAGCCGTTGTTGATGATGCGACCGCCCATCGGCTTCTGCCGGCGCATGGCGCCGAAGGCTGCGCGTGCGCACAGGAACGAGCCGGTGAGATTGACGCCGACGACGTCGTTCCAGACCTCGACCGGGATCTCGTCGATCAGGGTCGACTTGTAGCCCATGCCGGCATTGTTGAAGAGCAGGTCGACGCGGCCGAAGGCCTCGAGCACTGTCTCGAACATGTCATCGACTTCCGCGGCCTTGCTGATGTCGCAGGCGACGGCCAATGCCTTGGCTTGCGTTTTCCCGGCCTCGGCGATCGCCTCTTCCAGCACCGTCTTGCGGCGGCCGCAGAACACCGTGTTCCACCCTGCCTTGAGCAGCGCCGTGGCGACGCTCTTGCCGATGCCGGTGCCGGCGCCGGTAACGATGGCGGTCTTCTCTGCTATGGCTGTCATCGCCCGTCCTCCCGGTCATGGATGGAAAGACGTGGCATCGCAAATGGCGGAGATCATTTCAAGCAGCTGTTGGCGATAAACAAGAGGCCAACAAAAAGGGCGGCCATTAGCGACCGCCCCGATCTGAACCGCGCTTGGGAGGAGGAAAAGCCGGCCCGACTGGTTAGAATGATGCGCTTGCTGGGTTAACGAGAGACTAACGACCAGCCAGGTGTCGCCGAGGGGCGTTTACCACGCCGATTCACCAGGGTGAGCTGGGCGCCCCGCCGGCCGGCGCCTTTGCCGCCGAAACCGTCGCCTCGACGTGATCGACCAAGGCGTCCGGCAGGCCGAGCCGGCCGGCAAGCAGGTCGAGATAGCCGCGCTCGGCGCGCGTGTCGGGATCGATGGTCAGCCGCGAGGCGGTGTAGAGCTCGAGCTTCTGCGCATCGGTCTTAGCACCGGCGACCAGCGTGTCGAGATCGAGTGGGCTTTCAAGCTCGGCAAGCAGGAATTTTTCCGCTTCCGCGCCGATACCGGCGAGCCTGAGCTTGTCGGCGATCTTCTTGCGCTCGTCATCGTCGACATGGCCGTCGGCCTTCGCCGCCGAGATCATTGCCCTGACCAGCGTCAGCGTGAACTCGGCCTCGCCCTGCGGCGCCTGCGAGGGGTCGAAAGCGGTATCGGCCGGCGGCGGCAGCAACTCGGGCTCGCTGGACACCGGCGCCTGCGCCGGTTCGTTGCCTGCCTTGTAGTTCTGGTAGGCCTTGTAGGCGAGGCCGCCGATCGCCGCCAGGCCGCCGAGCTTGATGGCCGCGCCCGTCACCTGCCGGCCGGTGCCGGTGCCGAGCAGCACGGCCGCCAGCGCGCCGGCGGCAAGCGGATTGTCCTTGGCCATCTGCACCGCCTGCCCCGCCTTGTCGCGGACGGTCGAGCCGGTCCCGGGGATTTGCGAGCCGAGAAGGTCGTCGAGCAGCTTCTTGGGGTCGAGCATCTATGCCTCCAGATTGGCCCGGCGGAATGCCACCGGGCAAAGGTTTCGGACCGGCAAGAGGTAGGCCCCGCGCTTTGACATTACAATGACGGCGACCGTTTCACGTCCGATGCCGTTGCCAGGGCAAGCTGCCTCATGTGTCGAGGATTGCTGCAATTTCAGAAAAGGAGCGATCGGATGACGAAGCCCGCCGTCAGGGCGACGGAACACGGCTCCGGGCGATCGAGCGCTATTCGGTCGCTTTCTAGCTTCCAATATGCCGTTTGCCGCCACGCGCTTGCGCCAGTTCCACCTGGCGATGGCGCTCGGCATAGCGCTCGCGATCCTCGTCGGA
>Ga0105240_10016011_pt1 | contig 10165 bp, 9 predicted proteins | sample KBSC54metaG_FD_80426 | JGI IMG/M metagenome (GOLD analysis project Ga0105240, IMG submission 80426) | Corn rhizosphere microbial communities from Kellogg Biological Station, Michigan, USA - KBS C5-4 metaG | ecosystem: Host-associated > Plants > Roots > Rhizosphere > Soil | place: Michigan, USA... | reverse complement strand
GAAGACGGCGAAGGGGGAGATCGGAACAATGAAGACGAGCCCATAGGCCAGAAGCCCCCAGAGGCTGAGCGACCGACTCAACTCCTGTTTGTAATGGGACGGCGGAATCTCAGAAGCGCTGTGGTCCGACATCGTTTGCGGCGTGTGAGCCAAAAGCCGGCGCGCATCGGAGCTCATGCCGGCGGTCCGGTAATTGTTTCGAATACTTCAAACACGTTGCCGTCTGGATCTCGCGCATACGTCGCCCACGTCGTTCCGAAGAACAAGATCGGCGTCGAATGCAGGGTAGCTCCGGCGGACCGCAGCTTCTCACAGACGCCGTTGATGTCGGTGACCTCAATGCAGAAATGCGTGATTCCATGATCGCAAACGGGCCGAGTCACCAAGGCCGGACGTGGCGTGGGGAACGAGAATTCGAACAGCTCCAGCTGCAGTTGCGACGTCTGCAAGATCGCCAGTCGACCCCGGGCATTCTCGACACGCATGATAGCCTCGTACTGCGGACCGCTGAACCCCTCGATTTCAAGGATCAGCATGTCGAGCGCTTTGCCGTAGAACTCGATACTGCGCTCCAGGCTAACGACGGACAGACCTACGTGGGCAAGACGCTTAATCATGTCGCTTCGCACGGGGGCGCATGTATGACACGGGGATGTAGCGGTTCCGTAACACTATTCTATCAAACCGAGCGTGGAGTTAACTGCAGCCGTCTCGCCATCCTGCACGAGGATGATGGTGAGCACTCCGCCAGCCGGCGCCAATACCTCCTGTATTGCCTTCGCGGTCTCCACCTCGACCAACACATCGCCTTTCTCGACGCGATCGCCCGCTGACTTCAGCCAGCGAACGACGGTGCCCTCCTCGATACCCATGCCGGATTTCGGCAAATTGACTTTCGTGCTCATAACAGTCTTCGTACAGCCGAAACGATCTGGTCCGTCTGCGGATACATCAGGACCTCGAGGGCCGGACTGAAAGGGACATGGCTGTCGGGCGCCGTCAGCCGAATTATCGGCTTCTTCAGGGAGTCAAACGCCTCCTCCGCGACGATTGCCGCGATTTCCGAGCTTGCACTGACGCATCGGTGAGCATTTTCGACGATGACCAGCCTGCCAGTCCTGGCGACGGAGGCAAGGATGGTATCCGTATCCAAAGGTTTCAGAGTGCGAGGATCGATCACTTCGGCACCAATGCCATCGGCTGCGAGAGCCTCCGCCGCTTTCAGGGTGGCGCGCATGGCACCTCCAATTGCGACGATCGTCACATCGCGCCCGCTGTGTCTGATCTCGGCTTTCCCCAGCGGCACCAGGTAATCGGGATCTGTAGGAACGTCGCCCTTGCTGGTCCACAACTTCATGTCTTCGAAGAACACGATCGGGTCATCGTCTCGCACCGAGGACTTGAGCAGGCCTTTCACATCAGCCGGGCTGGTGGGACACACGACCTTGAGACCCGGCACATTCATGAACAGTGGGTAAGGCCGATCTGAATGTTGCGCCGCGAGGGATTCGGCATAATACATCGACAGGCGAAAGACGATCGGAACCCGCACCTGCCCCCCGGTCATGAAGTGGAGCTTAGCGGCCTGATTGATGATTTGGTCCGCAGCCAAGTAGGCGAAGCTTGCGATACTCAGATCGACAATCGGCCTGAGGCCGGCAACTGCCGCGCCAATCCCGACGCCGGTGAAGCTGCCCTCCGAGATTGGCAGCGCCCAAATGCGATCCGCGCCGAATTTGTCTACGAGATCGCCGCTTCCGTACACGGCGATATCTTCGGCCATCATGATGACGCGGTCGTCACGCTGCATCTCCTCGATCTGCGTCGCGACCAACGCATCGAGATACGTCATGCGAGCCGATAGGGGCGCAGCCTTCTGTTCAGTTTGCATACAAATAATCGCGCAGAGTCGCCGCGTCCGGCAATGGGCTTGTCTCGGCAAACTCGATCGCCTGTTGAACCGAGCGGTCGACCTCGGTCTCGATCGATTCCAGCTCGGATGGATCAATACCGCCTTCGATCAGCTCAGCGCGGAAGAGTTTGATCGGATCTCGCTCAGTTTTGTACCGCGTAATTTCAGCATCGGATCGATATGGCTGACCAGGGATGATCAGCCCGACATTGTGCTCGTCGAATCGATAAGTGATTGCCTCGATCAATGTCGGCCCTTCGCCCCCGCGCGCACGAGCGACTGCGGCGCTCGTCGCCTCATATACTTCGGTCACGTTTTGGCCATCCACCTTAATCCCCGGCATGCCGTAGGCGCCTGCGCGGTGCGCAATGTCCGTTTGTGCATGACTGGCGGCAAGCGAGGTTGTTATGGCGTAGCCGTTGTTTTCGCACAAATAGATCACCGGGAGCTTCCACAGCGAAGCCATGTTGAGCGACTCGTGGAAGGTTCCTTGATTGACGGCGCCATCACCAAAGAAACAAAGGCACACGTGACCTGACTTGCGCACCTTGGCGGCGAGAGCGACGCCCGTGGCCAATGGCAAGCCGCCACCGACAATCGCGGATTCACCGACAATACCGACGCTGTTGTCAGCCAAATGCATCGAGCCGCCGCGGCCTTTGCAGATGCCCGTGGTCTTGCCCATGAGCTCGGCCATCAGCGCATCGAGCTTGGCGCCTTTTCCAATGGGATGGCCGTGGGATCGGTGCGTGCCGGTCATGGCATCGCTATCCCGCAATGCCAGGCAAGCACCGACGATCGCAGCCTCCTGGCCGATACTGGAGTGGTAAGCACCCGGGATCTGTCCGGCGATGAACAGCCGAGTCCCTTCCTCTTCGAAACGCCGGATCCGCAGCATGCGGCTATAAGCCTCGCGCTGCAGCACACCGTTCATCGATCGCAGTTGCGCGCTCATGAGCTCAGAACCGGTAGGCCGCTGTCAGACCGACGGTGCGAGGCGCTAATCCACGGGCGTAGTAGCTCGTAGTGTACGGACCGACGCTATCGCGAGAGTAGAACTGGGCGGTGTTGTAGTTGAGCGCATTCTGTACGAACACAGACGCATCGATCCCGCCGAAGCGCAGACCCGCCCTGATGGCAAGGATTCGAATTTCGGGCAGACCGGGTAACGTCGGATCCGAATTCGGAAAGTTCTCCGGATCATTGGCGGGCGTCAGGCTGCGCTGTGCTGAGGCGAACTGGTACTCCGCTCTCAAGTACGGTTGTGTCTCGGAAACCTTCCACGTGTATTCTGCATTGGCGTTCACGTTCCAAGGCGAAGCTGGCAGATGGTCTCCGATCCTGACAGTGGTTGAGCTATTCGGTGCAGTGACCACGTCCTGGTACACGGCATCGGTGTACGCGCCAATGACAGCGATGCTCAGCGCATCCGTCGGTCGCCAATTTGCGGAAACAGTCCCTCCCTTGCCAATCACATCTCCCAGATTCGAGCCGTAGCTGTACCCGCAAGTCAGGTAGACCGTTTGTTGAGTTCCCTTCCACCTGTAATAGAACACCGAAGCTGTGAGCTGCAGACGTCGATCGAACAAGGAATTTTTCGTGCCGATCTCGTATTGCCACACCGAATCCGGAGCGACGCTCGCGGGAGCTTGGATACCGCACTGATCGGGTGCCACTGCGGCCGGCGGAAAGAGGACATTGGCGCTACCGGCGCGGAATCCTTTTGCAGCACTCACGTAGTACAGCGCGTCTTCCTCTGGCTTATATTTGAGCACGGCTCGCGGAGTCACTGGCTTACTGCTCGCCGAGGTGGTCGTCGCCGATGCCAATCCATCCGGGCTCGCAGGCGTGCCCGCAAGTACTCCGTAGGCCGTGCTCTCGATCGCTGAGGAATAGTCGAGCTTCGAGTAACGCAGTCCAGCCGTCAGGCTGAAGTCCGCGGGCAACTTGAAAGTCAGCTCCCCGAATACCGCCATCTGCTTGTCGAGAGTGCTCGCAAGCGGATTGGAATACGCGATATGACCGGCAGTGACAGGGGCCAAGTCCGCGCTGTGGATAAACGCGGGCACATTCTGGTACGCGTGTGTATAGAAGAGCCCGCCGGTCCACAAGAATCGGGCGTCCGGATCCTTCGATGTCAGTCGAATTTCTTCGGTCACCGTTGTTTGATGGTTGCCGAACGGCGTCGTGGAGACATCTCCCACCGCCGGGTATTGATTTGCCAGGAATATGTTTGACACCCACTGTGAATAGTCGGAAACGGAATGCTGGTTCTGCTGGAAATATGACGTGTTCGAGGTCAAGGCCGCCCACGGCAACTCCCAAGAGATCTTGAGAGCTCCGACATACCACGGATCGGTGCTGGGATCGCGCAGCGCATTGCCGTTGCGATAGAGGTTGTCGCCCGGGTTGGAGAGATAAACCCAGTATGCCCCGGTATCGTTGATGTGCAGCGTCTGGATATAGATCGAGGGATCGATCGCCAGATGTTCTGTTGGCCGCCACTTGAGCGCCGCCCGGAATGTCTGCGTCTCGCGCCAGTTGGCGTTGCTTTCCGTAATGCCGGCGACCGTCGGTACACCGGAATACACCGTGGTCCCATCTGGCATAACCGTACTCGGTGGCCGAATGTAGTCGGCACGGTCGACCCAGCCGCCCTCCCGTCGTATGGAAGCACTGACGCGAAACCCGAGAACATTCGGAATGATCGGCCCGCCAAAGGCCGCTCCGATTTCATAGTTCTGGGAGCCGCCGTCGACCTTCGCAAGCTCAGCGCGTGAGTAGCCCGAGTAGATCGTGAGGCTGGGTTCCGGAGTGATGAAGCGAATCGCCCCGCCCATCGAGCCGGCTCCGAAGAGCGTACCTTGGGGGCCTTCGAGCACTTCGACCCGCGCTAGATCAAATACCGCCGGATACGGAGTCACGCCGATGATGCCATGGCGGAACACCAGCGGTGTATCGTCGAGGTAGATACCGGTCGTTGCTGCTCCGAAATTCGAATCAATCCCGCGGATTGAAATGTCAGAAGTTTCGTCGTTCCAGTTAGAGGCGGAGCTGACGCCATTGCGCTGAAAGGTAACGCCCGGAGCAAGTCGCGCCAGGTCATCGATATTGCGTATTCCCTGCTGATCCATGCGCTCCTGGCTGAACGCCTGGATACTCATCGGCACGTCGGAAAGCTTTTCCTCACGACGTTGAGCGGATACGACAATCTCGTCCAGGACTGCCGACGGTTCGCCAGACTCAGCGGCATCCGCCTTTGTCGTCGCGATGCCACCCCATCCCACAGTCAACGCTGTGCACGCCGCCGCCCATTGACGCCGGCCAATGTTTCGAAACATCCCCCACCCCACACGTTCGTTGTCAGACTCCGATGAACCGGATCACGTCACGATCGTAGAGCACATCGCTGAGGACGGGATTTGTAAGCGGACAAGATTATTTTGATTTTGAAACTATAAGAGGGCCGCCAAGCCCGTGCCTACTCATCGAGTATGGTGCGATGCAGCATGAGACGGCCGCGCCGCAGGGGATGGCTCAGTTGCGGTCGCGGCGGATTTTCGTGGGAGAGTGACCGAAATACCGCTGAAAAGCCGTAGAAAAGTTGCAGGGATAGGAGAATCCCACCGCTTGGGCCACCTGCGCGATGGGACGCTCGTCTTGCACGAGCATCTGGTAGGCCTTTTCCATCCGCTTCTTTTGGAGGAAGTCGTGCACGGACATCTTGAAAAGCTCCCGAAATCCAGATGTCAAGGAAACTTTGTTGAGTCCGACTTCCCTGGAGATCTGATCGATGGTCAGGTCTTCCGCGAAGCGCTGGGAAATCAGCTCCCGGGCCTTATGCACACAAGCCTCCTGCCGACCTTGTCGTTTGATACGGCCAGGCGACGTCTTATGTTGTGTCACCATCAGATTGATCAGAAGGCACATCAACTCCACGCACTTGGCCTCGCCATAGCGGGCATTGCTGCGCACGTCCAAAGGCGCGGAGAGAATAGCTCGGGTGGCGTCGGCCAGGTCGGTCGTCAGAGGAAACCGGCAGAAGGCGTACTCCGGTGTTGACGGTCGCACAATCCCGCGTAGAGGATCCGGTAGTTCGTCCAGCTCCATTCCCAAGTGACGCGGGAAGAAGTCTCCAAGTAAACAAAGCGCGACGACCGAAAAGGGCGAGCCGCGGCGGACGATGTCGGTTTTGAGCATCTCCTGCGGACAAGCCGTGATGAAGACCTCCGGTCGATCGTGCTCGTGCTCACCGAATCCATCGAGCACTGTGGTGTGTCGGCCACTCAGCCAGAAATTGATCTTTACGTAGGTGTCCATGCGGGTATAAGTCACGTCATCGCAGCTCGCAAGATGACCTTCATAGGTGACCATCGAAAAGGTCTCGTGACGGCAAGCCTGCTCCCTGATCCAGTCCTTTCCACGTTGAGAAACAATTCCGACAGGATTGTTCAATCCCGGAATGCTGATGGGCTCGGCCCGATGCGCTCCCGGGGCGCCGGGGCGGTAGGTCTGCTTGCTCATGGCATTATTGCGAGTCATGTACGCCCTCACATGTTCACCAACTCCGACAAAGACTTACGTACACTAGCCCAAATGTTCGATGGCGTAAATCCTACGCAGATACGCAGGGAAAACTACCAATCGATGCGCGTGTAGCCCCGCAGACGTGGCGGTCCCTTGCTGACCCAGCAATCAATCGGCGCAGTGCGCGTCAGCGCAGATACCATTGACCCGGTGGTGAAATTGATTGTCCCAGTAATGGAATTCGCTCTTGAACTGGACTCGACCACACGACACACTGGATGCAGCGGATCGTCGGAAGACGAAAGCGCCGCCTTGACCGACTCCAAGTTCTGCGGCCCGCACATCAGGCGTGTCGTGAGCGAGCCCAAGCGAGCGATCGAGTTGCTCTTATCGCCGGACGAATGCGCTTCCGAGTGGACCAGGGGATGATTCGTGTGCAGCACTCGCATGGGGTCCGATGGGTGGTATTCAACGACACCGCTAGAGGAAGCTTCAAACGATCGGACTGAGTTCGCATCGGCGATAAGGTAGTGCTGGCCCGTGGCGTGTGGAAGCGAGCACACGGTTTGAACCGCATCCTCGACATTTGCAGCCGCGAGGAGTTTGCGGATCACAAAAGTTACCGGCACCCCTTCCCGCGCGAACTGCAACTGTGGCAGCGAGTTCACGCACACGCCAAGACCGCGAGAATTCACTCCCATCAACGCGAGCATTCCGCCGATGGTGAAGATCAGCGACCCCTCTGTATTCGCCTGGCACTCGCGGTCCACGCCACCCCGCCCTTGTTCGCGCCCATCGGCTCGCCCACTTCGCAATAACACCTGGTGCCCGTCGGTGTAGGCGCCCAGATCCATATTCTGGCCGATCCAAGCCCGCCCATCGCCGTCCGCAATCGCGACGCTCGAGCACTTTTGCATCGGATCCCTCCGCACCTGAAGCATCTCTCCCGCCTGCGCCACGCTCGAGCGATAAGCCCACTCCTCATCCATCAGCTGCGCGGCGAACAGGGAATCGAACGAAAGCGCCACCGCATCCGCGATACCCTGCACTTCCTCCAGAAGTTCAGGACCGTGCGCACGAATCGCGGGCAAGAAATCTGTATCACGCAGCATGCGGTCGAGGTAGCGTGGCGAATCAACTATTCCGGCCGCGGCCAGACTCCCGTGCCACGCACGGACCCAACGATGAATCTGCTCGCACCGTGCGGCACCGAATTGATACCCTCGTTCGTACCCACTACCGAACAGATCGACAATGTCGATCACCTTCATGCTTCTCCAGATGAGTCAACACCCGCGCAACGCGACTTAACACCTCGCCGAGTGCGCCGGTCAAGCGAAGCTCGCCCGTCCATCCCGAGGGCGGGATGGTTCACTGGACAAATTGTCCTTCGAGGCGATTATGGGTTTGTCAGATCGGGCAGGCAAGGTTCGGCTGCGACCTCTCAAGTCATGTGTTCGTCGAACCAGTCAACCACGCGAGCCGCATAATCGACCGTAGCTGCCGTACCAACGGGCGATCGGCGGCCTGGAGTGGGCGGCCAGGCGAGTACCGGGTGCGAAGCGAACAGCCGGACCCCCGATGACCGCCGAGCCGGACGGCCATCGATTCCGAAGTAGACGGGTGCCGGCCCGTGCGGGAAACTATTTTTTCAGGCAGAGGCGAGCATAAAACGCTCGAACCACGCGACGAGCCGTGCGGCGTAGTCGAACAGCGCCGGCATCTTGCGCACGCCGTGGCCCTCTTCCGGATCCGAAACCAGGACAGAGGTCACGCCGTTCTCCAACAGAGCATTGTGAAACTGCACGGCCTCTTCTGGCGGTGTGCAGCGGTCGAGCAGGCCACAGACGTTGAGCGTCGGCGTCTTCACACGATGCGCAAACATCACGGGGCTTCGTGTGAAGTAGTGGCCGCTGGTGTTGGTCAGGCTGTCCTGCAGGAACACCCGCACGAAATCGGGAATGTTGGAGATCAGGTGCTCCGTCACGAAGTTGGTCACGGGAGACGTGGGCACAAACGAATCGAGCGGAGTTACGATTGGGATACGCTCGACAGACCGGTGTGTCTATGAAGATCAGCGCGATCGAGACGGTGCGCGTTACCGAGCACCTGAGCTGCGCGACAGGGACCTGTGTCAGGGGTTCGAGCACGCCATTCTCGCGGAGCTCGAGGCCGGCATCATTCTCCCGGAAACCCGGCGTGCATTGGATATCGGCCGCTCGATGGGCACGCGGCAGCGGCGTGCGATGCACCACGCGCGACTATTGCGAATGAGATAACAGTCCGGTCAGACCGAAGTAGTCTCAAAGACTGACTGCAGATCGGGCGAGTCGAAGGCCCGCTCGAACCATCGTTCGATCGCGCCCAGGTCCGCAGCGAAAATCTGCTCCCGAATCCCTTTCGGCACCCGGCCGAAGCGCCTCTCGAGGAAGCGGCTCAACATCAGGGCCTCACCCTCGGCCTTACCCTTCTCGAAATGAGGTTGGGATACCCAGCCCATGATCCGCTCCTTTCGTTCGGGCGAGAGCCTCTCGAGAATCTCGCCCATCTGGTTGATATCGAGGGCGACCGGTGCCTTCCCAAGGTAATTCAGGAGAGCGAATAGATCCGGATCGTCCAATGTATGCGCTTCTGCCAATACCACGTCCAAACACATGACGAGATCGGGACGCCGAGCATATTTTAGAGCCTTCAGGAAGGCACGCAAGCGCGCCTGTTGGGATAGATCGCAATCTTCGATGCGCCCCAGATCGACCAAAGCGTGCCGGAATGAAGGCAAATACGGACGAAGGGGCTCTGGTACGGGTCCGAACAGATCCGCGAATTCACACGAGAAGCCCCAACCCTGGGGTCCGTGATGGGCAATGAGCGGGAGGACCGGAGGCAACGGGAGGCGGCGCCCGTTCTGCTTGTACAAGTCTATCAGCAGGCGAACGAGGTAGCGCAGCAGCTGGAGCCTGGCACCTTGATCCGGTGAGCTCTTGTGTTCCATCAGGATGTACGCAAAAGCCTCGCTGCCAGTGCGTAGCCGCATCTGGAAAAGCAGGTCCGACTGATGTTGTCGTAGGTGCTCATCGACGAAGGAACCCGAGACCTGCTTGGGGGGTTCGGATCCCAGCAGCTGGACTATCTCGCGGGGCAGATGCTCACGCAAAAACGCATTAGCAAGGCCCGGATCGCTCAAGGTCTTTTTGAAGAAGGCGTCATGGATGTTGGCCACGGGTGTCGACATGCGCTGAACATTCGAACACGAATCCAGTCTCCGTGTAACCCTCTAAATTTGAGCCAAACATCTACTAAATACAGTACTTTGCGTGGGTGTCATCGTGGCCACACTGCACGCAGGTAGCGCAGTGACGGAGCCGTGCGCATCTCGCACGCACTTTGACCGCGGTGGGACGAATCACTCCTGGCGGTGGTCACCATTACGTTGTCTGCGAATGCGATCCGTCAGCAAATGACGAGTTTCACCGCATCAACGCAGTGGCACTCGAACTGCTGCGCAAACCCGCTTCCCTTGGCTCTGCGGATCCGACGGTCATGCGGGAATGGCTCGAGAAGCGGCGTGCCAGCGGTGGCGGCGCGATCAGTGCATCGAGTTGCATCGGGAAATCGAGGCCTGTGAAGGCGCAGGTCGATACGGCGGCGGGTGGAACCAACTGCCAGCGGGACCGCCCAGCAAGCGCTTTGGTGATGCGTGCGTCGCCTCGAATTCCACGCCGGGCT
>Ga0105240_10016009_pt1 | contig 10165 bp, 9 predicted proteins | sample KBSC54metaG_FD_80426 | JGI IMG/M metagenome (GOLD analysis project Ga0105240, IMG submission 80426) | Corn rhizosphere microbial communities from Kellogg Biological Station, Michigan, USA - KBS C5-4 metaG | ecosystem: Host-associated > Plants > Roots > Rhizosphere > Soil | place: Michigan, USA... | reverse complement strand
GTGATTTGCTAATATGGTTAGCAATAAATTATTTTTTACTAGGAAATCCAAATGAACCATAAAATCCAGAATAGCCAGATGATCCGTAAAAATTAGATGAACCGGATGAATCAGATGATTTACTAGAAGAACTAGATGGAAATTCGTAGTACAAAACACAAGCTACAACTATAATTATAACAACCATAATTCCCAATGGTATATAATTTGCGGCTAAAAATCCTCCTATGCTTTGTTGTGTAGAATATACATAATAACCACCTCCAAGTAGAAGTACTACAACTATAATAAGAAAGATACTACCTGCACCAAGATCAAGTAACGGTGCTTGTTTTTGTAAGGCATCAGCGGCTTCTACAGAGGTCGCTTTTAAGCTGTTAATAATTTGATTATTGGTATCATTAACTAATTTAAGAATCACTGTTGCTTCATTACTTTGGGTAATCGTATCAAACGTGGAACTATCTACAGCATTGAATATTGCTGAATTTGATTGTTTTACATTGGCCGCAATATTTTGAAAGTTCTCAATAGTAATGTTACTGTTAATAGCATTTGTAACACTATTTACAACTTTTTGTTTTGTATTATCACCAACCGCTAATACTGGAACATTTTGTTCTATAGCTGATGATAGTTTTGAAATCAGCTCTGCCTGTAAAGTATTATTAGAAACACTAGCTAACAACGCCTGCACATTTATTTTTGATGAATTAGATTGTACAAAGTTTTTGAGTGTTGAACCGCTAACATTACTGACAAGAAGAGTATTTTCAGCTACAACACTACTACTAATAGAGGTACTGTTTTTTGTCATTACCTGCATTGATACAGAATTAAGGGTATTATTTAGAACCTCTTGCGAACTTTGATTAGCGCCCATATTATATTTATAAGTATATTATTTTTTTATATTAATTGATATCAAAAAAAAAATGATAACAATATTGTTATCAAATATTTGAACAAAAGACTTAAATGTAGAGTTTCCTAAGCTTTCTGGAGACTTCATACCATCTATATTATAGAAATCTAAGATGAATAAAAAAATTGATAACAATATTTGTTATCAAAACTACGCCTACTCATTTTGCCTACTTATAAGTCATATATAGACTCATAATCAGTATCGCTATCAGATGATATAACCTCATTTATCTTTTCGGCGGAATCATATATAATTTCCGACCAGTATTTATTGAATATATATTGCAACCAGTAATATATTTCATTTACTTCTAATTCGGAAGTACATCCATCGAAATTGATCTTACCAGAACTAAGAATTTTCACTGTTATCTTCTTTGTTGGGTTGTCTGGAATTGGTCTTGAAAATTTTATCAAAAGGCCTGAATATCTCTCACTATTAAATGAAATTTCAGATATTGCATAGAATCCTGTATTACAATAGTTATATATTTTATGTTCAATAAATGAAGGCAATTGTAATTTATTGAACAATTCTATATAATGCGACTTATTTGCATTAGCCTGCATGGTCTTTTCAAAGCAAAAGATATCCTCGAGCTTTTGTAGCATTATTGTACGAGTATCTCCGGGAATATTAATTATACGTGATATATAGTTTCTCATTACAGAAATTGCATATATAATATTTACCTTGACTTCGGAGTCAGTATCACCATTAATTTCAGCATTGGTATCCTTAGTATTATCACCATTGACTTCAGCATTTATACTGGCTGCTTTAATATCAGATTCGGAGCTATTAGCATATAGGATATGATTGAAATATAATTGCAAAGTTTTTATTTCATTAATTAGATCTGACATATCAGGCATGAGTCCTCCAGGAATTTGAAATCTTCCATTTCTAAATACTTTAAGTTTTGTAACTTTATCATTATGATGATTATATATATAAAATGTTATCTGAGAACTAAAATATGCGCCGCTGCCTTGAATCTTTCGCTTCTTTTTTGTCTTTTGCTTAGGTTTGCGGCCGCGAGTTGAATTCTTTACACTCTTGGTGAGGTTTTTCTTTATTACGCTTTGAAGTTGCTTTTCTTCTAGATATTTTTCATCGCACTCACATGTTTGTTTATATTTATCAAATATGTCTACGACAGTTTTAATATTATCTATATGAGTATTGCAAAACTTAATATCGGAATTTATCTGCATATATACTTCAATAACGTTATAAACTTCTCTCATTTCATCCGCTGATATTTCATTATATTGGTAATTTTGTATTAATGCAAAATTCTTGATTATCTTGGATATGCGCTTCTTTGGAAATTTTGATTCGGTTTTTATAACATTACGAATATGTGTGTCAAATAGCCCGGAGAATCTATCGGCCGAGGCTTTGACTATATCAACAGCGGTGCGAATTTCTGCTATATCCATTGGCGGTTGACATGAACATCCGATTTTTACACTGGTTATATAAATACAGTTTATCATATGGGCGATATCATGCTCAACGAGTGGATGCGGAAATACAAATATTTCTCCATAATTGCAACCGATTTCTATAATATCGATATATTTCATTGGTGGGATATCTAATGTTGGTATTAGACTTGATTCAGTGAAACTTATATTTGAAAGTTCTCCTGTACAGGTTAATGTACAGGCTATCAATGGGGTGAAGAGATTTATTGGAGACATTCGTTTGAATAGCTCAGTATTTGCGAGCATTTCTTTCTTTATAGTATGCAATACACCATTATATACTTTTACTCCATTGACCATATCATATTCATAGTATTGAAGCTCTTTTGTATATAAGTCGATTACTTCAGCGTCCTTTTTCTTCTTTTTTGTTTTTCTTTTCGTGACTGGCTCAGGTTTTTCGGTAATATTGAGCTTATCGTAATATAATTGGGCTAATTCGTGGTCCATTATATTTAATGGAATAATGTTTAGAAGAAATTCAATTTTATAAATTGGCAATCTTGGATAATTTTTTATGATTCGAAAAAAAAATATAATTGGTTTTTTTCGGGGAAAAGTTACTTAGCGAGGGACAGGCCAATAAGTACCAGTTCTAAAATAAGAACTGCCCATATAACAATGGCTATAGGTCTAATATCATTATATGATTCAGTATTTGTAGGTGGATTTTCGTTATATATTTTTATTTCATCGATAGTATTATCAAAATATTGGGATTCTTTTGAGTAGCCATCTACATTCAAGGTTACGCTATCTTTTCTATCTGGGATTTTCTTTATAGTTATGATTTTATTATTCACCATTATATTAAGTTGATTTATATTTATTTAGAATATAAATATAATAGGTCTGTGAGTAGCTATAGGTAAGTTAATAATACCTAAAGGTTTCAGTTTTGGAAAGATTGTTTTTATTTTTGATCTAAACATTATATACAATAGTATAATATACAAATGTCAGATATAAAAATTACAAAATTATCAAAAATAATATCATCAGACTTAAAGGCAAAAGACAAAGATTCTGAGAAATATTGGAACAAATATTCAGAAATAATATCAGAGAAATTACCATATCATCAGATAGATTCCCCAGTTATAAAACAAGAAACTAGATCTGATGGTTCATCAATTTCTTGGATGAAAGATTCACAATACCTAGAGGCACATAACATGAAAATTTTAACAAAGAATTTACCAGAGATTCAATTGAAATCGTTACCAGCTACACAACTAACTAGTGTAGAAATTGACAAAGAAACAAAAAAGATAAAAATTGAACCTAATCAGGTACAGAAAGAACTTTTTGATAAATGTTTTAATGCTCATAGATACTTTTACAATAAAGCCATCGAAGAAATGACAAACATATATGAAAGAAATAAAAATAATAAAGAAAATAAGATTGAACAATATTTAGAATCTTCTCAATATCATATAGTTGTCGCTGCGGTTGTTATAAAGAATGAAGATCTTACAGAAGAAAATATGTGGATGAAAGAGATACCTATTTGTGTAAGAAACCAAGCTGTTAAAACTGCAGTTGCAACTAAAGATGCCATTGTAGAAAATTTCAGAAATGGTACATTAACCATTTTAAATTGGGTTTTTTAAGTAAAAAACGTTCAATTAATGTTTGTTTTGTAAATAAAAAATCATTAACAAATGGTAATTTATTTCCAAAAATATTGAAAGAATTTGCATCATTGCTATGCCAAAATTGTTTAGATTATCGAAATAATTATAAAGATGATATCACTATTCATGATCATTGCAATATAAAAAGTTTAGAAAACAAAAGTCTATCTAACAATTGTAAACCATGTGATGATGACATCCATCATCCAAACTGTAAACAACAATGTAAGTTTTTAACTAAAAGCTATGGAGATTTTTCCATAATACAGGAAAAGGATGAAAATTATTATGCTTGTATGATAGTATCGCCTACAAATAAAATTTTAGATCTAAAAGAGAATATATGCGCATTAGACCCTGGAGTAAGAACATTTCAGACAATGTATTCCAAAGATTCTACCGCTGAATTTGGATATGATACAGCTGAAAAAATACTATGTTTATATAAACGAGAAGATAAACTCAAAGCTGTTTTAGCTACAGCTACTCTAACCTCTAAAAAGAGGCGTGGAATAAACAAGAGATGTGATAAACTAAGAACTAAGATAAAGAATATTACAGATGATTTACATTGGAAAATCGCTGATTATCTTACAAAGAACTTCCAGGTAATATTACTACCTGTCTTCAATATTAATCAAACCTCTAGTAAGAATGATAAAGTTACAAGTAACACAGCAACTCGATTATTGGTAGGCCTTAGTCATCATGAGTTTCAACAAAAGTTACTTTACAAAGCTAAACAACGTGGTAGAAATGTTATTCTATGTAAAGAAGATTTTACTACTAAATGTTGTGGAGGATGCGGCACCTTAAATAAAAAGATTGGAGGTAAAAAAATATTTCATTGTGAAAATTGTTCTCTAACTATGGATAGAGATATTCATGCCGCTAGAAATATTTTAATTAGAACTTTATCAACTTATTTTGGTAATACTCTAGGATAGATATTAATTCATTAAGAGTCGTATATATGAGCTTAGTTATATTAACTATTGTCATAGTTATTCTATATCTTTAATTTATACAATTTTATAATATTCTATAAGATTGTTTTTTTTATTGATATATAATTATGATAGCTAGACGTAAAAAATGAATTCTTATCTAAAGATATATCTCAATACCTATTATTAAGATGACTATCAATATAAACTTGATAGAAGGTCTAACACAAGAGCTTCAAGATATGGTATTAATGAATCTAAGTTCAGATGATATTAGGATGATAGGCAAAGATAGCACTTCTGACAAAATCAGTAATGTATCTGATTATGTATGGGAACGAAAGAAAGATAGGACTGTTATGGAGGCAATATTGAACAATAACTTACTTGGATTAAAATGTGTAATCGAAAATCAGAATATCCGCAAAGTAAATAATTTATCTTTACAATTAAGCGCTATGCTTGGAAATTTAGATATTATTAAGTTTTTGGTTGATCGTTATAATATAGATCTTAACGAGAACGATAATATAGTTTTACTACTAAGTGCTAAATATGGGCATTTAGATATAGTCAAATATTTAGTTGAACTTTATAACACCAAGGATGGTACAAGGGATGTCAACATCAAGGATTATAATAGAGCAATATGTTGGGCTTCAAAAAACGGTCATTTACATATTATTAAATATTTCATTGAAGAGAGTGGATTGACTGGTATTGATATTCATGCTGATTATGAAGAAGCTTTACAACAAAGTGCTAAATATGGGCATTTAGAAGTTGTGCGATTTTTAATTGAGCAAGGAGCTGATATTTATATCGAAGATGGAATAGTTTTTCATTTCAGTGCTATGAATAATCATTTAGAAGTTATAAAGTTTTTGATTGAACATGATGAAAATGCATATAAATATTGTGAAGAGGCATTACTATGGGCTGCTAATAATGGTCATATGGAAGTAGTAAAATATTTAGTTGGTTCGGGTCAGGGTGGTGTTGTTATTCATGATGATAATGAACGTACTCTACGTTGTAGTACTTTACGTTGTAGTGTTAACTCAGAAATAGTCAAATATTTGACTGATCCCGATGTTAATGCTATAGCTGGTGTAGGTGATAATACGAATCTGAGCTGGAACATAGCACGTTCTAATCTAAAAGAGATCAAGACTATAGTTAAAGACGGCGCAGATAAAAATATTGCTTTACGTGTATGTGCAGAGAAAGGAGACATAAAAGCAGTTAAATATCTTGTTGAAAATGGCGCACATGTCCATGCATATTTTGATGCTGCTTTACGTGTAAGTGCTGGAAATGGACATTTACCAGTAGTTCAATATTTGATTAAGCATGATGCAGATATCCACGAATATGAAGGTGAGGCTTTAGAATTAGCCGTTAGAAATGGTCATTTGTCTGTGGTTAAATGTTTGATTAAACATGGGGCTGGGATTTATGAGACTAGTGCTAATGATGTTGATATTGAAAATTTAGTTTTACGTATAGCAGCATCAAATGGTCATTTAAATATTATAAAATATATGATTGACTATACACGTGATAAAGACGAGTTTGCTGGTATGACATATGGAAAAACAGATGTTGTTCAAGGGGCTAGTGCATATACTATGCGACATGCTATCAAAAATGGTCAAATGGAGATTATTAGATATTTGGTCAATAAGGAGGCTGATTATTATTCAGTAGTATCTGCTGCTAGTAATGGTGATTTGGGGATTATGCAATTCTTAGTTAATCAAGGTATTGATATTCATACTAATTATGAAGAGGCTTTGCGTGTAGCTACTAAAAACGGACATTTATCAATGGTTGAATATTTGGTTGGTATGGGTGCTAATGTTAATAAACATTATATAGTTCAACATGATGGTGATTATGAGTGTGAATTGACATATAGCGCTTTAGAATGGGCTGCCGAAAAGGGGCATTATAAGATTGCAAGATTGTTAGTTAAACATAATGCTGATATTCATAAAGGCTGGGATAATGCACTGCAATTAAGTTCTATGAATGGTCATTTACAGATTGTAAAGTGTTTGATTGAGGCTGGTGCTAATATTTATACCGATGATGAATATAGCGCTTTGAATTTGGCTGCTATGAATGGACATTTAAATATAGTTAAATATTTGTTTGAAAATGGTAATGATATCTGTATAGAAGACGATTACTCATTAGTATACGCTGCCGAAAATGGGCACTTAGATATTGTCAAATATCTAGTTGAATATCAACAGTTTGACATTGATTTTGGTAATGTTGAATACAATGCTTTGTGTGTAAGTGTTAAAAATGGATACTTAGATATAGTCAAATATTTGATTGAAAATGGTGCTGATATTCATGTGATTAGCAATAAGATTTTACAATTAGCTACTCAAAATGGACACTTGAATGTGGTTGAATATGTTGAACAACTTAGAGTATGATAAAAAGGTTAAGATTATTTTTTATTGATGTCTATGTTAAAAAAATGAATTTTTTTATAAAGATATATCCGGATAACTATCAAAGATGACTATCAATATAAGCTTGATAGAAAATCTAACACAAGAGATTCAAGATATGGTATTAATAAATCTAAGTTCAAATGAAATACATGAATTAGGCAAAGATAAAGTATCAGAGTATGTATGGTTACGAAAGAAAGATAAAACTGTTGAAGATGCTGCAAAGAATGGTAATCTAATAGGTCTAACATATTTGGTTGAAGAATGTAAGGAAGATATTTACAATAAAGAAAATGCTTTAGAAATAGCTTCCGAAAATGGACATTTATATATAGTTAAATATCTAAATAAACAATTTATCAATATCATTGATAGATTGTCTAAAGCTGATAAGGATAGTGATGATTATTATGAATATGAATATGCTGAATATATTTTTGGATTTAATAATACAAAAAATCGCGCTTTGAAATTAAGTTCTAAACATGGATACTTAGATATAGTTAAATATCTTGTTGAAGAATGTAATGCAAATATTCAAGGTCATGATGATGATTATCTTGACGACAGACCTTTATGTATAAGTATCGAACATGACCATTTTGAAGTTGTAAAGTATCTTGTTGAAAAGGGTTAACTAACTGTTAACAAAAAGGTAGAAAAAGGTGGTAATTTTTATTATTTTTTACATGACCTGCTACCATATAACTTAGAACTATAGACTGTTATAATTTCATCAAATCTTCTGTAATTTGTTGTTGTGGTGATTTATTCTCAATATTTTCAAATATAATTTTGGTATTTGAATAGGTTTTCAAAATATATTCTATCAGATCATATCCAATCCTACAGAGTCTATCTTTATATGTGATAACTACTCCGTCTAACTTATTCTCAATAGCTAGGTCTAGTAATTTTAGTAATCCTTTTCTTTTGAAGTTGATACCGCTACCAATACCTGTGATAACTTCATGATTTGGATATTTATTTTTTAGATATTTTACTTGTCTAAATAAGTCTTCCTTTTGATCATATGTAGATACTCTACAGTAACATATTTTTAATTTTGGTAATAAGTCATTGTCATTTAGGTATTTATCTAAATTATATTTTCTCCAACCACCTTCCGTTCTAATATAATCTATCTTACCATCATTAGCCCAGTTTTGTAATGTCTTTCTACAGATACCCAACCTATGACAAGTCTCTTTAGAACTATAATACTTAACATCGGTCATTATATATTTTAGATATCAATAAATAATTTTTTATCTAAACATTTTTGCAACATACTAATATATGACTAAGTCAACTAAGTTGAAGAAGATTAGCAAAGATGCTATTATCAAATCAACTTTGTGGAAGCCGCCTGATACAGGTTTTAATTTGGAACGGAAAACCAATTCTTGGTTTAATATGGACCAAATGAATGATGATAATATGTTGTTATGTAAACTCGCTAACACTACTACTATTCGTAGTAAACCTATCACTATAATACCAACTGTTAAACAAAAAATTACATTGTTACAATGGAATGAGGTATATAGACGTGTATATAATCTAACAGTTAAATATCTAAAAACCAACAAGATACAATCCTTTAAAATTATGAGACCAATCATAGATAAGCAGATTGCTTTAGATAGCATATTAACAGCAATTTCTGAAAAATCAAGAATACTAAAACATACAAGGGATAATGCTATAAAAGACTGTTTAAAGGCATATAAGACCTGTTTTAGTAATTATAGAAATGGTAATATTAAGCATTTCAAAATTAGATATAAACGGAAATCTCATCATCTAAGCTCAATTGTTATAGAACCTGCAGCTTTCTCTAAGGATAAAAAGTTAAATGGATTTGCTATCAAAACGTTTGGAAACATGAAAAGCTCTGAGCCGTTAAAAGATATAGATAAGGAATGTAGATTATGCTATAATAGTAGATCTGATAAATTTATTTTAAGAGTACCATATGATAAAGAGACTTCTGAACATATAGTAAAAGGTAATATGTGTTCGTTAGACCCAGGTATGCGAACATTTCAAACAGTTTACGCGCCACAAGGTAACTGTTATGAGATATGTTCTAATAAGACGAGTGGTCAAATATATAAACTAATAAAACGTATCGAAACAGCACATCCTGGGCCTAATGCTGATAAGTTTAAAAATCGATTACGAGAGAAGATAAGTAATAAGATAAAAGATATGCATTGGAAAACTGTTAGATATCTATGTAAATCATTCGAAACAATCATAGTTGGAAATATGAGTACACAATCGATTGTATCGAAAGATAAAAAGTTACCTAAAATAACCAAAAAATATTGTATGGCTTTATCACATTATTCATTTACACAAAGATTAACATCTAAAGCTGAGGAATTTGGATGTAAAGTTGTGATAACAGATGAAAGTTACACATCAAAGACATGTGGTGAATGTGGTGAGTTAAATGATAGTTTAGGTAGCAAGAAAGTATTTACATGTGAAAATTGTCCTTACAAAGTTGATAGAGATATCAACGGAGCTAGGAATATCATGATAAAATACTTATCTAACTAAAGCTAGTTAAGTATAGGGTTTACGCAGTGACCCTTTACTGGAAGTCAATGGTAATTTATAAATTTTAGCTACATAATGCATATGTCGTAGATATGTGTTATGGTTATTACCT
>Ga0105240_10016007_pt1 | contig 10166 bp, 14 predicted proteins | sample KBSC54metaG_FD_80426 | JGI IMG/M metagenome (GOLD analysis project Ga0105240, IMG submission 80426) | Corn rhizosphere microbial communities from Kellogg Biological Station, Michigan, USA - KBS C5-4 metaG | ecosystem: Host-associated > Plants > Roots > Rhizosphere > Soil | place: Michigan, USA... | reverse complement strand
GGGATCGAGCCTGAGACGGGCCGGCGCATCACGCTGAACAAGGGCGACCAGGTGCGCATGTGCGGCAACAGCGTCTGCCCGAAGCTGGCGCGCGCGATCGTGGCGGCGAACTACTCGGACGTCGCATATCAGGAGGCGGCGTGAAGCGTCTACCCGCCCTTCGCCTGCCGACGGTCGATCACGCCCTTCGCGGCGTCCTCGCCTTCCTTCAGCACCAGCGCCTCATCCGGCAGTGGCCGATCCTCGCAGTCGCGCGTGCGCTCCATGTCGATCTGGTACTGCCAGCGGTAGCCGGAACCGATCGCGTACGTGTTGACGCGGACGGAATGGCCCTTGTAGTCGAACTGGCTGTCCATGGTCTTCCTCCCGGAGCGGTTGCATGACGACGCGCATCCTAACCGGCGACGCGCGGCACGTGCTGGCCCAGTTGCCCGCGCAGTCGGTCGGCATGGTGCTGACGTCGCCGCCCTACTACGGGCAGCGCGACTACGGCCACGACGACCAGATCGGCCTCGAGGATTCGCCGGAGGCCTATATCGAGCAGCTGGTCATCGTGTTCCGCGAGGTGCACCGGGTGCTGCGCGACGACGGCGTGCTGCTGCTGAACATCGCCGACAGCTACGCCGGCAGCTGGGGCGCGCAAGGTCGCAGCGGCGGCAACGGTGACGGCAAGCACGCCTACAACCGGAGCATCGGCGAGAAGACGCGCGAGGCGTGCGCCGGCGCCTTCGAGCGGAAGATCGCGCGCGCGCCGCGCAACCTGCAGGGCCCGCTGCCGGGCGCCCAGCCGAAGGACCTAATCGGCATTCCCTGGATGCTCGCCTTCGCGCTGCGCGCCGACGGCTGGCGCCTGCGCCAGGACATCGTCTGGAACAAGCCGAACGCGATGCCGGAGAGCGTCGACGATCGGTGCACGAAGACCCACGAGTACCTGTTCCTGCTCACGAAGCGCGGCTCCTACTACTGGGACGCCTTCGCGATCCGCGAGCCGGCCAGCGAGGCGCCCGCCAGCGTCGCGCGCCGCGGCCGCGCCGGCGGTAAGCCGGTCGGCAACAGCGCGCTGTTCGGCGAGGCCCACGGCCAGAGCGGCGCCCGCGCGCTGCCCGCGGCAGGCACCGGCACGCGCAACGCGCGCAGCGTCTGGACGATCGCGACGCGGGCATCCGCCGTGGAGCACTTCGCCACCATGGCGCCGGCGCTGGCCGAGCGCGCGCTGAAGGCCGGTTCGAGCGAGCACGGCCGCTGCCCCTGCTGCGGCGCGCGCTGGGTACGCGTCACCCGGCCCGCGCTTGAGGTCGGCCACACCGGCAGCACGCGCTCGGCCTACGCCGCCGGCGGCAACGCGAACCGCCTGGCCAAGCTGCGCCAGGCGGCGCGCGACCAGGGCACCGAGTACACGGGCGACCGCGTCCACGTCGGCTGGCGCCCGGACTGCGTCTGCAACTTCCCCGCCCCGCCGACGCCGGTCCCCGACGTCGTGCTGGATCCCTTCGGCGGCGCGGGCACCACCGCGCTCGTCGCCGACCAGCTGCAGCGCGATGCCGTGCTGGTCGAGCTCAACCCCACCTACGCCGGCGAAGCGGAAGCGCGCATCCGGCGGGATTCGTCTCTCCTGACCGAGGTCATCACCGCATGAGCGATACCACGAAGATCGAGTGGTGCGATAGCACCTTCAACCCCTGGCGCGGCTGCACGCCCGTCGGACCCGGCTGCGCCCACTGCTACGCCGCGGCGCTGTCGAAGCGCACCGGCGGTCCGGTCTACGCCAGCGGCGCGCCGCGCGTGCGCACCACCTCCGCGAACTGGAAGATCCCGGCCGGCTGGAACAGCCGCGGCTTCTGGCAGTGCAGCGACTGCGGCTGGCGAGGCGAATCGCCGCGGCGCCACGGCTTGATCGTCGTCTCGCCGGCCTGCCCGGGCTGCGACGCGGCGTTTCCGGCGCTCAAGCCCGCACGCCGTCGCGTGTTCTGCGCCAGCCTGGCCGACGTGTTCGACAACGAGGTCGACCCGACCTGGCGCGCCGACCTGTTCGCGCTGATCGCCTCGACGCCCAACCTCGACTGGCTGCTGCTGACGAAGCGGATCGGCAACGCGGCCGCGATGATCGAGACGGCTCGCGGCCAGGATCCGGCGACCAGCGGCAAGCCGTGGCCGTTCCCGCAGAAGCCCCGCGGGCCGCTCGCGAACGTCTGGCTGGGCGCGACGATCGTGAACCAGGCCGAGGCCGACCGCGACATCGCGAAGCTGCTGACGACTTCGGCGGCGCGTAGGTTCGTGTCGATCGAGCCCATGCTGGGCCCGGTCGCCCTGACCGAATTGCAGCCGGGCGGCATGCTGCGCGTCTGGTCGGATGCCTTGCGCGGGCGCGCAGCTGCAATGGCCGGCAGCGGTCCGGCGCACGACACCGCGCGCCTGGACTGGGTCATCGTCGGCGGCGAGAGCGGCGCCGGCGCGCGCTCGATGGTGCTGGGCTGGGCGAAGGAGGTCGTGCGCCAATGCAAGGCGGCGGGCGTCCCCGTCATGGTCAAGCAACTCGGTGCGAAGCCGACGAATCGCGAGGGCGAGCGCCACCGCATCACCGACCGCAAGGGCGGCGACATGGCCGAATGGCCGGCCGAGCTTCGCGTGCGCGAGTTCCCCCGCGCGGAGGTGCGCCATGCGTGAAGTCGGCATCCAGTATTCGGCGCCGATGGTGCGCGCCGTCCTCGATGACCTGAAGCTCGTCACCCGCCGCACCGTGAAGGGCGAGATCCCTGCCGGCGCCGTGCGTGCGGTGTTTGAGCAGCGCCTGGTGAACCGGCCGCCGGCATGGCACTGGCTCGACGAGTTCGGCGCGACGCTCGGGAAGCCGTTCCGCTGCCCCTATGGCGTGGCGGGCGACCGGCTGTGGGTGCGCGAGGCCTGGCGCGCGTCGCTTGCCTTCGAGCTCACGAAGCCCTCGGACATCACTCCCGGCACGCCCATCCGATACGCGGCTGGCGGCGGCGACCTGCTGCCGTCCAACGCTGGAAAGCACCGCCCCGGCATGTTCATGCCGCGCTGGGCGAGCCGCATCGCCCTCGAGGTGACGGGGGTCGCGTGCGAGCGCCTGCAGGACATCACCGACGCGCAGGCAATCGCCGAGGGTATCCCGGCCAATCCGTCCGCGATCGGCGTGCCCTCCACCTTCCCTCCAGGCCAGACGATCGCTCGCGCCATGTTCCGGACCCTGTGGGATTCGATCAACGGTGAGGGGGCATGGGATGCGAACCCGTGGGTCTTCGCCATCTCGTTCCGGAGGATCACGCCATGAGCGAGTCGCTTCGGACAACCCTGTTCACCTCGGAAGACCTGGCCGCGGCGCGCGCGCAGTTCACCGCGCTGCTGAAGGACTGCCCGTTCTGCGGCGGATTCTCCCGTCCTGATCCGCGAAACGCACCCGTGTCCGGCCGGCCCGGGCTGCGCCTGGGCGAGGACTACGACCGCTGGCTGGTGCGCTGCTCGATGTGCCTGGCCACCGCCGAGGGCGACACGGCCGACCAGGCGGTCGACAACTGGAACCGCCGCGTCGAGGGCATTCACGACCAGCACCAGCTGCTGCCGCTGGTCGACCTGCAGGCCATCGCGCGGAAGACCGGCGTCGAGCTCACGACCGCGGCCGAGAGCTTCGCGCGCCACGTGCAGCACGACTTCCTGCGGCTGAACCGGAGGCCGACATGCTGATGATCCTCGAGATCAGCGAGTCCGGTGATTGGCAGACGCATCCGGCCTCACCTCGGCTCGTCTCGTCACCGCTGCAGATCCCACCGAACCGCCGACCGACGATGCTGCAGCCCGATCGCGAGACGGCCGAGCGCGAAGCTCTCCGCCTGGCCCGCGAGCACCCGCGGGGTCGCTTCGTGGTCTTCGAGGCCGTCGCCGCCGGCATCACCGCCAAGGTGCCCACCCACACCACGCTGAGCGGGAAGGTCGTTGCCGAGCGCGACATCGCCACGCTCGTGCACTTCAAGGACGAGGACGATGGAATCCCCTTCTGACTCGCGCGAGTCGAATTCCCCGCGATCGTCGCGCATGGAGCGATCTGCGGTCTTTTCGCCCGACCTTCAGTACCGATACAGGCTTTCGCGCCGCTGGGCCGCGGGCCCGGCGCTCCCGTTCGTCCTGCTGAACCCGTCGCGCGCCGGCGCGGAACTCGATGACCCGACGACGCGCCGCTGCATCGGCTTCGCGCGGCGCCTGGGCTACGGCGCGCTCGAGCTCGTCAACCTGTACGCGTTTATCGCGACGAACCCGCAGGACCTGCGCAAGGCGGGCTACCCGGTGGGCCCCGACAACGACATGCACCTCGAGATCGCATGCCGCGGCGCACCGCAGGCCGTCTGCGCCTGGGGATCGAACGCGCGCGACCTGATCCGGCCCGTCGTCGTGCTGGCGCTGCTGAAGGCGTGGGGCGTCAAGCCCATGGCCCTCCGCCTCGGCGCCGGCGGCGTGCCGGTCCACCCCCTCTACCTCCCGTACGACCAACCGCTCCAGGAGCTCCGCTCATGAACAAGATCATCGACATCCCGCCCGCCCCCGGCCTGGGCGCCATCTGCGTCGGCGCGGCCATGAGCGACGACGACCGCGTCCACCTATCCGTGATGCGCCGCGATCCGGCCGGCGGCACGACGCTGCTCCTGGCCGACTCCTTCGCCGTGAGCGATCTGCACGGGCGCGACCAGCTGCTGCTGGGCGCCGGCCTGCGCGAGATCCCGACGCGCCGTGTCTCGACGAGCGGCTGGCTCCAGGTGATCCCCGAGGCCGCGCCGACGACGCTTCAGTGGGACGACGAGCCGGCGCCGCCGGCGACCGTCCCGCTAGACGTCGACGGCAAGACGGCCACGGACGACCCGATGCTGGCTTACTACCGCGACTGGTACACGCTGCAGACCCTGAAGGGCGACCCGGCGCGCCGCGGCAACCTGGCGCGCGACGCCTACCTCTCCGGCGCTGCGCAGGGCGCGCTGCTGGCGCGCACGACGTCGGTGACGATCCGCGCGCCCCTGGTTGACAAAGCGCGTGCAACGCCAGTTGACGAACCCCAGGATTTGCAAGGTCAGCCCGCGACCGGCTGGGCGGCGGTCGGTCGTCTGGTCAGCGAGTACGTCGAAGGCTACGAGATGCGCGGCGACGGCGACTACACGCCGACCGAAAGCGAGCGCCTGCTGATCGAGGACGCAATCCACGGGCTGCTGGCGGACGACGAGTTCCTGCTGGCCCTCGAGTCGGCGCGAGCCGACAGCACGCCGGCCGGCACCTTGACCGACGACGAGCTCGATGCGCTGGACACCATGTCGCTCGCCCACCTGGCGCCGCGCCAGCGCGAGTCGGTGCGCGCCTACGGCCGCGCGGTGATCGCGGCGCTGGCCATTCGCCAGGCGCGCGATCGCAAGCCGCCCACGGTCGCCGAGTGCATCGCGAACCTCGACCTCTGGAACGACCGACTGGAGCACGCGATCGACTCGAAGGCCGAGGCCGAGCTCGGCCAGCACGCGAACGACGGCCCGGCCGCCGGCGGCCGCGACCCCATGGAGCAACTGCCGTGAAGCGCGACGACCTGATCACCCTTGGACCGCCGCCGGCCGGCCCGGTGCCGACGCGCGAAGCGCTCGCCATCGAGTTCGGCGACTGGTGCACCCGCCACGGCGTCATGCAGACGAACGACGACCTGGCGCTGCTGTGCAAGCTGCTGGACCGCCGCCAGCGCTGGTGGCTGACGAACTTCACCGCGCGCTGGGACTGGGCGACCGAGGACGCCGCGCGCCACCCGAGCGCCCTGTGCACGCCGCTCGAGCTCGCCGGCGCTTTCATGACGGTTGTGCGTGAGCACAGCGGCCGGGACGAGTTCGCGCGCCTCTTGGCGGCCGACCTGCAGCTGGGCGACTATCTGGACGTCGGCTCCGTCATGGCCACCGCCTTCTCGCGCGTGCACCGCGTCCCGGTCGATGGCCCGAGCAACGCCGCGGCCGAGCGCCTGAAGCTGCTCGCACTGGACATCGTCTACCTCCACATGATCCCCGCCCGCGAGGCCTGAAATGTCGACCACACCATCGCACGGCGCCGCGCCGCCGCCCTACCTCACCGACGCCGAGATCGCCGACATCTGCAAGCCGCTGAAGATGGCCGCGGCGCGCCGGCGCCACCTGACCCGCCTGGGCCTGGTCGTGAAGACGAAGGCCGACGGCAGTCCGCTCGTAGGCCGCGCCGAGTTCGAGCGCGTGATGACGGGTGCGGCACCGGCGCGCGCCGCCGAGCCGGATGCCACGCCCGGCAGCACCCCCAACATCGTCGGCCTCGAGCAGTGGGCCCTGAAGCGGAGGCAACGTGGGAAGAAAGCGTAAGGACGGCGATCCGATGGGCCTGGCCGGCACGCGGCTGGCGTTCAAGCGCGGCAAGTTCTGGTATCGCCACCGCGGCACCGACCGGCACGAGGACTTCGGCAGCGACATCGTGGTCGCGAAGAAGCGCGCCGCGGCGCTGAACAGCCCGACCGGGTCCTACGGCACCGTCGCCTACTGGGCGCCCCTGTTCCTGGCCGACTTCAAGGTGCGCGTCAAGAACGGCGACCGGTCGCAGCGCACGCTTGACGACTACACGACCTACCTGTCCGACGGCGCCGAGACGATGCCCGACGGCGAGGTGCGCGACCTGCGCAGCCCGCTGATGATCTTCTTCGGCACGATGCAGATCCCGGCGATCAAGCCCACGCACGTGCAGACCTACCTCAACACCCAGGAGAAGCTGGGCCGGCCGGTGCAGGGCAACCGCGAGAAGGCTTGCTTGTCGTCGCTGCTGTCGTGGCTGCTGGTGCGCGAGGACTCGCCGATCACCGTGAACCCGTGCATGCGCCAGAGCGGCGTGACGCGGAACGAGGAATCGAAGCGCGACCGCTACGTCACCCACGAGGAATACCGCGAGGTGTTCGCGGTGGCCACGCGCTCCGAGCGCCTGCTGATGGAGATCACGTACCGCACGCTGCAGCGGCCGCAGAGCGACATCATCCGCTGGACGACCGAGCACCTGAAAGTGGTCGACGGCCGGCGGGCGCTGTCGTTCCGGCAGAACAAGACGAAGCGCCTGCACCAGGTGTTTCTGACGCCCGAGCTCGAGAAGCTGCTGCCGGCGCCGAGCAAGGTGGTCAGCCTGGCCGAGCGCCGCAACCCCGAGCCGCTGGTGCGCAAGCTGGACGGGAAGTTCTACACGTACACCGGCCTCTACACGATGCTGCAGCGGTCGATCGCGACGGCGAACGTGCGACGCGCGGCGCGCGGCATCGCGCCAATGGAGCCCTTCGGCTACCGCGACCTGAAGGGCAAGGGCGCGACCGACATGTACTTTATCGACAAGGTGCCGATCGAGGAGATCCAGCAACTGCTCGGACACGCAGATTCGAAGACGACCGAGATATACATCAAGGCCCGCCATCGATTCACCGCGTCGCCTAACGCCGTCGATTTGGCGGGGTAATCTGCCCGTCCATATCCAGTGGTTTTACGGGGTCGCACCGGGGGAAGAAAATCACCAGCACCAGGCCCAGGAATGGGACGGCGCTGCCCCGGAAAGTGAGCGTCCATGCCGCGTGCCGGCCGATTGCCGGGACCGACTGTTAATCCGTAGGTCCCTGGTTCGAGCCCAGGTCGGGGAGCCACTTCACAGTGGCCAATACAGCGAAGTGAATCAAGCCCTTACGATTGCGTGAGGGCTTTTTTCTTGGTGCCGCCGGGCCCGCTCCAACCCCCCCGATATGGGACGGTTTTTGGAACGTGTCCCATATCCAGTGGTTTTCGACCATGCGCGTCAACGTCTCCCCGCTGATGAACAAGGGCCTCAAGCGCCGGACGAAGGCCATGCCCGAGACGGCCGACCTCAAGCTCGAGGCTGACGAACAAGGCCGGCCCGTGCTGGTCGCCTACCGCCCCGGAGAGACGGCAGTGCCGGTGCTGGCCAAGCTGTACCACCCGCAGCTGGCCGATGTCGGCAAGAAGGGCTTCTTCCTCCGCGGCTTCGAGCTCGATCGCGGCACCGGACAACTGTTCGCCCAGGCCTGGGACGTCGAGCCCGTGACGAGGCGCTGATCGGGCAAAAAAAATAGCCCGAACGGATCGGGCTTTAGGCCGGCAGCCAGGGAGGAAAAGAATTTGCACTGCCGGAGCGCCAGTCTACCGCACACCGCGGGCCCGGCGAGAAAGCGGCCCGGCCGCTGCAAAGCCGGACCGGGCCGAAGGGCACGCCCCGCCCCCGAGGCGCACCGGAGACAAGGGGCTACCGCAGGCGCTCGCGCGTCGCGCCGGTGGACTTCAGCAGACCGACCATCGTCCGGCCGAAGGCCGTCAAGTCGCTGTCCTGGCCGGTATACGTGCCGCACTTCACGGTCATCGAGAAGCCGTTGTCGTCGGACATGCAGCCGGCGAGGTTGTTGTCGTCCCACGACCAGGGCATCCAGCCCCACCCGTTGGCCTCGGCATCGGCGACGACCCTCTCGGGCGGCAACATCGTCGGGCTGGGGCCTACGTTCCGGCCGGGCCCGAATTCGCCCACGATCAACGGCAGGCCGGAGGCCTTCAGCTGCGCCATCGCGGTCGCATAGTCCTGCATCCACGACGCGGTCGCCGGGAAGTGCCACGAGCCGTAGACGTGCACCGAGAACAGCAGGTTGTGCTGTGGGTCGGTGGCCAGCAGCGTCGGGCCATACTTGATGACGTCCTGCGCGTCCTGGCCGCACCCGCCCGAGTCGATGACCAGCGGCATCGTGTAGCCGGCGGCACGCAGGCGCGCGATGGCGGCGAGGTAGCCGTCGCGCCAGGCGGGATCGTTCGCGGCGCCCCACTCGTTCGCGACGTTGATCAAGCCCGAACCGTTCAGTTGCGTCCACGTCGACGCCTGCGCGACCCAGGTGTCCACCGCCGCCGAGAGCGAAGCCGCGTCTGCCTTGCACGTGGTCGTCCAGTTCGTCGGGATCGGGGTGATGCCGGCGGCCAGCATCTGCGTCGACACGATGCCCCAGCTGTAGTCCGCGCCGCTATGCGTGGGATCGGTGGGCTTCGAGGCCAGCGGCAGAAAGATGCGCTCGGTGTTGGCGCCGGACAGCGGCAGGCCGGCCGGCGTGCCGTAGCTGTCCCAGTGGTTGCGGTTCACGCCCCGGATGCGGAACTCGGTGCCGGTCGGGTCGAACAGCTTCGAGCCGACGACGTAGAAGCCGGTGCCGGTGGCGCCAGGTGCGCGCGGCGGGTCGATGGTGCAGACCTGGCCGGCGAGTGCCAATACGGCACAGGCGACCAGCAGGAGGAAGGCGGCGAGATGCTTCATCGGGATCTCCGAAATTGCCGAACGGCGAAATTTGGAAAGTCGGCGCTAGAACCGCACGCCGACGCGAACCTGTGCCTCTGCGCGGCCGTCTGGCAGGCGGGAGAGCGCGCCGCCCACCACCAGACGACCGACGTCGCGCTCGAGCCAGATCCCGACGGCGTGCCGCGTGTCGTAGCTCAGGCCCGCGGCCCACGGCTTCGGCGGCGGCGGGAGCAGCGCCGGCTCGATGGGGATGTCGATCGCCTTGATCACCTCGCCGTCCGGGCTGCTGGCCACGACGCGGCGCTCGGTGCCGTTCGACACGAGCGACAGATCGACCTCGACGCTGCTGGCCGCCGGCGCGGGCGCGATGACGACCGACTCGCGGCGCTCCTCGTGGAAGCCCTGCGGGATGATGTGACGCGGCGCGGGCGGGTGCGCATCGGGCGCGCGCTCGGCGACCACCGATCGGTCGGCCTGGCGCACCTGCGGCGCCGGCGTATCGAGCTCGTGCACCGGCTTCGGCGGCCAGAGCGCCCACACCAGCACCGCGGCGACGGCGGCGAGCGCCACGGCGACGAGCTCGATCTTCGTGCGCAGCGACCAGCCGACCGTCTCCTCAGCCATGAAGCGCAGCGACTGGCCGACGCCGGACTCGACGGCGCCGAGGCCTCCCGCGGCGACGTGCGCGGCCTCGCGGCCCAGTTCTTCGGCGTCCACCTCAGACCCCCGACTGGTACGTCGCGCCGCCGGGGCCGAACTTCGCCGTGAGCGCCTGGCGGCGCAGTTGCGGGTCGAAGGAGATGTGCACCCACGTGCCCTCCTGGATGCACTGGTCGAAGGCGATGTCGCTGGCCACGATC
>Ga0105240_10016001_pt1 | contig 10168 bp, 13 predicted proteins | sample KBSC54metaG_FD_80426 | JGI IMG/M metagenome (GOLD analysis project Ga0105240, IMG submission 80426) | Corn rhizosphere microbial communities from Kellogg Biological Station, Michigan, USA - KBS C5-4 metaG | ecosystem: Host-associated > Plants > Roots > Rhizosphere > Soil | place: Michigan, USA... | reverse complement strand
CGAACGGGACAAGGCGGTCGTTCACTCGACGATCAACCGGCGCGGGAGCAAGGATAGCCAGCTTCGGTGAAATTTCTGTCCTACAAATGCAGGCTTGGACTAGTGGCAGCTTCATGAGCCTCCACACGTCCCCGCACCCTCACTTGCCAAGTTCACAGGCGCGGGCATTGATCGCCCGCATCTCCCTTGTGATCGGCGGCGAATGAGGCAGGGAATGTACGCCGCGAACGCGAACTTTGTGATCTTTTGATGCCCCGCAACCGCTCCGAAGGGCTGCCTAGCCGAAAGCAGATCCTCGATTTCATTTCGTCGTCCGATCAGCCGGCCGGAAAGCGCGAGATCGCGCGCGCCTTCAATCTTCGCGGCAACGACAAGATCGCTCTCAAGAAGCTGTTGAACGACATGGCTGACGAGGGGCTGATCGAGACGTCGCGCGGCCGCGCCTTCAACCAGGTTGGCGGGATTCCGCGGGTGACTGTTCTCCATGTCGTCGAGGCGGACGAGGACGGGCAGGTCTGGGCGAAGCCCGAGCATTGGGAAGCCGACGTTCCGCCGCCGCGGCTTCGGGTGATAGAGAAGGGCTGTCACAGCGCGCTAGGCGTCGGCGATCGCATTCTGGCGCGGACCGAGGAGCGCGGCGAGCGGTTTGCCGCCCATCCGCTCAAGAAGCTCGCGAAAAGGGCGGAGCTGGTCCTTGGCGTGCTTCGGCGAGATGGCGACCGGTACTGGCTGACGCCGGTCGAGAAGCGCGAGCGGCGCGAGCTTGCGGTGAGCGATATCAAGGAAGCGGGAGCCGGCGACCTCGTGCTCTGCGAGGTTAGCGGGCGCGGGCCGCGGATCACGGCGCGCGTCGAGGCGGTGCTCGGCGATCCGTTCGCTCCCAAGAGCTTCAGCCTCATCGCCATCCACAAATACGAGCTTCCGCACGAATTCAGCGATGCTGCGATTGCAGAGGCCAAGAAGGTGGCGAAGCTGCCGATCAACTCCTCCCCGGAACGGGGAGGGGGACCGGCGAAGCCGGTGGAGGGGTCCCGCGGTAGAAGTGGCGGAGAGGTGGGCCCCCTCCACCATCCTTCGGATGGTACCCCTCCCCGTGCCGGGGAGGATTTAAGGGAAGACCTCACGCATCTGCCGATCGTCGCCATCGATCCTGCCGATGCGCGCGACCATGACGATGCCATCTGGGCGGCGCCGGACGACGATCCCGGCAACAAGGGTGGCTGGAAGGCGATCGTCGCGATCGCCGACGTCAGCTTCTACGTCCGTCCCGGGTCCGAGCTCGACCGCGAAGCGCGAAGGCGGGGCAATAGCGTCTATTTCCCGGACCGCGTGGTGCCGATGCTGCCGGAGGAACTGTCGGCGGGCATCTGCTCGCTCAAGGAGGGCGAGGAGCGGGCGGCGATGGCCTGCCATCTCCAGATCGCGCCGGACGGCAGTGTCAAAAGCTGGCGATTTGCGCGGGCAAAGGTTTGCGTTGCGGCAAACATTGCCTACGAGGATGCGCAATCCGCGATCGATGCTTCCGAGGAGGAGCGGGTCGAGGTCTCCTCACCGGTCTGCTGGATGCCGGAGGTCGAGGGGCCGGTGCCGGCGGAGCTGGTCGCTACCGCGCTGAAGCCGCTTTGGAGCTGTTGGCGGGCGCTGGCCAAGGCCCGGGAGAAGCGGCAACCGCTCGAGCTCGACCTTCCCGAGCGGCAAGTGGTGCTCGACGAAATGGGCCGCATCACGTCTGTCGCTCCCCGCGAAAGGCTCGATGCGCATCGGCTGGTCGAGGATTTTATGATCGCGGCGAACGTCGCCGCCGCACGCGCACTCGAAGCGAAGAAGGGGCCGGTGATGTACCGGATTCACGAGCCTCCGAGCCGCGAGAAGCTGGTCGCTCTCAAGGATTATCTCGATACTTTCGGGATCGAGTTCACGCTCGGCCAGGTGATCACGCCGCAGACGTTCAACAGGATCATCGAGCGGGTGGGCGATGCGGACTTCCGTCCCGAAATCATGGAGCAGCTGCTTCGAACACAGATGCAGGCGCGCTACGGGCCGGAGCGGCTCGGCCATTTCGGGCTCGCGCTCGCGACTTACGCCCATTTCACTTCGCCCATCCGCCGCTACGCCGATCTTCTGGTCCATCGCTCGCTGGTGACCGCCTACAAGCTCGGTGAGGGCGGTCTTCCAGCCGAGGAGGCCGAGAAATTCGAGGAAGTGGGCGAGCATATCTCCCGCCTCGAACGGCGGGCGATGGAGGCCGAGCGCGAGACGGTCGACCGCTATGTTGCGGCTTACCTCGGCGACCGCGTCGGGCAGGTGGTGATGTGCCGGATCACGGGTGTGCAGCCGTTCGGATTTTTCGCGACCGTCACCGATCTCGGAGGTGACGGGCTGGTGCCGGTCTCGACCATCGGCGACGAATATTTCCGCTACGACGAGAAGTCGCAGCAGCTGATCGGCGAGGAGACCGGGACGACCTATCGGCTCGGGCAGAAGCTCAAGCTGCGGATTGTCGAAGCGAACCCCGTTTCCGCCGCGCTGCGGTTCGAGCTGCCCCACACCGGCGACGAGGATGACGAGGAAGTCCGGCCCGCGCGTCGCGACCGAATCCGCCCGACCCAACGCCGCGGCCGTCCACAGAACATTCGCCACAACAACCGAAAGCGCCGCTGATCGCTCTTGGTCTGCCGCCGCCGCCGCTGTAGCGTCTCGCCATGCGTCTATATCTCGATCTTCTTCAGAAAATCCTGGACGAAGGGGTGCCGCAGTCGGACCGCACCGGTACCGGGACGCTCAGCTATTTCGGAGCGCAGATGCGCTTCGATCTGGGCGCAGGTTTCCCGCTCCTGACGACCAAGAAACTGCACCTGCGGTCGATCATCGTCGAGCTCCTGTGGTTCCTTCGCGGAGACACCAACATCCGCTGGCTAAAGGACCGCAACGTCCGCATCTGGGACGAGTGGGCCGACGAGAACGGCGACCTCGGCCCGGTTTACGGCAAGCAGTGGCGCGACTGGGAGAGCGCCGATGGTCGGCACATCGATCAGATCGCCGCCCTTGTGGAGCTGATCAGGAAAGACCCATCATCCCGTCGGCAGATCGTCACCGCATGGAACCCTGGCGAGATCCACCGGATGGCGCTGGCACCGTGCCACTGCCTGTTCCAGACTCAGGTCGCGGCCGGGCGACTGAACCTGCAGCTTTACCAGCGCAGCGCCGACATGTTCCTCGGCGTTCCCTTCAACATCGCCAGCTATTCGCTGCTGACCCACATGCTGGCGAGGGAGTGCGGTCTCGAACCGGGCGTGTTCGTGTGGACCGGCGGCGACTGCCACATCTATTCGAACCACATGGAGCAGGTGCGGCTCCAGCTCACTCGCGATCCGCGGCCGCTCCCGAAGCTGGTGATCAAGGATCGGGGGCAGGGACTGCTCGACTATGAGCCCGAGGACTTCGTTTTCGAAAATTACGATCCGCACCCGCACATCGCGGCGCCGGTCGCCGTTTAGAACGGCAGAACGCGGCATCCTCAGGCCGAGCGGTGGCCGGAACGGAGCCGTTCCGGACGCTCAAGCGTTCGGGCCGCGACACAGGAGGATGTGATGATCCACAAGCTGATTGGCCTCGCCATTGTCGCGGCAGCGGTTGCGACTGCGGCCTGCAACACGGTTCGCGGTGCGGCAACTGACGTGAATTCGGTCGCGAACTGCACCCAGAACACGATGAACGGACGGAATTGCTGACACTCGGCTCTCGACAAAGCCCGGTTAACCAAGCCATGATCATTTAACAGGGCAAACCGGAGGGACGATCATGGTTCGACGCATCATCATTGCCACCGTGGTTCTCGGCAGCCTCGCCGTGGCCGCATGCAACACCGTCCGCGGCGCCGCCGCCGACGTGAATTCGGCCGCGGACTGCACCCAGAACGCAATGCACGGCGGACGCTGCTAAGCTTCGCCGAGCGCGGCTGAGACACCGGGGGGCGGGCGGTCACCGCGCCGAGGGGCGTACTGTGAGCGTGCCCTCCGGAAGCGGCTTCAAGACCTCGCGCGCCGCCACCGACCCGTCCAGCCATGCCTTCCAATTCGCCGGGGGAAGCACCGCCACCTGCCGGCTGTGGTAGGGCGCAACGTCGGCCCCCGGCTCCGTCGTCAGCATTGTGAACGCTTCCCCGACGTCTGGTGTGGAGCGAACCAGCCCCGCAATCCCCAGCATCTCGTCGCCCGGTGCGGTGAACAGCCAGCGGTCCTTGCGCTTCGACTTGGGGTCCGCCGACGCAGTGAATTCATAGAAGCCGTCGGCGATGATCAGGCAGCGGTTAGAGCCGAACTCGCGCCCCTCCGACCGGAAATTGTAGACCGGCTTGCCGTTTGGCGCCGGCCAGCTCCAGCGGCGCGCAACCAGGTCGTAGCTGTCCTGCCCCTCAGTCGAGCGGCGGATGATCGGCGCCGGATCAGTGATGCAGATGTCGCGCGGCGCGAGGTTCGGAATGCCCTCCGGAAATCGAACCGGCATATGCAGCGACTGAAGAATTTCGCGAAGCGCCTCGACCGAGCGCGTCTGGGTATATTGATTACACATCCCTAATCCTCGCTCCGCCCCGGCTTCTCCCGGTCGCGCGGGTAGCTGTGGCGGAGCGGGAAGGGCGGCAGCCAGGATTCGCGGCGGATCGTCCAGTTTTCGTAAGCCGGCGTGAACCGGTCCGGCTCGTCGAGCACGCCAAGGTGCACCTCCACCTCATCGCCAAAGCGGTTGAACACCGACGATCCGCAGCGTGGGCAGAAGTGGCGGTGCTTGTAGTGGCGGGTTTCGCCCTCGACCGTCACCGACTTTTCCGGGAAGATGGCTGCGGCGAAGAACAGGGCGCCGTGGTGCTTTCGGCAATCGAGGCAATGGCAGAGCCCGACCCGATAGGGCTTACCCGTCGTCACGATCCGGACGTCTCCGCAAAGGCAGGACCCGGTGATCTCATCCATCGCTATTCCTCCTCAATCGCGCCGCGGAAAGCGCATCTGCTCCATAAGCCACACATCGCGCGCGATAGGACAGCAAATTGCGATTGCACTAATCCAGCCCAAGATGCGGAACAAAACCGGAGCGGCTTCGCTGCGGCCACGTGGGAAAATACAAAATCACCATCGAGAACGAGGAGTTCACCAGCTCCGAGGAACAGGAAGCGCCGGATCAGGAAAGCGTCCGCAAGCGCGCCGTCGCCGCCACGCTAGCCATCGCATCCGACCAGGTGGCCGCCGGCAAGCCCTTCTTCGGGGCGCAGGTCACCATCGACGAGGGCGGAGCACCGCTGCTTCGGCTGATTGTGTCGGCCGGAGCCTCGCCGCTGAAGATGGGGTGACCGCACCCTAAGTCCCCACTGCAGTTCCCTTGCCTATCGCACAGGAGTAATGTTCCGCCGCTGGAACAACAGCGGGAGCACAGCCATGACCGCGTTCAACGCCGTCCGCTTCAAGGTGAAGCCGGGCCGCAACCAGGACTTCATCGACGCACACGCCCGAGTGGACCGCGAATGGCCCGGCCTCAGGCACGTCAACCTCATCAAGACCGGCGAGCAGACCTTCTGCATCATCGGCGAGTGGGACGACATGGACGCCCTGGCCAACGCCCGCCCCAGCATGATCGCCACCCTCGACACCTTCCGCGACATGCTGGAGGGCGACACCGACCCGGTTTCGGGGCCGGTCGTCCTCGAACTCAAATAGGCCGATCAGCCGCCCGGCGAGGGTGGCGCAGGCGGTGCAGGCGGACCTGAGCTGCCCATACTTCCGCCCGCTCCGGGGCCCGCATTCGCCGAAACCGCCGGCGGCTGGATTACGCAATCCTGGAGCCACGGATCGTCGCCCGTCCCGGCGACCTTCTGGCAGCTGACGGTTACCAGTTCGCCGGGCTGCAGCTTCGTCGCCGCATCGACCGAATGGTCGTCGAGATCGACCCCCAGCGGCAGGTCGGGGTGATTGGTCCGAAGGCGCATGTCGATGCTTCCATAGCCGTCGGGAACGGTCCGGACGAAGGCGCCGGTCACCACCATCTGACGGCCGCCGAAGCGCTGGTTCGCGGCATCGGAATTGGTGTGATAGGCCTCGAACAGCTCGGGCGCGCCGATCGTGACCGCCTCATTGTCCACGCGCACCGGGTTGAAGCGCGTATCGATATGGATGTCCCTGGGGCCCTGGAAGCCGTGGAACGGCCCGATCCTGCCGAACGCCGCCATTGCCACCAGCAGTACGCCGCCGGCGATCAGCACGGCCTTGCGGTTGCGCTTCAGCTCCTCGGGCGGGCGGCCGCCGCGGCCGGAAGGATCGCGGCCGCCCTCCCGCGCCGATTTCAAATGCTGGCGCGCGGCCGGATCGGTCGGAGTCCCGCAGCCAGGGCAGAATTCGCGCAGCGGACTCACCTCGGCCGCGCATTCCGGACAACGCACCTTTCCGACTCTCCTTCGCCGAGCAGCTTGCCGCGTGCCATAGAGGAGTAACACGGAGGGGAAAAGAGCGGCGAGGGTGACACTTTCCCGATAGGAAGTTGACTGGCTTGACCATGCGGCGCGGTTTCGAGCAAGTGTCGCTTTTGAGCCGAAGTTGGCAAAGTTGGCAGCGGCAACGCGCCTACGCGTACCCGCACCCGAAGGGGGCGGGGTGTGTAAGCTTTGTCAGTTTCAATAATAAGGCGACTGCCCGCTCTCACGCAGGGAAGGGCGCTCCCGCCCGATGGCTCGGTTGCGACTCGCATCCGCCAGTGTGAAGCACAAATCGGCAGCTGTAGGACAGCGCCGCCTTGCGCTAGGCTGGCGAGATGAAGGGTTCATGCCATTGCGGGCAGGTGAGGATCGAGGTGCCGCATGCGCCTGAGTGGCTCGGCCGCTGCAATTGCAGCTTCTGCAGGAAGATCGGATCGCTGATGGCCTATTATCCCGATGACGGGAGCGTCCGGATCACTGGCGAGACGATTGCGTACATCTGGGGCGACCGGATGATCTCGCAGCATCATTGCCCGGTCTGCGGGTGCCACACCGACTGGCGATCTACCGGCGAGAGCTACGGCAAGGTCGGCATCAACGCGCGGCTGCTCGATGGGTATGAGGAGCGGGACGGGCATAGCTTTATCGAGGGCCGGGAGGTCGAAGTGCGGGTCTTAGACAATTCGGATTGACCAGCGACCAATCGTTTACCGCCTTTGCTATTCCCAAATTTAACAACTTCAGTCAGTCTGCCGCCGCGCTCGTGCTCGGAGAGCGAGTCGCAACGGGGGTAAGACATGACTTCAGCTATCGCACTTGCGGCGTTCGCCGCCGCACAGGCCGCCGCGACGCAAGCATCCGGGCCGAAATGGGTTCCGCTTCAGCAGGCGCAGGCTGCGCAAACGTACCCTAACCTGGTCGTCCAAAATCCGGTGCCAGTCGCGCCGGCAATGGTGACTCGGGTTCTTCCCGCGGGCACGCTGGTGAGCCTCACTCCGACGCAGGAGATCACCAGCAAGCATCTGCCGGAAGGGGCGCAGCTCGACTTCATCGTCGTGAACGATGTCACCGACAACGGCGTGCTCGTTATCCCGCGCGGATCGAAGGCAATCGGTGTTGTCACGATGAAGACGGGCCGGGCGATCGGCGGAAAATCCGGCAAGTTCGATGTCACGTTCGAGAGCGTAAGCGCGAACGGGCTCCTGTTTCCGTTGAGCGGCGTCCACCGGCAGGAGGGCAAGGGCAATACGGTCGGCGCGTTGTTCGGATCGATCTGGATCAGCGGCCGGTCGGCGGTCATGCTTCCGGGGCAAATCGTCACCGCGTTCACCAAAGTGCCGGTTGCTTACTCCGTGCCCGCGTCTGCCGTGCCGGTTATGGCGTCAGCGCCAGTCGCGGCGGCTCCGGTGCAGGCGGGGGCCGCGGCAACTCCCGTTCCCGCGAGCGTTCAGCCGATGGCCGCAACGCCGAATTAGGCGCCTGCTTCCAGCTCAGGCCGTTTCGCGCGACGAGTTCACTTCGTCTGCGCATTCCGGACAAAGCATTTGTGAGGGCTCTGCCCATGCCGAGCGAATCCGGGCTCCTGCGATGAAGTTGCGGGAAGCGCCGAAAGACAGGCAACGCTACCGAGGAGTGTGGACCTAGCGAATTCACCTTTGGTTTTGTCGAATGCTGGGCATAGAGCGCGACAAATGGATGTAATCGACATTTCCGGATGGGGGATCGACGAGGCATTCTCCCCCTATCCGGAAGGATCTCGAAATAAGTACGCACCGATTGCGCCAGAGGATGGCTGCACCCCGGCAATTATCCCGGGCCACCGCTATCTCATGAAATTTTCTAATCAGCGGTACCCAGTCCAGTTTTGGTCCGAGGTGATATCCGGCATCATTGGCAATCATATCGCGTTCCAACACCCCGAACGTTCGTTGCCGTCGACCCTAACTCCGGAGAACCCGGTTCCTTAATCGAATGGTTTTACGGGCCACGGCTAGAGCACTCAACCAACAGCCCAAAGGGGGTTGCTTTTGGAAAAGCGCTACGAGCCGTCTTTGGGATCAAAGAGGAAGGAGCCCCCAAAACGCACAGCCTCTATGTGCCTGGTAGTAGTTACATGGCACGTATTATTCCTGGATACGATCTAAAGGCCGGAAAACAACACAACTTCATTGATATATCTATATGGATAACCCTCTTCAGTAAGGGAACTCATGACAACTATTGGATTTACTGGGCTAAAATCCTTCTGTTCGATGCTTTAATTGGTAACACAGACCGTCATCAAGAACTGGGGAGTACTTTGGAGAGCGGATGAGGAGGGAAATTTTGCGCCCAAATTTGCCCCAGCATTTGATAACGGTACATCTCTAGCCCATGAAATTATGGAAACTAGAATTGATAATTTCAGAACGCATGAAGATGTAGAGAAATATATAAATCGATGTCGGCACCACATGAAATGGCAAAGAAAGGATGATCGCAAGTGTGGACATTTTGAGTCGATAGAGAAGGTCACTAATTACAAACCATCTACGCTCGATCCTGTCAGAAATTTATTGGGTTTGGATTTCGCTCCGGTTTATTCGCGGATCAAGGGGCTTACCGCAGTCAAGGTGCCGGTACCCTTGTCCGAAGCGCGAGCGGACCTCATTTGTAGAATGGTCGCTCAACGCATTCAAAAATTTCAGAAGGTGCTCGGATAGATGTACCAAATCACGAGGTTAGTTGAGCCTAGCAAGCTTCGCTTGATTTGGCAGTCTGCGAACGGGCCAGATCGTACAAAGTATGTCGTTGCGGAACTTGTACGTGCGGGCACGGGCGTCGCATTGTATTATAACTACAACAGTTCGGATTTCGCCAAGGCGATGGCCGCCGGATTCAAGGGTCATCCCGCCTTTGATTTTCGTACAGCCGTTCACCACGATAATGTGTTACCGATATTCATGAAGCGCGTCCCTCCGCGCAGTCGTTCAGATTTTCGACAGTTTCTTTTCAAGCACGGACTAAGCTCTTTTCCTGGGGCATCTGACTTCGCTCTGCTTGGATACAGCGGTGCACGCTTGCCGGGCGACGGATTCTCTCTTGAAATCGATTTCTTACTCGAAGCACCACCTTTCCAATACTTCTTCGAGATATCGGGATTTCGGTATTATCAAGGCATGCACGTTCAGATGAATGATCTTATTGGACAGCAAGTGTTTCTGCTGCCCGAGCCTGCCAACCCTTATGACCCGAATGCAATACAGCTTACTGTCAGTAATCTCTTGCTCGGCTATGTGCCGCGGACTCAAGCAGCCGAATTTAAAACTTGGTTGAATTACGCCTCTGTCGGCGCCTGGATAGATCGTATCGAAGGAACACCACTTCGCCCGCAAGTTTCTGTTTTCACGATGATTGGTCCACCGAGTTCCCCGCCATTAGCGCTGTCTTAGAATAAACGTTCTACATCGCTGTCTTTTCCGATTTCGTTGCCAACTCAATACGTCGGCACTTCTCTCTGCCCCGGCACCTCGCAGGTCGCGGCGCTCTCAGGCAGCGGCAGCGCGACCGATCCCGCCGATCTTCCGAACACCGCATCCAGGAACGCGTCCTTCACCGGCGGCGGGGCGTCGTGGCCGCCATCGAAGGGGAGGAAGGTCACGTCCGCGCCTTCGCTCTGGAGCAGCGGCACGATCTCGCCGCAGGTGACGTCGAACTTCAGGATCGGAT
>Ga0105240_10015996_pt1 | contig 10169 bp, 6 predicted proteins | sample KBSC54metaG_FD_80426 | JGI IMG/M metagenome (GOLD analysis project Ga0105240, IMG submission 80426) | Corn rhizosphere microbial communities from Kellogg Biological Station, Michigan, USA - KBS C5-4 metaG | ecosystem: Host-associated > Plants > Roots > Rhizosphere > Soil | place: Michigan, USA... | reverse complement strand
TGCATCGATTGCAAATATCGCCACCGTCAGTATGCCTGCGCTGATTGGCAGCAGCGGTGATCGCGCGGAAATGAACATACCCGTCCTCTATTATTGATATTGTGTTTTGTGTTCTCTGAACTGCGTCTTTTGTTTTTTGATTCAACCCCAGCGCCCGAGTATAAGCGCAGGCGAATTGTAAAGAAATCCGTATTACACTAAAGTATAAGTAGCGAACCTCGTTATCTGCAGGATCTCGCAGACGACATCGGCATGCATCGTCTTGCCGCTTTGTCTGGGGAAAGCGGCTGAATCAGGAAATGTTTTTTCATGCAGGAATGAGCGGAAGCGGATCGTTGCATCAGCATCATTTCTCCGCGGAAAGTGTCTTTCATACGCAGGTATGATTGGCGAAGCAAAGTCAGCGGCATAGCATAAAAAAAGCTGGTGCACCTGCGCCAAGGGGAGAACATGATGACGCTGTACGAAACGCTTGCGGACACAATCAGTCAACAGATCGAACAAGGGCTCATGCTCGAAGGCGAGAAAATTCCTTCCGTGCGGCGTACGAGCCAACTTCATCATCTCAGCATCTCCACCGTCATTCGCGCGTTTCTCTTGCTGGAAAGTCGCGGCATCATCGAGAGCCGCCCACAGTCCGGCTATTTTGTCCGGGTGCGCAACAAGGAGACGGTTCTCCGCAAAGACGACAACCGGCAAGACGATGTCCCGCTGGACGTTACGCGCGAAGCGGCGGCTATGGCGGCCATGACCACCACGCCCCTCACGGCATCCATGCCGTCGTATGAACTGGCCCTGTCGAACCTGCGCTCGATCAATTGCAAAAATTCCTTGCCGCTTGGTTCGCCTTATCCCGATCCGGCGTTGTTCCCCTGGGCCCGCATCAGTCAGCTGGCGCGGGGATTGTATCGCCGCCGCGAGCGTCAGGAACTGATGGGCGCCTTGCCGCCCGGCAATCAGGAGCTGATCCGCCAGATCGCACGCCGTCATCTCGAAACCGGGCTGGCGATCAATGCAGCAGAAATCATCATCACCGAAGGCGCCACTGAAGCCATCAATCTCTGCCTGCAAGCCATCGGCAAGCCGGGTGACGCCATCGCTGTGGAATCGCCCGCCTACTATGCCGTGCTGCACGCCATCGAACGCCGGGGCATGCACGCAGTAGCAATCCCTACCGATCCCGAAACCGGCATCGACGTCCAGGCACTGGAACGCACCATCACAGCATCGACCGACCACCGTATCGTCGGCTGCATCGTCATGCCTAATTTCCAGAATCCCATGGGTTTCAACATGCCCGAGCAACGCAAGAAGGCGCTGGTGGAGATGATGCGCCGATATGGCTTGCCTATTATTGAAAACGACGTCTACGGTGAACTCCATTTTGGTGAGCAGCGGCCGAAGCCGCTCAAGGCCTTTGACACGGAGGGGCTGGTGCTCTACTGCAGCTCGTTCTCGAAAAGCCTGACTGCGGAATACCGCATCGGCTGGACCTTGCCGGGACGCTACCGCCAGGAAGTCGAGCATCTGAAGTTTCTCAACACGGTGACTACGCCTTCGCTGCCGCAAATCGCGATCGCCGAATATCTGAAAAACGAAGGCTACGATTTTCATCTGCGCCGCTTGCGCAAGACCTACGCGCAACAAGCCCGCATCATGAGTGCGGCCGTCGGCCGCTTCTTCCCCGAGGGAACCTGCATGTCGCAACCCGACGGCGGCTATCTGCTGTGGGTGACGCTGCCGGCGAATGTCGACGCGCTGGAACTATACTCGCGCGCACAAGCGCTCGACATCAGCATCGCGCCCGGCCCGATGTTTTCTCTTGATGGCAGCTTCACCAATTGCCTGCGCCTGAACTACAGCTTTGCCTGGAATCAGAGCCTGGAACTGGGGGTACGCACGCTCGGCAATATCGCCACGGAACTCAGCGAGAGAAAAACCACGGGCAATACGCCGGAAGCACATCGCGCACGTTTCATGGAGGCCCAGAAAGCTGCCGAGGCCGCTTACGCGCCAGCTCCGACCACCTCGTCCGTCCTGTCTCCTCATCCCCAGACGTTTCAGACGACCGGGCTGACCAAAGCCAGCTGATGCACCCGGCCACCGGTGCCGGCGGTCGCTTCCGAGGCAATGAACCAGGTACCGAGATCCGAGATTGCGCCAGGCTTGGCGAACAGATAGCCTTGGAAATTGCCACATCCGATTCTCCTCAATGCGGCCCATTGTTCCGCCGTTTCCACCCCTTCGGCCACGACCTGCAATCCCATGCTTTGCGCGAGACTGACGATGGTTCTGACAATCGACGACGCATGCGGCGTCAGCAACATGTCCTGCACGAAGGACTTGTCGATCTTCAACTGATCGATGGGTAGCTTCTTGAGATAACTCAGCGATGAATAACCGGTGCCAAAGTCATCCAGAGAAAATCCCACGCCATGGGTTTTGAGCATGCTCATCTTGGCGATCAGATCTTCAATGTCGGTCAGCAGCATGCTCTCGGTCAGTTCCAGCTTCAGGCGGCGCGGATTGGCACCGGTGCGCTCGATGATCTGCAGGATACGCTGCGTGAATTCAGGCTGGCGAAACTGCCGCGCACTGACGTTGACCGAGATAGTGAGATGTTCCGTTTCATAACTCTTCGACCATTGCAGCAGTTGTTCGCAGGCCGTTTCCAACGCCCACTCGCCGAACTCGACGATGATGCCGGACTTCTCCGCCTGCGGAATGAAGGTGCCGGGAAAGACCAGCCCGCGCAAGGGATGACGCCAGCGCATCAAGGCCTCGACGCCGGTGAGGCGGCCTTCGGCGTCAACGATGGGCTGATAGTGCAGCAGCAGTTCACGGCGTATGAGAGCATGCCGCAGGTCGCTTTCCAGCATGGCGATTTCATCCAGCGCTTCTTGCATGCCGGGATTAAAAAAACGGAAGGTATTGCGTCCGGCCGCCTTGGCTTCATACATGGCCATGTCAGCCTGGCGTAGCAGATCATTGACGGTATGCATGGCCGAACCGAACATCACGACGCCGATACTCGGTGTGCTGCGCAGTTCATACGCACCCAGCGAATAACCGGCATTGAGCGTAGAGAGTACTTTGCGGCAGACGAACTCGGCGTTGTCGGCAGCTTCTTCCGGCGTCGCCCCCAGATCGTCCAGCAAAATCACAAACTCATCTCCGCCCAGCCGCGCCACGGTATCGGCTTCGCGCGTCACCTGCTTCAGGCGCAACGCGACAACGCTCAGCAACTGGTCCCCCATATCGTGTCCCATGGTGTCATTGAGCGATTTGAAATTATCCAGATCGACAAAGATCACCGCGCCGTGATAGCCGCCCCGGCCGCTTTTGGCAACCGCGTGAGCAAGACGGTCCAGCAACAAACGGCGATTGGGAAGGTTGGTCAGGCCATCGTAGAAAGCCAGATGCGCGATGTCCGCTTCCGCCTTCTTGCGTGCGCTGATATCCATGCGCGTGCCGACCATACGCAACGGACGTCCTTGCTGGTCGCGCTGCACGACGCGACCGCGGCACTGGATCCAGACCCAATGACCATCGCGATGCTGCATCTCGTACTCGGCTTCAAAAGAAGTGGTGCTGTCGATCAGATGCAGGCGCAATGCTTCATCGAGCGCTTCGCGATGCTCCGGGTTGACTTGCTTGCGCCATTCGCCGGGGCCGTTATGCTGCTTCTCCGCCGTGTAGCCGAGGATAGCGTTACTGCGCGCATCGACGGTGCGGCAATCGCTGGGAATATGCCAATCCCATAGTCCCAGATTGGCGCTGCTCAGGGCCAGCTCCATACGCTCGGCAGCTTCCGCCTGGTGCTCTTCCTGTATCTGCCTGAGGTTGTGCACCAGGCCGCGGCGACGCTGGATAAAGGTCAGCACCAGTCCCCCTATCAAGGCAAAGGCGCACCATGCCGCCAGATAGGACAAGGCAAGATCATGCCAGCCGGCGTGCAGCCGCTCGACACTGCGCGTGAGACTGATGACCAGCGTCTTGTCCAGCCCCATGTCCCCCTGCGTCACAGTCCTCTGCACCACCATGCGTTTCTCGCCGCTTGCGATGCGGCCGGTCAGCACACTGGTAGTGGCGCCGTTGCGCAGATGGCGCGCCAGAAAATCGTCATCGCCGCCGCCCGGTGAACGCATCTCCGTCAGGTTGGCGGGTACGAACAATATCCTGCGGCCATCCTCTTCGGTGATGGCGCTGTTCATGTCTTCCGCATAGAGCGCCGAGCGCATGACGGCGTCGAAATATTCCGGGTTGAGAATTGCACTGATCACGCCGGCATTGCGTCCGTTGGCATCAAGAACCGGCACGGATAATTTGATGTTGAATACCCCGGGGGTGTTTTCGTACGGCTGTGACAAATACATCAGGTTGCGTGAATACATGCGCGAAATCTGCGACAGGAAATCGCGATCATCCAGATGACGGTCTCCCATGTCGTCGGCCGACATGCGAATCTTGCCGTCGCTATCGAGGATCACCATGGCGCGTACTCCCGGCATGGCGCGCTTGAGCGACTGCAACAGCAGCTTCTGACACGCGGCATCACAGTGATCGGGATTGCTGACGGCTTCTCTCGCGCTATCCAATGCGTTGCGTACCCCCTGAAACTGATGCGACAGATTCTCTTCAATGATGCGAGTTTGCGCCTGCATGCGCGAGGTTTCGGCAGTGGTAATGAGACGCCGCTCGGACCAGATAAAGTTGACGATCAGCAGCGCGGTAAAAACCAGCACGGCGACGAAAGCGCCCCATTCAAGAACGGTGCGATTGAAACCAACATGATCGATCAGCTGCTTACGCATGGGGTGCCTCCAGGGCTTGATACCAACTCAGGCAAAACTTTCCGGCAACAGCGTTGGCGGCTGCAGGGGAGATTGCATTGACGATGTCACTAATGAAGAGGGAACTGATGGCTTTGCCGATGACTGCGCAAACAAGGGCGCAGGCCGGACAGCCGCTTGCGCTTGTGTCAGCTTGAAACGGCCGGCGACACGTTCGAGTTCAATTGCCTGCTCGCTCAGTGCAGCCGCAGCGGCAGCGGCTTGTTCGACCAACGCCGCATTCTGCTGTGTGACCTGATCCATTTCGGAAACGGCGTGATTGATCTGATCGATGCCTGCGCTCTGCTCATTGCTCGCCAGTGCGATGTCGGCCATGGTCTGGCTGATGCCGCGTACCTGCATCACCACATTTTCGATCGTGCGTCCGGCATCTTCCACCTCGCGTCCGCCCGCCTCAACCTGCTGTATGGACTCGTCGATCAGCGCCTTGATTTCATGTGATGCGGTGGCGGCACGCTGTGCGAGACTCCGCACCTCGGTAGCGACGACGGCAAAGCCGCGTCCCGATTCGCCTGCACGGGCCGCTTCCACTGCCGCGTTAAGCGCCAGGATATTAGTCTGAAAGGCGATGCCGTCAATGATGGCCGTGATGTTGACCACTTGTTTGGATGTCTTGTCGATAGCCGCCATGGTTTCAATGACGCGGCCAACCGCGAGTCCGCCCTCATGCGCGGCGTTGGCAGCCGAACTGACCAGTTGACTGACGTCGCGCGCGTGATCGGCATTCTGATGCACCGCGCCTGTCAGTTGCTCCAGCGACGAAGCCGTTTCTTCCAGCGAACTGGCCTGCGCCTCGGTGCGCGCCGACAAATCCATGTTGCCGCGCGCGATCTCCTGCGAAGCTTGCAGGATCGTGTGCGCGCCCTGCGCCACCTGCGCAATGATCTCGCCCAGTCCGGCATTCATATCCTTGAGCGCCAGCAGCATCTGCCCCGTTTCATCACGGCTGGTGACCGTGATCTCCTGACGCAGATCGCCTTCCGCCACGGTGCGCGCGAAGGCAACAGCACGCGCCAGCGGACGTGTAATGCTGCGGCTGATCCACCACGCCAGCATAGTTGCCAGCACCAGCGTCACCGCCCCCAGCGCGATCATGACAAGCCTGGCTGAATTGACGATGCGCTGCGACTCAAGCCGGCTTTTTTCCACCACATTGCGTTGATGCCCAACCATGGTCTTGATCTCGGCCTGCAGCGCTTGCAACAAAGGCATGGTCTGCCGGTGCACCAGAGACGCGGCAGCGTCATCCTGGCCGGCATCAAGCATTGTTGATACGTCCAGATAGGACGTCGCGTACTTCTGCCGCGCCTGTTTGACGGCATCGAGATATTTCTTTCCCTCGGCGGACATGACCAGACGGTCCAGCGTCTCCACCGCCTTCAACGACACGGCGATATTGCCTGTCACGTCAGCTTTTATCTTTGCGATTTCCGTCTTGTCGGTCGTGATGAACAAGGACAGGACCAGCCCCATATTGGAGCGGGTGATAGCATCGACTGTCTGTATCGCATCAAGCTTGGCCCAGTCTTCTTCCATCACCCGATCCTGAATCTCGGAGATGCGCTGAACCTGCAAAAGACTGATCGCGATCAGTACCGCCATCATGAGCAGCACGAAGGCGAACGCCATACCGAGTCGCACACGAATAGAGAAATTTGCTGGGTTCATTTTGGCTTCCTGTTGGACGTGCATGCATCAGAACAGGCGCGGTGTTGACACGCCATGTGTTCAAGATCGATTTCTTCAGGATCAAGTCTAGAAGGAAGATGCAATGCGATGCGCGTACAAATCGCCGGACGAACGGGGAGTACAGTTTGGCGGGCCTCCACATATCGCCGCATGCCGACTATGATGTCGACATGCTTTTACACTGAGAGCCAGACCTCTTTTACAGAGCGGATTTCAGGGGATCGCAAATAATTTTCAGCGGTACTGTACTCTAAAAAATTTGACGTAGAGAGAGTACAGATTCGTCGGAATTTGTACACAGTTGAGTTGCACGGTGTCCGTCCGCATCATTGGACAATGCTGAGAGAAGCACAGTTTGAAAGGTGCATTTTGAAGAGCGTAATTGGACGGACACAGTCAGTCATCGGATTTACTAAAAACGGAAAGACGCATGATGCATATCGAAGTCATCGGACAATATGAAGTAGTGCTGGAGGCCTACCCCACTCTTTCGTCGACGGCGTGGACGTCCTATCTGACGATTTATCGCGGCCGTGCTGCCGCCTACAAGAGCACGCTGGTTCTCCAGCGCCAGGCCGTCGCCGGGACGCAGGAATTCCGCAGCAAGGAACAGGCCATCGAGATGGCACGCTTCTATGCCGCTCGCAAGATCGCCAAGGGAAAATTCTGAAACACATTGCCAGCGCCGATTCAGTGCAAGGAAATCACCGCCCGCTTGAGGCCATTGACTACCGCCCCCGTGCGCGTGGCCGCGGACATCTTGAAGAGGATATTGTTGACATGGAACTTGATCGTACCTTCGGTGACTAGCGCCAGTCGCGCGATTTCCTTGTTGCTTTTACCTTCGGAGAGCCACTGCAGTATCTCCAGCTCCCGTTCCGACAATGCCTCGTGTTCGACGCGTGCCGCCAGCTTTCCGGCCATATAGGGGCTGACGTATTTATTGCCGCGCATCACGGCAAGAATGCACTCCACGATCTGCGACGGCGGGGCATCCTTGAGCAAGTAGCCACGCGCACCTGCCTTCAATCCCCGGAAGACATCTTCTTCGCCATCCAGCGAGGTCAGGATCACCACATGCGCCTTGGGAGCAATCGCGCGTATGCGGCTGATGGCCTCCATGCCGTCCATCTCCGGCATGTTCAAATCCATCAGCACCAGATCCGGTCGCAGCAACTCAAACTTCTCTACTGCGACAACACCGTTTTCCGCCTCTCCGGCCAACAAAAAGAGCGGCTCGCTTTCGATGATCTGACGCAGGCCGAGACGGATCATCGGATGGTCGTCGACCAGCAAGATGGAAATCGGCTCGGAAGACGTTGCATTGGTCATGGTGGTCATGATGGGCTCCGTTCAGAAATTGAATGATGAGATGCAGAAACAAAACGCAATTCAATGCGCAACCAGTGGATGCGGAAATTGCAACCTGACTGTGACGCCGCGGGAGACGGTATTGATCACCTCCACATCGCCGCAAAGCAATGCAGCGCGTTCTTTCATGCCGGTCAGGCCGAACGCTGCTTGCTTCCTCCGTTTGGATAAGTCAATTTGAAAACCGCCGCCGTTGTCGCTGACAGTGACCGTTACGACGCCATGCAGGCTGCGCACCGTACAAGCGATGTGGTCCGCCGCACCGTGCTTGAGCGCATTGGCGACGGCCTCGCCGGCGATCTGCAGCACTTCGTGCAATGGTTCCTGTTCCATCGGCAACTCAGGACAGGCATCGAATTGCAGAGTGGTGCCGCTGTATTGCAGGGTGCGATGGAGGTGTTCCTGCAAGGCGGTGCAAAGCTCCCGGAATTCTGGCTTCGCCGGTACGGCAAGCGGTTGACGCAGTTCGCCGACGCGTCGGCGCATTCTGGCGACAGTATCTTCCGCCATCAGGATGGCGCGCTCCAGATGACCGCCCGGCATCGTATGAGCATGTGTATGAGTATGAGCTTGAGCTTGTTCACGCCCGTCCTTCTGCCCTTTCTTCTGCAATGCCAGTTCAGCCCGCATCTGCATCAGCGTTGCCGTGATGTCCTGCAAGAAACCGTCATGCAGGTCACGCGCCAGCTTCAGTCTTTCCTGCACGGCAAGGTCTTGCTCGGGCGAACCGGCCGGCTGCGTCGAAAACTGAGGCGAAACCCGCGCGGGATCGGGAGTTGATCCCACATCTGAAAAGCCAGCGACCGGGCAACCGGGCGAATGCTTCCCTTGTGCCTGAGCAACGCGAACAAAGCGGGGATGAGGTGCGGTATCCATGACATCAATGCTCCTGTTCTTATGATCTTGAGTTGTCGTGAACACATCTTAGTCTTGGCCTCTCTGCAGTTCCATTCCACTTTGGATTGAGCGGCCTATACCAAGGTATAGCTACGTGGAACCGGATCAGCGATCTGCAAGTAGAACTGAGCGATTGGGGAGCCGCTTCATCACCATAAAAAAAGGACGCCAACTCGGCGTCCTTTTCCCTGTCTGGCGCTGTGCCAGATAGAACCTCAGAACCTCAGCACATCAGAATCAATAGATATCAACTGCGTGCATTCCCAAGGCAGGCCTGCGCGCACGGATCGAGGCGCCGGGTTTCGGTTTCCTGGCTGCAGGAACCATGACAATCTGCTGCTCGGCAACAATGGTCTCGGCTTCGAACTCGTCCAGTTTGAAGAATCCAACCACCTGGCTGAGCGTGTCAGCCTGCGTACGCAAGGCGTTGGCGGCGACAGTCGCTTCTTCAACCAGCGCGGCGTTCTGCTGGGTTGCCAGATCGATGCGTGCAATCGCCCGGTTGACTTCGGCGATGCCTGCACTCTGCTCGACACTGGCAGCGCTGATCTCGCCGACGACGTCGGTCACGTGACGCACACTGCCGACGACCTCCTGCATGGTCAGGCCCGCACGTTTGACCAGTTCGCTGCCCAATTCCACCTTCGCCACCGAATCGTCGATCAGCGACTTGATCTCTTTGGCAGCGGCGGAGCTGCGCTGCGCCAGCGTTCTGACTTCGGTCGCAACGACGGCAAAACCGCGTCCCAGTTCACCGGCACGTGCGGCTTCCACGGCGGCATTCAAGGCGAGGATATTGGTCTGAAAAGCGATACCGTCGATGACGGCGATGATATCGACGATCTTTCGCGATGACTCGTCGATGGAGTTCATGGTCTGCACGACTTCTTCCACAATGGCGCCGCCTTCGACGGCGATATTGGAAGCGCTGACGGCCAGGCGGTTGGCTTCACCCGCGCTGTCTGCATTGCTCTTTACTGTTGCGGTCAGTTGCTCCATGGTGGATGCAGTCACTTGCAAAGACCCCGCCTGATTTTCTGTGCGCTCGGACAGATCCAGATTGCCTTGCACAATCTGCCGGCTGGTGACGGCGACCTGTTCCGAGGTGCGGCGCACTTCGGTCACGGTCGATTTCAGATTGCGGCTCATGCTGGCCAACGCTCCCATGATGCTGGCCTGGCCGTGGGATGTTTCCGGTGTATCGACCTGGCGATACAGCTCGCCGCGATCAACTGCCTGCGCCAGTGCAGTCACTTCCCACGGCTCGGCGCCGACTATGCGTTTGACCCGGCGCACCACCAGCATCGCCACCACCGAACCGATACCGATCGCGATCAGGCACAGCAGCACCATGAATGC
>Ga0105240_10015993_pt1 | contig 10170 bp, 13 predicted proteins | sample KBSC54metaG_FD_80426 | JGI IMG/M metagenome (GOLD analysis project Ga0105240, IMG submission 80426) | Corn rhizosphere microbial communities from Kellogg Biological Station, Michigan, USA - KBS C5-4 metaG | ecosystem: Host-associated > Plants > Roots > Rhizosphere > Soil | place: Michigan, USA... | reverse complement strand
TTGTTGCGGGCTTAATGGGCAGTCTGCTGGCCACTGTGTTTTCGATGGTGGTGATGAAGGAGCTCATCAAGGCTGATTTTCATTTCAACCTGATGCCGAATCTGATCGCTGTACTGCTTACGGCGCTCATTGCGGTGGCGGCCGGCTGGGTGGCGAGTTTCCGCATATTAGGGCAGAAGCCGCTCGAAATTTTACGATCGGAGTGACTGCTTTCGAAATGGATAGGCCGGTTGACGCAGGATGCCGCCGGGAATTGGCTTGCGTTCAATTCCTCAGCGTCACCGCGATCACACCGGCGATCACTTGCAGCGCTCCAGGTTCCGCTTGAGCTGGAAATTGCCGTTTAATTTCAGCAATGGCAGCAGCGATCGGCTTCATGATTCCTCACCCGATATACGCAAAAGACGGAGAGTTCCGGCGATCTGATACTATCGCGAGAAAGAAGACATTAATGATATCCAGTCCAAATACTTTACTCGAGCTCATACAAGCTGCTCCAGACGACCGAACCGCGGTGGTCCTGCCGGAAGCCGGGATTCGCGTTACTTACAAATCATTGCGGGAACAGGTAGCCGCGATGGCCGACGCCTTCGTCAACCTGGGCATCGGGCGCGGCGACCGGATTGCTACCGTGATGCCGAACGGTTTGCCGGCGATCGTCACGTTCATTGCGGCCTCAGTGGCGGGCACGGCAGCACCGCTGAATCCTGGGTATCGCCAGGACGAGTTCACTTTTTATCTCGACGATACCGCTGCGCGGATTCTTCTCTGTCCGGTAGATGGCGCTCCGGAAGCGCGTCAGGCTGCCGAAGGCAAGGTGCCGGTTTATTCGGTACAGATGGATGAGAACGGATTTGTGAGTTTGGTGGGTGCGCCGGCAGCCGGGAAGCACGCTGGAGCACCCGCGCCCGACGATGTTGCGCTAGTGCTCCACACCAGCGGAAGTACCGGACGGCCCAAGCGGGTGCCGATTCAGCATCGGAATATTGCGGCTTCGGCGGGCAACATTGTGGCGACTTACAGCCTTTCGCCTGACGATGTTTCGCTGTGCGTGATGCCGCTGTTCCACGTTCACGGACTGGTGGCCTCCACCCTTTCCACTTTGCTTTCGGGCGGCACTCTGGTTGTGCCGGGCAAGTTCAACCCACTGTCGTTCTGGCGCACGGCTCGCGACTGCGGGGTCACCTGGTATTCTGCCGTTCCAACTATCCACAATATTTTGCTCTCGCGCGCTCGCGGAGAGAAGCCGGAGGGTTCCGAAGGGCTAAGGTTCATCCGGTCGTGCAGCGCTGCGTTGCCACCCGAGATGATGCAGAACATGGAGCAGACGTTTGGAGCGCCCGTGCTCGAGGCTTACGGCATGACGGAAGCTTCGCATCAGATGTGCTCGAATCCTCAGCCACCGGAAGCGAGAAAGCCGGGCTCGGTAGGACGCGGCACCGGAATAAAGGTGAGCATCATGGATTCCGAGGGCAACCATCTGGCCCCGGGGGAGCGTGGCGAAGTGGTGATTCAAGGGCCGAACGTAGTTGACGGCTACGAGAACAATCCAGAAGCCAATGCGACCTCGTTCACGAAGGGATGGTTCCGCACGGGCGATCAGGGATTTCTCGATGCGGACGGCTATTTGACGCTGACAGGGCGGCTCAAAGAGATGATCAACCGCGGCGGCGAAAAGATTGCGCCCAGAGAAATCGACGAAGTGCTTCTCGCCCATGCAGCCGTGGAGGAAGCCGTCGCTTTCGGTGTTCCTCACAAGATGTGGGGCGAAGAGGTAGAGGCCGCGGTGGTGCTGCGGGAACCGCTGAGCGAAGCCGTGATCCTGGCTTATTGCAAAGAGAAACTCGCGGACTATAAGTGCCCCAAGAAGCTCTATATCGTCACGACGATTCCACGAACGGCGACTGGGAAAATTCAGCGCGGTGCGGTTGCAACGGCACTTGCGGGAAAGTAACAACGATGAAGTTTCTCATTGCCGGCGCTGGGGCGATCGGTGGCTATGTGGGGGCTCGGATGGCGCAGGCGGGCAAAGACGTCACGCTCTTTGCGCGCGGCCCGCACCTGGAGGCGATGCAGGCGCATGGCATCCGCGTCATCAGCCCGGATGGCAACTTCGAGGCGCATCCTAGAGTAATCGGCGATCTCGATGAAGCTGGGCCCGTGGACGTTATCGTTCTTGGCGTGAAGGCGCACGGATTGACACAACTCGCCCCGCGGATCAAGCCGCTGATTGGCGAAAATACCACGGTTGTGAGTACGCAGAATGGCGTTCCATGGTGGTACTTTCAACCGGAAACAGGCGAACTCGCGGGGCTTCATTTGGAGCGCGTCGATCCTGGTAGAGTGATCGCCGACTCCATCGCAGCGGATCGGGTTGTTGGTTCGATTGTTTACTTCTCGACGGATATTACGGAACCGGGTGTCATCCGCCACACTGAGGGAAATCGCATTTCGCTTGGAGAACCTGACGGCACGCGGTCCGAGAGATGCCGGCGGATCGCCGAAGCGTTTATCCAGGCTGGTCTTCGTTGTCCCATCACCGCTCGGCTTCGCCACGAGATCTGGGTGAAGCTTCTTGGTAATGTCGCGTTCAATCCAATCAGTGCCTTGACGCGGGCAACGCTCGTGCGGATGGCTCGCGATCCCGAGGTTTCGGCTGTGGTTCGAAATATTATGACGGAGGTGGAAGCCGTTGCGACCAAGTTGGGGCTCGAGTTACCGGTCTCGATCGATCAGCGAATCGCCGGCGCCGAAAAAGTGGGCGAGCACAAAACGTCAATGCTGCAGGATCTCGAGGCTGGCCGCCCTATGGAGCTCGAGGCGGTTGTGGGAGCAGTGGTAGAACTCGGTGAGCGCCTTGGCGTATCGATGCCGCATACGCGGACAATGTACGCGTGTACCAGGCTGCTCGGGAGCGTGGCAAATTGAATCGGTGGATTCGCCTTACTGCGGCCGTGGTCGCAATGATCATGATCGGGACGCTGCAATATGCGTGGACTTTGTTCGTTAAGCCGATCATCGCAGCCACGCACTGGAAGTTGTCCGATGTTCAATGGGGATTCACGTTTTTCATCGCGTTTGAGACGTGGATGATGCCTCTTTCGGGGATGATGATCGATCGCCTGGGGCCTCGCGCCTTCATGACTTTCGCCGGCGTGTTATGCGGCGCAGGTTGGGCGGGTTTGGGCCACGCTCACACCTTGACGGCCCTCTACGTTCTTTATTCAATCGCGGGATTCGGCGCATCGCTGGTCTATTGCGGGTCGCTCTCCGTGGCGCTGAAATGGTTTCCGGATCGAAGGGGTTTAGCGTCCGGCATCATCGCGGCGGGATTCGGTTCGGGGGCGGCGCTTTTCATTCCTTTCATCGCTCACATCATCCGCGTGGAGGACTACCGGGCGGCTTTCCTCTACACCGGTATCGTGGTGGGCGTGCTGATTCTCTGCGCCGCGCAATTCATGCGCAATCCCAAGCCGGGCTCTGTTCCAGCCGCGGCGAGAGCGGCCGCGAAGGGGACTACAGTTCGGTCGCAACGCGAGGATTTCAATTCGTTCGAAATGCTGAGGACGCCGCAATTTTACGTTCTTTTTCTAATGATGATGATGATGGGAGTTGGCGGATTGATGGTAACGGCGCAGGTGGCTCCGGTGGCCGACAGCCTGAAAGTCGGCGCGGCGGCGCTGACTGTAGCGCTCTCGTTAAACCCTGTGGCGAACGGCGCAGGACGGGTTTTTTGGGGATGGATTTCAGACCATCTGGGCCGCGAGCGCACCATGTCGGTGGCGTTCTTTTTGCAGGCACTGGCGCTGATGAGTGTTTTGACTTTGGGACGCCTTTCGGGAACCTGGTTCGTGGTGTGTTTGGCGCTTGTGTTCTTCACCTGGGGTGAGGTTTACGTGCTGTTTCCCTCGGCCGCGGCGGATTTTTTCGGCGTTCGCAATGTGAGTTCCAACTACAGCTTTCTGTACTGCACGAAGGGCATTGCGTCCATTGTCGGCGGCGGCCTGGCAGCGCTGTTGTTTGAAAAGACCGGCTCTTGGAACGCGGTGTTCTATGGCAGCGCCGCTCTCGCGCTGTGCTCGGCGGTGATGGCGTTCGGGCTTCGTGTCATGCCGTTACCGGTGAAACGGGACGTGGCTGAACGTAACGCCGTTCGGGAGCGATCTTGATACATCGCGTGGCGATTTTCGGACGGAATCTGCTCCGGGTGGTTGCAGGCGTATCGGCTCTCGCGGCCCAATCCGAGCATCCGGCATTCGAAGTCGCTTCAGTCAAACCGAACAACTCTGCGGACTTTCGCAACACGCAATTGCAATTTCTTCCCGGAGGCAAACTTATCATCAGGAACATACCTCTTCTGACGATCGTTGCGCCGGCGCACGAGATCCCGTTTCAATCGCCCCGCCTGACTGGGGGCCCAGAATGGGAGCGGGCGGCGCGGGAGAGGTACGACATCGAAGCAACGGCGGAAAAGGGCACAATTGCCGCGGATCTTACGACGAAAATGCGCGAGGCCAAGATCAGGCTGATGCTGCAGTCTGTTACAGGAACGCTTCAAATTGAACATGCGCAAGGAACCGAAAGAGCAGCCGGTGTATGCAGTCGTGGTTGCGAAAGATGGACCGAAACTACAGAAATCGAAAATTCAGGAGAGGGATTGCACCGAAGGTCCAAGCGGGCCGCAAATGGGATGTCACAGCATTGGTGGTGGGGCAAGGGCGCGGTATTCACGGCGATGCTGTAGATATCGCGGACGTCGTCCTGTTCGTCCAGAACTGGACTGACCGGCCGGTGGTGGACAAGACCGGGCTCACAGAGCTTTATAGTATTTAGACCGATGGCTGGACACCGATGCGGCAACGGCCACCGGGCCCGGAGGGAACCCCTCAGGGTGGAGACGCGGGTCTTAACGATCCGGACCGGCAAACCCTGCCGGCGGTATTCAAACAACTCGGTCTCAGAATGGAATCGCAACGCGCGGTTGTGGATATGTTCGTGGTCGAGCACGTGGAACGTCCCATCGCGAACTAACGCGAAGCGCCTTAACCTACGCGGTGACGTCTGCCGGGTGGATGACCTCGACTCCGCGGAAACGGGAGAATCCCGTCTTATCGAACGTGAGAATGGCGGTAAGGCGATGTACTTGCATCGCGGCTACCAAACGCGCATCATGTGAAGGCTTGCCCATTATCTGATGTTCGAGGACCAGAGCCTCCCAAGCCGGATAAATGGCTGGCGTCTCCTGCAAAAATAGAAATATGCCCTTGATTCTTTGTAGTTCCGCGGCCGCCTGAGTCACAGTCATACCCAGACCATTCTCCCCGGACGGCCTGGTTGCGACCGTCCATAGCTCAATCAGATTTTGCGCCGCGATATGGAGTTCCCTGCCCTGCTCAGGAAGTAGCCGGAAGCGCGATCGGCAGGAGTAAAAAGAGAATGATGGGGCTGGAGAGTGCGGATGAGAACACTTGTATCTACAAGCATGCTCTAAATGCGATCCGGATAAATGCTCTCGCGGCTAATGGCTTCATCGCTCAAAAGCGGCGTTGTGCGATCGTGGCTTTCAGCCCATTCGTGAAATTGGCGGGCCCATTCTCTGGGGTTAGTCTTCTGCAGATGAGCAATAGAAGTTGACGGCGCGAGTTGCTCGGTGACTTCCAGCAATAATTGCTCGATGCTCATGCCGCGCGCCTGCGCTTGCGCCTTCAGGGCGGCTTCTCGTTCTGGCGAAAGTTCCAGTGTCAGCGTCATGCGAATCGTTTCCTTCTCTTTCCAGCCTAGACCATGTACATGCCGCCGTTGATCTCAATCGTCTGCCCGTAAATGTACCGGCCGGCTTCCGAGCACAGGAAAATAATCGTGTCCGCAATTTCTTCATTCGTGCCCAAATGCCCGGCTGGAGTTTGGGCGAGCATTCCTTCCATCATCTGCTTGGTGGAGTACTGGACGTGGAAATCGTTGTCGACCGTACCGGGGCTGACGGCGTTCACTCGAATCCCTTGCGGAGCGAATTCCTTGGCCATGCCTTTGGTGATGGTGGAGACGGCTCCCTTCGCGGCGGCGTAGATGGTCGCGCCGATTCCTCCGCCGTTGCGTGCAGCGATGGAACTCACATTGATGATAATGCCGCTTTTCCGCTCAATCATGTGCGGCACTACGGCCTGCGAGATGAACCACAGACTCTTCACGTTCAAATTCATCACGTGATCAAACAGCGCTTCGTCAAACTCCGTAAGCTTCGCGCGGCGAATCAGATGGCCCGCGTTGTTGATCAGAATGTCAACCTGTGGCGCAGTCGATTTGAGCTTGCCAATAAAAGCGTGTATGCCGTGCGGCTCGGAAAGGTCCCCGTCAATCAGATCGCACGCGGCTCCGGCGGCGCGGACGGCGGCCTGCGTCTGCTCGGCGCCAACTTTGTATCCGTTGTAATGAGCGACCACACGGGCAACACCTTCTTTCGCCAGTGCGATTGCTGTTGCCGCGCCGATGCCGCGTGACGCTCCTGTGACGAGCGCTGTCTTTCCTGCAAATTCAGATTTCATGTTTCTCCTGACGAATTATGTCACGCAGGGACTCTGCTAATACATTCTTACTATTGTCCGCTCCATCTCCTTCTTGTAGCCTTATCCAATCGATGACCGACGACAAGAAACCAACGCCGAAAATGGAACAGATGTTCCTTCCTTGGGTGGAGAACAATCCTCAGCCGGGCCCTTACGCCGATATTCTCCGGACCATGCAGGAGGCGGGGGCCGAGTACCCGCAGATCTGGCACCTGTTCGCCTTCAAACCGGCCGCGACCAGCCATCTCGCGCGCTTCACACAAGAGATTATGCGCGAACCGGGGCCATTGAGTCCCGGGTTGCGCGAGTTGATCGCCGCGTTCACTTCCGCGCGCAACAACTGCCCGTTTTGACTGAAGTCTCACGCCGCGGTCGCGGCCGTGCTTTTGGGGAGGGAGCGTAGCGGAATCAACGGAGAGCAGTTCGTCGCAGGAGCTATTCGCGATTTGGAAACGTCGGAGCTGAGTGAAAAGGAGAAGGCGCTTTTCCGCTTCATCGACAAAGTGAATCATCATTCACCGGAAATCAATGCGGACGATATGAAGCCTCTGCACGCCGTGGGCTGGGATGACGACGCAATCTACTACGCCATCACGGTGTGCTCGCTATTCAATTTTTACAATCGTTGGGTGGACGCCAGTGGAGTCCATGCGCTTTCGGACGAGGCGCACCGTCAAGGCGGGGAGCGGTCGGCCAATGCGGGATATATCAGGAAGTAACATGTGGACGGCTTGGCAACTCGATTGAGCCGGCATAATCGCCCGCGAACCTATTTTGCCGCGCGCCGGCTCTTTTTCTTTCCCGGAACAATCGCTTCGGGGGAGGCCGCCCATCTTCCCAGACGATACTCCCGTGAATAACCCGCAGTGAGATTGCTGATCGTCACGGAGACCCCGCCCGCAGCGTCGCAGGAATACAATTCTTCGATCTCCTGATGCGCGGCGAGCGGATGATGACTGACCTGCTCGGCACTGAGATCTTGCTGACGTCCCAGTGACGGGTCGAACGAAAAGCGAATCTCGTCCCAAACCGTGATATCGCCCGTCGGCTCTCCGTGTTCTCCGCGCCTGCTGCATTCGAGATAACGGAAATGGCCGATGTTATGAACCGGCCTGTACACGCGCCGGATGGTGAGAGGCGGCTCGCCCGAGGCAGGCAGAAGAGTCCCTTTTGGGAACAGAGAGTCGAACACAACATCACGGCCCGATTGCGCTTCGCGCCAAACACCGAAGTGCCGCGTGAATCGCTCGCGCAAGACGTAACCGGCCTGCTCGCCGGCCTGGATCGCGAGGCCTATGGCCGTCGCCGAACGCGTGTAGGGCGAGCGCTTCACCTTTCGTCCGAACACCTCCCGCAACATACGGGAAACCAGAGGAAGTTCACTAGCGCCGCCGGTGACATAAACGGCGTCCACGCGTTTACCTGGATGATCCGAGGCCAATTTCTCCGCGGCATCGATTGTTTTTTGGATTAGCGGCCGGCAGCGCTCGTAAAACTCGTCGACGGGAATCGCGACTTCATCGAAATCTTCGCGCACGCATCCCAGATCGATCACGATTCGCCGGGTGTTGGGATGGATGGCTTCTTTTTTCGTTCGGCATTCCTCGTGGAGGCGGAAAATCTCCGCCTGCGTGAGGACATCGGCGCTGGAAAACGCCAGATCGGCCAAGAGCAGATCAAAATCGTCACCTCCCAGGAATGAGACGCCTTCCGTCGCCACTACGGTGTGCTCGCGTCCCTCTATTTCCACAAGCGATGCGTCGAATGTGCCGCCTCCAAAATCGTAGACCAGCACACATTCCGATGATTGCCCGGAGCGGTCGCGGTGGCCGTATTCAATGCTCGCAGCGGACGGTTCGTTCAGCAGACCAAGAACTGAAAATCCAGCGCGCATGGCAGGTTCGACTGTCAGAAATCGTTGGTTCGTATTCGCGTTCGCCGGAACGCCGAGCGTGGCTTCGAGCGGCCCCGCCGTCCCTTTTCCGGGCAGGCTCGAATGTTCCAACAGCGCGCTCCTGAGCGCGGCCATCATCTCTTCGAGCACCTGAAGCATGGGAATCTGCGTGTTTCCCAGTTGCACCAGAGTGGACGGACCCGCGTCTTCCAGCGTTCGCTTTAAAGACCGCACGACAGTGTAGCGGGGATCTGTTTGCGCTGCCCAAGCTTCCCAGCCATAGAGGCGCTCTCCGTCGCGCGCGGCGATCAGCGGAGGGAACCATTCCCATGAGGAGCCGTCCGGGGCTTCGAACGCGACAACAGGATAGTTGCCCCGGTCCGACACCGCGACGACAACGCGAGTGGTGCCGAAATCGATGCCCAGTCTCATCGAGGTTTCCTACGGTTAGGATAGCGCCTTACGGCGGATGGTCCCGAGTAAGAATGGTATCGTGAGCGATGGAGAGGATTTTGGCCCTATCAGCCGAACATGACGAAACGTTGCGCCCTGTCGTGAATGAGGTCGCAACCGGACTGCGGGACCTTCATCGCACACTGATGGATTCCGCTTTGGGAGCCTACGAGCGTGACATTGCCCCGGTTGGCGGACCGGGCCAAAAACTTCAACTGCTGATGTACGATCCCGGATTCCGCTGGATGCGAACTCTGAGCGGGTTAATGGCGGACATCGACGAATTGATCGATAGCGGATTCCTGTCTCCGCTGGATGCCGCCGCCGTTCGCGACGAGGTCTCGCGGCTTATCACGCCGGTCGAGGGCGACGAATCTGAATTCGCCAGCCGGTATCTCGAGATGCTGCAGTCCGACCCGTCCGTCGTAATGTCGCACGCGAAGGTGCGCCGGGCGTTGAACCCGCTGCCCGTAGCCGAACCCGCCCAGATCGACGATGTTCGCGAGGCGCGCCGCGAATGGGGCACGCGGCGCAAGAATCGGAAGAGGCAATAGAAACGTCGAGCACACTGAACATCGGATAATGCGGTGACATGCTGGAGATAATGCACGCGCCGAAAGAGTCGGTCCGCTCAGGCGATGGCGTCTCCATTGGCTTCACCCAAATCGGCCAGGGACCACCACTCGTATTCGTCCATGGATCGCTGGGCGACGGCGACGACTGGCGCAAAGTCGTTTCGCTGCTGGCCGGGCGGTTCACCTGCTATGTCATGGACCGGCGGGGACGCAGGCAAAGCGGTGATGCAGCCGAATACTCGATCGATCGCGAGTACGAGGATGTTGCCGCGGTTATTCAACACGCAGGCCTGGAGACTTCCGTGATCGCTCATTCCTTTGGCGCGATCTGCGCACTGGGAGCCGCGCTTCGGATCCCCGTGGCAAGCCTCGTTTTGTACGAACCGCCGATTCCCGTTAGTGGACCAGTTGCTGGCGCTGCGCTAGAGGAATATCGTGCAGCAGTCGAACGAGGGGCACTCGACGAGGCGCTGGAAATCGGCCTGAAACGCTTCTCGCGGATGCCGGACGAAGAGATCGCGCGCGTACGCCAGGGGCGGATGTGGGCGAAGCAAAGAGCGCTGTCGCCAACATGGGTGCGCGAACTGCAGGCCATTGTCCAGCACGGCCCCAGCCTGGAGCGATACCGTGCCATCAGCGCGCCGGCATTGCTTTTGCTCGGGACGGACAGTACGGCGCTCAGAGG
>Ga0105240_10015990_pt1 | contig 10172 bp, 3 predicted proteins | sample KBSC54metaG_FD_80426 | JGI IMG/M metagenome (GOLD analysis project Ga0105240, IMG submission 80426) | Corn rhizosphere microbial communities from Kellogg Biological Station, Michigan, USA - KBS C5-4 metaG | ecosystem: Host-associated > Plants > Roots > Rhizosphere > Soil | place: Michigan, USA... | reverse complement strand
TCGACAGCCTGCTCATCATTTCGCGCGCCGACGCGGGTGAGATGGCGCTACAACGCCTAACGCTTCACATCCTCGAGCCGATGCGGGAATCAGCGGAGCTGTTAGAAGTCCTGGTAGAGGAGAAATCCCAGTGCCTGAAAATCGAGGGCGACGAGAGTGCGATCGTCAAAGGCGATCGGCTGATTCTCCGCCAGGCTTTCGTGAATTTTCTCCACAATGCCGTGAAATACTCACCGGTTGGTGGAACAATATCGATGCGCGCGGGAGTAGCCGGCACGCGAGTGATCGTCACGATTCAGGATAACGGTCCGGGAATCGCGGCTGAACACGCCGAACGGGTATTTGACCGCTTTTACCGCGTTGACCGGTCCCGCTCCCGTGAACGTGGAGGCGCTGGCTTGGGTCTCGCGATAGCGAAATGGGCAGTTGAAGCGCATGGAGGAACGGTCACCGTTGTTACAGACTCCGACCCGTGGGTAGCGTCAGGAGCGGTATTTCGGATAGAACTGCCCCTAAGTATTCCGTTTTCCCCCAAATCAGATCATGCCTGCGACGAAGAGAGCGCGCGAATACGGCATGAACGGTCCAACGGGTAGTATTGCATCTGCGAAAACGACCGCCGCGCCAAGTTTAATCCCACATCAATTACTGGCATTTGTCGTACCATGACCAAACGATGTATTGCCTGACCGAGAAGGTGGTCCATATACTAAACAATGTATGGAAACATACAAATATGAGGCCTTCAAGAGGCTAACTCAAAAGCTGCGAAGCGGAAACCGGCGAAATATTATCACGCGATTCCAACCTATACTCCTGGGCATGTTGGTGATCGGACATTGCAGCCTCGGGATTGGTCAGCCCTCTCCGGGCTGGTCCTTTTGGGGCACCGCCGACGGCATGAAGGAATCCTACACGTCGAGCATTGCCGTGCAGGCGGGACGAGTCTGGATTAAACACGGTAGCATCACCAGCCTGAACTTCCTCGATGGTCACGGCCTGGAGGAGTTGCCGTCCCCCCAGGAAATCGGGAGAGTGCAGGCGTCGCCCGATGGGACGCTCTGGATCTGGACAGGCCAGCATCTCTCCCGCTATTCCAACGACCGATGGCAGTCGTTTGTTGTCGACAGAGTTACACGGGCTGGCTCATTGAGAAGCGACAACGAACAGTATTGGGTCCTTTCCTCGAATTCCTCGCCCCGCCTGCAAGGACGCATCTCTGTGATTGGGCTCAACGCTCAGCGCGCCATCATTCTACTCCCGGACGAGATTATCGAATTCGTTGCCGGCCAAAAGACAAGCAGGGTCATTCTCTCCTCCGCAACGACAAGTCTCGGGGCTTTTACGGCAATGCGCGAGGACTCGGGGGGCGGGATATGGGTTACCGGACAGCGGGGCTTAGGAAGGCTCTCGGTATCCGACTTCAAGTGGCAAGAGAGACCCATACCGCCCCCTGGGTATTACGATCTGCGGGAACCGTTTCCAGGAGAACACGGCGAGATATTCATCTCGGCGACCGGTCCGTCGGGCAAAGCTGCTGTTCTGCGGCTGAACGAAGGCCTGTGGGAACTCGTGTACCGCGGAGCCTCGAAGACTGTCCGGGGTTGGCGCGGCGCCGAAGCGACCGTATGGGTTCAAGATGGAAATCGGCTCTTGCATGTGATAGCGACCAACAAGTTAGTTTCCGTGGAGCGTGTTGGCCCTTTATCCGGTGTTGTGCTGGCCATTCATCCGGAGAGCAGCCAACGATTCTGGGTGGGGACCACACAGGGACTGGCCAGGTATATGCCTCCGCTCTGGAGAACGCCACCTGAAGCGTCGAACATTGATGATGTGGTCAATGCCATCACCGAAGACCATCACGGACGGCTATGGTTCCTGAGCGCACATGTGCTGTTCTGTCTCGATGGGGACAAGTGGAAATTCTTTCCCTTACCTGAGCACGAGACGGCGTGGTCATTCACCCCCGAAGGTCTGGCACCCTTGCCCGATGACACGATCGCGATTCGCTCAACGTCCACGGACCTGCTCACTTTCAACCCGAAGCAGCAGCGCTTTCTAAACATCAAACACCCGGGCGGCCGCGACATTCGATTGTTTTTTCGACGACCCGATGGACGCCTGCTGGTCCAGACGGTCTCCGGAGGGGCGCGTGAGACGAACGCGCTAGAGACGTTTGACGGCCGCGAGTTTCGCACGGTCGTGAATCCTGGTGCGTGGGGCATCACTGACCTGCGCTCGGTCATTATGAACGGCCCGAATGACGTTTGGGCCGGCGGCGCGGATGGTTTTGGTGTATATCGCAACGGCGCGTTTTCGCGGATCGGTCCGTCCACAGGATTCACCGATACTGGCGCCTTCTCCTTACAGCGTCTCCCTGGGGGGGCACTTCTCGCGGGCGGGCGGGACGGTCTGTTTTCGTATAACGGGGAGCGCTGGCATGCCATAGCCCATGGATTCGACCGGGTCCGCAACATCACTGTTGGTCGGGATGGAACCATCTGGATCGCGTCCGGGACGGGAGTTCACAGACTACGTGATGGGAACCTGATCTCCCACAGCACGGGCGAAGGACTGCCGTCGGACGTGGCCTATCGGGTGTTTGAGGACAGTCGAGGGCGTGTGTGGGCGGGGACAACACGGGGCATCAGCCTGCTGCATCCCGCTGCGGACCGTGATCCCCCGATCACGCAAATCAGCGCCAAGGAAAATGCCGCGGAAACACCCCCAGGTGGAAGAGCGCGGATGGTCTTTTCCGGGGTCGACAAATGGCGCTTCAGTCCCCTCGACCGGCTGCTCTTTTCCTGGCGTATCGATGGTGGCCCATGGAATGCGTTCTCCAGTGAAAGGAACGTGTCCCTGGATAACCTGCGATTCGGAGAGCACGAGTTCACGGTCCGCGCGATGGACCGCAACGGGAATATTGATCCCAACCCGCCCACATATCGATTCGCGGTGTTATCCCACTGGTATGAGACCGCCGGATTTCGCGCCCTGGCAGGCCTGGCCGTGGTGGTAACTGGGTTTCTTTTATGGCTTGCGGTCTCCGCGCGCCGGTTGCTGGCGCGGAAGAAGAAGCTTGAGCATGACCGGCAGGAGATTCTCGAGATGATCGCACGGCGAGAGCCACTCCCGGATGTATTGGAGCGCGTGGCACGTGCAATTGCGGAAAATCACCGGCGGGCTATCGGCGCGGCAATACAGCATGGCAAACGAGTCTTTCACTTCCTCGCCTTCTCGACACCTCCACTTGAGTTGACACAGACTCGCGGCCAGTGGACTATCGGGCTCGAAGGAGTACAACGGGATCTCGCATTCCTCGGGCTGGCGCAAGGACCGAGCAGTGAACTCCCATCTGGAAACGAGGAGAATTTTGGCGCTTTTGTCGCACTCTTTCCGGGCACCGCCCACCAGTCGGAAGCAGATGCCGCGGCGCTGGCCGCTCTCGGGGGCGTCGCCGGTGTCGCCATCGAGAATACGCGATTGTACGATCAACTCGCCGATCAGGCCCACTATGATGTGGTGACCGGACTTGCAAACCGGCGCAAGGCCGAATCGGAGCTTCAAGCCGCACTGGAGGGAGCCCGGGAAAATCGCCACAGCGCGGCCCTTCTGTTCCTGGATCTCGACCGGTTTAAACACGTGAATGATTCGCTTGGCCACGCCGTCGGCGACGCCGTGCTCGGAGAAGTCGCTGCACGGTTGTCACGATCCATACCCAAGGGCGCCATCGCAGCCCGGTTAGGCGGGGACGAATTTACCGTCCTGTTGCCGCACGCCGAGCGGTCCGCAGCGGAACAAACCGCCCGCTGTATCCTGGAATCGGTTCGCGCTCCATTGTCGATCGAAGGCAAACAGCTGTACCCCAGCGCCAGTATCGGAATCAGCATATTTCCGCAGGATGGCGGCAACGCCATGACGCTGCAGCGCCACGCCGACCTGGCACTCTATCGCGCCAAGGCCCGCGGCAAGAATCGTTACGAGTTCTTTACACAGGCTCTCAATAATTCGGCTCTGCTCGCAATGGAGATGGAGCAAGTACTTCGCAGAGCCCTGGACGAAAACTGGCTGGCGCTAGATTACCAGGCGCAGTTCAGCCAGATAGGTAAACTCGTGGGCATGGAAGCGCTGGTGAGGCTTCATCATCCCCTGGCGGGTGTCATCGGTCCGTCCGATTTCATCAGTATTTCAGAAGAGACCGGGCTTATTCATCGTGTCGGCGAGTGGGTTTTGCGAGAGGCCTGCCGTCAGATCCGCCAGTGGCAGGACGCGGGCTTCACACCGGTAAAGGTGGCGGTGAATGTTTCGGCGCTCCAGTTCCGCGACCAGTCATTTGCCGCGACGGTGAATCGGATTATTACCGAGATGCAGGTTGACCCGCGGCTGATCGAGTTGGAACTGACTGAATCGATGATTATGGGCGACTACCAGGAGTCCACCCGCCACATGGAGAAGCTGAGGTCTTTGGGAGTGAGTATTGCGGTGGACGACTTCGGGACGGGCTACTGCTCGCTCGCGCACCTGCATAATTTGCCCATTGATGTTTTGAAGATTGACCGATCGTTTGTGCAGGACATCGATGCCCGGTCCAATGGATGGTCGCTGGTACAAGCGATCGTCGGGCTGGCTCACAATCTCAATCTGTCGGTTGTGGCAGAAGGAGTCGAGACGGAGTACCAGCGGCGGGTACTGGACGGCATCGATTGCGACATCCTGCAAGGTTATGTCCTGCATCGTCCCCAACCGGCTGCCGATATCGAAGATGCGCTATTCACCACCATGCTGATAGCGTCTGCAGCCGATGCAACCACTGGCCAGCGGGACCTCTCAACCATGGACTCCGTCCGGACAAACCTGACGATGGTGCCGCGAAATGTCGAGGGATAATGCCGTGCTCCATGAGCGATTGCTGTTCGTGGCTCCTGCGATGGTAAGTGTTGCAAACCCCGAACGTAAAGCATAGCCAGGCGAAAGTGTTTCCGGTCTCGATCAGTGCTGATGCGGCTTTCGTTCAAGTCACGTGAGCGGTGAGGCGAATGAATTGTAAACTTACAACACTACCGATTGCAACGGCTACCGCTTTTCTGAGGCCAAGTCTGGCGCACTTCCAAGGCTGCGCTCGCCAGCGAATGGACCACTCAGTATCTGAACTCCCGGTTTGGCAGCTCGGAAACTGGCAACGGCTGTGCTACTAACCGCGGTCTCCTGTACGTCAAGATACTTCAAGGCTTTCCAAGAATCCAAGACCTTCAAGGCTTTGTCATCGATACGGCGGCAGCCTTCGAGTTCCAGTTTCTCGACTTTTTCGAGTACAGCCAACCCACGCAAACCTCCCTCATCAATATCGGAATATCCCAACCGAAGGGTCCTTAACTCCTTAAGCTCAGCAATGGCCGCAACCAGCGAGGCCCGCATTGGCGCGCTGGCGCGACCTCGCTGATTTCGATTGGTCGACCGCGGACCGCCAAGATCGAGCGACTCCAATGTCGAGAACACACGTAGTCCGCTCAGGGATTCATCAGTCAGACGACTGCGGCCGAGCGCCAGATGCTTGAGCCTGGTCAGTGGGACGAGATTGTCCAAGCCATTATCGGTAATGTTGGTATCGGCGATGTCGAGAGATTCGATCTGCACCAGCGCGGCAACCAGGGCTAACGTTTCATCGCCGATGCGAGTGCCTCTCACGTTCAGCTTTTTCAGCCGTCGCCATTGCTTAATGGCGCTCAATCCGAGATCTGTAATCTGTTCGGCATAGAGCAGACTGAGCTCCTGGATTTGTGCCGCAGGCTTCAGCCGGAGAAGTCCTTCATCGGAAATGCGGGTGTGCGAGAGATTGAGGCGCTCCAGTTGCGGGAAAGCCAGGAGGTCCAGCATCTCATCGTCGCTGACCCAGGTGGTGCCGAGGTCGATCGCAACGACCGTTCCCGCAGGATTCCGCTGGATCTTGCCGCCAAGCCGGGTGATCCAGGTTATGTCCTCCGCGGCCGGCAACAGTGCCGCACACAGGCCGGAAAGAAGCGCCCTCCGAGAGATCTGCATCACAGGTGACGCCGCGACGGCAAAGCCGAGTCTTTTTCCCACTTGATCTGACAATCCGGCAGCGAAGACTTGATGCGCTGATATCCGCGCTCGGAAACCAGCGTGTGGTACAGATCCAGTCGTTTCAAGGTGGGAATCGCGGCCAGTAACTCGGCGCCGGGATCGCTTACATCGGTACTGTCGAGAGTCAGTTCTTCAAGCCGCGGCAGCGATTTGATAGCGTCAATTCCTTTATCCGTAACCGGCGTGTAATCAAGACGAAGCACACGCAGACTTTTGATCACGGCCAGATTTGCCAGGCCGGTGTCGCTCGTGGCCGTGTGCACCAGACGCAGCCGTTCCAGCTTCGGAAGAGCGCCGAGGGACGCCAGGCCTTTACTCGTGAAGCGGCCATAATTCAAGTTCAGGCCGCGCAGTGTGCTAATAGTCGCCAGTTTCTCGAGGCCGGCGTCGCTAATATCGACACCGCGCAGATCCAGGGTCGTGAGATTGGGTAGTAGCTTCAGCTGGTCCAGCGCTGCATTGGAAATCTCGGAATTGCTGAGCTTCAGATCTTCGATACCGGTCAATTTGCAGATGAAGGGCAATGCTCCATCATCGATTTGTGTCGAATTGAGATCCAACTCGGACAGCTGTGAAAGCGCCCCGAGCCGCGCCAACCCTGAACCTTGCACCGCGACACCGGCTAACCCAAGACGTTCCAGGCGGGTCAGCCCGGCGAGATTTTGTAGTCCGCGGTCCGAAACAGACGTAAAACTCAAGTTAAGGTCGCGCAGCCTGGTAAGGTGTGTCACTGCGCTGAGGCCCAGATCGCTGATATCGGTGGCCTCCAGGTTTAATCGTTCGATCGCGGGCAAATCCTTGAGATAGGCTAACTGAGCATCGGTAAAGGGGATTCGACGCAGCGAAACCGCGGTGATCTGGCCCTCCGACATCCGCACCTGTCCGCCAAGGGATTCCAGCCAGGAGGCAATTGCCTTGGCGGAAGTCGATTTGGGGCGATCGCTCCCCGGCAGGAGGCTTACCGGCGCTGTGTTGCTGACAAAGATTGTCTTGCAGTTGGGGTGACCCTTCGCGAAAGCATCGACACCGGCGCTGGTAACACCGGTGTAGCGAACGTCCAGGACACGGAGATGGGGCAGTTCCTGCAATTTTGCCAGGCCGGCGTTGGTCAAACGGCTCCGATAAACATTCAAGTCGCGCAGTTGCGTGAGACCAGCAAGGACCGCGGCGCTCGCATCCGTGATCTGCGCGGCAAGCAGGTTCAATCGACGGAGATTGGTTAACTTCTTCAGATACGAGACGCCTTTATCTCCGATGCGAACGCCATAGAGATCGAGTTCCTCCAGGGAAGTGAGGTCCTGTAGATACTGCAAGCCCTCGTCGGTGATCAAGGTGCCGACCATGGTGAGTCTGCGCAACTTTTTCATTCCTGCGAGTGCCGGCATCATTTCATCAGTTACGTTGGCGTCGTTGAGGTCCAACGTTTCCATATTTACGAACGGGGCGAGAGTTGCCGGATCCTTGATGGTCACCAGGGAGACGCGCAGATCCGTGAGTTGGGTCAGCGGCGCCAGGCGCTTGAGGCCGGGTTCGTCAAGCCGAAGATAGGCCAGCGTGGTTAGCCCTGCTTCGAACTTTCGCAGTTTGGTGGAGTGGGCAAAGAAGTCGAACATCTCGTCCGCGTAGGGCGATTTCTTATCGAACGTCGGACTCCAGACCCGGGCTGGAAGTTGAATCTCCGTCAATTCGGACAGCTTACCAAGCGGCTCCAATTCCTTCGGGTCGACAACCGTGCCATGCATGTCGACGCCACTGATCTGAAACGGACCGGCAGGCAGGTCGAACGGATCACTGATGTACTGAGGAGATCCGACCGGCAGCACGCGACCGCCCTTGCGGAGAATCCAAAGCGCTGTCTCGCGATCGTCGGCCGCTGCGACAGCGAGGACAGCCGAACCCACCAGCAGGAAAAGAATCGCGCGGGTCACACCAGTTACCATTCGAGACGTCCGCCGAAGCGCAAGGAACGGGCGCCGGTCGCGCCGGTGATCACGCCGACCGTCCCGGTGGAGGTAATGGTGGTGTTCGGATCGCTCCAATTCGGATGATTGAGGACACCCGTACCGGTCATCTCCACGCGGAATTTCAGTCTCTCGTAGATATCGAAAATTTTGAAGACTCCGGAGTCGAGCAGCCAGTTTCCAGGACCGATTATCGCGCCTTTGGGGGCGGTGCCGAAAGAGCCGGGTGAAGGGGCACCGAAGGCCTGCACGTTGAACCACCGGCTGACGGTGCGCTGATCGGAGGGAAGGTTGGGGTTCTGCAGCTCATTGGGTCGCAGCGATACCACCGGGGCTGTACCGGACGAAGTATACCGGGTTCCGGTAGGGTCAGCACCGGACCACAAAGGTGTCAGGAAGTTGCCGGAATTGATGTACAGCAGCGAGCTAACATTCCATCCACCTATCGCAGCGTTCACGAGCCGGTTGGAGTTCGCAGCGAAACGCCTGCCCTTTCCTACCGGCAGTTCGTATACCACGAAGCTCTTCACCTGGTGCGTCTGCACATCCGTCCAGACCGCACGCTCCCTCTTGCGATCATAGGCATTCTCCGAGCTCTGTCCGCCCTCAAGATCGCCGATATCTCTCGCCAGAGTGTACGAGAACTGATAAGTCAACCCGTGACGGAAGGTATGGTTGGCTTCAAAGGTACCTGAATTGTACTGGTGTCCGGCGCCGTTCGTCCCGTACGACAGGCTTCCGGGAATGTAAGGATAGGCAACAGCCTTTGCCGCATACGGAAGGGTATTGGGGATGGGTTGGTTGATGTCATAAGCGTACATGCCCTTGCGCGTATTTGTGCCGATGTACGAAACCCGGAACCCGGTGTTCCAGTGCTGGTGCTCCACCGTGGCGCTGTATTGCATGCTATACGGATTGACCATATTCGGATTGCGCGAGCCGGGAGGATTCACCACGGTGGGCGCGGCAGTCCCCGCAGGATAGATGAACGGCAGGATCACAGTAGGACTGGCCGCGGGATTTGTGAAAGTGGGTTCCGAAATGGCAAATGGGCTTCCGATGGCCGGATTGTTGAGCTGTGGAGTCTGATCGTAGAAGATTCCGAATCCGGCCCGCACGACCGTATTGGCAAGCGGCCGGTACGCGATTCCAATTCGCGGTGCAAAATCGTTTCTGTCGTTGTGCAACAGCGTATCGCTCGGCAGCCCGACGCTGCTCGCCCCGACGATTGGAATATAATTTTTCGGCCACAGAGGACTGACCTTACTCAAGGAACTGTCGGGAACGACGATCTTCTGTGTCCCAATATCGAAGATCGCCTGTAGTCCGTTTCTCTGGGTCCAGAACGGGTGGTATTCATAACGCAACCCCAAGCTCAGGGTGAGCCGGGAGTTCACTTTAAACTCATCGGTCACGAAGAAGTCGTAGGTGAAGCGTGACTCATCGAGCTGGAGAGCCGAATGATCGCGTTGTGTCGTGGTGGGAATTCCCAGAAGGAAATCGGAGTACGCGAAACCCGTGAAGCGGTTGGAAAAAGTCATGCAGCTGAAGAGGCATTGATTGGACGACAGATCCTGTGTGTGCATACGGCTTACTACGACACCGCTTTTGATGCTGTGCCGTCCGGTAAACCAGCTCAGATGATCCTGAAACTGCTGCGAGAAAACCCAGTAACCAGGCTGGTTGTACTGGAGGTAACCGGCGGCTGAAACGTTGGTGATCCCAAGCCCGGAAAACGTTACCTGGGGAAAGCCATTGATGTTCGGCAGACCATCCGCCAGGCCTTGCAAACCGAACTGCTGGACTAGCGATTGTCCCATCAGGTGGGCATAGATATTGTTCACGTTAAACGAAAACCCATAGCGGGTCTCGTTGAGCAGGTTGGGCCGGATGCTGTAGGTTGAGGCAACTGTCAGGCCGCGATTGTTCCAGTCCTGATGGCGCAGTCCGAGTGTGGGCAAGGCGCCGTCCACCACATTGTTGACCGTCGCGGTCTTCCATGTCGCGCGGCCGTAGATGAACCATTTGTCGCTAAACCTGTGATCGATGCGAGGCACCATATAGAAACTGGGATCAAAGGGATGGCCGTACGTTTGACGATAGTTCTGG
>Ga0105240_10015986_pt1 | contig 10173 bp, 11 predicted proteins | sample KBSC54metaG_FD_80426 | JGI IMG/M metagenome (GOLD analysis project Ga0105240, IMG submission 80426) | Corn rhizosphere microbial communities from Kellogg Biological Station, Michigan, USA - KBS C5-4 metaG | ecosystem: Host-associated > Plants > Roots > Rhizosphere > Soil | place: Michigan, USA... | reverse complement strand
GGAGTGAACGTCGCGCGGGGGTCGATCCGCAGGACAGACGCGGCAATCGGGCGGTCCGGTTGCGAGTCGAGATAAATCCGCGCCGTCTGCCCGATCTTCACGCGGCCGATCCGCCCCTCGGGAATGAATCCGCGCAGATAGACCTTGGTCAGATCGAGCAGCGTGACGATGGCTGTTCCCGCCTGTATGACCTCGCCGGGTTCGGCGCTGCGCGTCATGACGGTTCCGGCGAACGGCGCAGCGATCGTCAAATCCTGAAGGTTCGCGCGCGCTTCCGTGAGTTCGGCGCGTGCCCGGGCTTCGTCTGCCGTGGCGTTTGCAATTTCCGCCTGCTGCTGAGCGATTTGCTTGCGGACCGCCGCGGTCTGCGAGCCCCGGATCGCCGTGTTCGCGACATTGGCCTTAGCCGTCGTCAAGGCTCCCCGCGCCGCTTCAACCCGGCGTTTGGCGGCGTTAACCGCTGCAGCCTGCTGATCCGCGTTGGTTACCGCCTCTTTCCCCTGACGCTCCGAAGCAGCGCCTGTCTGCGTGAGGCGGGTATAGGCATCCTTGTCGAAGTTAGCCAATTGCAATGACGCTTCCTGGCGCGCCAGATCCGCTTCCGCTGCGGCAAGATCCGCCTCCGCCTGGCTGACGCGGCCTTGCGCGTCCGTGGTTGCCTGCTCGGTCTGAAGCTGGCCCCCGCGCAATTGCTCTTCGAGCACGTCAATCTGGGCCTTGGCTGCCCTCACCCTGGCCTCCGCTCCATCGACGGAACCTCGCGCCTGTTCTTCGCGAGCGCGAACCTGTTGATCGTCGAGTACGGCGAGAACCTGCCCGGCGTTAACAATGTCTCCCTCGCGGACTCGCACTTCGAGAATACGGCCGCTGGTCTTGGAGGCGACCGCGGAATCGTCGCCTTCGATTCTGCCGCTCAAGGCAATCGTCTGATCTGAGCCGGCCTTGTTAAATAGACCCAACAGCGGCACCCACGGCTTCGCCCAAACCAACACGCCGGCCACGGTCATCAGGAAGGCCACGGCAAGGATGCGCCTCGCACCGCGGTTGCGCGGGCGTGAGGGCGATTCCGCCGTTGGCAACACGGTGCCCCTAACCGTCTCGTCGAGGACTTCGTTCTTCGTCACTCTCGGCTCCTTTCCTTCCGTCATAAAGACAAGTTAGTCACCTGACTTGTGACCAACGCCGCCAAATTCCCGCCGGGCTAAGCCGGGCTCTTTTGGGCGGTCTCCGCCGGCCGCTGACGACTCCGCGTCAGATGCGGCACGATGCCGAGCAGGCGCTGCATAACCATCAGCTGCGCACGGTGGTGCATCTCATGCTCCTTGGTCCCGATCAGCATCTCGAAGCGGCTTCTGCCACCCGGGCCCGACGCTCCGCGCATGACGATCTCCGCCGCCCGATCTTCGGGGATGTTTTCGACCCAGCAACACCAGCGCTCGCCCTCATCGCGCAGGACGCAGAGGATCTCCTCCTTGGAAACGCCGCGCTTTTCAGCAGTGGGCAGTTCTGCCATGAACGCGCGGAAATCAAACCCTTCCATCGAAGTCCGTCTTTCTTCCTCGTGGATGCGACGGTCGAAGAACGTCAGCGACGCCAGGTGAAGCAGCGTTTCGCGCACCGAACGGCTATCCGGCGTCGGGCGGTAGTCGTACTGTGCTTCGGGTATATCTTCGGCAATCGCAATCGTGTTCTTGCGCACCACACGCATACTGTCCGCAAGCTGCTTGGATTCGTACAGGCTCATCTTTTCCTCTCCTTTAGGAAGCTCATCCCTGGCGGTCTAATGGGGCTATGCCAAACGGTCCAGGGCGGCCGCCGGCATCCCCGTTCCGGTGAAGTGCAGGTCGCTCAAGGTGAGCGGCCCGCCGATCTGCCGGTGGTCATAATGGTGTTCCGCAACGATACGCCCCGCGCGCCACCGGCGGCGAGAACACCATGTCACACTACATCGCGCGCCAGTCGCGCCCAAGAGCTCCAGCGTCCACAGGCCGTGCGTTTCATCCGTGCGATCGCCGTTGATGGGGCTGTGCTTAAGCGACACCGACACGCCGCCGTTTTCGGCGAAGACGTGCAGCGGCATCAGAAAACCGGCCAGCCGGGCGCGCAGGGCGGCCTTACCGGCGACTGGATCTTGCATCGTGTCGGTCGTGCCTTCAATGTCATCGGAGTAGAAACGGTCGAATATCGCGAGATACTCCTCATAGTCCTGGGCGATGTCAGCCGCCAGGATCGCGCCGGTCAGCGCTTTCTCCGACGCGGCCGCCGTCTGATTCGTGCCGCAGGATTCTCGTCGGTTGGCCATGTCGTTTGGGTCGCCGGGGCGAAGTCCCTTAGGACGCAACTCTTCCTCCCTGCCGGAGGCTCTTCTCACTGATGCTCCAGAGCGACTCGCGGACTTCGGCGTTATCGAACTTCGTCTTGAAGACGGCCATTTTGGAGTTCACGTAGTAGCCTCCGGACAGTCGCGCCAGCTCCGCGGAAGTCGCGAGGTAGACGGGTGTGGCCGCGCCCTTTTTCCGGTGATACAGAGAATGGAAGCGCCAGATGGGAAATCACCTTGAAAATGCCCGGCGCGCGGAGCATCATCTGTGTTCTCGCGATTAACGGATGCACCGCTTTGGCCGTGATGTTCGTCCCGCGCAAGCTTCTCGCAAGCTCAAGCGTGAACAGAAGCATGAAGAGCTTGGACGCCGAGTACGCCCCCATCACCGAGAACCTCTTCTCGCTCTGGAGATTCTCCGGGTCGAACCTGCCAACCGAATGCACGCTGGACGAGAGGTTAATGATCCGCCCCTGCTCGCTGCGGCCGAGTTCGTCCATCAACAATTGCGTCAGCAGGAAATGCGAGAGATAGTTCACATGGTATGAGGCTTCAAACCCGTCAGCCGTCAACCGCCGCGACGGCGCGAAAATTCCGGCATTGTTTATGAGCACGTCGAGTCTGCCGTAGCGGCCGCGGAAGGTCTCGGCAAGTTGACGCACGTCTTTCAAAGCCGCGAGATCGGCCACGATGTAGTCCACCTCGCCTTTGCCAGGCGCCGCTAACTCCCCTTTGACAAGCTCCGCCTTTCGTGCGTCGCGCGCGGCCAGGACAACGGTGAAGCCTCTCCTGACGAGTTCCTGCGCCGTTGACTTGCCGACACCGTCAGTCGCTCCCGTGATGAGAGAGATCGGTTGTTTTAGGGTGCGACCCGCTTTACTGTTCGTCATCACGCCTCCACCCGCTCGGCCGCGCGGGCCGCTTTGCTGGCCAGCGCCTTGCCCAAAAGCTTCGCCGTCATCGTTCGTTGAATGGAAGCCGGCACAACCATATTCATCACCCGGTTCAGTCGTCCCGGAATAATTGCTGAGCGATTCTGCCGCAGTGCCGTTAGACCCTCGGATACGCACTGCTCCACCGGCATCGGTTTCATCGGCATGTTCTTGGGAGTGAGGCCTAGCACCCCCAGCGCGGGCGTTTCCGTTGGTCCGGGAGCCAGCAGCGTCACATTCAGACCAAGCGGTTTGAATTCCGCGTGCAGCGCTTGCGCGAGGGCCTTCACATAAGCCTTCGCGGCGGAGTCGTTGGCCATTAACGGAATACCCATTTCGGAACCCATCGCTCCGACAAGCAAGAGGCCACCCCTGCGGCGTCTTGCGAGTTTCTGCCCAAAATAATGGCTGATTTCCAAATGGGCGAGCGTGTTAAGCCGCAAGCCGGTGACCAACGCAGCGCGATCGCTTTTGAGGAACTCTCCCGGGATAGGAGTACCGGCGTTGGACACGACTAGACCAAGTTCCAGATCGCCGGTGTCGGTCGCGAGCTTCTTGATAAACCCCTCCTCGGAGAGGTCAGCGACGATAACGCGATACTGCACGCCGAAGTCTCTGGCGCAATCGGCTCCGACATCCTTAAGCAAACCTTCGCGTCTTGCCGCCAGCACCACATTGATGCCCGACGCGGCGATCTGACGGGCGAACTCCCTGCCGATTCCCGACGAAGCGCCCGTCACAAGCGCCCAGGGGCCGAATCTATGTTTGTCTAGTGCTACTTTCATCGAGCCAGTCCTCAGCTTGTCGTAACGTTTTCCGTCTTCATAAGGGCCGCAATCCATTCCTTGAGGCGCCTTACTTCCATCACCACCAGTTCGGGGTCGCCTGTTCCGTGCGCCACCGCGGCCGTTCCCTGAAAAGCCGAGAAAAGATGGACGGCGAGTCCACGCGCATCACGCCCGTGCCCGGCGGCCTGAAACTGTTCTTCCAGCCACGCCAACGGCGCGTTTAAGAGCGCCGCCGACTTCGCTGCAAGAGCGCCGCCATTCAGACGCAATTCCGAGCACAGCCCAACCCATTGACATCCTCCACGCGCGAGCTGGTCCTTTCTCCGCTCAATGCTGTCCACAAACGCAAACAGCCTCTCCTTCGCAGAACTCAGGTGGCCCATCTCCTCCTTGAACCCTTGAAACTCCGCCAGACGACGCTCCACTACGGCTTCACCCAGCTCCCCTTTGGTCTTGAAGTAGTAGTAGACGTTGCCAATCGGGACCTCGGCGGTTTCGGCGATATCGGAAAGGCTCGTCTCGCGGAAACCGTGTGCATGGGCCAGCCTCATCGCTGTGTCAATCAGCCGGGTCCTCTTGTCCGTTTGGGATTGCACAGTGGTCATTAGTTAGTTGACTAACTTATACCCTAAACCCGATTCGCCCGGCTGTCAAGCCCTCACGTATTCACATTCGTTTCATTGGCCGAGCGAGGATGCCAGGCCAGTCTCCGACGCTCGGTTTCTTATCTGCGGGCGATCGCATTTGCAGTCATTGGTGGTACCAGGCGCACGCTCCACCGCCCCATTGGCCCGGGAAACCCGAGACAGCCCGGCAGAATATTGTCACTGGGGAATACAACGGGGCGGTGCTGACAATACAACTTGACGGAGGGAGTAATGGCTAAACCACTGACGGTCGTGGGTCTGCTGCTGGCGCACGTCGGATCAATGACGGCGATTTCCTCGTCCGCCGAAGCCATACCACATACACAGTGTGTCCATGCAACGCCGGCGAACCCGCGATGACAGGAGCCGGATGAGACGACGCTCTCATCGTCGGGAACACGGAACAGCGCCCGCGTGAGCAGGCTCCTTTTTCCACGAAAACAGGCGGATGCGTGATGCGGGCCAAGATCCACCGGGTTCAGTCGAGACAGCGTCTCCATAACGAAGGCTGCGGCCGACTTCTCCGGAAGAATGAGTCCGAAGTCGTCGTTCCCTCACTGGTGAATTTTCGTTCGGCAAACCTCGGCAAAGCAGCGGTGGCAACGGTGGCAATCTTGGTTGGCTTGGCAATGCACTATCTGTAACTTACAGACCTCCAATCCGGTGGGTGAGTTCGAATCTCACCCTCATCGCCACTTAAAATCAGCAACTTACAGAGATTGATTCGTTCTGGCGTGCAATCGTGTTTTGGCTTTCGCCTGAGCTTCGCTATTTCCGGACCTGTTTTCAATTTTCATTGGGGGTCCGTGAGTTCGCGCGTGCGATTTATGTCCCGTGAGTTCTTACCGTCACCCTCACCGGCCTAACTTATCGCGTGCGAGCAGATAGCGACTTCGCCGGTTCGAACCCAGTCTCCTGCTCCATCTGGTAGTGTTGCTTACTGGAAGTGGCAGCAGAAGTTCGTCGGGCTGGACGCGGTTGTCACCGCCGGGTCAGACCGAGAATATCTTCGACGAACATGGTTTGGCCGGATTTATCGCTCTTCGTCCAGGTATCGAAGAACGTACGGCCGTCACGATGGCGCCGACGGTGACTTACTCGGCTGCGAGGGGGTCGTAACGTCGAAGTTGCCCAGTCCCTTCCCTCCGATGAGAGGGGCAAAGAAGCCCCGGTTTGATTCAGGGGCAAGCAGGCTCCAAGTGAGGCGAACGTTGAAACTGGCGGCAATGTTGCGGTCCACTGACGAGAATTTGGAATCGATCAGGGCGCCCATTTCCGCTGCTTTGCGCGCTCCGTTGGCCTGGAGTCGTTCGGTGAACTGAGCCAGAATCTCCGGACTGAACATGAGGAAGGCACTGGAGAAGTGCAAACTGAACTCACGGCCTATCGCGAGTTGGAGGGTGCTCACTGGGTGACATCGTCAGTAACAGAAATAGTGTTGGCTAGCAAGCCGCGTGGGAACGCTGGTCATGGACCTGCATCGTGCTTAACGTTGAATTACGTCTGATGATGCGCGTCGAATAAATGCAACCGTTCGGCGATGCAAGTACTTGTTAGCGGAGCCCGGAACTGCTCGACGATCTTCGCGATCGTGGCCGCACGGCGTCCAGACGTGGCGCCTCAATCTCGGTAAGTACCTCGATGCCGGGACTCGTCGTAAAGTCAACGAGTTTTACCTTTATGGCTTTCGCCTGGAGCTGACGAGAGTGATGGATCAACAGCTGCCGCATAAGACGCCGCCATCAATCCGAAGAAATGCCTCTCTTCCGTCCCCGTGATCGGTTTCCGGCGCGGGTAGCGCCTTAATTTTAGATCCTGGGCCAACCGCTTTGAACCGCCTCGGCGAGAACATCGCCACACCCCCATCCCGATTCTCTAATCTCTAGCCGGAGATCGCGAAAGGTGGAGTCGATCGAGCGCTCCGCCATTTTCAGCTCTGATCAGGATTACCTGGAAGCGCGGCGACGGTGACGGTGTCGCCCGTTCGCAGCGACTCGTGAATCGCCTCCAGGGTTGCTGTTATCTGGCGGCCATCGAGTCCCGTGACATGCGGTTCCGTGTCGTTCAGAATCGCGAGCGCGAAGTCCTCCAGGCACGAAGGAAATGCACCCCGTAAACGTCCGAAGGTGTCCGCAATGAGAAAACCTTTCGGATAAGAGAATTTCTTCTCCGTGCTGATCTCGATGGATTCACGCTTGCGGTCCAGGTGGACGTGGCCGCTAGATCCGATCACTTCCATGAAGGAATCGACGGTCGAAGGAAAGGTATTAGGATAGATCCAGCCGGATTCGAAAGTGACAAACGCGCCCGACGCGAACTTCACCTGCGCCTGGATCAGGTCGTAGGTCGGGATACCCATCTTTTCGAGGACCTCGCGACGGCCCCACGCCCGCGCTTCCACCGGTTCGCTGTCGAGCCACCATCGCATCAGGTCGATGTCATGCGACGAAAGAAACCATGCGGACGTAGTCTCGCCTGCCCAGTTGATGTGCTTGGTCGCAACATGAATCGTGTCGTTCTTTCGTGCATACCCGATTAGCGGTGTGCCGATATCTCCGGCGGCGATCGTCTGTCGTGTCTGGTGATAACAAGATAACCAGCGGTGGTTAAAGGCCACCTGAACTTTCTTTCGTACACGCCTGGCGGTGCGATTCAGTTCGTCGGCCTCGGACGTCTTCGTCGTGTACGGCTTCTCCACCAGAAGGTGGCGTCCGGAGTCGAGCACGTCACGCGCGAATTCGAAATGATAAGCGTCGGGAGTCGCGACCACCACCGCATCCAGATCTTGGCGCTCCAGCATTTTGCGGTGATCTGTATAGGCCTCCGCGCTGTATTTCGCAGCCAATTCGGCAGCCTGTTCCGACCGGCGCGCACAGACCGCGACGACACGGGTGAGCGCGTGCTCCGAGTAGACACGGGCGTACTGCTTGCCCATAATGCCTAATCCGACGATTCCGATTTTGATTTGGTCCGGCACGTTAATGAGACTCCGTTAGGTTGAGGAAATTGTGTCGCAGGATGAGTTCCTTCGCCGCATCCGGAATTCGCGCTGTGAGCACGCGGCCCAGCGTCATGGACGCTTCGAGGAACGGCAGGTCCGAACCGAACAGGATACGCTCGGCGCCTACGCGCTCCACGCACTTTTCGAGAATGAGGCGGTGGTTCTGTGATCCGCAGAGTTCGAGATAGAGATTGGGCGCCGCTTCCGCTGCTTCGATGGACTGCATATAGCCGCGCCACGTCACCCCCGAATGTCCGAGAAGAATGCGGGCTTTGGGAAACTCGCGCGCAATTGCGGGAAACATTAGAGGTCCACAATTCGGATCTGAATCCCAGGTATGCACAAGAACAACGGCGCCCGTCTGACTCGCGTAGTCCCACAGGGGCCGGTAGTGCTTGCCCGACACCGGGTATTTGTGCAGACCGGGATGGAATTTGATCAGCGGAGGTTTATGGAAGTGAGACCATCGCTCGAGTTCACTCAGGCCTTGTCCGGGAGGATTCGGATTCACCGTGATGTATCCCCAGAAGCGGTCCGGATAGCGCTGCAGTAAGGCATCGACCTCGGCATTTCCGCGCGGACAATCGTTGTAACAAGCGAGCAGCGAGGTCACGGCCAGTTTCTCGATGTTCAAATGATCCATCACTGCGATCATCTCCTCGGGACTGTTCTTGTACGCGGGAAAGTCGACATGAACTCCGAGGTGACCATGACTGTCGGCCACGGCTATTGGGGACCTCATGCGCAGGTTCCCGCCTTCGTGCGCGCCCCGGCAAGCAAGGTGCGCAGATTCCTTCCCGCAATTGCGACGCGGTCTTCATCTTTGATGCGGGCGCTTGCGAGTACGGCGAGCGAGGCTGCGGGCGTGTAGAGCGGCAGGCGCGATCCGAAGAGGAGTTGCGAAGATCCGTATGAATCGACAAACGCTTCGAGTTGGCGATGCGCCAGGTATGTCGCGCTGTCGAAGTAGAGGCGCGGGAATTGCCTCAGCAGCGGAAAGAGATAACGATCCGCGCGATAACCGACGTCCAGCAGGACGATCGGCACCGACGGGAAGCCCGCGAGCAGACGCTGGAGATCGGACCATTCAATGTCGCTGCGAGAGATCAGCGTCGTGATCGCGTTTGCCTGCAGGTACTCGAGCAGCGGACCAGCGCACCACCCCGCCATCGAAAAGCTATGCTGGTTCACGCCGGGCGTGAGACGAACAGCCGCCGGTTTGCGGCGATCGAGCGCGTCGATGGACTGCGCAGTCGGCAGCACGGACCATGCCGGCGTCAACCGGGGATGAAGATCGCGAGCCAGCGCATCGTTCCCGCTCGCGACATCGTATTCTTCAGCTGTCCAGTGCGACGCAACCGCCTCCCGGATGCGGAAGTGGTTCATCTCTTGGAGCAAATCCGCGGTCTCGAGCGCTAATTCACCATGCACTCCGGATCGCCCGACGCGGACATTTACGTCGAAGAGATTCCAGTCCTCCGCTGCTTTAAAAAGAGTTTCCGGCGAGTATTCGGACACGGTGTTCTCCTTTCGCGAGCGATTGGACCAGATGCTCCGGTTTCAACATGACTTGCACTTCATCGACGACGGCCGAGGTCGCAGCCGGCGGCACGTGAATATCGATTGTAGCGGAGGCGCGAACGAAGAGGTCGAACTGGACGTCCATTCCCACTGCGGTATAAGCGACGTCGACAGCAGCAGACGACTTGAACAGCGAATCTCCTCCCCGGGTCACGTTCGTCGCCCCAGCCGCGGACCAGTCGGTGCCTCGCGTGGCGAACATGTGTCCGTCCGTCGAAAAGTCCAGGCACTTTAGCGGTGCCGGTCCGGAACGAAAAAGCGCCTTCCAGCCGGACCGCGCGTCTTCGAATCCTGTTGCGTTCGGAGCCTGGAGCGTCGTCATCGACGGTTGCACACCGCCGCGCGCGTGAAACTGAATGCCCGTCACGAACTCCGCGCGTTGTGCCGGCAGCGACTTCAACGTCAGTACGTGGCGGTCGTGGATCGCGCCACGGTTGAGGTCCTGAAAGATCGAGATCGGAAGCGGAGTCGTATCCAACTTCCATTCCGGCGCGCCGGCCGCAGCCAGGACATCGGCAATTCCCGCAGCCGTCTCGATGCGGGCCCGATTGCCAGACACGTAAGGCGTGGTCCCTTCGGCAGGATGAAGAAGCCAGGAAAAACGGTGCGGCTGCGGCGCGCGCACTTCATCCACGACGATCAGAACATCGGGATGGATGAACAGGAACTTGCGTGTGTAGGTAGAAAGTTGGTCGTTGTAGGCGCCGCTCAAGTCTGCTTCCACGTAGTCGAATGGCGGTGAGAACAAGTGGGCCGTCAGACGCGACAGGTGGCCGCTGAGTGCAGGCCAGAACCCGCCGCTCGAATCCGACTGACTGAAGGGATCGTCATCGATGAGAAGGGTATTGTGCCCCGGAGCTTGCGTGAAGTAAGTCGGGTAGTTGGGGTCGCGATAATAGTTGGC
>Ga0105240_10015984_pt1 | contig 10174 bp, 13 predicted proteins | sample KBSC54metaG_FD_80426 | JGI IMG/M metagenome (GOLD analysis project Ga0105240, IMG submission 80426) | Corn rhizosphere microbial communities from Kellogg Biological Station, Michigan, USA - KBS C5-4 metaG | ecosystem: Host-associated > Plants > Roots > Rhizosphere > Soil | place: Michigan, USA... | reverse complement strand
GTCGAGCAGCTCACCCAGATCGTCCCCGTGCTCGACGCGCCGGCCGCGCAGCGCTGGATGCTGACGGCGCAGCTGGACGCGTGGGAGACACTTTTCCGCACACCGCTCGACTGGTCGCCGATCGTCCACGCCGGCTATGTGTCAATCGTGTACGCGGTCGCCTCGCTGGCGGTGGCATGGATCCATTTCATCCGCCGGGACATAACCGGTTAAGTGCCAACTGGAACCGGTCAAGCCGCCCGGCGATCCGTTGCAGTTCAGGCAAGAAGTTCCCCCAAAAGGGGGAGGATGCCCCTACCACAGGAAGCGGAGAATGCCGCCCGTGGCAACACCATCACCTGACCTCCGCAGTCGCGCCGGCTTGACGGTCGTGGATGGAAGATCCCCCTCCCTCTCCTCCCACGATGTGCCGGCGGGACTGCGGATGGTCAGGGCCTTGGACCGGGCGGTGCTCGAGGCAGCCCGCCGGTGCGCGCTGCGGCCGATGGAGCTGTACGCGCTGCTGCTACTGCGCTCAGAGGAGCCCCTCGAGACCACCCGCCTGGCGGCCCAGCTGGCCGCCAGCCAGAGCCAGGCGAAGCAGATCGCGCTCCGCCTGTGCGCCCGCGGGCTCGCCGTCCGCTACGGCGCGTACGGCCGCACCGAGCTGACCGCCGCGGGCCGAGAGCTGGCCGACGCGGCAGCGAGCGACCTCGAGGATGCCGTGGCGGGCCGCATGGCCGCGATCGATCCGGCCCTGCGGGTCCTGGGTACCGCCACGCTGGCCGACCTCACGCTGCCGACCTCGGCGTAGCGTCCCGGCCTAGGGGCGGCGCGAGCCGCCCCGTAGGACCGCGCCGGGAGGACGGCTCCCGCCGAGACGTCGGACATGTCCGACCAACTCGCAGCACCAACGCCAGAGGACACGCAAGGCGTGCTCGATCTGCTCATCGACCAGGCGACCGCCGAACTGTCGGAGCTCAACCGCGCCGACGACGGGCTCGACACAAAGGCGGGAGGCGCCCCCGAGAGTTCTCGGTGGGAACGGATCTTCGTGGCTTCTACTACGAGATGGGAGCACGACCGCTCGAGGACGCGAGCCGGCAGATGCTGTCTCAGCTCCTTCGCGCAATCGACGAGAACCGAGCCGCGCTCGCGCACAAGGGGGACGCGGTCGATTGGGCGTCAGGATTGTCCTCACCGGCTTCGTTGCCGCCGTCGTCGTTGTGTTCGTCGACACCGTCACCTAGACTTTTGACGGTGAGCACCGCGCCGAAAATCACTGCCGCGACCACGACGGGAAAGCCGGAGCCGAAGCCGCTTCCCGAGCCGACGATCGCGAACATTTACGTGAAGCGCGGCCTCGGCGGCGGCCAGACCCGCGCCAAGTAGCTCGCGGAACCAGACGACCCCAAAGCGAGCGGCCAGGTCTTTGGCCTTGCTGGCCGTGCCCGCACCCATGTGACCCAGCCGACCCTCAGCCTAGGCAGCGGCCGGGATTTCGGCCATAATCGCAACATTCATCGACGCCCGAGCGTCCAAATTGGCGTCGATCCGTGGTCATTCGGGAAGGGGTCTCATGAGTGCATCTGAGGGAAGGGCGGTCGACGTCGAAGTCACGACCGCCATGGCGCTCGAGGAGAAGGGGCATCTGCAAAAGAGCCTGCGCAGGTTCGACATGCTCTTCTTCACGGTGTGCGCGCTGGTCGGGCTGGACACGCTGGGCCAGGTGTCGAGCTTCGGCGCGCAGACCTTCACCTGGCTCATCATCCTCGGCGTCCTGTTCGTGTTCCCGTACGCGCTCGTCATGGCCGAGCTGGGCGCCGCGTTCACCCAGGAGGGCGGCCCGTACGAGTGGATGAAGATGAGCTGGGGCCGGCTGCCGGCCGGGCTCGGCGCCGTGCTCTACTGGGTCACGAACCCGCTCTGGGTGGGCGGGTCGCTGTGCTTCATCGCGTCCGCCGCGTGGAGCGACAACCTGCACGCCATCGGTTCCGGCTTCTCGATCGGCGACATGGTCTTCAAGATCGCCTTCATCTGGATCTCGATCGGCGTCGCGATCGCGTCGCTGCGGCACGGCAAGTGGATCCCGAACGTCGGCGCCATCGTCCGCGTCGGCGTGCTCGCGTTCTTCTCCGTCACGGTCCTGATCTACGGAATCGAGCACGGCATCCACGGCTACGGCGCGGGCGACTTCAACCCGAGCTCGCTCGTGATCTTCCTCGGCCTCGTGCCGCTGCTGCTCTTCAACTACGTCGGCTTCGAGCTCCAGAACGGGGCCGCCGAGGAGATGCAGAACCCGCAGCGCGACGTGCCCGTGACCGTGCTCCAGAGCGGCATCATCACCGTGCTGGCCTACTCGATCCCCGTATTCGGCATCCTGGCGGTGCTCCCGTCCGGCAAGGTCACCGGCATCACCGGTTTCCTGGACGCGGTTCACACCACGTTCAGTGTCTACGGCGGCGCCCAGAACTTCCTCACCGACCTCATGGTGCTCGGGTTCATCTTCGCCCTGGTCACCTCCGGCGCCGTGTGGATGATGGGCTCCGACCGGATCCTGGCCGTCGCCGCCTACGACGGCGCGTTCCCCGGCTACTTCGGCAGGTTCCACGCCCGCCTCGGCACGCCGGTGCGCGTCAATGTCATGTCCGGCATCACGTCGACGATCTTCATGCTCGCCGCCGTGTACCTGCTGAGCGGCTCGGCCAGCGCGGCCAACACCTTCACGGTGGTGCTCTACCTGGCCACGTCGACCACCCTGCTGAGCTACCTGGTCATCTTCCCGGCGGCGATCAAGCTCCGCATGAGCCACGGCCACGTGACCCGGCCGTACCGCCTGGGCAAGTCCGGGAACGGCATCATGTGGGTGTGCACGGTGCTCTGCACCGGCTGGATGGTGCTCGGCTCGTGGGTGGCGCTCTTCCCCGGCACGCTCGAGAAGCTCACCGGGCACTCGTACAGCGTCATGGACAACTACGGCGTGACCCGGCTGCGCTTCGAGGTGTTCACGCTCGGGACGCTGCTCGTGATCCTCGTCATCGGCGTCGTCGGCTACGTCCTCGCCGCAGACGTGCGCGCCAAGGCCGTCGAGGTGCCGCTCGAGCCCGGCCTGGAGCCGGCCTCGGGCGACTGAGCCACGTTTCCGGCCGGGGCGCCGATCGTGTGGGAGCGATCGGAGCCCCGGCCGGGCGTGTGCCCGCCTCCGCATGCGCCGGCCGACCATCGGCATCACCAGCTACTGGCGCCACGCCGTCATGGACGCGTGGGCGCTGGACGCCGCCTTCATCGCCCAGGGCTACGTCGAGGGCATCCGGCTCGGCGGCGGCCGGGCCATCGTGCTGCCTCCCGACCCGCTCTGGGTCGACGACCCCGGGGATGTCCTCGACATGCTCGACGGCCTCGTGGTGGCGGGCGGCGAGGACGTCGATCCCGGGCTCTACGGCCACGAACGCCACCCCCGCACCGGCCCCGGGCACGACCGCCGCGACGGCGCCGAGCTCGGCGTCCTGCGCGGCGCGCTCGAGCGCGACCTGCCGGTGCTCGGCATCTGCCGCGGCATCCAGCTCCTGAACGTCGCCTGCGGCGGCACCCTCGTCCAGCACCTGGAGGACGTGATCGACCAGACGCCGCACCGCCTCGACGACGCCACCTGGGGAGCGCACGAGGTGGTGACGGTCGAGGGCTCGCGCCTGCGCGAGATCGTCGGCGAGCGGCCGCACGTGCGCTCGCACCACCACCAGGGCATCGGCGACGTGGGCCAGGGCCTGTCCGTGACGGCCCACGCGCACGACGGGACCGTCGAGGGGCTCGAGCGGGCCGGCTCGCGGTTCTGCATCGGCGTCCTGTGGCACCCCGAGGCCGACGTGCCCGGCTCCGGGCGGCCGCTGTTCGATGCGCTGGTATCGTCCGCTCGATGACCCGGCTCTGGCATCCGTTCGCCGACATGGCGGTCGTAAAGGACGCGGAGGTGGTCATCGCCCGGGGCGAGGGCGCGATCGTGTGGGACGAGCAGGGCCGCGAGTATGTCGACGCGCGTGGCGGCCTGTGGTACTGCGCCGCCGGCCACGGCCGGGCCGAGATCGCCGATGCCGCCGCCGCCCAGATGCGCACGCTGGCGGCCTACGACACGTTCGAGCGGCTCGCCAACCGGCCCGCGCTCGACCTGGCGGAGCGCGTCTCTGAGCTGGCGCCGTTCCCGAACGGGGCCGTCTTCTTCACCAGCGGCGGCTCGGAGGCGGTCGACACGGCCGCCAAGCTGGCGCGGCGCTACTGGCACGCGCTCGGGCGGCCGGACAAGCAGGCCATCGTCCACCGCCGCCACGCCTACCACGGCATGAACGCGTACGGCACGAGCCTGGCCGGCATCCCCTCCAACCGCGAGGGGTTCGGCACGCTCATCCCGGACGTCGCCTCCGTGGCGCACGACGATCCCGCCGAGCTCGAGACGCTGCTCGCGGAGCGCGCCGGCACGATCGCGGCGTTCATCGGCGAGCCCGTGATCGGCGCCGGCGGCATCCTCCACCCGCCCGAGGGCTACTGGGCGGCCGTGCAGGAGCTGTGCCGCCGCTACGACGTGCTGCTGATCGCCGACGAGGTCATCACCGGCTTCGGCCGCCTCGGCCGCTGGTTCGGGAGCGAGCGGCTCGGGATCGAGCCCGACCTGATCACGTGCGCGAAGGCGATCACGTCCGGCTACCTGCCGCTCGGTGCGGTCGTCGCCAACGAGCGCGTCCAGGAGCCGTTCTGGACTGAACGGCAGGGGACGCTCTTCCGCCACGGGTTCACCTACTCCGGCCACCCGTCGGCCTGCGCGGCCGGCCTCGCCAACCTCGACCTGATGGCCCGCGACGGCCTGGTCGAGCGCGTCGCGGAGATGGAGCCGGTGCTGACCGCCGCCGTCGCGCCGCTGCGCTCGGCGCCGCTCGTGACCGAGATCCGCTCCGGCCTCGGCCTGCTCGCCGCGGTGGAGCTCGACGCCGACGCGCGCGCGGCCGACCCCGGCCTGGTCGACAAGGTCGTCCACGCCTGCCGCGACCACGGCGTGCTCACGCGCGGCCTGGCCGGGCGCGCGCTCCAGATCTCACCGCCGTACGTGATCTCAGAGACAGAGCTCGGGCGGGTCGCAAGCGGCATCGCCACCGCGCTCGCCACCGTCACCGCCGCGTCGCCCGCGGCTGCCGCCGTCTAGAGATCGCAGGCGGGCGCGCGCGACGGCGCGAGCAGCCGCAGGATCCAGTCGAGGCGCTCCGGCGAGGGCAGCGGCGCCTCGAGCAGCCGCTCGGTCTCGATGACGGCGCGCGGATCGGGGTCGCCCTGCTCCAGCCCCGTCGCGATCAGGCTCGCGTCGCCCGGGTTTCGAGCGAGCAGCCGGGCGACGGGCGGCGCCAGCGGCGATCGCTTCGCTCCCAGCTCCAGGTTCTGGCGCAGCACGCGGGCCAGCATCGTGCGATGGGCCCGGGAGCGCAGCTTCTCGAGCCGCGCGGAGGCGCGGCGGTCGATCGGCGCGTCGGGATCGATCACGCGCCGCATGACCGCGCGGTCGGCCTGGCGGCGGCCGCGGTCGGTGTGCGCCTCCCAGTCGAAGTTGCGGAGTGCGAGCCAGGTGTTGGCGGTGTGCATGGTGGATCCCTCCTCTCGCCTGGTGTAACCAGCGTCTATTGTACACTGGTTACATGAGTACGGCGCCGACCGAATCCGACCGGGCCCCCGCCCCGGGGCCGCTGGGTCTCGTGCAGACGTTCGTCAATACCCTGGACGCAGAAGAGCGCCGGGATCTTCTCGCCAACCGGGAGACCTTCTCCGCATGGTTGCAGGAGCAGGGGCTGGCGGCCGCCGGCCCCCCGCCCGGCGAGCGTGACATCGCCCAAGCCAGGGAGCTGCGCGAGGCCCTGCGGGCGCTGCTCGGCGTGAACGCGGGCGCCGAGCCCGATCCGGACGCGGCGGCGCTCGTGAACCGCATGTCGATCCGGGCCGCCGTCCGCATCGAGGTCGGCCCCGACGGAGCGGCCACCCTGCAGGGCGGGGGCGTGGTCGGCGCCGTGCTTGCGGCCGCCGGCACCGCCATGCTCGACGGCAGCTGGACGCGGCTCAAGGCCTGCCTCGACCCTGGCTGCGGCTGGGCCTTCTACGACCGCTCGCGCAACCGCTCGGGCCAGTGGTGCGACACGACCTGCGGGAGCCGGCACAAGGTGCGCGCCTACCGGGCCCGGCGGCGGCATACTCTGGCTCAGTAGTCGAGGGGAGTAGGCACATGGCGACGAGCGCACGCGAGCCCGTGACCCGGTTCGGGCTCCAGATCAACAGCTTCACCTATCCGGGCGTGCCCGACGGCGAGCTCTTCGAGCGGATCGCCCAGATCGCCGGGACGGCCGAGCGGTCGGGCTTCGACTCGATCTGGGTGATGGACCACCTCTACCAGATCGCGGTCGTGGGCGCCCGTACGGAGCCGATGCTCGAGGCCTACTCGCTGCTGTGCGGGATCGCGGCGCGCACCTCGCGGGCGCAGCTCGGCACCATGGTCACGGGCGTCACCTACCGCAACCCGGCCCTGCTCGCAAAGATGGTGACGACGCTCGACATCGTCTCGTCGGGCCGGGCGATCCTGGGCATCGGGGCCGCCTGGAACGAGGACGAGCACCACGGCTACGGGTTCGAGTTCCCGCCGCTGCGCGAGCGGTTCGAGCGACTGGAGGACGCCGTCCAGATCTGCCGGGCGATGTTCACCGAGGAGGCCCCGAGCTTCGCGGGCGTCCGGTACCACATCGACGCCGCCCTGAACTTCCCCCGGCCCCTGCGCCCCGGCGGCCCGCCGCTCCTGATCGGCGGCAGCGGCGAGAAGCGCACCATCCCAATGGTGGCCCGCTACGCCGACGCGTGCAACTTCTTCGGCGACGCCGACACGATCCGGCGCAAGGTGCGCATCCTCGAGGAGGCTTGCGAGAAGATCGGCCGCGACCCCGCCGAGATCACCAAGACGCGGCTCGGGCCGGTCAACATCGCCGCCACGCAGGCCGCGGCCGAGCGCAACGCCAAGCGGGTGGCCGAGATGCGCAACCTCCCGCCGGAGGCGGCGGCCACGTCGTTCATCACCGGCGATCCGGACACGGTGCTCGAGAGGGTCGACGAGTTCCTGGACGCGGGCCTCGACGGCCTGCTGATCAGCCTGCCGGACGCCCACGACCTCGAGCCGATCGAGCTGGCCGGGCGCACCCTGGCCGGCCGGCTCGGCTCAGCGACCGCCGTCTGAGCGCAGGCGGATCAGCCCGGCCCGCGTCGGCCGGAAACCGCACGCGTCGAAGTAGAACGCCGCGAGGTGCTCCTCGAAGTCCACCTCGAGCCATTCGCATCCGGCCTCGGCGGCGTGCCGCGCCGCGATCCGCACGAGCTCCGCACCGACGCCCCTGCGGCGGTGCTCCGGCCGGACGTTCGTGTCGAGCAGAAAGGCGTGGTCGGCGCCGTCCCAGGCGACGTTGACGAAGCCGACCAGGGCCGAGTCGCCATCCCGTGCCACGACCCACCCGAGGCTGTGCGGCCGGACCCGGTCCCACCACCCGGCGTCCGACTCCGTCAGTACGACGACCTCGGCGTCGGCTGCGTCTCCGCGCCAGGCGAACCGGATATCCGCGTCAGGCGTGGCGGTGCGGCATGTGGTCGTGCACGAACGTGTCGATATGCAGCGCGTGCTCGAGGCGCGTGAACCCGTGGTGGATGCGCTCGGCGCAGTGGAAGCCGACGAACGGCACCATCAGGGTGAGCAGCACGGGCACGGCGGCCGACCAGGCGACGGCCCAGGTGAACTCGCGCTGGCCCGCGACGATGGCCATCCAGACCGGCCACGACATGAACGCGATCACCGACAGCAGGCCGATGCGGATCGCAAACCCGGGGTCCTCGTGTTGCTGCTGCATGGTGCTCCTCTCGTCGGTGCTCTTGCGGTCAGCTTCCTGCGGCCGCCAGCATGTGGCCGGCGGTGTCGGCGCCGCGCGGGTCGAGCCGCAGCACGGCCTCGGCGGCGGCATAGAGATCGCGGATCGAGACGATGCCGACGGCGTGCCCGCCCTCCCCGACCGGGAGGTGGCGGACGCCCAGCCGGCGCATCGTGTCGGCGGCCCAGAGGACGTCGGCGTCCGGCGGCGCCATGGTCACGTCGCGCGTCATCACGGCCGCCACCTTGCGGTCGCGCACGTCCTCGCCGGCGGCCACGAGGTGCAGGAGATCACGCTCGGTGAAGATCCCAGCCAGCGCCCCGTCCTCGACGACCAGGCACGCGCCCACGCGCGCTCGAGTGAGCAGCCGTGCGACCTCGAGCACGCTCGCCTCCGGGGGGCTCGTCACCAGCGCCGTCTGCATGATCTCCGAGACATGCATCGTGCCTCCTGCAACTAGCGTTACCGAGAAGGATTTTAGCACCGCCTCCCGGCGGCTCAGGGGCGCGGCGCTACGCGGCCCAGCGGTCGAACGCGTTCGTGAACGCCGAGATCAGCGCCGCGTGAAGGTCGTCCGGCCCCGCCGCGCGCAGCCGCCGGGCCCATGCCCGCCGGTCGCGGGCGCGCTCGGACATGCGCTCGTCCCCGATCCCGTCCGCCGTCGCGATGCCGGCCTCGGCCCTGGCCTCGATCGCGCTGCGCACCCGGCCGGCCTCGGCGGCGTGCCGCTCGAGCCGGCGCAGGTCGACGAGACAGTCCGGGCAGGGCCGCACCACCGGGTGCTCGACCACCGGGCCGGCGCAGATCCCGCACACCGGACAGGCGAACGACGCCAGCCGCACCCGTTCGGCCGGCACCTCGGAGCCGTCCTCGAGCACCACCCAGGCCGGGGCGTAGCGGCTCGCGAAGACCGTGCCCGCGACCGTGCGGGAGTCGCCGTCGTACGGCCACACCCGCACGAGGTCGCCGGCCCGGAGCCCGGTGCGGCGGCACACCGGCGCCGGCGGGGCCGGCTCGGGCGGCCGGGGCGCGGGCCGCGACGAGCGGTTGGCGGCGTGGGCCGGGGCGACCGGCCACTCCCGGCCCGAGCCGATCCACTCGGCGACGACCGCCCGGGCATCGTTCAAGGCGCGGGTGAGCGTGTTGGCCGCCTCGGAGCGCTCCGCGGAGCCGGCATGGCGGTCGGGGTGCGCCTGCGAGATCCGCGACCGGTAGGCCGCCGTCAGCTCGTCGGCCGTGACCGGTGCCGACAGGCCGAGCAGCCACAGGGCGCGGGAGCAGTCACGGTCGCTGGCACGGCGGCGGGGCATGTTCCCAGGGTACCGCGGGCACGGACGCGCTCAGAGCGCGGGACGGCGGGCGCAGGCGGCGCAGAGGCCCGACACCGTGACCTCGACCCGCTCGGCGGCGAACCCCTGCTCCCGGGCCGCGCCGGCGACGCCGCCCAGGTCGACCTCCGCCTCGAGGTCGCTGACGCCGCCGCAGCGCACGCAGCGCAGGTGGTGATGGCCGTCGGTGCGCGAGTCGTACACCTGGGCCGGCCCCGTGCCGGGCACGCGGCGGATGACGCCCAGCTCCTCGAACAGGTCGAGCGTCGCATAGACGGTCGGCAGCGAGACGTTGGGGATCTGCGCGCGCGAGCGGCCGAGCAGCTCCTCGGCGGTCAGATGCTGCGGTCCGGCGCGGAGCAGCCTGTGCAGGATCAGCCGCTGCGGGGTGACCCGCTGGCCGCGTCCGTGAAGGACGGCGGTGAGCTCCGCGTCGAGGACGTTCGCATCCATCGTGGATGAAGAGTAGCAAAACTAAGGGATACCTTATTACAACTCGGTTGCTAGAATGATCCGATGACCGCGAACCCGATCCAGGCCTGGGCATCGAGGGACGAGCGCCAGCGCCTCCTCCAGATCGTGCAGCCGGCGCTGATCGGCCTGATCGACGGCACCGTCTCCACCCTTGCGCCGATCTTCGCGACGGCGTTCCTGGCGGGCACGCACGCCGCGCTCCTGGTCGGCCTGGCCGCGTCGCTCGGCGCGGGCATCAGCATGGGCCTCTCCGAGGCGCTCTCCGACGACGGCAGCATCAGCGGCCGCGGCGACGCCACCGCCCGCGGCATGATCACGGGCGGCGCCACCTTCCTGGGCGGCACCTTCCACTCGCTCCCGTTCATCATCGACCGGCTCAGCGTGGCGCTGCCGGTCGCCATCGCGGTCGTCAGCGTCGAGCTCGTCGTGATCGCGCTCCTGCGCAAGCGCTTCCTCGACGTCACCCTG